>Ga0335069_10000354_pt1 | contig 78146 bp, 77 predicted proteins | sample Lox_Sample_11_FD_206714 | JGI IMG/M metagenome (GOLD analysis project Ga0335069, IMG submission 206714) | Soil microbial communities from Loxahatchee National Wildlife Refuge, Florida, United States - Lox_Sample_1.1 | ecosystem: Environmental > Terrestrial > Soil > Wetlands | place: USA...
AAGGACACGACGGTACACGAAGGAGCAAATTCGGATTCAGAGCGAAGGTTCATCACAAGAATGCGAGGAAGCCGGCGTAGTTCGCACTTGGCTGTATTTTGTGGCTTGATGACAGAAGGCCGCACCAGCGAGGACACGACGGTACACGAAGGAGCAGATTCGGAGTCGGTTGGACGAGGCTCACTCACGGGACCCGAGCCTGCAGAACCATTGCAGACCGTGCAACGCCGCCAACCCTAATCTTATTTACCTGCCGAAAATTTCGTCCATGGATAGGCATCCAGGTCGCGGAGGACGCCTTGCTCCCAGCTGAATTCGGGGTGGTCTTTGATCTGGTCGGCGGCTTTGAAGTCTTTGCCGCAGGCGTGGCCGGCGTGGGCGGCCATCGACATGTGAGCGATCATGGCGGCGTCGGCGACTTTATTCTGGACTGCTCCAGCGGTGCCGTAGGGCGGCTGCCAGGGCGGCGAGCCGCGAGGTGAGAGATCGATGTGGCCGTCGAGGGTGCGCTCGTCGGCGTCATCTTTCTTTGTGTAGGTGTCATAGTGGTCGGCTAGAAATCGCTCGGCAGCTTTGGCGTCGATCTTGCCTTTATTCTCCGACATGAGTTGCTCCCAGCGAAGGTGACGGGCGTTCGCGCTCAGGCTCATGTCTTTCACGTCAAAATCGGTTTCCTCGCGGATCAGATTCTCGTTGACCGGGAAATTTGAGCCGACGAAATAGCCATCCGTTTTCCTTTCCAGCGTGACATTCTTGAGGCCGAGTTCGAGGCTGGCGATCTCGTTGGTTTTGATGTCGGCAAGGAGCCAGTTGTTGGCGTAGCCGCCGTTGTTGCCGTCTTTCATGATGCGGGCGAAGTCGTCGATGGAGTTCGCATATTGAGCGGCTTTGCGGGCGCGGATGAACTCGGGGATGCCGTTCGGATCGTAACCGCTGAAGTGGCCGATGGTGGTTTCGGTGATGACGATGCCGGCGGAGTTGACGACGAAGTCGTCGCCGCTGTGGATGAAGCCGGGGAGGCCATCCATCAACATGCGGGAGCCTTTGGCAGGAGCGATGTCGAACATGATCGTCCAGCGGGAGCCGTCGAGATAGTTGGTCCAATTGTTGTGGGCGATGACGATCCTGCCATCTTTGGTATAGCTGCCGGTAGCGACGAAGGCGCTGCAATGCTCTGGCGCGACGAGGCTGGCTGCGTTCTGGAGATTGTGCTGCTTGTTATATTCCTTGACGTAGTACTCCCATTCCATCGAGGCGTTGAGAGCAACGACGTCCCAGATGTCGAGTTTGACGCCTTTGGCGGTGGCGCCGTCGACGATGCCTTGCATCTCTTCGCGATATTCGGGCTCGATATGCGGCCACATCATGTCGCGAGCGGCCTCGCGGAAGAATTGCCAGTCTTTCTTGTTGTCGCGCTTCATCTCGATGGTGAAGACCTTGAGCATGTCGTCGATTTCGGAGGCGAGCAGATATCCGTGCTGGAAGCCGATATCGGCGGGCTGGCCTTCGAGATGAACGTAGGTCCATCCGTGTTTGGCCGGCTTGCGGAAGCTGTTCTTGAGACGGGAATCGGCTGAGCTTTTGGCCAGGGACAGCGATGAGAGCGCGAGCAACACGACTATGAAGCGGGCGATGGTTCGGAACATTCGTCCCCCACGATTTATTTTTGTGGGTATTTTAGCAGGGGAGCGGCGGCGCGAACCGGCGTCCTGGGGGGCTGCCTTCAGGCCGCCCTTTGTTCCTCGACTTCGTCCTCTTTTGCCTTGATCTCGATGCCCTCGTGCTTGATGTCGAGGCGAAGGCGGTTATAGATGCTCATGTAGATATTGGCGACCCATACGAGAGCGAATAGGGCTACGAGGTAGCCGCGCCAGTCAGGGTAGAGAAGCTTGAAGCGCGTAATGACGAGAAAAAAGATAGTGACGTAATGGCTGAGGCAGTACTCGCAGGTGAAGACGTAGAAAAACTTGCGGCGGGCGAGGGTGCGGGAGCGGTGAGTTTGTTCGCGGCAATAGTCGCGGGGTTCGCGGAAGACTTCTTCGTGGGTTAGGGTCCAGGCGATGCAGGCGATGGGGATGGCGAGGACCAGGAGCCAGACAATCTGAAGAGCGAGAGTTGGCATTATGCACTGTGTCGCCTGGCCGCCGAAAGCCCGATGGTTAGAGGCGCGGATCAGGTTGAGGGTTGGATGGCGGCGCGGACTTGATTTCAACGGTGGCCCGATGCGCTGCTTACAAAAATCTTAACGACGGAGGACACGGAGTTACACGGCGGGAGCGGAGTGGCCTAGTGGCCTTGCGCCAATTGCGGAGTCTTTTCGCCCAGAGTGAAGTCGACGGTTACGGTCTGGTGAGCGGGAACAGTGACTGGCTTGCTCCACACGACCGGGGCGGAGAAGAGGGGGCGCTTGACGCGGACTTGCGTCATGACGTCATAGAGCGGAGTTTCACCGACTACGCGCCAGCCTTCGTGCCAGGCCTCGATCTGGTATTGCCCGGGGGGGACATTGGTGAGTTCGAAATTGCCGTCCGCGCCGGTGACCGCATAATAAGGATTCGCGGCTACGATCATCTCAGCGTTCATCCAGACGTGGCCAGCGTTGCAGCGGAGTTCGACGCTGCCCGCGCGGGTCATTTGGCGGGAAATTTCCTGCCCGGCGGCAACGAAGGGCAGGTTGTAGTCGGCACTCCCCGACATGTGGACAGTGTGGAGGACCGGATCGCTGCTTCTAATAGTGAGCGTGCCTTCGGCGGGCACGAGCAAGATGTGGGGTTCATAGCGGCAGTTCTTTTGATTGAGGAAGCGACGCGGAGCAGGAAGGTCCATTGCCTTGCCGGCGCTGACGTTTTTGAGATAGACGACGGTGTTGGCGACGCCGCCATCGGGGGCGACGACGAGACGCTCGAGGTCGCGATGCTTCTGGCTGAGGGGGTCGCAGATCTGCGGGTCTTTATTTATTTCGGAAGAAGCGAGGTGGGGCAGGGCGCCTTGCCATTTGACAGTGCCTTTAATGGTTCCGCCGTCTGAGACGGCTACGACCTGATAGGCGGCTTGGGCCGGGCACAGTTGTGCCGCGGCGAGCACAAGAGCGCAAGCGACGGCACGCGCAATGTGATGCACGAGTTTCATATGCTTTTCCAGGTAGCGTGATTGGCTGCAGGGGAGAGAAGCGGCAGCATTGCGGCCCCACGACCGCACTCTGAGTCAACGATAGCGTTGGTTTCAGTGATCGGCAAATGACCGGAGTGCTCGGCCTAACGTTGCAGGAAGAGTGGGGTGGGCGACAGAATTGCCCGGAGCGAGGCTGAGTGTTCTACCAGGGTTGGCCGTGGCCGGCGTTGGCGACGGTTTGACGAAGCCACTCGGGGGATTCGGCGCGGGCGCCTGTCGCTTTGGCCGAGCGCAGAATCGCTCGTGCCTGGCTAACACTCTCGCCGATGCCGAAAGAGAAGCTTGCTCCTTCAATCGTCTGGATGCGGCCATCGGCGTAGATCTGAACCTGCTGCTGGAAGGCGCGATTGGCTTCGACCAGCATGGAGCTTAATTCTTCGCGCGAATTGCCACGGCATAGGAATTCGTCTTCATGGCTGTGGTAGGCGTCGAGGCCGGCACCGAGAAGAGTTTTGGCAAGACGGCGGAGAAGCGTATCACCGGCGATGCGGCCGTAGACGTCATTGAAGACGTTCATCAGGTCGACGTCGAGGACTGCGACGAAGGGGCTTGCAGGCTTGTCGTCGAAGGCCTGGCGATTGGGGAGACCGGTGAGCGCGGAGATGAGAACGACGCGGCGGACCGGTTCCGACATTTCCATTGCCGGCTGGACACGGCGACGGAGCAAGATTCGTGCGCGGGCATCGTCCGGGTTAGCGGAGATACCGCTCTTGACCATGAAGGCGGCGAGAAAGGCGGGTGAGCGGGAGATGCCGAACATGCAGTGAAGCAGGATGTGATGCTGTTCGGCGGTGCGGTCTTCGAGCCACGCGAGCGCTTCGCGAACATGGGTGGGGGAAACATGGCCGGTGTCGGGAGCGGGAATCCACTTGTAGGCCTTGTCGGAATGTAGAGCCGACTGATTGCGGCCGGGCGGTTGATAGGCGTCGGGGCCGCGGACGTTGAGGATGGCGGTGATGCCCGCGGGATTGTGGCGGATCAGGTCGTCGGCGTCCTTCTGGCTGCCTAGCCAGAGATTGTTAACGATGTGGTCCATTAAGCGGGCTCCCGATCCCGCAAAAACAAAACGCCCCGAACTCCAACGAGTGCTGGGACGTGAGATGCGGCAGTATACCTAAACTGCTGTTTGTAGGCTAGGAGCTGGGGTGGGGTTTGGGAATGGCTCGGATGGGCCAGAGGGGAAAGCGGCTAACGGGAGAGTAAAAGATTGAGAAATGGCGGGCCCGGAGCGATTCGAACGCCCGACCCCTTCGTTCGTAGCGAAGTGCTCTATCCAACTGAGCTACGGGCCCCGCAGAGCAATTGTACTATGAGGGGCCGAGGAAAATGTGCAGTTCGGTGGAGTTCTGTAGAGTCTGTGTCATAGCTTCTCTTTCGCCCCTTCGGGGCTCGACCTCGCTCCCTTGCATACCCACGGCTTGCGCCGTGGGTTTTATTCTTGCGCCGCTTCGCGGCTTTGGTAGTGACGTCGCGTCTTGGTTCCCTATTGGTTACCGGAACGGTCGGGCAGGCCACAATCGGCGCTGGGCGCGGTGTTCGGAATTCGTAACGAGCGCCAGACACTTTTCCAAGGTGCGCGTAAAGTTTTCCGAGGGATGCGCAAAAGCTACTCGCCCGGACGTTCCCTAGGCACGCGCAAACAACGTCTTACGATTGGCAGTTGAACTGCTTCTCTTTAGGGCAGACGAAGTGGCGCGCAACGGGGCATTACGGAAAATACTTCGGCCAGAGGTCTTTCCGAATGCCCCTTTGCAATTTCAGGATTTCACCGTAGAAGAGTCGTAAGGCGCTCTGCTCTGTTCCCGGACAGCCCTCCCCCGGGTCATGCATGATTCAAGCGACGGGAACGGAGTAGAGCGCTGGGGTCCTTCCGAAAAGCTCCAAGCTCCAAGCTCCAAGCTCCAAGCTCCAAGGCTGAAGTGTTTGTTTCTCTCGCTCGCGTAAAACTTCAGGAATCACGCCAGAACTAATTGATCCTGCAGGTCGATTCCTGCTTCGCGGAGAAGTTTCGCTACGGTGTCGGCTTTGAGGCGGGAGGCGTCGAAGGTGACACGCACCGTGCGTTCCTTTTCATTGAAGGTGATGCGCTGAATCCCGTAGACTTCGCGCACTGTGTCGATGGCGCGAAGTTGGGCTTCGCCGGGAACTGTTTTGTAGCGGAAGGCGGCCTCGAGGTAGGTCATCAGAGTTCTCCTGAATTTAGTCCAATCGGATAAGTTCGCTTTTTCCAATCCCTGAACAATTGCTTTAAGCTTGGATTCGCGCGATGCGAAATCGCCGGGTTCGAGGGTACGCTTTGAGTATCTAATAAAGAAGAGTTTTCTCCAACATTGATATTGAGGTGGCTGGCCGCGACTGGCCAAGCGAGAACTATGGACGAGAAAAGTGTGGCTGTGGCGGGCCCGGCGATCGATCCGGTTTGCGGGATGAAGGTGGACCGGGCAACGGCTCGGTTCAAGACCGAGCATGAAGGCAAAGAGTATTTCTTCTGCTGCGGAGGGTGCCTGACGAAGTTTCAGGCGAATCCGGCGGGAGTGCTGGCGGCTCCGCCGAAGCCCATGGGGTCGGGATTGGTGAGCCTTGGTGGCGCGCCGAGCGGAGCGAAGCTGGTTCCGATCGGGACGGCAGGGGCGAAGGCACCTGGAGCTGCGGTTCACAAGTCGGTGACAGATGCGCGCATCTATGTTTGTCCGATGTGCGCGGAGGTGCGGCAGATTGGGCCGGGGCCTTGTCCGAAGTGTGGCATGGCTTTGGAGCCGGAGTCAGTGGAACTCGCGGCGACGAAGACGGAGTACACGTGCCCGATGCATCCCCAGGTCGTGCAGGCGGAGCCGGGGAGTTGCCCGATCTGTGGGATGGCGCTGGAGCCGCGGACGGTGACGGCTGCCGAAGAAGAGAATCCAGAATTGCGGGAAATGACGCGGCGGTTCTGGGTGGGCGTCGTGCTGACGTTGCCGTTGCTGGCGATTGCGATGGGGAGCATGGTGTGGCCGGGGTTGTCGCTCCACGGTGATCTGGGGTTTGACCTGGGCCCGATTCATCTCAATGCCACTGCCGGGTCGATTCTGCGATGGCTCGAGCTTTTGCTGGCTTCGCCCGTCGTGCTTTGGTGCGGCTGGCCGTTTTTTCAGCGCGGGTGGGCGTCGATTATTAATCGCAGCACGAACATGTTTACGCTGATCGCGATGGGCACGGGCGTCGCGTATCTTTTTAGCGTCGTGGCGACGGTCGTTCCGCGAATTTTCCCGGCGTCGTTTCAATCCTCATCGCGCATGTTGATGAAGGGCGAGCCCGATGTTTATTTCGAGGCCGCTGCGGCCATCGTCACGCTGGTTCTGCTCGGGCAGGTGCTTGAACTGCGGGCTCGCAGCCGGACATCGAGTGCCATTCGCGCGCTGCTGGATTTAAGCCCGAAGATGGCGCGGGTGATTGAGGCGGATGGGTCGGAGCACGATATTCCTTTGACTCAAGTTAAAGCCGGAGACAAGTTGCGCGTGCGGCCCGGAGAGAAAGTTCCGGTTGACGGCGTGGTGGTTGACGGATCGAGTGCGGTCGACGAGTCGATGATTACCGGGGAATCGATGCCGGTCGAAAAAGTTGCGGGCGCTCGCGTCATTGGCGCTACCGTCAATGGCACTGGGGCGCTGGTCATGCGGGCGGAGCGCGTTGGTAGCGAGACCATGCTTGCCCAGATTGTGAAGCTGGTCAGTCAGGCGCAGCGGACGCGGGCTCCGATTCAGCGTCTGGCGGACCGCGTGGCTGGGTGGTTTGTGCCGTCGGTGATCGCGGTCGCGGTCATCACCTTTATTGCGTGGGCGGCGCTCGGACCTGAGCCGCGGTTTGCGCATGCGATCGTCAACGCTGTCGCCGTGCTGATTATTGCTTGCCCTTGCGCGCTCGGTCTGGCTACGCCGATGGCCATCATGGTGGGCACTGGGCGCGGTGCTCATGCCGGCGTGTTGATTAAGAATGCCGAGGCGCTGGAGACGATGGAGAAGGTGGACACGGTGGTCTTCGACAAAACTGGCACGCTGACGGAAGGGAAGCCGAGAGTTACTGGATTTTCGCCCGAAGAGATAGTTGCCGGTTTTCCGGGTGATCAAGTCTTGCGCCTGGCGGGAAGTCTTGAACGCGTTAGTGAACATCCGCTGGGGGCGGCGATCGTGGCAAAGACGCGTGAACTCAATTTGGCGCTGGCCGAACCGAGAGAGGTTGAGACTATCCCTGGAAAGGGCGTGCGCGGTCGCGTGGACGGCCAGGAAGTGGCTGTTGGAAATCGGTCGATGATGGAGTTGGCCGGTGCATTAAATGACAGGTCTACGATATCCACGAGGGATTACCCAGATGTGGCGCGGGTTTTCGTGGCCATTGGCGGGCGTTACGCGGGGTACATCTCAGTCGAGGATCCGGTAAAGCAGTCCAGTTTGTCCGCGATACAAGAGTTAAAAAGGGCCGAGATTCGCTCAGTGATGGTGACGGGCGATAACCAATCGGTAGCACGGATGATTGCAGATGTGCTCGACCTAGAGGAATTCAGGGCCGAGGTTCTTCCGGGACAAAAGGCTGAGATCGTCGCGGAACTGCAAAAGCAGGGCCGCGTAGTCGCCATGGCCGGTGACGGCATCAACGACGCACCTGCACTCGCTCAGGCTGATGTCGGCATTGCCATGGGCACCGGCACCGATATTGCCATGGAGAGCGGCGGCATCACGCTGCTTAAAGGAGACCTTGAAGGCATTGTTCGGGCGCGCAAGTTGAGTCAGGCGACGATGCGCAACATCCGGCAGAATTTGTTTTTTGCGTTTATCTACAACTCAATTGGCGTGCCCATTGCCGCGGGGGTGCTCTATCCGTTCTTTGGACTGCTGCTCAGCCCGATTCTTGCCGCGGCGGCAATGAGCTTTAGTTCGGTTTCGGTGATTACGAATTCGCTGCGGCTGAGGAACGTGAAGCTGGATTAAAAGGCTAGCACCGGTTCAATTCAAATTCATCAATTGCTGGCTCCGCCGCCGTGCTTCTTCTTGCAGATGCGGCATTCCGTCGGCGGTTCGGAGTTGTCCACGCGATGCTTGACCGGCTTGACGGTGCGGAGATAGGAGAAGATCGCCTTCAGGTCGTCGTCGCTGAGATTTTCGTAAATCGAGATTGGCATTACGTCGCTTAACTTGCGTGCGCGGACCTGACCGGTGCGCATTACGTCGAGAAAGAGAGCTTCGTCGTAATACGAGATGCCCGACGCGTCGGGTGTGATGTTTGCGCTGGCTATCAGCGGCCAGGGGCCGGGAAACGGCTCTCCGCCGGCGAAGTCGAGGCCTGGCAGACGCTCGCCCTTGTCCATGGCTGTGTGACAATCGATGCAGCCGGCGAGATTGACCAGCTTCGCTCCGCGCAACACGGGATCGGTGGAGTTGTCATCCGCAATCGGAGACGTGACCGGCTGGGGAACACTCCGAATCAGAAATTTGACCGGGAAGATGATCTCCGTCGGCGGCAGTGCGTGGCGGACGGCGGGCAGGGAGCGCAGATAGACAATCACGGATGCGAGGTCCTCATCCGACATTTTGCGGTAGTGCTCGTAGGGCATGATGGGAAAGAGCGCGCGGCCGTCGTGGCCGATGCCTTCGCGGATGGCGCGAGCTAGTTGATCGTCGGTCCAGGTGCCGGCGCCGGTGGCCGGATCGGGCGTGAGATTTGGCGCAACGATGCGGCCGGGCAGGTCGCCGTAGGGCAAGACTTCGCCGCTGCCTTCGGAGCCAGGAACGATGGGATCGCCGGGAGCTTTCCATTGATGCTCGGAGTGGCAGTAGAGGCATCCGCTGAGAGCGGTGGCGATGTAGCGGCCGCGATCGAGGCGCTGCGGTGTGCGCTCGAAGGTGCGGGTCGTCAGCGGACGCGCTTTTGGGCCGATGAATGGACGCCAGCCGATGGTAAAGCTAATTGCAATTACTAGCGCGATGACCACGACGATGACTGCGATCCCAAGCCTCTTTGCGAAAATTCGCATTCATGCCTCCCCGGCGTCGCGCAGTATATGGGTCTCCGATTGATTTCTTCCGACGGCCGTCGCGAGGGGTGCGATGGCTTTACAGCTTGGTCAAATAATCGATGATCTCGGGGCTGTTCCACTCGACGGCGCCGATGAACTTGCGGCGGATGACGCCCTGGCGGTCGATGATATAGCTTTCGGGCCAGCCGAAGGTCCCGTAGAGATTGCTGGCTTTGCGCTGTTCATCACGGACGGTGATCATGCTGACGTTGTAGTCCTTGAGGAATTTGTGGTAGGCAGCGTCATCGGCATCGATGCTGACGGCGAGCACCACCACCTTGCCTTTCATGCTGTTGGTCATGCGCACGAGCGAAGGAGTTTCCTCGATGCAGGGGGGGCACCAAGTGGCCCAGAAGTTGAGGACGACGACTTGTCCGCGATATTGGCTGAGGGTGACGGAGTGATCGGAGTCCTGGACGGTAAAGTCGGGAGCGGCGGACCCGATGCGGGCCGGATGACTGCTGCCGTAGCAGCCGATGAGGAATCCGAGGAGTGCGGCGAGCAATCCAACTTGTGTGGCGCGGGACGTGCGTTTCACACATTTATAATAGCGAAAATAGGCGGGTTGTTTCAGGGCGTGGTTAGCGAGAGATATGCCAGAGCGTTTACCTACAGAACGAACGCGAGGTGTGAATCCGGAGGTCTCTGTCATCGTTCCGGCGCGGAACGAGGAGGCTTGCCTTGGGGAGTGCTTGCGATCGCTGGTGGCGCAGACTGGGGTGAGCTTCGAGATTATTGTGGTTGATGATGGATCGGCGGACCGGACGCGGGAGATTGCGGAGAGTTTTGCTGGCGTTCGGGTGATTGCCGCGCCGGCTTTGCCTTCGGGATGGACGGGTAAGAACAACGCCATGGTGGCGGGGGCGGTTGTGGCGCGCGGAGAGTGGTTGCTGTTTACCGATGCCGACACCGTTCATCTGCCGGGTTCGCTGGCGAGGGCAGTGGAGGAGGCGGAGCGTGAGCATGCGGATTTGCTTTCGTATTCGCCGGAGCAGGTCGTGGTGACGTTTGCCGAGCGCGTGGTGATGCCGGTGGTGTTCGCTGAATTGGCCGCCGAGTATCCGCCGGCGAAGGTGCGCGATGCGAACTCTGGAATTGTCGCGGCTAACGGGCAATATATTCTTGTGCGACATGCCGCTTATGAGGCCGCGGGCGGGCATGCGGGAGTTGCAAGGGAAATCCTGGAAGATGTTGCCTTGGCAAAGGCTTTCCGCCGCGCAGGATTTCGAGTTTATTTCCGGTATGGAGCCGATGCTGTGCGCACGCGCATGTATCGCAACTGGGCGCAAGTGCGCGAGGGCTGGACGAAAAATTTGGCGCTGCTCTTTCCGCAAGCCGCGAGCCGCGCATTGCTGGTTTTTATGTGGTGGTTGTTCGCATGGCTGACGCTGCCGGCGCCGATCGCGGCGATTGCGCTCTTTATTCGAATTCGCGCGGCAAATTTCCGCATGGGTACTACGCTTGCCGCGATGGCATTTGGTCCTCCGGTATTTGCTTATTTGGTTTTGAGATCGTGGCGCCAGCATGCGATGCGGACGGTATCGTGGAAGGGGCGAACATACTCGCAGGCGTCCGGAGGCGCTTCGGAAATTTGGACGCCACGAACTGAGAACCGAGAACTGAGAACCGAGAACTGAATTCATGGTCTATCTCACGCGCAAAGCCGAATTTTCCGCGTCGCACTACTATCACAATCCGGCATTCACGCCGGAGGAGAATGCGCGGCTATTTGGGAAATGCAACAACCCTCATGGCCATGGGCACAACTACACGCTTGAGGTCACGGTGAAGGGCGCGGTCGATCCTCGGTCGGGCTTCGTTGTCGACCTTAAGCAGCTTAAAGACATCATGAATCGGGAAGTGCTGGATGCGCTGGATCACCGGTTCCTTAATAAAGAAGTGCCGGAGTTTTTGACGCAGATTCCGACTACGGAGAACATCGCGATTGCGATCTGGCAGCGGCTGGAACCCAAATTAAGCTCGGCACACCTTCATCGCGTGCGCGTCTACGAGACGCCGGATTTGTTTGTCGACTTCTACGGAGAAGAATGAAGGCACACCTTACGCGCCGGTACATGTTTTCGGCCTCGCACCGGTTGCACTCGGATGAGATGTCCGCAGACGAGAACCGCGCTGTCTATGGCAAGTGCAACAACCCGTACGGACACGGACATAATTACAATATTGAAGTGACGGTGAGCGGGCCGGTGGACGCTCAGACCGGCATGGTCTGCAATATGGCCGATTTGGATGGATTTGTGAACCGCGAGATCGTGGAACGCTTCGATCATCAAAACCTGAATTTGCTGGGCGAATTCGCGGATGCCGTGCCGACGACTGAAAACCTCTGCGTCGCGATCTACGAAATCGTGAAGCGAGGGTTCGGGCGGGCGCATCTAGAGAAGGTACGGATTGAAGAGACGATGATGAACTCGTTCGAGTACTGCGGAGATTTGTGATTGGTAATTTGTAATTGGTAATTGAAAACCACTGAGATCATGTGGCGGCAACGTAATTTCGAAATTACCGATTAGAAATTGCAAATTAAAAATCCTATGAAGTCGACAACCGAGCCTACCTCACTTACCTCCGCCAGCTATGAAGAGCTGGTGCGCGAAACCATCGTCCGCCTTGGCGAAGACCCTGCCCGCGAAGGTCTGGCGCTAACGCCATCACGGGTGCATAAGGCCATGCAATATCTGACCAAGGGCTACCAGGAGGATCCGGAAGCGCTGCTGCGAGATGCGCTCTTTACCGTCAGCTATGACGAGATGGTGATCGTGAAGGACATCGAGATGTTCAGCCTGTGCGAGCACCATATGCTCCCGTTTTTTGGCAAGGTACACGTAGCGTACATCCCGAATGGCAAGGTGATTGGGTTGAGCAAGATTCCTCGCCTAATTGAGGTGTTTTCGCGGCGGCTGCAGATCCAAGAACGCCTGACGACACAGATTGCCGAAACGATTCAGAAGACGATCGAGCCTCAGGGCGTGGGCGTGGTCATCGAAGCGCGGCACCTGTGCATGATGATGCGCGGGATTGAGAAGCAGCATTCGTCGGCAGTTACGTCTTCAATGCTGGGCTGCTTCCGCGAGGAAGAACAGACGAGGCAGGAGTTCCTGTCGCTGATCCGGCAGCGGACTCAGGGCGCGTGAACTCGCCAGAGAATTGGGATGTGAGCCGGGCCTTTGGTCCGGCTTTTTCTCGCGCAGCTTTCGTTGAAGGAGCGAGCGACAGCTTTAAGCACGGAGCGCGCAGAGGTTCATGGAGGGTCCTGCTGGCTTTGATGAGCTGGCTGCGCTACGCTTAGCGCATCGTGAAATCAAAAACGCTCCCTCTGGCGAAGAAACTTGCGCTGGTTACCGGCGCTAACCGCGGCATTGGATTTGAGATTGCTTTGGCGCTGGCCCGCGGCGGGTGCGATCTTGTTATCACGGCGCGCGATGCGAAGTCTCTTCGTCTTGCGGCGCGCAAGATTGAAAGAGGCGGCGTAGGCGTTCTAGCGCAGGTATGCGATGTGCGCGATCCAAACTCTGTCGATCAACTTTTTGGGCGGATTCGCGCTCTGCGGCGGCCCATGGACTTTCTCATCAACAATGCGGGCATGGCGCACGCCAGCCTCAATATCAGCGAGTTGCCATACCGAACATGGTGCGATGTGATCGAGACAAATCTCACCGGGATGTTTCTTGTGACCCAGGCGGGGCTTGCGGTCATGAAGAGCGGCGGCGTGATTGTCAACAATCTTTCGACCGCGGCGGAGCGCGTGTTTCCCGGTTCGGCGGCATATTGTGCGTCGAAACATGGGGCGCTCGGGTTCACGGATACGCTTCGGGAGGAGCTGAGGCCGAAGGGAATTCGGGTGATGGCGCTGATACCCGGCGCTACCGACACAGGCATCTGGGATACGCTTTGGCCGACTGCGCCACGGCGAAAAATGATGTCGGCAGCCACGGTGGCACGGGCGGTGATCAACGCCTTGATGCTTCCGCCCGACAGCGTCGTTGAGAAGCTCGTGATCCGGCCGCCGGGCGGAACTTTGTAGCAGGGGCGGCGATTGGGGGCATCTAATAATTTGAGGCTGGTATGTCGTTTGTGGATTTTGTGAAATCGTTGCGGCCGGAGCAGAGGTTGGCATGGCTGGTCGCGCTGGCTGCCGATGCGCTACAGATTTTCGCGTTTCCGATGTTTGCGGAAGGCGGCGCGTCGCCGGCGGACTCGGCGCTGGATCTCATCGTGGCTTTTATCCTGATTCGGTTGCTGGGCTGGAGTTGGGCGTTCCTGCCATCGCTGGCGGCGGAACTGATCCCTGGGGCAGATCTGTTTCCGACATGGACGGCCGCGGTGTGGTTCGTGACTCGCAAGCGCGTCAAAGAAGGCGAAGTGGAAATTCTGCCGCCGGGCCCGGCGCCCGCGCCGCGGCGTTAATTCTCAATCGCTGACAGCGGACGGCTTACCGCTCTCCGCCGCGAACCGCGCACCGCTTATTGCTTTTCTTACCACGTTCCGTAGCGATAGCGGCCGTGACGTTCCGGGAATATTTTTATCATCAGAACTCCGGCGACGAATCCTCCTACATGCGCCCAGAACGCTATGCCACCCGACGAGGCGGTTGACTGTGCGGCCATCGCGGTCCCGCTCAGGAAATTGATGAAGAACCAGTAGCCGAGCATGAGCCACGCCGGTACGTGAAACAGAAAAATCGGCGGGAACCAGGTGAGCACGCGCGCTCTTGGGTAGAGAATGAAGTACGCGCCCATGACGCCGGCGATCGCGCCGCTAGCACCGATAATCGGGACGCGGGAATTTGCGTTCAGCAGGACGTGGGCGATGGCGGCCGCGAATCCGCTGAGAAGGTAAAAGATGAGGTAGGGAAAGTGGCCGAGGTAGTCCTCGACGTTGTCGCCGAAAATCCAGAGGAAGAGCATGTTGCCGGCCACGTGCAAGAACCCGGCGTGCAGGAACATCGAGGTGAAGATGGGGAGGATGGCTGTGGCGAGGGGATCGTGCGAGTGTCCGGTGAGCACGGCGACGGCGTGGCGCGGTACCACGCCAAATTCAAAAGTGAAGGCTTGCAGGGCCCGCGTATTCAGGCCGAGGGAGAGCTCCCAAAAGAAGATCAGCACGTTCAGCCCGATCAGAAAATAATTGATGAAGGGCGTGGAGAAGCTCGGCTGATCGTCGCGGAGGGGAATCATTCGAGATTTGGTAATTTGGTAATCGGGTAATTGAGAAATTTTAGTTTGAACTGACCGGCGGCGCTATGCAATCGGCGTATTCAGATTGCCCAATTACAAAATTACCAAATTACGAAATTTCATGAATGGCATTCTGGTTATCGATAAACCGCAGGGGCTGACTTCGCACGACGTAGTGAATCGTGTGCGGCGGATTCTTGGGGAGCGGTCCGTCGGGCACCTGGGTACGCTTGATCCGGCGGCGACGGGGGTGTTGCCGCTGGTTGTCGGAAGCTTCACGCGGCTGGCGCAGTTCTACATGCACTCGGAGAAGAGTTATGAGGGTGTGATCCGGTTCGGATTTTCGACCGACACTTATGACGCCGAGGGGGAAGCGACGTCAAGGCGGCAGAGCGTTTGTCTGACACGAGACGGGATTGAGCCGCTGGCCGCGCACTTTCGCGGCACCGTCGAACAACTGCCGCCGCCATTTTCAGCGAAGAAGATTGGCGGGGTGCCCGCTTACAAACTGGCGCGCAAACAGCGCGAGGTGCAGCTCAAGCCGGTGCAGGTCGAGATTAAGGAATTCGTTATCTTGGAGGTGAATGGTGATCACGCGACTTTCCGCGCGCATGTTGGGTCGGGAACTTACATCCGCTCGATTGCCCATGAAATGGGACAGAAGCTCGGATGCGGCGCGCATCTGGCCTGGCTGAGGCGGACGGCGGTTGCCGAGTTTCGAATCGAGGATGCGCAGCGGCTGGAAGACCTGGAAGCGGAAACAAAGAAGGGAAGTGTCGAAGAGGTTTGCGAGCGGACTTTCGTCCACCCGCGAAGAGTGGCGCCAGAGTTGCCTTGCGTGACCGCGACGGATGAAAACGTCGCCATGATTCGCGCGGGACGCTCGGTGAATCTGCCTGAGATGTCGCGCGCGCCGCTGGTGAAGGTCTTCTATGGACAACGCGAACTGGTGGCCATTGCCACGCGCATCGCCGGCACACTGTTTCATGCGGGAATTGTGCTGGCCAGTGGCTCCCAACCTGCAGCGGCGAGACACTAGTCTGCCGACTCGCCAGCGGCGAATCTCTTCCGCTTTTTAACGGTTTTGTAACAACCCTTTGCTAGCCTGAGGGCCGGAATGGCAAATCAAGCTCTGCCCCGGCCGCGTTTTGAGGCTCCGGATCCGGAGCGAGGAACCAAGGCTATCCCGAAACTCGAGACCAGTGCGACGCCGTTGCTAGCGGGGAAGGTGAGCGAGGTCCCCGATGCGTTGTTCGGCGGCGCGATGCGGCTTTGCGGCTTGGCCGTCGTCGGCATTCTGGGCCTGATTGTTTTCGAGCTTCTCCGTGGTTCGGATCTCTCCTGGCACGCCTTTGGCTGGAAATTCTTCGGACTGCAAGACTGGAATCCTGTCGAAGACCAATACGGGGCTCTTCCTTTTATCTACGGAACGATCGTTTCGTCCCTTCTGTCGTTGGTGATTGCCGTTCCACTCTCCATAGGCGTGGCGGTGTTTATCACCGAGATGTGCCCGGTGGGATTGCGCGGCATTCTGTCGTTTATGACCGAGTTGCTGGCGGCGATTCCGAGCGTTGTCTATGGGCTGTGGGCGATTTTTGTGCTGGTGCCGCTGCTTCGAGCTTACGTGCAGCCATTCTTGGCCACGACACTGGGCTGGACGGGGCTATTCAGCGGGCCGCCGTACGGCATTGGAATGCTGGCAGCGGGCATTATCCTGGCCATCATGATCATTCCGATTATCTCCTCGATTACGCGCGAGGTGATGACGGTGGTGCCGCAGCATCAGCGGGAGGCGGTGCTGGCGCTCGGTTCGACGCGCTGGGAGATGATTCGCATTGGCGTTTTACGCAATGCTCGCGCTGGAATCGTGGGTGGCATCATTTTGGGACTGGGCCGTGCGCTGGGTGAAACGATGGCCGTCACTATGGTGATTGGAAATCGCGCCGAGATTGCTAAATCGCTCTTTGCACCTGGATACACGATGGCGAGCGTGCTGGCCAACGAATTTTCCGAGGCGACCGGCGATCTCTATCTTTCCGCGCTGATCGAGATCGGGTTGGCGCTCTTCCTGGTGACCATTGTGGTTAACGCCCTGGCACGTCTCATGGTGTGGAGCGTGACGCGCGGACAGCCCGCGAGGGGCTCGGTTTAATCATGGCGAGCGCGATCTCAGTTCCGAACCCGACGATTATCCCGCCGATCAGTTGGCGCCGGCGGACGCTAGATCACGTCATGACGGGAGTGGCAATCCTGACGGTCGTGATCGTTCTCGCGCCGCTGGTCGCGATTTTTGGATACCTCTGCTACAAAGGGATTGGGTCGATCAACATTGCATTTCTCACCCAGACGCCGAAGCCTGTGGGTGAAGTCGGCGGAGGAATGGCGAATGCCATCGTGGGTTCGGCATTCATTCTTGCCATTGCGAGCTTAATGGGAGTGCCGATGGGGATCGGCGCGGGCATTTTCCTCTCCGAGTATGGCCGCAATCGTTACGGTGATGCGGTCCGATTTGTGTCGGACGTGCTGAACGGCGTGCCGTCGATCGTGATCGGGATCGTGGCCTATGGACTCGTGGTCATCCGGCAAAAACATTTTTCGGCTCTGGCTGGCGGGGTGGCGCTGGCGATCATGATGGTGCCGACCATCGCACGAACCACCGAGCAGATGCTGTTGCTGGTGCCGCAGGCGATTCGTGAAGCGGCTTATGGGCTTGGCGTTTCGCGCTGGCGGACGACGCTTTCGATAACGCTGCGCACCGCGACCTCTGGAGTGATTACGGGCGTGATGCTGGCGTTTGCGCGCGTCGCCGGCGAGACTGCGCCCCTGCTCTTCACCGCGTTCGGCAATCAGTTTTGGAACCTCAAACCGGATCAGCCGACGGCGGCGTTGTCATTGCAGATCTATACGTATGCGTTGTCGCCGTTCGATGACTGGCATCGGCAGGCGTGGGCGGGATCGTTTGTATTGATCGTTCTTATCGTGGGCGCGGTGGCGGCGGTTCGCTATGTAGTGCGCCGGGGAAGGTTGGCGGGAGCCTAGTTATGGGAGTTGGAATCACGGTCGAGCGGCTGAATGCCTTTTATGGCAAGACGCAGGCGTTGTTCGACATCAACATCAATGTGCTGGCCAATCATGCCACGGCGCTGATCGGGCCATCGGGCTGCGGCAAGTCGACGTTCATCCGCTGCCTGAACCGCATGCATGAGACGATTCCGGAATCGCGCGTCGAGGGGAACGTTCGCATCGGTGAGTTCAATGTCTACAACGGTACCTCGGCGACGGAACTGCGGCGGCGTGTCGGCATGGTGTTCCAGAAGCCGAATCCGTTTCCGACGATGTCGATTTACGACAACGTGGCGGCGGGGTTGAAGCTGAATGGCTTCCGCAATCGCAAGAAGGTTGATGAGGTCGTCGAGAAATCGCTGCGCAGTTCGGCGTTGTTCGAGGAAGTGAAAGACTCGCTGCACAAGAAATCCGGCGCCAGCCTCTCCGGCGGACAGCAGCAGCGGCTTTGCATTGCGCGCGCTTTGGCGGTCCAGCCTGAGGTCCTGCTGATGGACGAGCCCTGTTCGGCGCTCGATCCCATCTCGACGGGCAAGATCGAAGAGCTGATTTTTCAGCTGAAAGAGCAATACACAATCGTCATTGTGACGCATAATATGCAACAGGCCGCTCGCGTCGCCGAGTTTACGGGATTTTTCCTGCTCGGCAAGATGATCGAGTTCGACAAGACGGAGAAGGTATTCACGAATCCTTCCGACAAACGGACAGAAGATTACGTCACAGGCCGATTCGGATAGTCATCGGAGCAAACGATAAATGGTGCGTACCCGCTTTCAACAACAAATGGAGGAATTACGGGAGAAGCTGCTCCGCATGGGCGGAATGGCGGAACTCGCGGTTGACCGCGCTTGCCAGGGATACACGGAGCGCGATCTGCATCGCTGCCAGCTTGTGCTGGAGAACGAGAGCCTCATCAACGCTGCCGAGCGCGAGATCGACGAGCTTGCCTTCGATATTCTCGCCACGCAACAACCAGCGGCCGTCGATCTTCGCTTCATCCTCGCGGTCACGAAAATCAATGCCGATCTAGAACGCGTTGGCGACCAGGCTGTCAATATCGCCGAGCGCGTCATGGACATGATCGAACTACCCTCGGTCGACCTTCCGGTCGACATCGCCCGCATGGCTACCGCGGTGAGCGCCATGGTGCGGCGTGCGCTTGAGTCGTTTGTAGAAGGCAAGGCTGAGCTGGCGCAAGCCGTCCTCGAAATGGATCATGTCGTGGACCGTATGCGCGACGAGGCCTTCATCACGCTGGTTCGCACGATGAACGAGCAGCCGCAGAACACGCAGCAGGCGCTGGATGCGCTGCTTGTGGCCCGCAACCTGGAGCGCGTCGCCGACCATGCCACCAATATTTCGGAAGACGTAATCTTCTGGGTGCTGGGAGCGGATGTGCGGCATCATGCCGGTGCAGCAAATGGGCCAAACAATATGACGAGCGTTCCGGCGCCGCGAACGGAGTCAACCGGCACGTAATCTCGTTCAAGCCGCCCGGCGCTCTTTGCTACGCTGCCTTCTTGAACGAGTCGATCGCCTTCTGCTCGCTATCGAACACCTCGAAGACCGTCAGCAGCTTGGTGACTTGCAGCAGATCGCCGACGCGCTTGGTCAGATTGGCCAGCTTGATCGCGCCTCCACCCTTGTTGGCTGTGGTATAGAGCGCCACCAAAGTGCCCAGTCCGACACTGTCGATATAGCTGACTTGCCCGAGGTTCAGCACGATGCGGTTGTTCTGCGAGACGAGTTCCTTCAGTGTGTCGCGCAGACGTATGGATTCGTCTCCAAAGACGATGCGGCCCGTGCACTCTACCACCAGGATCCCTTCTTTGATTCGAGTAACCAGGTCCAACTGCATGAAACTCCTCCTTAGTTTGACTGGAGCCGGAATCCTGTTGTGAATCCGGCGGTCAAAATCGTACAAAAATGGCCGGTGAGCGTCTGTGACGTACGACCGTTGAAAGCGAATGTTGTTATTGTGAACCAGAGTGGCGGTGTGCGCTTGCCGAAAACTCACAGGAAATAGTCCACTGCGAAGAGTGGGTTATTCGCTCTGAAACGCTCTCGGTGGCCTGGACTCGCGTAAACTGTCTTGCTGCGAATGTTTTCGTCCCGCACAAACTGGCATCTGGCGCCAAATGCGCTGGCTCATGTGCTGAAGCAGGTTCGGGAGTCGGAAAAAGAGATCTTCGACCTCACGATCTCGAATCCTACCGAGGCGGGAGTTTGCCCGGAGGGTGAGACGGTCCTCGGCGCGTTGGTTAATCCTGAAGCGTTGCACTATGATCCGCAGCCGCGCGGACTGCTCGAAGCGCGTCGGGCGGTTTGCCATTACTATCGCGAAGCGCATCGCGTCTTTGATCTTGATCCCGAGCGGGTGGTACTGACAACCAGCACCAGCGAGGCGTATTCATACGTTTTTCGGCTGCTGTGCAATCCGGGCGACGAAGTTCTGGTGCCGAAGCCGAGCTATCCGCTTTTCGAATTTCTTGCCGATCTGTGCGACGTGAAGCTCGTTGCTTATCCGCTAATCTACGATCACGGATGGCAGATCGACTTCGACTCGCTCTACAAAGCGGCTACGTCTCGCTGCCGCGCGGTGATTGTCGTGCATCCCAATAATCCGACGGGTTCGTACCTGTCTCCGACGGAGACGGCGGCGCTTAATAATTTCTGCCGGGATTATTCGTCGGCGCTGATCGCCGATGAGGTCTTTCTCGATTACGCGCACGACGGAGAATCGCGACCCAGCTTCGCTTCTAATGGCGAGGCTCTTACTTTTACGCTGAGCGGAATCTCGAAGATCTCGGCGCTGCCGCAGATGAAATTGGGGTGGGTGGTGACGAGCGGACCGGCGAAAATGGCCGCCGATGCGGGGGCGCGGCTTGAGGTGATTGCCGACACTTTTCTCTCGATGAACGCGCCGATCCAACTCGCTGCGCCGGTGTTTCTGGAAGCGCGCAAGTCTATCCAGCCGATTCTCATTGACCGCTTGCGAAGTAATCTGGCGGAACTGGACCGGCAGTTGGTCGCGCATCCGGCCTGCTCGCGATTGCAGGGCGAAGGCGGATGGTATGTGGTGCTGCGCGTGCCCGTCGTCGAGACCGATGAAGAGCTTGCCATTCGCCTGTTGCGTCATGCGCAGGTCAGCGTTCATCCGGGGCACTTCTACGACTTTCCAACCGATGGTCATCTGGTGCTGAGCCTGATCACCGAACCCGAAATTTTCGCCGAAGGCATTTCGCGCCTGCTGAAAGTTGCGGCGAGATGAGAGAGCGGATAGAATCCGCGTGTTATCCTTCTTCCGTTTCGTCTTCCCCTGCAAGGAGCCCTCATGTCCATTACCCGGCGCGGATTCATTGAGTCCGCGGTTGCCGCTTCGCTCGCCACCAACCTCAATGCATCGACCCGCGAGCCGCAAGGCTCAAATGCCACGGGCACGCCTGGCAAACGTCCCATCATGATCTCCGCTCACAACGGGCACCCGTATCTGGAAGAGGGCTTCGCATTCCTTAAGAACGGCGGCGACACACTGGATGCGGCAATTCTGGTGGTGAAGGGTCCGGAAAACGATCCAAAAGATACGAGCGTTGGCCTCGGCGGGCTGCCGAATGAAGAGGGAGTGGTTGAACTCGATGCCTGCTGCATGCACGGCCCGACGCGGCGCGCGGGCTCGGTCGGGGGCGTGCGCAATATCAAGAACGTTTCGATGGTCTCGAAAGCGGTGATGGAGCATACGGGTCACGTGATGCTGGTTGGCGAAGGGGCAGAGCGTTTTGCGGTGGCGATGGGATTTCCGCGGGAGAATCTGCTGACCGAGCATTCGCGCAAAGTTTGGCTATTGTGGAAAGAAAATCATTCGAACGAAGACTGGTGGGGACCGGGACTGGCCGATCCTAAGTGGAAGGCGCCGGCGATGCCCACGGAGTCGCAGTCGGAACTTTGGGAAGAGCGTCTACGACGCCTGAGTGAGCGAGCCGGGGCGCTCGGCATCGCGCCAGAGCTGCGGCGGACGGCCATCCGCCAAGTGCTTTTTCCGCCGACTGGAACGATTCATTGCTCGGCGTTAAACGACAAAGGGGAGATCTCCGGGATCACGACGACTAGCGGGCTCGCATTCAAGATGCCCGGGCGCTGCGGCGACTCGCCGATTATTGGCGCGGGTTGCTATACCGATCAGGATGTGGGTTCGGCGGGGGCTACGGGGAGCGGGGAAGAGAATATCAAGGTGGCCGGGGCGCATACGATTGTGGAGAACATGCGCAAAGGTATGTCTCCGAAGGAAGCGGGCATGGACGCGCTGAAGCGCATCGTGCGCAATTACAACGGCGACATGAATAAGTTGAAGTTCGTCGATATGACGTACTACATCCTGCGCAAAGATGGCGCGTATGCCGGCGTTTGCCTCTGGGAAGGCTACGAAAAAGGCAAGCCGCACAAGATCGCCGTACACGATGGCACGCTTCGTGATGAGGTGGCGACGCCGCTGTTCAAGGGATTCTCAATAGACTTTCCCGCGGTGCCCACTGTGGCCGACTAGCCACGGGAGGCTGGGCGGGGGCGAAAGACTTCTTCTCCAAGTCCTTGTAAATCCGTGGAATAGAATTTGATGTCGCTTACCCGACCGACTTTCCTCCGCCTCCTCGAAGCGGGTGTACAATGACCTCAGGATCGCAGCTTCACGGAATCTTCTTCCGCGTTCGAGGCTTGCATGAACGTTCATGTCAGTTACAAGATCCCGAAAACTCCCGACATCGAAAAAGAAATCACCCACCAGATCGAAAAGATTCAGAAACGGCTTCAAGTCTTCCGGCCGGAGCTCATCCATCTAAAGGCGATACTCGAACAGAACTCCGCGCGCGAGGGGACGGAGGTGGCGCTGAATCTGCGTCTGCCGTCCGGGCAGTTGTCGGCGGCGAAGAAGGCTCCAAGCCCAACGGCGGCGATAAAAACAGCGTTCGACGACCTGATGCAACAGATCAACCGGCACAAGGAACTTCTGCGATCAAGCCATCGCTGGAGGCGGTGGCGCGGCGGGCCGAAAGAAACGCGAGAGCCCGGCGTGCCCTTCGAAGGGACACTGGCCGCGGTCAAGGCCGCCACGATTTCAGCGGACGACATCAGTTCCTATGTGAACGCCAACCTCAGCCGGCTGGAACGTTTTGTGGAGCGCGAACTGTACTTCCGGCAATCGGATGAAGAGCAACCCCCGGATGGACTGGTGGCGTCTGAGGTCGTCAATGAAGTGATTGCACGGGCGCTGGGCGATCAGGATCGCCCGGAGAAGATGGCGCTCGAGCCGTGGCTCTACAGGCTCGCTCTGGAAGCAATCAACGAAATGACGGCGCGATTGAACGAACTGGAATCCGTGCACCTCGAAGACAGCCGACGAAAACAAAATGTGCAGGCTTCGGATGAGGCGGCGTTGCAGTTCCATCAGGCGGATGAAGGATGGACGCGGGAGAGCGCAATTGCCGACCGGCGGGTGGTGGATCCGGAGCAAACGCGCTACTCCGATGAGATGCTGGCGCTTGTGCATGGCGCTCTGCGCGGCGTAGACCGCGTCGACCGGGAAGCGTTTGTGTTGTATGGCATCGAAGGTTTTACGTTGAACGAAATCGCATCCATCACCGGGCGGCACACCGAGGCCGTCCGCGAATCAGTACAGCGCGCGCGCGAATGTGTGCGTAGCGCTCCTACCGTAGCAAGGGAGTTTGAAAAAGACCTCGTTGTAAGTACACGCACCGCGGGTTCTCGCACTTCAGCCTCGAAATAACAAGGAGAATTCGAATGATGACACGGGATGAAATCCGTGAGTTGGCCGCATTTCAGGCGGATGAAACCAAAGGCGCTTCCGCATTGAGCTTTTACTACCAGCCCGATCCTCCGCAGGACCGGTCGCATCGCAGCGAGGCAATCATAGCCAAAGATGTCATCAAACAGGCGCTGAAGAGCGCCGCGGCACAGGGCAAGAATGGGCCAGTGCACGCCGACCTTGACCGGGTGATGGAGTTTGCCGCGAATCTGCGCGGGCAATCGCGAGGGCGAGCTGTGTTTGCCTGCGGAGCGCAGAACATCTGGAAGGAATTTGAACTGCCTCCGCGGTTGGGAACGACGAAGATTTATCTGCAGCCACGGTTTCAGTTGCGGCCGCTGGCGGCATTGCTGGGAGCGCAGCCCGCGCTATGCGTGGCCGTCCTGGACCGGCAACGCGCGCGCTTCTTCGATTTACGGCTGGAGGATATGCGGGAGACATCCTCGATGGTGCACCTGCTCACCCGAGGTCCGAGTGACGGCTTTAAGGGATATGACGCAGGACACGCGGAGCGGCGCGTGGCGGACGAAGCGCTACAGCACTTCAAAGCGGTTGCTGAGCGGCTTCGTGTCGATCTGGAAAGAGGAGCATGGGAGCGGCTTATCGTTGGCTGCCAGGACACGAACTGGGCGGAGTTCGAAGCGCAGTTGCATCCTTATGTGAAGCAGCGGGTGATTGGGCGCTTTTCGGCCGACGTGGCGAGCGTCTCGAACGAAGAGATTCGCGATCGGGCGAATTCGGAGCTGAACAAGTGGATCACCGATCGCGGGGCTTCGAAGGTGAGAGAGGCGATCAGCTTCGCGAAGGCGAACAGCCGCGGCGTGACCGGGTTGCGGCGCGTGCTGCAGGCGCTGGAAGCGGGCGAGGTACAGAGCCTGTTCCTGGGCGATAACTATTCTGCCCACGCCGTTGAGTGTCCGCATTGCGGGCACCTGAACGCGCATCTGGTGCCAACATGTGTTGCCTGCGGACACGGCACGCGGGAACTCAATGATGTTTGCGACGCGATTATTCCGATGGCGATCCGGCGCGACATCGAGCTGTTCTATCTCAAAGATCACAGCGAACTGGACAAGGCGGGCAATATCGCCGCGCTCCTGCGCTTCCGGTCGGACCAGAGCACGGTGGGGAAGATGATGGCGGCGTCGTAGGAAAGTCAGAAGGTAGAAGTCAGATTGCAGAAGTAAAAACCCAAGGCGTAGCCGGCGCGTCGGCCCTAGCGGCTAGCCGTCAACGCAGCTTGGGCTTTTACTTCTGCAATCTGACTTCTTACTTCTGACTTCCTTCTTGGCCGTGTCCCTCATGTGAAAATAGAGCATGATCCACAAGATCCTCCCAGTCGGTCCTCTGCAGTGCAACTGCTCCATTATTGGCGAAGAAACCACGCGTGAGGCGATGGTCATCGATCCGGGCGATGATATTGACGACATTGTTGCGATTATCGATGAGCACAAGTTGCAGGTGAAGCAGATCGTCATCACGCACGCGCACATCGATCACGTCGGCGGCGCGATGAAGCTGCGGGCGAAGACGGGCGCGCCGATTCTGCTCAACCAGAACGACTACGCACTGCTGAAGATGCTTGACGTGCAGGCTAGCTGGCTGGGCATGAAACCGCCCGGGGCAGTCGAAATCGAAGCGGGGCTTGCGCACGATGAGAAGTTGTGCGCGGGAAGCTTGGCCGCTAACGTGCTGCACACGCCCGGGCACACGGAGGGTAGCGTCTGCCTTTATTTTCCTGCGGAGAAGATGCTGATTGCGGGAGATACGTTATTTGCGCGCAGCATTGGGCGCACGGACCTTCCCGGAGGTTCGTTCGAGAAGATCATGCGCTCGCTGCACGATCGGGTGCTGACGCTGCCGGATGAGACGAGGGTGATTCCGGGGCATGGGCCTGCTACAACGATTGGGGAGGAGCGGGAAGAGAATCCGTTCTTAACATAGTTCTCAGTCGTCAGTTCTCAGTTAAACGGGATCAGGTCTTACTGACAACTGAAGACTGAGAACTTATTTCTGTCCCGGCGTCTGACTTGCGGGAACGGCCGGCGGCGTCGAGGCCTTCTGTGAATTGGTCTGGCCGGGTTTTACGCCGGAAAACACGGAGTTCGGGCCGCTCTTGCGCGAGGCATAGATCGATAGCGTGATCGAGGTCAGCATGAAGATGACGGCCGACCATGTGGTCGCCTTGGAGAGCGCCGACGCCGCGCCACGCGGGCCGAATGCCGTCTGGCTGCCCTGACCGCCGAAGGCTGCGGCTAGATCGCCGCTCTTGCCGCTCTGCAGCAGCACTACCGCGATGATGAAGAAGCAAACGATTACGTGAATGATTGTGATTAGAATCGTGATCATGCCAACAAAACTCCCCTGGGGCTCGTGCCCGTATGATGCTCCCGCCTGATGTAGTCCCGGGAATCCGGCGAACTCGCCGAACGGTAAACCTATGGTGCGGAAGGCGGGACTTGAACCCGCATGCCTTTCGGCGCCACCCCCTCAAGATGGTGTGTCTGCCAATTCCACCACTTCCGCGAATGACATCTAATGTTATCGTGTCCCGCTAGGTCGTGCAATGCATGAGGAAAACTGGCTGGATGCCTGGGTTGCTGCACGGCGGAAGTTCGGCGTGAATGATTGCGGGTTTAGTCCAACGTTATTGCTTGGGCTGGCACATTCCGCTTGCCCAAGCGCGCGGCGAGTGCTACATTCAAGCGAATAAAAGGCGAAATGAAACGAATGGGGCATTGGAAGCACGATGAACTTGGAGGAGACTTTGATTTCCGTGTGGCGGCAGACTCTGATGGAAGGCGTGTCGGCCGTCACGATTGAAAGTCGAAGCTACCGGGTTCAGCGGACGAGCCGGTCGAAATTGCGCGAGGTGGATTTCGAATTCGAGGGCCAGATGCTGCGGGGGCTGGAACAGAATCCGCAGACGGACTCGCGCTGGGCACAACTGGCGCGGGAAGGCAGCAAGGTCATGCAGTTTCTAGTTGCCAAGCGCTATATCGCCGCCGTCGTTGACGGGAAAGTGCAGTTCTATGGACACGCCGCCGATTGGGTGGTGAATCGGCTACAGCAAAAGTAAATCGAATGAAGTCAGATTCCCGGGTGAGGTTCTGTGATGAATGGGATTGGCGGGATTGGTGGGGATGGTGTGCTTCCGGCGGGCCGGCGTATCAATGCGGTCGCGCTGCAGAATGCGGTGCTTTGCGCCGAATGTGACGTGGTGAGCGACAGCCCGCATGAAACGTGCCTCGTTTGCGGGAGCCGGTCGCTGTTTAATATTGCGCGCGTCTTTGGCGGGAATCTCCCGAAGCGGCGCGCCAGCCTGATTGTTCGTGAACCCATGGAGATTACGCAACGCGAGATTGTGCTGACATTTCCCGCGCACCGGCCCCGCAAAAGAACCGCTGTTTAGCTGCGCGCAAAGCCGGCGCGGTGCTGGTGCGAACTTTTGCCGCGAGGCAATCCTTGAAGATCGGGGAAGTCCTACTCGGGAAGAGAAAGGCGGGGAGTGCGCTCGGGTCGGGTCACGACTCCGAAATCCTGCCACAACTTAAACCAGGGATTGTTGGCATTGCTCCGATCGTGAGCGCGGTTCAGGTCCTCTAACTCGAGGCGGCGCTCGTCGGGCAGAGCGTATGTCCGCTCCAGCCACTCAATCTCGGTGATGGTTTTTTCCACATCCATACTGTTCCAGCTATTTTATTCCAGAAGACGCTGTTCCGGGATAGTCACTCGCCGATTGCGGTGATTACCACGGTTCTTTGGCGTCCACGAACGTCACATTCGAGATGAAAGATCTGCTGCCAGGTGCCTAACGCCAGCTTGCCGTCAACAATTGGGACGGTCAACGAAGGGCCGAGCAGAGTGGCCTGGAGGTGCGAGTGGCCATTGCCGTCGTGCCACGCTTGCTCGTGGCCATAGTGACGGCTGGGCGGGATCAGCTTATTGAGAATTGCGGACAGGTCGGCCTGAAGGCCGGGCTCGAACTCAATTGTGCCAATCGCCGCCGTGCTGCCGATATTGAAAATGTTTGCGGTGCCGGCGCGAATGCCGGAGGAGGCCACGACGGCAGCGACTTGCTCAGTGAGGTCGTGCATATCGCCGGAGCCTTTTGTGTTAACGGAAATCTGTTGCTGGTAGGTCATGGTCTCCATGCTTTATCCGCGGCCGCGGAACTGGATGATCCTGCGGCGGTCGCGCTTGGTGGGACGGCCCGCGGGAAGTTGTTCGAAGTCGCGAAGAGCCTTGCGTTCAGCGGCGGCTTTCAGACGCGCCTCGCGGCTGGCTTCGGTTTCGCGGTAGAGGGCCTGGGCTACAGGCGCGGGCCCGCGCTCTTCGCTCAAGCCGAGAACTTCGATTTCGAACTCGCCGCCATCGTTGGTTATGCGCAGCATGTTGCCGACGTGGACGTCGCGGGCGGGCTTCACGGGTTGGCCATTGGCCTGAATGCGTCCGAGAGTACAGGCTTTTGAGGCGAGGGCTCGCGTCTTAAAAAATCTTGCCGCCCAAAGCCATTTGTCGATGCGAACGGAATCCATGGAATTGTGTAATTTGGTAATTTCGTAATTTTGTAATTTGAAACCGGCCGACGCTCGTTTTCAAATTATCAAGTTTCCAGATTACAAAATTACCAAATCAAATCGATTTCACCGGGATCGCCATTACGTCATCGACTAGCCCGACTTCCTTCTGCACAAACGGTTCGGCATAGGTGACGCCGCCAAGCATTCCGTAGAAGCGTGCCATGGATTCTACGCGGGCGCGGATTTCTGCCTGCGCGGGGAAGATGCCGGCGCCGGCCTGCTGATCGCTGAATTGCGTTTTGTAGGCCATCAGCGAGGCCAATCGGGATTCGAACTGATCGGTGATGTCGACGACGAACGTCGGGCGCACGTCGCGGTAGAGGCTGGCGTAGATGATTTTGAACGGACGGTGAGGAGCTAGTGCGCCGGCTTCGCCCGCGGCTGACTGCTGACCGCTGACGGGTAACGGGTGATTGCTAATAGCTGAGGGCTGGCCGCTGACGGCTAGCTTCGCCAAGCCGGACAGGAACGCCGCTTCATATCCGAGAACCGATGCTGTGTAGTGATCTGGATGGCGGCCCTCCCAGTAGGGAAGAATCAGGACGCGCGGGCGGAGTTGGCGGAGGATGCGAACTACTTTCAGACGATTCTCCCACGTGTTTTCTACGCGGCCGTCGGGGATATCGAGCGCTTCGCGCCAGGAGACTTTGAGAATGCGGGCAGCTTCGGCGGCTTCGTTGGCGCGATCTTCGGCGCTGCCGCGCGTGCCCATCTCGCCTTGGGTCAGGTCGAGGATGCCGGTGCTGTAGCCGCGCTCGGCCATTTTGAGGAGAGTTCCGCCGCAGGTTTGTTCGACGTCATCACGGTGGGCGGCGAGAGCTAGAAGATCGAGGGGCATTGAGTCATTGAATCATTGAGTCATTGAGGTATTGAGTCATTGGGTCAGTGCACTTCAGGCTGCTGGTTTTGTTGTCCGGCGATTGGCCAGGACGAACGCCAAGCCGAACATGAAGAGCGCGAAGAGCACCAGCGTTAGAAGCGAGGCCGTCAGCGAAAATGCGCTTGGCGCGTCGGGATACATGAGCGCTCGCAACGCTTCGACGCCGTAGGTCAGCGGATTGGCGTACATCACGCCGCGAATCCATCCGGAGGCGCCGGAGAGTGGAAAGAGGGCGCCGGAGAGCAGCCAGAGCGGAATCAGAAACAGGTTGATGATCGCGTGAAAGGCTTGCGTGGAATCCATCGGCCAAGCGATGGCAAAACCTAGCCCCGTGAGCGCGAAGGAAACCAGGAAAACTGTCAGCACGATGAGGGCGAAAGACTCTGGAGTGAAGTGCACACCTACAAAAGGCGCGAAGGCGAGGAAGATCAAACCCTGAATGGCAGACAGCGTGGTGCCTCCGAGGACCTTTCCTAGAACAATTGCGGCGCGGGGCACGGGCGCGACGAGAACGGAGAGCAGGAAGCCTTCATTGCGGTCTTCGATTACCGACATCATGGTGAAGATGGCGGTGAAGAGAATGATCATGACCAGCGTGCCGGGGTAGAAGTAGTCGAGATAATGCTGCTGTCCGGAGGCTTGGCCGGAGCGGAACGAGGTTCCGAAGCCTGAGCCGATGACGATCCAGAACAAGAGCGGGGAGAGAATCACTCCTACGACGCGGGCTTTTTGGCGATAGAAGCGCACGACCTCGCGCCACCAGAGCGTGAAAGCGGGCAGGAGGATGCCGGCGGAAGCTGGAGCGGTCGTGGGCTGCGGTAGGGTTGCGGTGTGGGTCGCCATTGAATTTTGTAATTGTGTAATTTAGTAATTTTGTAATTTGAAAATCCCACGGGGACTGCGATTACAAAATTACTCAATTACCAAATTACACAATCTCCTAGTGTTTCTTTCCTTTCTTCTTTTCTTTCGCAGCGGCGGCGGCTCGTTCGGCTTCTTCGTCCCAGAAGCGGTGGCCGGTGCGGTGAATGAATACGTCTTCCAGTGTCGGTTTGCTCACGCTTAGCGATTGAATTTCGCCGGGAAAAGATTCGACTACATCGGGGACGAATCTGTGGCCGTTTTCGATTTCCAGACGGACATGATTGCCCATGACTGTGGCCGGGATGTGGAACTTGTTGCCGATGGCTCCGGCTAGAAGCTGAGGATCGCGGGCCTCGAGGAGGATTACGTCGCCACCGATTTCACGGGTTAGCGACTGGGGCGTGCCGAGCGCGACGAGGTTGCCTTCATTCAGAATGGCGAGGCGATCGCAGCGCTCGGCTTCTTCCATAAGGTGTGTGGTGACGATGATCGAGACGTGTTCGTGGTCGCGAAGGATGGCCAGGTACTGCCAAAGGTCGCGGCGGGCGCCGGGATCGAGGCCTGTGGTCGGCTCGTCGAGGAGCAGGACTTCGGGGTGATGGAGCAGGCCTTTGGCCAGTTCGATGCGGCGCTGCATGCCTCCGGAAAATGTCTCGACGCGGTCATTGGCGCGGTCGAGCAGGCCTACACGGGTAAGAATTTCGTCAATGCGTTTTTTCAGGTCGCGGCCACGAAGGCCGTAGAGGTGCCCTTGATGCCAGAGGTTCTCACGGGCGGTGAGCTTGGGATCGACGCTTTGGGCCTGGAAGACGACCCCGATGTGGCGGCGCAGGGCTCCGGGCTGGCGAACGGCGTCGATGCCAGTGATGACCGCGCTGCCCGAAGTGGGGACCATCAACGTGGAGAGAATGCGGAAGAGGGTGGTTTTGCCGCTGCCGTTGGGGCCGAGAAGGCCGAAAAGCTCGGCGGGGCGGACTTCAAACGAAACGCCGTTGAGCGCGGTGCGGTTGGCGTAACGATGAATCAGGTCGCGCACCTGAATGATGGCGGGAGAAAGCGGCTCGGTTGGGCGATCCGCGGAAACGACATCAAGAGTAGGGGAGTTTGAAGCCACAGGCCATTCTACGATGCGGGATGGAGGGGCGTCACGTGGGGATGGACAGACCGAGCACGATACGTGCCGGGATGTTTGGCAAACTGGGCCGACGGACATAACCACTAAGGACACGAAGGCGCACGAAGGCTGGTAGAGCAGGACGGAGGCCAACAGGGCGCTCGAACTGCCGCTGCAAGAGTCTCGTTGCTGAATCAGGCTGCGACTGGCTTGCGCTCTGTACCGGGGACGCGTTCCGTGAACGGGACGGGAACGTGACGCCAGACCTGGATTGCGAGAACGACGGTCGTAGCGAGGAGCAAAGCTCCGACCGCGACGTGAACAACCGTTGCGATGACCATGGGAAGCTCAGGTTGCGCGGCGTCTTTGCCCCACATGACGCGGGTGACGAAGGCGAGGAAGCCGAGGCAGAGTTGGGCCACCATGAGGCCAAGCATGAGTACGGCCGGGCGTTTGACGGCATCGATCTGCGAGTAGACGGAGATGGCGCGAATGGCCGTCCATGAGAGGACGATGGCGACGACGCCGGCGTGAACTACGTGCGGCCACCAGCTCATGCCGTGATGGCGGAACATGGCGCCGAGGACGAGTTGGACGTAGAGAACAAAAATCGAGAGCAGGGTGAGGGTGAATAGGGTGGGGCGGCGAGTGTCGAACTCGGTGCGCGGTTCTTCGCGGAGCCAACGAGGACCCGTAAAGACGGCGATCGAAACCGCGATACAAAAGAAGGTTTGGGCGACCGCAGCGTGGGCGCTGGAGATTGGAGCTGGAAGGAAGAATAAGACCGTAAGGCCACCCAACACCCCCTGAGTGATCACGGTAGCGAGGGCGCCTATCGCGAGAAGGCGTAGCCACCGCCGCTTTTCGGTGCGCCACGTCCAGATGGCAAGGATGATGGTCAGGAGGCCAACAAATTCAGCCACCATGCGGTGACCGTGCTCGTACTTCACGCCGCCAACCATGTGGGGCATCTTGTAAAACGAACCGAACGTCGTGGGCCAGTCGGGAACTGAGAGGCCAGCATCATTGCTCGTGACCAGAGCGCCGGCGACGATGAGAAAAAGTGTGACGCATGCGGTGAATACCGCAAAACGGTGCAGGCCCTGGTTATAGGGAAGTTCGAGTTCCTTCAACATGCATCCCCTGAGACGAATGGTCTCAGCCGCGTGGGACGCGGCTGAAACGTTTTAGTTTAGCACCGCCGTCAAGATATCAAACCGCGCGGCGGACGGTTCTAGGCCGGCATCGGAGCGACGGGCTGGCGTGGTGATTCCATGGCCGCGATGATGGCGTCGGCAAACTCGGATGTGCCGGCGTTGCCGCCAACGTCGCGCGTCAGCTTGGCGCGATCGCGATAGACGTCATCGATGGCGTTGCGAATCTTCCAGGCCGCTTCGGCTTCGCCGATATGGCGCAGCATCAGCAGGGCAGAACGCAGTACGGCCGTGGGATTGGCAATGTTCTTCCCGGCAATGTCCGGGGCCGAACCGTGGACTGCTTCGAAGATGGCACACTCATGGCCGAAGTTGGCGCCGGGCACCAGGCCGAGACCGCCGACTAAGCCTGCGCAGAGATCGGAGACGATGTCGCCGTAAAGATTTTCAAGCAACAGAATGTCGTACTGGTACGGGTTCATGACCAGTTGCATACAGGTGTTGTCGACGATGTGCTCACCGTAGGTGATCTCGGGGTATCCCTTCGAGACCTTGCGCGAACACTTCAGGAAGAGGCCGTCGGACATCTTCATGATGTTGGCTTTATGGATGCAGTGGACCTTTTTGCGCTTGTTCTTGCGGGCGTAGTCGAAGGCAAATTCCGAGATACGCGTCGATGCTTTCTCGGTAATGATTTTCAAGCTTTCCACTACACCGGGTATGACCTCGTGCTCGATGCCGGAGTAGAGACCTTCCGTATTCTCGCGGACGATGATGAGATCGACATCCGGATAGCGAGTCGGAATATGCGGAAGATTGCGGATGGGGCGAAAGTTGGCGAAGAGTTCGAAGCGCTTGCGCAGCTCGACGTTGATGCTCGAAAAGCCGCCACCGATGGGCGTTGTGACTGGACCCTTCAGGCCGACGCGAGTGCGCTCGATCGATTCGGTCAGCTCTTTCGGGATGTACTCTTTGTATTTTTCGAAGGCTTCACTGCCGGCAGCGAAGCTCTCCCATTCGAATTTGACGCCGGTGGCTTCAAGAATGCGGACGGTGGCCTGGATTACTTCGGGGCCGATGCCGTCGCCGGGGATCAGAGTTACTTTATGGGCCAAATCTTTGGGTCCTTGAAACATTTTAGGTTGAGTCATTGAGGTATTGAAGCATTGAGGTATTGAGTCATTGAAATACTTGACGTATTGAGTGATTGAGTCATTGAGACTATTCGTTGCGATGTTGCTTGGAGGTGCGCAAGGACGCCCCGAAGATCAACAACAACTCGTTCGCTTCTTTCAGAAGATCGTGGATTCTCTCTGGACGGATGACATTTGTTTCGCCGAAAAGTTCGAGCCAAAAAACCGTTTCATCTTCTTCGACGACGATAGCCATCCGCGAAATAAATTCTGCTTTGGACCGCGCACGACAGACGGCGCGGTAGTTTGCCGCGACTGAAGTTCCGGAGCGTAGAAGTTGTCTGCCCAAAGTCTGCGCGTCAGGTGAATGAGGCAGCGATCGGAACAGATGGACAATACGGATCGCAAAATCCTTGCTACGCTGCTTAAGTTCGATCGCTTTCGCCAGCGGGGATTGAGTCCCAGGCTGCGTTGGATTCTTCAATGACTCAATACCTCAATCGCTCAATACCTCAATCAACCCTTTACCATAGTCTTGGTTTTGGTTTCCGCTGCGTCCTTGGTTTTCAGGAGATCTTTCAGTTCGGTCATGAATTCCTGCACGTCTTTAAAGTCGAGATAAACCGACGCAAACCGGACATAAGCGACCTTGTCGTGCCGCCTCAGCCGATTCATGATCAGTTCGCCGATCTCGCTTGTTTTGCGCTCGCGCTCTGGGGATTCGATGACGAACGTTTCCGCTTCGTTTACGATTTGTTCGAGTTTGCTGATTGGCACCGGGCGTTTTTCGCAGGCTCGCATCAGGCCGTTGAGTACTTTCTGGCGGTCAAAGCGCTCGCGGCGGCCGTCTTTTTTCACCACCATGTAGGGGATTTCGTCGATGCGTTCGTAGGTGGTGAAGCGCTTTTCGCACTTGAGGCACTCGCGGCGGCGGCGAATCGAATCCGCTTCTTTGCTCTCGCGCGAGTCGACTACCTTGTCATTTTCAAAGCCGCAAAAAGGGCATTTCATGCTTGGAAACCAAGACTTACGTTGTGCTCTGGGGTAAAGAATTATTGTAGCTGGTTTTCGGAGGGTGCCGCTTGAGACGCTCGAAAATCAGAAGAGAATTACGCGCAGAATCGCCGCCCAGCCGCTGGGCACGCGATGGAAAATAAACATATCGTGTCCATTTTCGATCTTGGACTGGCCTTTCTGCTCGTAGATCATGACCCAGTCATAGGTCGCGGCGGCGACATTGCCCCAGGTGTCGATGGCGTGGTTGGACTCGCCGTACTCGGTGATGTGCGACTTCTCCATGAACTGCGCGTAGCTCTCAATGAAGGCAAGCCTTCCCTTGGCATACTCTTTGAAACCCGGGCCGCGCATGACGATGTTCTCGTCAAGGTATGGTTCCATGGCGGAGAAGTTCTTCTGGCGCCATGCTGCGTTGATCGCGTTGAGCGTCTCGCGAACCTGTTCCATCAGGTGGTCCTCCCGGCAACTTCTTTTTCCTCGGCCTGTGCGCTTTCGGCGGAGAGCTTGCGCAAGGACAGGCGTTCGCGATGCGCGAGTAGAAGCCCGGCCGGAACGACGGCTACGAACGTTACCAGCCAGAGCATAATTCCGCAGCTCACGGCGAGTTCCTTGGGCACGATGTGGAAAACATGGTCCATGGCGCTGATTGTGGCAAGTTGCGATCCGCCGCCTACGCCGGGCAACTGGACCATGGAGCCGATCATACTGGAGCCCATCAGCAGCAAAACTTTGGTCGTGCTCATGGCGGCCATGGGGGCGCCATAGGCTGTTGTTACCTCTTTGTAGGAAACCGCGATGACCCACCACATGAGGATGGAAACGGCCGCCAGTTGCAGGAATGCAAATGGTCCGTGGATCGTGTTGAGGCCGGCAGTGAATTCGCGAACTTTCTGAGCGATGCGATGGCCAAGATTTTCCGCAAGGTGGGAGAAACGCCGCTCTACCCAGCTTGCGATGTCGTTTCCGCGGTACGACATCAGAATCGCGCCTGTCAGCAGCGCCACAACCAAGCCGATCAAGGCATATCCGGTTAAATAAATCCAGTGGCGTACGTCGTAGGGAGCCGATTGAGCGAAGGCGTGGAGCTTTGAGGGCAGAAAAATTCCGCAAACCAGCAGGACGGTGAAGCCACCGACATCGAAGATGCGCTCTACCGCCCAGACCGCAACCTGCGAGGCGAAGGTCAGGTTTGTGTGACGCGCGATCAGGTAGGGGCGAATGAGTTCGCCAGGGCGGCCGAGCAAGGCCAGACCGGTGAAGCCGATGACGGTCGGAGGCGTGAGGCCCAGGATTGAGGCGTCTGGCCGCACTGGCCGCAGAAAAATCTTCCAGCGAACCGCACGCAGGAAATAGGCGAGATAAATCAGCAGCACGCCGTGGAGAATGTGCCGCCACTTGAGATGAAACTGGAGGAGCAGCGCCCAGTCGAAGTTCCGCCAAGTGCGGAACTGCAGATAGACGAGTCCGACGAGGACGGCAAAGACGACGAAATAGGCAATGTATTTCTTATTTATCATCCCGTGCGAAGCTTCGAGAGAGGCAGAAGGGCGGAGAGCAAGCCCCAGTTGAAGGTAAATGACAGATCAGTCAGGGTCAACGCGGAGAAGCGTTCGAAGTCGGGTTCGGTGTCAGTTGGGCGCGTGCGTTGGTGGTTGACTTGGTCGAATCCGCGGTGCCCTGTCGCTTTGAGGTTGAGGACGCGGACCTCTGTTGCTTCGGAGTTTTGGGGGCGCCGTTCTTGCTTCTGGCAAGAACTTGCTTTTTACGTGCCTCCGCCGCGGCTTTCTCCTGTGCAATCTTCTTGCGGTTGTATTCGTGGACGATGCGGGCCACGTAGGATCGAGTCTCATAGAAGGGAGGCACGCCGTTGTAGCGGTCGACTCGCTGCGGTCCGGCGTTGTAAGCGGCCAGCGCTTTTACCAGATCGAAGTCGTAACGCTCGAGAAGTTCGCGCAGGTAGCGGCTGCCACCGCCCACGTTTGCTTCGGAGTCGAACGCGTCCTTCACGCCGAGGTCGCTGGCAGTGGACGGCATCAACTGCATTAGGCCGCGGGCGCCTTTTGGCGAGACTGCGTGGGCATTGAAGCCGCTCTCGGCGTGGATGACGCTGTTCACGAGGTCGGGATCGAGATGGTAGGTGGCGCTGGCGGAATTTACGACCTGATCGAGATCGGGCTTGGGGCGTTCGGACTGGATCGACGTGGACGCGAGCATGGGCCGAGGCGCTGCAGGCACCGACAGCGTCAGATCCTTTTCGAAGCCCGCGATCTCCGAGGTCGCCACATCGGTAAAACTCGAATTGTCCGCGGACATGAAGAGACGCGTTGTCTCGCCCATTACGACGTGATGGTCGTGTGGGATGCTGAAGCCATTGCGCAGCACCGCGATTTCAGTCGCCGAAGACGTGACCGCGCAGCAGATGAGCACAGCAACCCAGCAGATAGGAGCAGTGCGCATCGGCGGGTTCACGTGCCTTCTGCTGGCGATTCCTCCGTGCACCTCTGTGTCCTCCCTGGTTATGCTTTCTGCGCGTGCTAATCGAAACTTGGCCCGTAGGCGTTTTTACAAGCTAACCCCGATTGTCTCTCCCGTAACCCGTCCGGCTCCAGCTCCAATTTCCGTGCCATCCATCAGATGCCGAATCGCCGCGGCGACGCCGCTTTCGGCGTTCGTGCGCGTCAACTTCCAGCCTCGTTCGAGCAGTTCCGGCGAGGCATTTCCCATGATAAAAGGATGTCCGGCAAAAGCCAGCATCTCGATGTCGTTGTAATTGTCACCAACGGCCATGACCTGCTCGCGCGAAATGCCGCGGTAGGCTGCCCAACGTTCGAGCGCGTGGCCTTTGGAGCAGCCGGCGTTGAGCACGTCCACAATCGAGAGATCGCGTCCGGGATACTCTGTGCGGAGCACCGTAATCGGCAGCCCGCAATCAGCCAGAACGGCCAATGCTTGCCGCATGAGCGCGACCGGCCCGCAAAACATGGCTTGTACCGGGTCGGTGGTCAGCGAATCTTCGATGGGCACCACAAACCGGATGTACTCCATATTCTTCTCAAGCCAGCGCTGGATGCTGCCTTCGAGTTCCTGAAGGCGTTCGAGGATAATCGTCCCGGCGCCCTCGTTGTCGAAGGTAAGAACGGTCTGGCCGCGGAATTCTTGCATCACCCGCACCAGATCGCGGCAAGTGTTCTGCGGCAAGAGGTCGCGGTGGAAGGTCTCTCCCGAAAGGGAGCGCGTAATGGCGCCGTTCGACGTGATGAGCCAGAGATCGAAGCCAAGCTGCTGCGCGATGGGCAGGGCAAATGTGTGCCGACGCCCGGTGACGAGAATGACTTCGATTCCTTCGGCATGGGCGCGCCGCAACGTGGAGAGATCGGTCTCGGAGATGTGAAATTGGGGACTAAGCAGGGTGCCGTCGATATCGATGGCAATCAAGCGGAGAGAATCAGCGGCCACAAGCGATTTTAACATTGGAGTATGGAGGCAGGTGCATTCGCGCGTGCTGGCGCGGAGTCCGCGAACGGGTGGATTATCGTGCGAAAATGCTTGCTACGAAACCACCATTCCGGAGGCCATTCATGAAAACAGGAGTGAAGGCATTGGCTCTCATGCTGATGCTCTCGTTTCTCCCATCCGCTTTGCCCGCGCAGACCGCAGATAACAGCGGCAAGCCATTCGTGGTCGAGTATTACTACAAGGCCAAGTGGGGATACGCGGACGAGTTTGTCCGGCTCTTCAAGAAGAACCACTACCCCATGTTGAAAAAAGAGGTAGAGATGGGGCGGATGCTGAAGGTGTGGATGGACCAGCCGCGCTATCACGCCACCGAAGAGGGCCGCTGGGACTACCGCGTCACCATCGTGTTCAAGAATTCGACCGTGGCAAACGAGCCTTTCGATGAGGACGCGCTGAAGAAACAGCTATGGCCCGATCAGGCGACCTATGCGAAAGAAGAGCAGCGGCGCTTTGAGATTCTCGAAGGCCATTGGGATGTGCCGATTAAGCAGGTGGACCTGGAGGGGAAGTAGGGGAACGGGAGCCTACATCGGGAGCCGAGCCGGGGGCGCGACCCGCGTTCGAAGCGACTTCCGGTTGCTCCGAAATTCTCTCGGCTTGACTGGAAAAGTGGGAAAATAGAGGGGCTAGGTCAGGTTTCGCGGACCCGTGCCGCGGCAGGAGGTTTTATGCTGAATTCCTGGCGCAAGAATTCTTATTTTCACTTCCACCCGCTGCATAATTTGTATTCGTTGATCATGGCCTTGATTTTGTTTGGCCTGATTCTCCTGTTCCTGGCCATGCCCGCGCGCTAGTTACGATTTGCGTGGGCAAACCGGCCGCCGTAATTCTGCAGAAGAAGCGGCCCGATGCGCCGTCCGCGCAATTCAACCGGGCTAAGCGGCCTGTCGCTGCGATTCTGAGTTCTTCCGGGCCTTCGTATTTGCAAATTCCGCGCAATTTCAGGATTATAGCCATAGTGACCTGTTAAGGTCACCATAGTGGCGGTTAACCGTCACCAAAGGATAGGCAATGTACCAGAAAGCGGCGGGTGTATTCATGGCCGACTGGTGGGATGCGGATGGCCGACGCCATCGCAAACAATTCGCAAGCGCGCGATCGGCGCGGGAACACGAGCACCGCGAGACGGCAGCAGCACATGAGGAGCGGGCCCGGAGGGAGATGAAAATGGTTCGAGGCAGTGGCAGCACGCAGAAGTCAAGGGAGTCTGAGACCCCGAGTATCCAGCCGGCGAAAGGCAAGCTGGGTGTGATGATTCCCGGAATGGGTGCCGTGGCGACGACGTTTGTGGCCGGGGTAGAGGCGGTTCGCAAGGGCTTTGCGGCGCCGATTGGCTCGCTCACGCAGATGGGAACAATCCGTCTCGGCAAGCGTACCGAGGGGCGGTCTCCGAAGGTCAAGGAGTTCGTGCCACTCGCCGGACTCGACGACCTCGTCTTTACCGGTTGGGACATTTTTGAGGACGATATGGATTCGGCGGCACGCAATGCAGGCGTGCTGGAGCGCGATCTGCTGGACAAGGTCAAGGGTCGGCTTAGTTCGATCAAGCCGATGAAGGCAGTCTTCGACCATAACTATGTGAAGAAGATCGACGGACCGAACGTGAAGAAAGGCAAAAACAAACTCGATCTGGCCGAACAACTGCGGCAGGATATTCGCGACTTTCGCAAGTCGAGCAAGGCCGACCGGCTGGTGACGATCTGGTGCGCCTCGACTGAGACCTTCATCGAACCAACTGCCGCTCACCAGAGCCTGAAGGCGCTCGAGAAGGCGATGAAGGAGAATGACGAGAACATCGCGCCGTCGATGGTCTATGCGTATGCTTCGCTGATGGAAGGCGTGCCCTTTGCCAATGGCGCGCCGAACCTGACCGTCGACATTCCGGCGATGCATGAACTGGCGCATGAGCGCGAACTACCGATCTGTGGGAAAGACTTCAAGACGGGGCAAACACTGATGAAGACGGTGCTTGCCCCGGCGTTCAAGGCGCGTTTGCTTGGGTTGAGTGGCTGGTACTCGACGAACATTCTTGGCAATCGTGACGGCGAGGTGCTCGACGATCCCGGGTCGTTTAAGACGAAGGAAGAGTCGAAGCTGGGGGCGCTGGAGCACATTCTGCAGCCTGGTTTGTACCCGGAGCTGTACGGGAACATCTTCCACAAGGTTCGGATCAACTACTATCCGCCGCGCGGCGATAACAAAGAGGGTTGGGACAACATCGACATTTTCGGATGGCTTGGCTATCCGATGCAGATCAAGGTTGACTTCCTCTGCCGCGACTCAATTCTGGCGGCGCCGATTGTGCTGGATCTGGTGCTGTTTCTCGATCTCGCGCAGCGCACGCCGGAGCTGGCGCGGCTCGGCATTCAGGAGTGGCTGAGCTTCTATTTCAAGTCGCCGATGACCGCGCCGGGACTTTATCCGGAGCACGATCTGTTCATTCAGCTGATGAAGCTGAAGAATACTTTGCGCCACTTGAAGGGCGAGGAGCTGATTACGCACCTTGGGTTGGAGTATTACGACTGAGGTTTAGAGAGTGGAGGGACGGGCAGATGCCCGTCCCCGCCATGTTGAGCCGGCGCGAGAAAATGGAATGCGAGCCATTGGCCAGCGACCAGAATAGCGAGGGAAATGGCCCCGGCTTTACGGAACGACAATTTCAAGGAATGGTGCAATAGCTCCGAGACGAAGGAACTGGCGATAGTAACTGTTACGAGAGCTACAGTCAGAACCATATTTTCTTTATTGGCCGATCTGGGGGAATTGGTTTCACCAACGGGGTATGCATCTTCGTCGTAGCTCATCCAGGCCCGAAGGCTAAAGGCCAGCGACGCACCCACAAAAACGACGAGAAGGAAAAGGGCCAAGATTTACCCCTAAACGAATGTACGCTTCTCGCGATATGTCTACCACATCGTTCTAATGAGCGGACTTCGCCGTATCCGCTCATCTTTTGTCACCAGTGTCATTCCCTCTGCTCGCGCCGTCGCACCGATTAGGCGATCAACCGGATCATGTGGGTAGTCGTCGGGGAATTGCGTTGCGAGGGCGGCGATTTCCGGGGTGATAGGCAGAACCGCGACACCTTCCAAAAGCTCGCGGATCGACGCTTCAATAGTTCCGGAACCGTGGATCTTTCCGCGGGAAAAAAGTGAGGCTAATTCCCAAATGCTGATTACGGAAATAGCGGTTCCGTCACTTTTTCTTGCGCGCCGGATCGCCGACTCGGCATGCTTTGAAAGCTTCTGCGATTGGCCTCCAGCCCAGAACACGACATGAGTGTCGAGCAGTATCATCGCAGCGCTTCCCAATCCTCGAGGGGCACGGCGGGAGACACGATGTCTCCGGTAACCTTGAACTTCCCGTTCAATCGGCCAATCCAGTTATCTTTTTTGCCATTGGCGACGGGCACCAGCTTGGCTACGGGCTTCCCGCGCTTCGTGATGACGATGGGTTGGCGGGTAGCTTGTACGTCGTCCATCAGGGTGAGGCAGCGTGCCTTGAACTCTCCTGCGGCGATCTTCTTCATGGTCAGATTATAGCATACATGGTCATCTCGATATGACCATAGACATAGAGTTAGGACTACTCATCCATGTCCCGCGCCTTCTTTAGCCACTTCTTCAGGTCATCGTCGATATCGGCCTTCGACTTCACTTCGATGCGGCGGGTGATGCGGTCTTTCTTCTCGTAGCCGCCGGTATCGATCAGGCGCTTTGGAGTCTTGATATTGCCGAGCGCTAAGCCGACGTCGACGCGGGTGTTTGTAGATGGCTTGAGGCTGGCGAAGACGTGGTTTCGATACAGCGATACGCCCGTCTTTCCCGGACAGGCTTTGGCGCCCAAGTCGAGCGCTATGCGCAAAAGCTCGTCATAGAGCGGACGCAAAGCGGCTTTCGGGCCACTGAACATTGCTTCGACCCATTCTTCTGCGGCTTTCAGATACGCTTCTGGCGAGTCGTCTTCCGTGCCCTTGCCTTCGAGGCGTTCGGCAATCCACGTGGCGGAATTGGTGCCCAGGCCGTGCTCTTTCTTGAGCCACTCGCGGCGCTCTTTCCCGGTCTTTGGACCGGACTTGCGCGTCAGTTCGAACCATTGGTCGAGCGAACGGCCGGTTTTGGCCGGGAGCTCCGCCTTCCACTTCTGGACCATGGCGATTCCGGGATGGACGCTGTAGAGAGAGGTTTTGGGCATCGAGCACCTCGGATTGATTGTGTAATTTTGTAATTTCGTAATTGGGTAATTTGAGTGCCCTAGAACGCTGGGCTTCCTGGCAGAGTACACAATTACCAAATCTTTGCTCACGGTACAATCGTTGGCCATGACTCGTAAAAAGGGAGCGGGACACTCGACCAGCTTTGTGCGGCTGCAGAAGAACTTCTGCTTTGCCTGCGGGAAGAATAATTCAGAAGGCATGCTGTTGCGGTTTACCTATGACGAGGACCGGAACTGCTTTATCTCGCGCTTCAAGCTGGGGAAACGGTATACGGGTCCTCCTGGGCATTGTCATGGCGGGATTATTGCGACCATTCTCGACGAGGCTATGGGCAAGGTGAATAAGCTGCATCAGGTTGTCGCTCTGACTTCCGAGATTACGGTTCGGTATCTGAAGCCGGTTCCGCTCTATAAGCGGTTGCGGGTCGAGTCGCGGGAGGAGAGCGTGAAGGGGCGCGAGCACGTAAATGTGGCCGAGATCCTGAATGAGAAGGACGAAGTTCTGGCTCGCGGGCGGGGATTGTTTATTGCCATCGATCCGCAGCGGATGTTTGGGAAGTTTGTGGAGAGATAGGGCTTATCGGATCATCTGGTGATCGGGTCATCGGGCCATCTGAAAGGCCAAGGTTCCTCGCACTTGACACTTTCCTTCCGCTCTCGCATCCAAATGCTTTGTGGGGTGGGTTATGCGATACACGATACTTCTGCCTGCACTCTTGTTGGGCGTTTTGTGCGGGTCGGCTTTTTGCGGGACTGATGCTGGTTCTGCGTCTTCCTCTTCAACTCCGGTGCTTGTCGAGCTGTTCACTTCTGAGGGATGTTCCAGTTGTCCTCCTGCGGACTTGATGCTGGCTAAGTTGGATCGCTTGCAGCCTGTTGCCGGCGCGCACGTGATCGTGTTGGAGGAGCATGTTGACTACTGGAATCATGATGGATGGATGGACAAGTACTCGTCCAGCGCGCTGACCGCGCGGCAGACGGAATATGTGGCTCGCTTCAAGCTGAATGACGATTACACGCCGCAGATGGTGGTCGATGGTGTCACGCAGTTCAATGGGAGCGATGCGAAGGCGGCGGTGAAGGCGATCGAAGAGGCTCGCGGCAAACCCAAGGTTGGAGTGCGGCTGTCGGCGTTTTCGGTGGACGGGAAATTGGCTCGGGTGCATGTTGAGGCCGATGGATTGACTGCCGCGGCTGGGGCGCGCAAAGCCGATGTTTATGTGGTGGTTGCGCTCGACAAGGCCGAATCGCAGGTGCTTCGAGGAGAAAATAAGGGGCGCGATCTGAAACATGTTGCGGTTGCGCTGGCGGTCAACAAAGTGGGAACGGTGAATCAGGGAGAGGCTTTTCGGCGCGAGGTGACGGTGAAGCTGCCGAGTTCGGTTGAGGCTGAGAATCTGCGGGTGATTGCGTTTGTGCAGAAGGGAGATTCGGGCGAGGTGATTGGATCGGCTTTGCTGCCTGCGGCGGGCGCGAAAGCGGAATCGGCGCAGAAGGGGGAATGAAGTGGTGGCTTTCTTGAGTTTGCCCCCTCCTTTAGAGGGTCCTGGCGCGGTTTCTGCGTCGCATTTCCACGAATAAAAAGAACGGGCGCGCTTTTGAACGCGCCCGTTTTGTTTCGTTTGAACTTACTGGGGTGGTAAGGTCACCGCCAGACTGAAAGACGATGAGTGGGTGATTGCTCCCGATCCCGTGCCTTCCTGGACAGTGACCGTTACAGTCGAGTTGCCCGTCGGCGTCGGTGTCTGGATGTTGATGGTGGCGTTGCCGGACTTCGTGGTATCGGCCTGGGAGGTTGCGGTGACGACCACGTGGGTCGGCGGAGCGCTGGTTGGCGCGGTGTACAGACCGGTTGAGCTAATGGTATCGGTTGTGCCGCCGGAGCTGATGGCCCAAGTCACTGCCGTATTGCTGGTGCCGGTGACATTGGCGGTGAACTGCTGCGCCTGGAGCGGAGCACCCTGCAAGTTCGGCCAGAGGGTGTTGACCGTGCTCGGGGTGACGCTGACCGCCACAACCGGGGGCGAACTGCCACCGCCGCCGCCGCAAGCTACCAGGAAGGCCGCGAGGACGAGCATCGCAGAGATTCCAGCAATCCGGTAACGACGGGAGAGTTTACGTCCGCCGAGACCGAGGACGAAGATGCCGGCGAGCGGAAGAGCAGTCGGGAGCCACAGGAGCGGCATGTGGTTTTGCGCACGCTTGCGGCTGCCGTGGATTACGCCCGAACCGGCCTGGCCCGCGAAGGGTCCGGCGGTGCTAACCGTAATGGTCACCGTTTGCGGGCTTGCCGAGCCGCTGCCGATGGTTCCGGACGTGGGACTGAAAGAGCAGGTCGCCCCGGTGGGCAAACCCGAACAAGTGTAGGTTACGGTGTCGAGAAAAGTGGACCCGCCGACAGCGGCGAGGGTCATGGTGGTGGTTGTCGTTTGACCCGGTTCGGGAGAAGTGGGGTCGGCAATCGAGCCGGTGAACTGGAAATCCTGTTCTTTGACGATCTGACTCCACGGTGACGAGGTACTGCCGGCGTTGTTCGTGTCCCCACCGTATACCGCCGTAATCGAATGCGTGCCGGCGGAGAGTGATGAAGTAGTGTAGGTTGTGGTGGCGGAATTGACGATGCCATCGCAAAGGCAGCCGAGGGTTCCGGTGCCGAGGGTGGTGTTGCCGTCTTTGAAGGTTACGGTGCCGGTGGGGACGTTAGTTCCCGAAGTGGTGACAGTGGCGGTGAAGGTGACGGAATCACCCAGGTTGGATGGATTCAGGCTGGATGTGACGACAGTTGTCGTGGCATCGAGAGTGGAGCCGGTCCAAGCGGCAGCCAAGTGGCTGATGTTGACCGAGCCCAGTCCGACCGCGAGATTGTATTTGGTGGTCGCGTCGTAGTCGTAGGTATTAAAGCCGATGAGGTTGGTGCCGGAAGCAGGGCATTGCAACGCTACCGGCCAAGGATCACTGGGAACGCCAGAGTCGGGTGTGCCGGGTGTGCAGAATGCGCCAACGGAATAGGATCCGCTGGAAGTGGTGGTCACCGGGTTAAAGGCGCCATTGGTCCCATTGTTAGCGGCAAGGCTATAGAGCATAGGGTTGACGTTGCCGAGGCCCGGCGTGGCCTGAATTCCCTGGGCAACGACGTATTGATTGAGCAGCGCCATCATGCCAGCAAAGATGGGCGACGAAATCGAGGTGCCGCCGTAGATCGAGCAGTAGTTGTCGTTCTGGTTTGTGATGCACTGCGTGAGCATATCGGCGACGCCGGTCGATGGAGAGTCACAGGTGCTGCCTCCTCCACTGGTGGTCAATTGGGTGCAAACGATGTAGCCAGGCCAGTTAGCGGAGGCCAACAAGGAGACGTCGGGCGTGAAACGAGAGGGAGAACTCGTCATGCCATCTCCATTGGGGTTGATTGCGTTGACATCCAGGGCGGACTGCCATGATGGTTGCGGGAAACCGCCCTGGCAGACGAAATTGGAGTCCTGGATGACACAGTTGCTGGGGCCGCCACCGCCGGCAGCGATGCCTATGACGTTTTCCTGCATGAGGTCCCAATCGGTAAGCAGCGGGCCTCCACCGACGCCATTATCGCTGCAAAAGCTGAGACTGTGGTTCGCTTCGCAGAAAATGGCGAACTCGAGTGAATCATTCCAGGCTTGTTCTGGGATATAGGATTTGGCCGATCCGCCGTTCCCCGTATTGGAAGTGTTCCAATAGGTTGAGCCGTATTCGGTGTACGGTATGAGTGTGCCGCCTACGCCAGTGACGTATTGGCTGCTGGCAGGATAGGCAGGCTGGTAGCCGTAGTCGGCGATGGATGCTTGGTAATCGCACTCGGCGACGCCGGTGTCACCCGAGGAATTCATGAAAGTGATGCCCTCAAGGTTGGCTTGAGCGAGTTCGGCTTCGTCCGAGGCGAAGCTGAACTCGCCCGTGCCGGTCGGGTCTTCCGCTAGTTCGCATGGAGAGGTGTAGCTCATGGTGATGACGGACTCGCCAAGCGTGCTTTGATTGTCGACGGCGTAATACCAGGAGTCCCACGTCGTACCCGAACTCGCGTTTGCTGTGACGTAGATGACCTGCGCACCGGGGGCCGTCGCGCCCGACCATTCGATATCTAAATCGGCTTCGGGAAGGTCGCCGTAAATCTCGCTCGCAGTCCCGTTCACCAGAACATACTTGAAGGTCGAGGTGTTGCAGCTGGTGATCACATCGCTGCTGGTCGTGCAACTGATGGCGGAGAGGCCGAAATTCTGCCGGAAATTCGTCAAATCGGACTGGAAGATTCCGGTTTCGCCCATGACGGCGAGCTTTTGTCCGCTTCCATTAATCCCAGCGTTGTAGAGGGTCGCGGCGTCGTACATCGTGGTGATGTCACCCGGAGCAATAAATTGGTAGTTTCCACCGCTAAACGAATAAGCGGGGACGGCCCGGCGGTTTTGTGCCTTGGGCCGGAAATTGTTAAAGCCACGGAAGCCGGTGACGATGCCTTGCAAGGCCGCGGGAATGGCGGCGGGCCTGGTGTTGGCGAAATGCACTTCGTCCTTCACCTTGAAGTTGTGGATCTCGATCTGGAACGTTCTCTCGACTTGGCCGGCGGTACCGCTGAAAGCGATCCAGTTGCGGGCATTGGCAGTGCGCTCAATGGTAAAGCCCTGCGACTGGAGCCAGCCGAGGAGCTTGGCGATGTCGGTTTGGCTAAGGCCGAAGCGATCGGCGTACTGCTGCGGAGTAAGCCACTTGTGGTAGTTCGCGGAGTGGGGGTTCTGCTGGTCGGCCAGCAGTTTGTTGATGGCCCTCTTTTGTGCTGCAGTCGGTGTAGTGAGCAGCGTCATGTATTCAAGCTTCAACGAGGGGTCGACTGCGCCCTGATCGAACTGAGGACGCGCTTGCATCGGGACACCGGAGGACAATCTCACAGTAGTCCCAGTAGCGATCGCACCGGTGATGCGGTCCGGCTGGGCGGCGAACGAGAATGTCGAGAGGACGAGGATGCACAGAATCGAGAGAGACAACGCCAACACACGAGAGCGTGCCATGCGTACTCCTTGAACCACAGTTGGTTTTTTGGGACGGGGTAATTCTATGGAGTTTGATGCGTTGAAAACAAGTTGTTTGACTGGTAACTGTTACTAAAGTGCTAGGGCGGAGAGACGTAGGGATTGAGTCATTTAAATCATTGAGTCATTGAGGTATTGAGTCATTTTAAAACCCCTTTCCCTCCTCTTTGGGGTGGCCAACGGTTCAGACTTCCGCTAATTCCTCTTCTAATAACTGCTTGTTATAGAGGTCGGTGTAATAGCCGTTGAGGGCGATTAGTTCGTCGTGGGTGCCTAGCTCTACGATTTGGCCCTGGTGGAGGACGGCTATGCGGTCGGCGTTGCGGACGGTGGAGACTCGGTGGGAGATGAAGATGGTGGTGCGTCCGCGCATAAGGTCGCGGAGGTGGTTGAGGATTTTGTCTTCGGTGTGGGTGTCGACGCTGGAGAGAGCGTCGTCGAGGATGAGGATGCGCGGGCTGCGCAGGAGGGCGCGGGCGATGGCGGTGCGCTGCTTCTGGCCTCCGGAGAGGGTGATGCCGCGCTCGCCTACCGTGGTGCTGTAGGAGTCGGGGAAGTCTTCGATGTCGCGGGCGATGTTGGCGGCTTCGGCGGCTTGCCTGATGGCGTCGTCGGTGGCTTGGGGTACTCCGAAGGCGATGTTTTCGCGGATGGTGTCGGAGAAGAGGAAGGTTTCTTGCGGGACGAATCCGATGTTGCGGCGGAGGTCGGCGAGGGCGTAGTCGCGGATGGGGCGGTTGTCGATTAGGACCTGGCCTGGGGGCGCGTCGTAGATGCGCGGGATCAGGTTGACTAGCGTGGTCTTGCCGGAACCGGTGGGGCCGACTATGGCCAGGCTGCTGCCGGCGGGGACGGAGAGGTTGATGTCTTTTAGGACGGGAACTCCGTTATAGGCGAAGTTTAGGTGGCGGAATTCGATGGCGCCGGTAAGAGCCGATTGAGGTATTGAGTCATTGAGGTATTGAGGTATTGAAGGCTTCGTGGCTGCGGTTTTCAATGACTCAATGACCCGATCACTTAATGGCTCAATTTCTGACTGCGCGCCGACTTCATCTGCAATTTCTGGCTTCGCGTTCAGGATTTCGTTGATTCTGGCTAGGGAGGCTGTGCCTCTTTGAAAAATGTTGATGACCCAGCCTAGGGCGATTACTGGCCAGGTTAATTGCGCCATGTATTGGGTGAAGGCTACGAATTGGCCTACGGTGATGCGGTGCTGGAGGACTTCGCGTCCGCCTAGCCAGAGGACGATGACTACTGCTGCACCCAGCATTAGTTCTAGCGATGGCCAGAGCATTCCCATGAGGCGGACGAGGCCCAGGCTGCGGCGGATGTACTCGTGGTTGGCGTTTTCGAAGGCTTCGATTTCGGCTTGCTCCTGGACGTAGGCGCGGATGACGCGGGCTCCGGAGAAGTTTTCCTGGGCGCGGGCGGAGATATCCGAGAACATGGCCTGGATGCGCTCGAAGCGCTCGTGGATGCGGCGTCCGAAGTACTGGATGATGACGCTGGCGACCGGGAGCGGGAGGAAGGCGAAGAGGGTGAGGCGCGGGCTGAGGCGCATCATGTAAAAGAGCGCGAAGACGGTGATGAGAATGGTGTTGGCCGAGTACATGACCGCTGGTCCGAGGAGATTGCGGACGGCGTTGAGGTCGTTGGTGGCGCGGGCCATGATGTCGCCGGTGCGGTTGCGCTGGTAGTAGGAGTAAGACAGTTGCTCGAGGTGGAGGAAGAGGTCGTTGCGGAGATCGAATTCGATGTCGCGCGAGATGCCGATGAGGATGTAGCGGGTGGCGAACTGGAAGATTCCTTTGACGGCGTAGATGGAGAGGAAGAGGAAGGCGAGGAATCCGAGATGGCGGGCGGTGGTGCTGTTGATATGAGTGAGGTCGTCGACGGCCCACTGGGTGATGCGGGGGGCTTGGACGGCGATGCCCTGGGTGAGGACTACGCAGACGGCTCCGATGGCCAGGCCACGCCAGTAGCGCTTCAGGTAGGGAACTAGCGGGCGGAGGCGGGCGAGAACCATGAGTGATTGATGCGATTGTAGCAGCGGGAGACTCGAGGAGCTGTCAGCCATCAGCCGTCAGCTTTCAGTTCGCGGCTTCGGCTTTGGCTTTAGGCTCTGGGCTTGGAATGCGGAGGCTTTGTGGCTGGGCTGGGCGCGAAGAAGATGTATGTCGCTGTGGCGAGCGCTGCGGCCCAGACGGAGAGAACGATTGCGGTCGCGATTACGCCGGAATAGAGGAGGTCGGCTTCGGCCATGGGGGACTCCGAAATATACGACTCGGGACTGATTGGAGCAATGGAGCCCGAGGTCATGCTATGGGTTGAGCTGTCAGCTCTCAGCTTTCAGCCGTCAGCCTTCAGTTCATGCGGCGTCGGCTTTGGTTTGGCACCGGGACCGGCTCGAAAAGCTCGCGTGTCGCGGCTCACAGCTTGCAAAAAATACCGGGCGGGGGAGTTTGGGAGCCGAATTCCCCGCCCGGGCTAGGAGAGAGCCTTTTAAAATCGGGTCAGCGGGTGATCGGATCATCGGGTGATCTGGTCACCGGATCGCCGGTACACCTAGTCTTCCGGCGGCGGAGGCGGCATGTGGTCGCGCATATGCGATTCGTGTTCGGCCTCCAGTTGCTGATATTTTGTTTTCTGGTCGGCGGTCAGGACCTGCAACATTTCGGACTGGATGCGGGCGTGCTGGACCTCGAGTTCGGCCATGACTTGAGCGTTCTGGGTGGCGAGGGCGCGCGTCTTGGCTTCGTCGAACGGGCCGCTTGCCTGCAGGGTGCGCATGGCCTCGTGGCCCTGCTTCATCTGCTGCATGAGAGGTTGAAGGGTTGGCTTCTCTTTGGCCCAGATGGCTTTGATCTGGTCTTGCTGGGCGCTGGAGAGGTCGAGCTTGTCGGCGTAGAAGCCGAGCATGTGTTCAAAGTGGCCGTCGATGCCGCCTTCGTGCATGTGTTGGGCAACGAGCGCAGTCGCACCCAGCAGGAAAGCTGCGGCGACGGTTAGAGCGAGGAATCTGGCTGACTTCATGAATATGCTCCTATGAGTCCGGAGGCAGCCGGAGAGGATAGTGATGATGAAAACATTTTTTTCGCTGGGAGGAAGTAGAGAATCGTCAAAGCGAGTAAAGATTTGTAAAGAGCTGAATCGGGACATCGGGTGATCGGGCCATCGGGTCATCTAAAATCAACCCCGTCCGGGTACGAGGTTCTTTATGGATGGAGTCTCCAGCAAGCAGCAGCAACTTCGAGAACGTACTAAGAAATTTGCGCTTCGAATCATTCGATTGTTCCGACATTTGCCGCGAACTACCGAGGCGCAGGTGCTCGGGAAACAACTTTTGCGGTGTGGAACGGGTGTGGCCGCGAACTATCGGGCGGCTGGGCGGGCGCGGTCAAAGGCTGAGTTTGTATCGAAGATGGGCATCGTCGTTGAGGAAGCTGATGAAACGTGTTCTGGATTGAGTGCCTAGTCGAGTCTGAAATCGTAAAACAGGAACTTCTCCAAGACCTCCAAGCTGAGGCCAACGAGTTACTAGCGATTTTTGCGGCTTCGCAAAGGACTGCGCGCGGCTGACCTTTTTAGATGACCCGATGGCCCGATCACCCGCTGGCACGATTAACTACAAATCTTTACCGCTGAGCGCCTTGCCGAGGTGTTAGATGAGTAGAAGGATGGAACACATACTGGTTGTCGACGATGACGTGGAGTTGTGCTCGCTGGTGGAGGAGTATCTGACGGCGGAGGGGTTCAGCCTGAAGGCTGTGCATGACGGAGAGCGCGGGCTGCAGGCGGCGCAGACGAACGAGTTTTCGCTGGTCGTGCTCGATGTGATGCTGCCGGGGATTAATGGATTTGAGGTGCTGCGGCGGATTCGGAGCGTGTCGAAGATTCCGGTGCTGCTTTTGACCGCGCGCGGGGAGGATGTGGATCGAATTGTCGGGCTCGAGATTGGGGCGGACGATTATCTGCCGAAGCCGTTTAATCCGCGGGAGCTGGTGGCGCGGATTCGGGCGATTCTGCGGCGGACGAAGCCGGTGAAGGCGGCGGATGCTGCGCCGGAAGTTTTGATTGTGGGCGATGTCGAGCTTGATCCGGCTACGCGGACGGTGATGCGGGCTGGGCAGGCGGTGGATTTGACTTCTGTCGAGTTCAATCTGCTGGAAGTTCTTTTGCGCGAGGCGGGACGTGTGGTGACGCGCGAGCGGCTGGTGAATGCCGTGTTGAGCCGGAAGTTTATGCCGTTTGACCGTAGCATCGATATGCATGTGAGCAAGGTGCGGCGGAAGCTGGGCGACTCGGACGAGAACGGGGACCACATCAAAACCATTCGGGGAGTCGGGTATATGTTTGCCCGGCCGCATGCGGCGAAGGTGGAAGCGAAGGGAAAGAAATGAATTTATTGAGGTATTGAGTGATTGAGGTATTGAGTCATTGAAAACCAAAATCGCGCGCTGTTGCTTTTGACTTTCAATGACTAATGTCTAAATGACTCAATGACTAAATGCGGGAATCTCGGGACTTCGTTTTAAGTTTGCTGTAGCGCGTTGATCTGCTATGAAGAGCCTTTTCCTACGCATATTTATTTCGTTTTGGGCGGCGCAGGCGCTCTTTATTATTCTTGCCATCCTGATTACGATCGCCTTCAATCGCAGCCCGCATAGCATCGAGAGCCGGGCGCAGGAAGTGATTGCGGAGTCCGTCAATGCTTACCAAACCGGTGGAGAAGCCGCGGCCCGGAGTTACCTCGAGGGCGTGCGCAACAACGAACGGGTGCGGGCGTTTGTGTTCGACGAACATGGGCAGGAACTGGGCGGGCGGCATGTTCCGCCCTGGATCGAAGACGCGCGGCGGAACGTGCAGTTCCATCATGGCTGGCTGGATAGCGTGCTGCCGGACCGCATCAAGCGGCAGGGGCTGACGCTGGATGGAAAGCGCTTCACGCTGGTAATTGAGGTGCCGCCGGGGCCGCGGGTTTTCTTTGGGCCGCATGAGATTCCGGGGCTGGGCATTTTGATTTTTGTGATTTCGTCGGGGCTGGTTTGTTATCTGCTGGCGCGATCGGTGACTAGCCCGGTGACACGGTTGCGGCGGGCGGCGCAAAGTTTGGCGGCGGGAGATTTGAGCGCGCGTACCGGTGCGCCGGATGGAAAGTCGGCTGACGAGATCGGGGAGCTGATGCTGGACTTCGACCGCATGGCGGAGCGGCTGGAGACGCTGGTCGATTCGCAGTCGCGGCTGCTGAAAGATGTTTCGCATGAGCTGCGGTCGCCGCTGGCGCGGTTGAGTGTGGCGCTGGGACTGGCTCGGCAGCGCGCGACGGCGGAGATTGAACCGCAGCTTGACCGGATTGAACTTGAGGCGGACCGACTGAACCAGCTTATTCAGAGACTGCTGACGATTGCGCGGCTGGAGTCGGGAGCGGACGGGTTGCGCAGAACCAGCTTGTCGCTGCGTGAACTGGTGGAGCAGGTGGCGCACGATGCGGAATATGAAAATGCGGGCCGGCAGTGCCGGGTGACGGCGGACGGGGAGGACGAGTTTCTGATGGAGGGAGACCCGGATCTTCTGCGCAGCGCCGTGGAGAATGTGGTTAGAAATGCGACGCGGTATACGGCTCCGGGAACAACGGTTGAAGCGCGGCTAGGGCGGGAGAAGGGTGCGAAGGGCGAGGAGATGGTGCTTCAGGTTTGCGATTTGGGGCCTGGGGTTCCAGCGGCATCGCTGAGCAAGATTTTTGAACCATTCTACCGGGCCGACGATGCGCGTAACCGGCAGACGGGCGGCGCGGGACTCGGATTGTCAATCGCGGACCGGGCAATTCGGTTGCATGGCGGACGCATCAGCGCATCCAACCGTAGGGAGGGTGGGCTGGAGGTCGAGATTAGAATTCCGGTCAACGGAGCTATCGGGCCATCTGGTGATCGGGCCATCGGGTGATCTGAAAATCACAAGGATTTTGGTTTTTCGATGGCCCGATGGCCCGATGAACCGATCACCCGATGGGGTACTCGCCTTGCTCTTCCTGCCCATTCCTGATACACAAATATATTTCACGTAAAGATGGGAATTTAGAGATCGGGCAATTGGGAGAGTCCAACTCTGCCCACGCTAACGCGGGCAAAAAGCGCCGCGTTAGAATGAGGCACCCTCGATTTTCTCGCGATTAAGGGTTGGACGATTGCCTGATGACCCGATGGTGAGATGACCCGATCCTAGGAGAGTGGATGTTAAAGAAAACAGGTTTGGTGGTAGCGGTGCTGGGGATTGCTGCCCTGAGCACATTTCTGATGAGCTGCGGCAGCGGGAGCGACCGGCCGTCGGGACTTTTATATGTGGTGAGCCAGTCGCTATCGAACATCAGTTCGTACGCGGTGAACCTGAACAACGGCAATTTGTCGCTGATCACCAATGATCTAGCCCCTACCTGCCCGCCGAATACGAATTCACCGTGCGGGCTGCCGCTGACGATGTCGATCGATCCGAGCGGTGCGACTGCGTTTGTACTGAGCCAGGGTGCGATTTCGGGCTTCACTGTGAATGGAGACGGGAGTTTGTCGACCCCGACGACGGCGGCGACGATGCCTGCGGGCCAAACCGCGGTGGCGATGACTGCGACGGCGGCGGGGGATCTGATGGCGGTGATCAGCATAGGAGCGCCGAATCCAACGGATTGCCTCCAGGATGGGCAGCCGTACGACCCCGATACAAACGATTGTCCTCTGATCTCGATCTACAGCACGCAGCCGGGTTCTACGACGGCGACGCTGACCGGGAATAATTGCGCGGCCTTGAACGGGCCTTGCCCGTACGTTCTCAGCCGGATTCCCACGGGTGTATCGCTCGCCACCTCGAATATTGTCGGGCAGACGGCGCAGACGCTGCTATTTGTGAGCAGCAATCTCGATTTGACCGAAGCCCATAAAGATAGCGAAGTAAGTATGTTTTTCGTGGATTCTTCCGGGAATCTTACGGAGCAATCGGAGTCTCCGTATTCGGCGCAGGCGCCGAATCCGTTGTCAGTCAAGGCGGTGAATACGAATCCTTCCGGCCAGAACATCGGGGGACTTTTCGTTTATGTCGGAAATCAGGCGGCGGTGACCGGGTCAGTGAGTTCGTGGGAGGTTTGTACACAGATCGACTCGACGTGTAGCAGCCAAGCCGATGTTGACAACAAGAATATGAAAGTCATCGGCAAAGTCACGTCGGTGGGGCAGAATCCGACGTCGATGCTGGTCGACCCGACCAACACCTTTCTCTATGTCGCCTGCTACGTGGGAAACAACGTGTATGCGTTCAGAATAACCACCGGGACTGGGATACTGAATCCGATGTCACCGGCGCTTGAGCCTACCGGCGCTGGACCCGTGGCATTGGCGATGCACGCGAGCGTCAATAATACGAACGAATTCCTCTATGTCGCGAACAATACGGGGAGCACAATTTCTGGGTACACAGTGAATCTGACGAGCGGCGCGCTGAGTAATCCGATGGCGCCGTTTATCTTCACGCCCGGGAACCCTTATGGGGTGGCGGGAAAGTGAGATTATTTAGTCATTGAATCATTGAATCATTGAGTCATTGAGTCATTTTAATCATTGAGTCATTGAGTCATTGAGTCATTGAGTCATTTTAATCATTGAGTCATTGGGCATTTGAATTGGGTTTCAAATGATTCAATGACTAAATATCTAAATGACTCAATATCTAAATGACTCAATATCCTCAGGTTGGCATTCTCAAGATCAGATAGCCGCCGATGAAGCCGAAGACCAGATTTGGAGACCAGGCGGCTACCGTCGGCGGCAGCTGGCTTAGATTTCCCATCGCTTCGAATAGTCCCGCAATCGTCCAATAGACAACGCCAATTCCTATGGCGGTGGCGACGCCTGTCAGGGCACTGCGCTTGCCTGCCGATAATGCAAATGGGATCGCGAGGATCGCCATCACCAGCGTGATGAGCGGGTAGGCGATCTTTTTTTGCAGCTGCACGCGCAGGCGCACTACGTCGAAGCCGCTCTGCTCGAGGTCGTGAATGTAGCTGCGCAGCTCGTCATAATTCATCTCGGACGACTGCTTGACTTCTTTCTTGAAGTAGGCGGGAGGCTCGGTGAATTGCGGGAACGTTGTAGCGTCGAATCTCTCGTAGCTTTCGATTGCAGGACCCTTCAGACTGCGCTCCCAACCTTGCTCATAGACCCAACGTCCCATTTCCTTGGCCCACCGGGCGCGCGTTGCGGAGACACGATGCGTGATCTGGAAGGTGTGCGGATCGAACTGAAAGACGGAGATGCCGCCGAAGGTGTCGCGGTCGGGATCGAAGAGCTGGTAGTAGTAAATATCGTTATGCTGGCCGAAAATCCACTTGCGGTCGGGACGCAGATAAGTTTGCGGCGGCTTGCCCTTGATGCGGTTGCGGAGCTCGTCCTGGCGCTTGTTGGTGTAGGGAAGGTAGAGCTGGTCGGAGAGGAAGAGAACGCCGGCGAGCATGGCCGAGGAGACGATGACCGGAACGATGATGCGATAGAGGCTGATGCCGGTGGCCTTGATGGCGGTGATTTCGTTGGAGCGCGAGAGCAGTCCGAAGGTGACGAGGACGGCAAGCAGCATGCTCATGGGCGCGATTGGATAGTAGAGAAAATAAGGCGTGACGTTGAGCAGGTATTCGCCGACGGTGAGGACGGAGATGCCGTTGCGGAGAATGTCGCCGAGGAGTTCGAAAAGGGTGAAGACGAGCAGCAGCATGATGAAAGCGCCGCCGATCATGGCGAGGTAGAGCAGGAAATCGCGCAGGACGTAGTCGTCAAGGATGGTGGGGAACTGGAGGTTGAAGAGGCGCCAGCGTCTGGACCCGCGATGTGAGCCGGGGCGGTGGCTGCGGCGGTCTTTGGCGAATCGCGGGGCGCCGGGAGCGAGGGATACAGAGGAGGACTCGACGGTTGCTGCCGCATGGTTGCCGAGGCTTCCATTGCCGGGAATGGCGAGAGACGAAGTGTCTTCCGCCCGGGCCTTTGGCTTTCTGAGGCGCGCCCAGGAGAGACTGATGGGACGACGCTCGGATTGCCAGAGCAGGAACGCTCCACCGAAGAGGAAAAGAATGTCGGCGAGCCAGACTCCCGCAGGGGGCGAAAGGCGGGCTTGGCGGGCCAGGGAGACGCCAATCAATGAGAGCGAGTAATAGAGAAAGACCAGGAGAATGGTAAGAACGAAGCCGCTGGATTTGCCGCCCTTCTTCGAGGAGAGGCCGAGCGGAATGCCCACCATTGCGAGAACGAGGCAGGCGGTGGGCAGAGCGAAGCGGCGGTGAAATTCAATCAGGGTCCAGCGGCGCGTGCTGGCGTCGGCGGTGCGTGCGACGTGGAGCAACTCGGAGACCTTCATTGCGCCGAGCGTCGCCGGCTCCGCCTGTTGATTATTTGACGAGGGAGGAATCTGGATTGGGATGTCGGTGGTGTCGAAGGTGGAAATCTGGTAGCGGTCGGGATTGATGGGATCGGTTTCGTGCGTGGATCCGTTGGTGAGATGGAGGTCGAGCGAGTCAGTTCCTTGGCTGACCAGCAGGCCTTCCTTGGCGAGTGTGATGCGTGGAGCGGAGGGATTGGAGAGATCGGCGAGAAAGACGCCTTTCCACAGGGCGCCACCCGACATTGCTTTTACATCTTCGACGTAGAGGACGACTTTGGGAAAGCCTTCATAAAAGACGCGAGGCTGGACTTCGAACGATGCCTGTGAAGAGCGGAGACGGCCCTGAAGTTCGTCGAGCGAGGCGAGCGAGCGGGGCGCGAGGTAAACGCTGTTGGCGAGCGCGAGCAGCCAGGCGACGACCACAAAAATGGAGCAAATGCGGAGGAAGGACCAGACGCTGAGGCCGCTGGCACGCATGGCGGTGACTTCGCTGTCGGCCGAGAGGCGGCTGAGACCGATGAGGATGCCCACGAGAACGCCCATGGGGACGGTGTAGGTGAGGGCGACCGGGACGGTGTAGAAGAAAATTTGCGCGATGCTGGGAAGTGGGGCGCTGTTGCGGACGACGAGTTCGAGGATGCGTCCTAAATCGCGGGTGAAGAGGATGAAGGTGAAGACAGCGGCGCCGATGAGGGCGTGGGAGACGACTTCTCCCAAAATGTAGCGGGTGAGGATCCGCATCGTCAGCGCTCTAATTGCGAGGATAGCACGAAGAAGAGTTGCGGGTTGTTAGCCGCGAGTCGGGAGTTGAAGCAAAAAGGGCATCCTGCGACGCAGGATGCCCTTTGGTTGGGAGGGTTAAGTTTTACTTGCCCGTGCCGGTCAGGCTGACGCTCTGCGGGCTATCGGGGGCGTTGTCGGTGAAGCTGACGCTGCCGGTCCGTGTGCCTGTTTGCGTTGGCGTGAAGCTGACCTTGATTTCGCAAGTTCCGCCTGCATGCACGACACTGCCGTTCACGCAAGGAGTGATCTTCTTGGTCTGCTTGACCGGGAAGAGAGCAAAATCGCCAGTGGCGGCGATGTTGCTGATGGTCAGATCGGCATTGCCGGTGTTGGTAAGAACTACTTTCTTCTTACCCGCCGCCGTGGTGCCCACCGCGATCTTGCCCCACTTCAGCGAAGCGGGAGCCAGGCTGACGGCCGGGCCGCCCCCACCACCGGTGCAACCGGGGAAGCTGAACGACCCCACCTGAGTGCTCCAGTCGAACTGGCCGGTCACCTTGTAATACTCGGTGGTGTACCAGAAGGTGCAGCCGTCCTGATCGATGCGCATGGAGCTGTAATCGCCCCAGCGATTCGCGGTTTGCTGCTGCGAGCCGGCGCCGGCTACGAGTTGCAGTTCTGGTTCGAGAGTGCCGGCTGCGTCGGAAGGAACGCGGCCAGCGACGAAGATTGAGGGGAACATCGAAGAGCCGCCGGGGCAAGTGTTGCCGCAGGACTCACTGTAGCCGACGAGAATGTCGCCGACCTTGTCGCGGGTGAGGGAACCCATCCAGCGCCAGTTGCCATCGGGAGCCCATGTGCCCTGCTGGAAGACGCTGATACCGCTGGTGGTGACTACGCTGGTAGGCGCAGTGACTTCCATCCAGCGGACGCCGTTCTGACCACCGGACGCGGTTACATCCCAGTTTACGAGCCAGTGCTGGGAACCGGAGCCGCCGTCGTTGGAATAGGCGAAGCGGTACATCATGCGGTCGCCGAGAGAATCGACCTTGTCGCTGATGCCCTTCTGCGGAACGCAGGCGCCGCCGTAGCTGCCATTGCAAGAGGGAGTGAAGCTGGCGATGGGAAGCAGTTGCGAGTTGCCGTCACCGGTGAAGGTTGCGCCCTTGGACCAGTCGGCGGGATTGTTGATGTGGGCCGAGTAGAGAGAGACGTGAGAGGTATCCACGTCGCCCAAGCTGCCGATGAAGAACTGATCCTGACCGGAGGGCGGGTTGGTGGCGGAATCCTGATCGGCGGGAAGGAGGCTGTCTTCGCTGCTGGTGTACTGGTGGCAAATCTGCTCGGCGGAGGGATCGCCGGCGAGCATCTTGGTGCGGTTGTAGACGCAGACGAGCGGGCCCACGAAGTTGCCGGTGCCGAAGTTGTTCTGGGCCTGGCCGTAGTTGGTCGGCCAAATTCCCCACTTTGGATAGTCAGGGAATCCATTGCCCGGGATGCCAAACTGATAGAGGTAATAGGTGCCATTGGCATCGTTAGTGGTGGAAATGGCGACGCAAACACCATAGGGGGAAGAGAAGACGTTCTGGGTGAGGAGCCAGCGATGGGCGGTGACGTCCCACTGGGCGATGATGTCGCCGTCATTGTCAACCTTGCACAACGGACTGCCGGAGAGGCCGGACCAGAGAGTGTTGCCTTCGATGGCGGGGCCGCAGGTATAAGGCGAAGTCTTCGAGCAGACGGTGTAGGAGGTGTTCACCCATTGCACCACCTGAGTGTCGCCGACAGCCATATTGGTGTCAGGAGGAGCATCAGGCACGCTGTAGTTGGGGAAGCCGTTGCCGACACCGAGGAAATTGGCGCCGATAGAGTAGCCCGCTTGCGCACCGCTCGGAAAATTCTGTTCAACCGCGTCGACGGTGCCGCCAATGCCCTGCTTGGGAATGCGGCGGATGGGATTCGCTTCGTGAAAACCATAGGAAGGAGCGTGGGGAATCTTGGCGAGTTCGTCCAAACGCTGGGAGACTCCGAATGCTTGCGGGTGATTGACTTTGTCCTGGGCAACCAGCGGCAGGCTGCAACAAAACACAGCGGCTGCAGCCAGACACAACATCACAGCGATGCTCTTTCTATTCATAGTTGTGGTGGGTCCTTTTTACGGCATTATTCGCTTGGAGGAGCGAACATCGATGAAGTTAAACACACTATTACGGAGAATACAACTATTAACTCCGTAGTTAACTGCAAGACTTTTCACTCTGCCGGAGCGGGTTTTGGGGCGGGTGGTGCGTCCGGGGCCGCATTTATGTTAACTGCTGAGTAACGGTCGGGAGCTGCTGTGGATATCAATCGGAGGCTCTGGGACCAGGAGAAACTACCCGCTATCGTCGTGATACACTCCGATTTCTTCGCCCGGCTGGCGAAGCGGCTCAAAGTCCATGCGTTCAGGGAAGGCCCTCATCACTAATCCAAAGAGAATGCAGTCATCGAGAAAATGGCGGGAGTTGGCTTGTCATTGTGCGGGAGTCTTGGGGCTCTGCGCGGTTGTGCTGTTTTGCGCACCGAAGCTCGCAGCCCAGCGCACGGCCGTTGAGAAAAACGGCGTCGGGGGAAGAATCGAGACGGATTACGACGCCGCCGGCAAGGCGACGGAGATGAGGACGATCGGCGCGGATGGCAAAGTCCAGCAGAAGGTGAACTACGAATATCCGCCCGGATACTATGCGCCGCAGCAGACCGACACGACGTTCTGGCCAAACGGCAATGTGCGCAAGGTGTCGCGGCACACCTACGACGAGAGCGGGAACTTCACGGGTGAATCGGTCGAAGAGTTCGACGAAGCAGGCAAACAGACATCGGGCCACAAGCTTACGCACGATCCGAAGAGGGGGACGTATCGATGCGCGGAGTGGAAGGCTGCAGCGCGGGACTACCGCTCGGTAGCGTGTCCCGCGGGAGAAGAAGAAAGCGGTGGTGGCGGAGGCGGGGAACCGCCGAAGAAGTTCACTTACGACGAGGTGATGAAGCACCTCGATGCGGCACGGAAAGAACAGGCTCGCGAAAGAACCAGAGCGGCTTTGAGCGCGGGCAAGGATGTGGGGGTTGTTTTACCCGCGCGCGTGCACCGGGGTGAGCGGATCTCGGGAATTGTCGTAGAGAATCCGGAACAATATGACGGGCTGGAGGAGGTGACGGTCACGAGGATTCGTCTCCCGCTGGAGGGAGCGGGCGAAGGATCGCGGCTGGCGGGCTGGAAGTTTGAGGCGCCGGGTGAGGAGGGGCGGAGGGCGGATGGGCGAGTCACGCTGGTCGTTCCGGCGGAGGGATCGTTAACCATCACGCTGCGGCGAAGCGCCGCACAGTCCGTCTCAAAAACGCTGAATTTTTTGCAAGCGTTGCCGCGGAGATCTTCGGCATGGAAAGCGACTACGCATGCATTCGAGGCGCCTGCATTGTGCATGAAAGGAGAGCTTTGCGCGGTCAGCGGAGCCTTTGGGGGGGACAGCAGTAAGACGCTCGCGGCATTTGAAGATGAGGCTGCTACCGTTGTTGCGGAAACGGCGGAGACTGCCTATATCGGCATTCCAGAGGCTACGCAAGCCGGGCCGCGTCCTTTGTTTCTCTCCGAAGGCGATGGAGACGCTGTCCGAGTAGTCGCTTTTCCGTTGGCCGTGGGCCAACTGTCGATTCAGAACAATGGGCGAGAAGTGCAGGCGGGGGAGACAGTCATCGCGATTCCGGTGCTTGAGGGACCTTCCGGGTTGGCAGATGCGGTGTGGGAGATCCGTGATTCTTCCAGGAGCAAGATGGAGAGGGCCGGGCGACTGATTCCTGGATTCAGGTTGAATGGCGAGTTGTGCGTGGCGCACGAGGCGGAAGTCAGGGTCGAGCAAGAGAGGGAAGCGAAAGAGAGCGACGAAGAAAACGAGCGCGAAGCCGAGAGCCGGGAAGAAAAAGAGGATGAGGGTAAGATCCTGCTCGTGCTGAAGAATCTTGCCCCGAACGAGACTTCGTTGCACGGCTCGCATAACGAAACTGTCGCATTTTGTCTTGGCGACGAGGCTTTCCAGCGGGGCAATTTCAAGTATGACCTGCGGGTGGACGCGCGGAAGGCGGGCAAGATTGCCGTGAAGGGGACGGTAATTCCGTTTCTGGCTCCGGTGGCGGGACAGGAGTTGCGGATCAAGGCGGAGCCGTAGCTCCTGCCAGCAGAGTGGAAGAGCAGCAGGGACGCGAGGGCAGCTAAGACGGCTTAGTTATTGTTTGGCCCAACCTTGAAATTCGGTTTCCCACCTACTAAATCCTCGGATTCAATTTTCTTTTCGGCGAGCAAGGCTCGCAGCCTGGCAATCAGGTCGACGAGTTTTTCCGAATTATTTTCAGCGGCGATCTTGGAGCAGAGTTCCCGGATACTTTCGGCTTGCATAGCGCGCAATTGTAAGAAACCGAACGTTGGCTGTCTCTACAGGAGCATCTCTAGCGCTTTAGTGGTGGTGGAAGGAAGCTTCGAGTCGCGAGCTCCGGCCCCGGCGCGCAACCGACACAACCAAGCAGCCACGATCAGAGGGGGATGTATGCCACGCGCCTTCCCGGCCTTCGCGGTTGTTCCTCTTTGTGCGGGGGCACGGTAAACCTCGGAGCTTTCGACGCGCTTGACCGGCTGTTCGCGAGTAGAGTCGAGATCAGATTTCGAAAGGCCGGGGCGTTTTCTTATCGTTTTAAGAACAGCGCCGCTAACGGCGGCAGAGTCAGGCGCAAGGTGAATGGCCGGCCGTGAGTGGATTCCGGAATCGCTTCTGTTCCGCCCATGTTGCCGATGCCGCTGCCGGCGTATTCTTTACCGTCGCTGTTGAGGAGTTCTCGCCAGTAGCCGCCGTAGGGAACGCCGACCATGTAGCCGAGGCGCGGGACGGGCGTGAAATTGCAGACGATTAAAGTGCAGTCTTCTTCGTGCTGGCCTTTGCGCAGAAGCGAGACGATGCTGCGTGGTGCGTCGTTACAGTCGACCCACTCGAAGCCGCGCGGATCGTTGTCGAACCAGTGCATCGACTGCTCGCGGGTGTAGAGCTTGTTGAGCTGCTCGACCCAGGCCATGAGTCCTCCGTGCACGGGGTATTGCAGGACGTCCCAATCGAGGCTACGGTCGTGAGACCATTCACTGACCTGACCGAATTCATCTCCCATAAATAAAAGTTTCTTTCCCGGCTGCGCAAACATATACGCAAAAAGCAGGCGGAGATTGGCGAAGCGCTGCCATTCGTCGCCGGGCATCTTGCCGATGAGCGAACCTTTGCCGTGGACGACTTCGTCGTGGCTCAGCGGCAGGACGAAGTTTTCGTGGAAGGAATAGATCATGCGGAAAGTGAGCTTGTTGTGGTGATACTGGCGATGGATCGGGTCCTGCTGGAAATATTGCAGCGTGTCGTGCATCCAGCCCATGTCCCACTTGAAGCCGAAGCCGAGGCCGCCGAGATGCGTGGGGCGGGAGACCATCGGGTATGAAGTCGATTCTTCCGCATACGTCTGAATATCGGGGTGCTCGCCATAGGCCTCGAGATTGAAGCGGCGGAGGAAGTCGATGGCTTCGAGATTTTCGCGGCCGCCGTAGCGATTGGGAATCCACTCGCCTTCCTTGCGGGAGTAATCGAGGTAGAGCATGGATGCGACGGCGTCTACGCGGAGGCCGTCGGCGTGGTACTTGTCGAGCCAGAACATGGCGCTCGAGAGCAGGAAGCTCCGGACTTCGGTGCGTCCGTAATTGAAGATGAAAGTTTTCCAGTCGGGATGGAAGCCCTGGCGCGTGTCCGAGTGCTCGAAGAGATGCGTGCCGTCGAAGAAGGCGAGGCCATGGCCGTCGGAAGGGAAGTGCGACGGAACCCAGTCGAGAATGACGCCGATGTTGCGCTGGTGGAGGTAGTCGATGAGATACATCAGATCTTGCGGCGTGCCGTAACGGGCGGTGGGCGCGAAGTAGCCGGTGGTCTGATAGCCCCAGGAGCCGTAGAACGGGTGCTCCATGAGAGGGAGAAACTCGACGTGAGTGAAGCCCATTTTGTTGACGTGGTCGGCGAGCTTGGGCGCGACTTCACGGTAGGTGAGCGAGCGATTGCCTTCTTCTGGAATGCGCATCCAGGAGCCGAGATGGACTTCGTAGATGGAGATGGGCGAGTGCGTGGAATTGAGCGAGGCGCGGCGTTCCAGATAGGAGTGATCGTTCCAGTTGTAGTTGAGGTCCCAGACGACCGAGGCGGTCAGCGGAGGCTTTTCGTCGAGGATGGCGACGGGATCGGCGCGCTCGGTTTCATAGCCGAGTTGGGTGGATACGATGTGGAACTTGTAGAGAGCGCCTTTGCCGACGCCCGGGATGAAGCCTTCCCAGATGCCTGATGTTCCGCGCGTACGGAGCTGATGCGTTTTTGGATTCCAGCCGTTGAAGCTGCCGATGACCGAGACATGGTGCGCATTTGGGGCCCAGACACTAAAGACTGCGCCCTGTACGCCATTGGCATCGTGGAGATGCGCGCCCATCCGCTCGTAGATGCGGTAGTGGCTGCCTTCATTGAAAAGGTAGAAGTCTTCGGGCGAGAGCAGGGAAACGTCGTAGCGAACCGCGTTCTGAAGCAGCGCGCTTTCTTCCGATGTGGTCTTCGGCGTCATAGATCAGCCTAGTGTAGCCGAATTGTCACAGGATGACGTTCGTACCTTATGCCATACTGGATTTTTTGCCGATACTTTAGGTGGAAACCCTTATCCCATGGCGAAAGTTCGCGTCGTCGTTCTTTGGCACCAACACCAGCCTTTTTATAAAGATCTGGTCACGGGGCAGTACCGTTTGCCCTGGACTCGTCTGCATGCGCTGAAAGATTACTACGGGATGGTGAAGCTGCTGGGCGAGTTTCCGAATGTCCATCAGACGTTCAACCTGGTGCCCTCGCTGATTCAGCAGATTGAGGATTATGTTTCGGGCGAGGCGCAAGATCCGTTTTTGCGGGTGGCGGCGAAACCGGCTCGGGACCTGACGCTGGAGGAGCGGCGCTTTGCATTGCAGTATCTGTTTCAGGCGCACCCGACGAATGTCATTGGGCGGTATCCGCGGTATGCGGAGTTGTTTGAAAAATGGCGCAGCGCGGGAGCGGTGGCGGAGAAGGCAGAGAAATATTTTCTGCCGCAGGACTTCACCGATTTGCAGGTGCTGTCGCAGGTGGGGTGGTTTGACGAGTTCTTTCTCGAAGAAAAAGATGTGGTTGCGCTGATCCGCAAGGGGCGCAATTTTTCGCTGGACGATCAACGGTTTGTGATTGCACGCGAGCGCGAGCTATTGGCGCGGGTTTTGCCGGCTCATGCGGAGGCGGCGCGCAAAGGGTCGATCGAAATTTCTACCTCACCTTTTTACCATCCAATTTTGCCGCTTGTCTGCGATACGAACATGGGGGCGGCTTCGACTGCGGGCCTGCCCTTGCCGCGCAACCGGTATCGGCATCCCGAGGACGCGCGCGAGCAGTTGCAGCGCGGGATGAATCTGCACGAGAAGACTTTTGGATTGCGGCCTCAGGGAGTGTGGCCGTCGGAGGGAAGCGTCTCGGATGAGGTGCTGGGAATCGCGCACAAGCTCGGCGTGAAGTGGATGGCGACCGACGAAGGCGTGCTGGGACGAAGCCTCGGATTATTTTTTTCACGCGACGGGTATGGGTATTTGAACTCGGATCTAGCGCACCGCTTGTACACGATTTATCGGTATGAGAATGCCGGGGCGGAGATGAATCTGATCTTCCGCGATCACACGCTGAGCGATCTGATTGGTTTTGTTTACTCGGGAATGCCGCCGCAGGACGCCGCGAACAACCTCATCCACAAGATTAAGGAATCGGCGAAGCCCATTACGAATGCGGGGCATGACGCGATGGTGCCGATTATCCTCGACGGCGAAAATGCGTGGGAGTATTACCCGCGCTCGGGGCGCGAGTTTTTGCGGCGGTTCTACGACGCGTTGCAGCACGATCCGCAGATCGAGGCGGTGACGGTGAGCGAGGCGATTGCGCGGCACCAGAATAAGGCGGAGTTGAAGTCGCTGGTGCCGGGATCGTGGATCAATGCGAACTTCAATGTGTGGATCGGGGCGCCGGAGGACAACAAGGCTTGGGATTACTTATATGAAGCGCGGGAATTTTTCGCGCAAGCGGCACCGGGGGCGAGCGACGCGCAACGCAAGCTGGCGTGGGAAGAGATTCTGATTGCGGAGGGCAGCGACTGGAACTGGTGGTATGGGCCGGAGCATCACTCGGCAAACGACCGGGATTTCGATGAGCTTTACCGCAAGCATTTGTCGAACGTGTATCAGGCGCTGGGCGGCGTGCCGCCGGACTACCTGGCGCAGCCGATTACTGGGCAGGTTTCGCGGCCGGAATTCACGCCACAGAGCGCGTATATACATCCGCGGATCACCGGCGACATGGTGCGCTACTTCGAGTGGATGGGCGCGGCTGGGCACACGGCGGATAAGCGCTCGGGCTCGATGCACGGAAAGCAATTTTTGATGGATGGCGTGTACGCCGGAATTGACGAGAAGTTTGTTTATGGTCGGCTGGATTTTGCCGGGGCGGTTCCGCAGGATCCGTTTGAGCTGGTGGTGAATGTCGAGTCGTGGGCGAATCAGGGGACAAGCCCGCGGCGCGAATTGCGGCTGGATGTGAGCGTCGATCAGGGAAAGATTCAGTCGTGGAAGGTGACGCAGACGTATGAGGGAGAGATTGCGAGTTCAGCGACGGCGGGCCGCGAGCCGGCGGAAGACAGCGCGCGTGTGGCACTGGTGCGCGTGTTTGAATTCAGGCTGCCGCTAACTTGGCTCTTGGCGGCGCCGCTGGAGCTCGAGAAGATTCGTGCGGCGAAGAGCGGGGAATCGTTGACGACGCGGCTGCGGGTTAGGTTCAGCTTGTGGAAGAATCGGCTTCCCGTGGATGCTCTGCCGCTGGAGGGATGGATTGAGCTGGAGCTTTTGGCGGAGGAAGATTTGATGGCGGTGGGAGGGTAGGGAGCTCATTGATCGTCTGCCATTTCCCTTTGGCATTTGCCCCAGCCCGCGCGGTAATGATTTCGGCACTGCGAACCCTTGACCTTTCGCTCCGATTGACAGGCTGAAATAGCGACTCTAGACTTGCGGTCATGGAAGTAAATCTGACTATCGAGCAGCAGCGCCAACTGGCGGAACTCGCCAGCCAGCGAGGGCAAGGTGCGGATGCACTGGCCCAGGAGGCCATCAGTCGCTATCTTGCGGAGGAAGCCCGTTTTGTTGAAGCGGTGAGGCTCGGCGAGGCAGCCTTAGATCGCGGCCAATATCTTACGCATGAGCAAGCAGGCGAGCGGCTACGCCGGCTGATCGAGTCTTGATGGAAGTCAGGTGGTCGACCCTTGCGGTCGAAGACTTGGAGCGCATCTTTCGGCGCATTGAGAAAGACAATCCAACCGCGGCGCGTGAAACCATAAAAGCCATTTATTCTGGTTGTGAGGCATTGAAGACATTCCCCCGCCGAGGCCGCACGGGACGAATGCCTGGGCGGCGCGAATTAATTTTTCCTCCTTACATCGCCGTCTATCAGGTCAAAGAAGAGGCAATTGAAATCTCGCGTGTCTATCATGGCGCGCAAGATTGGCCGTAGGCGTTGCCATCGGAAGATTGACCTACTGCCCGCCTGCTGCGGCGCTAGTCATCACCATTGGGCGATTCAGTTCCATTACTAACTCAGTGCCGGCTGGCAGCGTGGCCGAGCGATGTTTGCCGAGCCAGTGGCTGACTGTTGCCGTCGCCGCGATTGCGCCCCCGATGAAGACGCCTTTGGCGCCGCCGATGAGGCCGCCGATCAACATCCCTCCGCCGGTGCCCATGCCGATTTCGGTCAGATCTTTGCCGTCATGGCCTGCGCCTTTGTATTGGCCTTCGGTGTTGACGTCGGTGCCATGGCCTCGGTCGGTGTCGACGAGCGTGGCATTGAGCATGAAGCGCTGGCCGTCGGGCAGGGTGAGGTTCTCGGGAAAGATGGCGATGGTGGGCTTGCCGGCGATGCGGCGCGGCTCGGTGGATTTCGTGACGCGGCCCTCGACCGTGGTGCCGACGGGGATTACGGTTTTGCCGTCCATGATGACGGCTTCTGTGACGCGGGCCGAGAACGGGTCGCCGGCTTTGGAACTGAAGGTGGCGAGCGTGGTGTCGAGTTTCATCTTGACGGCCGTGCCGGTGGGCAGGGAAGTCTGCGCAGCCGCGAGCGAAGCCAGGAGCCAGAAGCAAGTGAGAGCGACGAGTCTTTTCATGGGACCTCCTAAAGTTTTGTGGGCCGAATTATTGAAAACCTAACCGCAGCGGCTAAAGCCGGTATTTAAAATGGAGCGGCTTATCGCAGCGCTAAAAGCGCTGCGCCACCCAAAATCTACGTCACTGTGCAGCCTGAGAAGCCTTGGCTTCTCGCGAGGCCGCGAGCACTTCCCGCATCGGGGCGCGGTCGTGCTGGTTTGCGCCGCGATAGATGTAACGCACTGTGCTTTCTCGGTCGACAATCAGCGTGGCGGGATGAGCGATGTTGAAGGCATCGAGCGCCAGCGGATTGTGCAGTCCGTACGCCTTGATCACCGTGCGATCCTCATCGAGCAAGAACGGCCACGACACCGGATGCTTCTGCAAATACGTTCCCGGCTTCCAGATGCCGTCGCGTTTCTCGGCGGCGATAAACGCTACCTGCGCGCCCGCCGCCTCAATCTCCGACTTGAGCGACTCGAACTGAGCCATGCGCTTGACGCAGTTCGGTCACCAGGTGCCGCGGAGAAACTCCAGAATCAGCGGTTTTTGATCCTGCGCGAGAAAGCTGCTCAGCGTGAACTCGCCTTCGCGGTTCGCCGCGGGCAGCGTAAAGTCTGGCGCCGTCGAGCCGATTTCGAGAGTGTCTGTGCGGTTGTTCATCCGACGATCGACTTGAACTCGACTTTAAGTCAGGCGGAATTTGGGGGCAATAACGGGCGTGGTACGCGGGTGTCGATCAGGGTTCCGCAAAAGCTCTAACCACGAAGGGCACGACGGGGCACGAGGACTTCGCGGCTTAGCGTGAATGCCACGGATCCGACCCAAGGTGATGTTTACGGCTCACAATTCTGTGCGCCTTGGTCCGATATAATTTTCGTTTCCGACTCACTTGAACGATTTATCGAACACAAATTCATTCTTGAAAGGAAGCTCTCATGCCCCTCACCTCAATTGCTGAAGTTCGCGGACGGCAGGTATTGGATTCTCGCGGCAACCCCACGGTGGAAGCCGAAGTTTTTCTCGATTGCGGAGCGAATGCCCGCGCCATTGTGCCGAGCGGCGCATCGACCGGCGAACACGAGGCCGTGGAACTGCGCGACGGCGACGAAAATATTTATAAGGGCAAAGGCGTGCTGAAGGCGGTCGAGAACGTGAATGGAGAGATTGCCGAGGCCGTGGCCGGGATGGATGCGGCGAATCAGCGGGCGCTCGACGGGAAGATGATTGAGCTGGACGGCACGGACAATAAAGGACGGCTGGGCGCGAACGCGATTCTGGCGGTGTCGATGGCGGCGGCACGGGCGGCGGCGAATGCCTTCGACATGCCGCTGTACCGGTATCTGGGCGGGGCGGGCGCGAATGTGTTGCCGACGCCGATGATGAACATTTTGAACGGCGGGGCGCACGCGGATAACAACGTGGACTTCCAGGAGTTCATGGTGATGCCGGTGGGCGCGCCTTCGTTTTCAGAGGCGTTGCGCTGGGGCGTGGAAGTTTTTCACACGCTGAAGGGCGTGCTGAAAAAACGCGGGTATAACACGGCAGTCGGCGATGAGGGAGGATTTGCGCCGTCGGTGAAGTCGAATGTCGAGGCGATTGAGGTGGTGCTGGAGGCGATCACGCAGGCCGGGTACAAGCCGGGCGAGGAGATTGCGATCGCGCTCGATCCGGCGGCGAGCGAATTTTTCCAGGACGGCAAGTATGTGTTCAAGAAGTCGGACAAGTCGCTGAAGAGCTCGGACGACATGGTGCGGTTCTGGGCGAAGTGGGCGAATGACTATCCGATTGTTTCGCTCGAAGACGGACTCTCGGAGAATGACTGGGAGGGCTGGGCGAACCTGACACGCGAGTTGGGTGGGAAGATTCAGTTGGTGGGCGACGATATTTTTGTGACAAATATCGACATCTTCGAGAAGGGAATTGAGCAGGGAATCGCGAACTCGATTTTGATCAAGCTCAACCAGATCGGCACGGTCAGCGAGACGCTGGATGCGATCGACCTGGCCCGGCGGAATGGGTATACGTCGGTGATTTCTCACCGGTCGGGCGAGACAGAAGACGCATTCATTGCCGACCTGGCGGTGGCGACGGGGGCGGGACAGATCAAGACGGGCTCGGCGTCGCGCACGGATCGAATCGCGAAGTACAACCAGTTGCTGCGGATTGAGGAAGAGCTGGGGGATGCGGCGGCTTTCTTGGGAATTCGGGCGCTGAATTATAACGGATGATGCGGTGTAGATGCCGCAAAAAGGGGGAAGGTGAGGACACATGATCAACGAACTACTTCTGCTTGAATTCGACGAAGAAGCCAAGAAAACGCGCGCCCTGCTGGAGCGCGTTCCAATGAAGGCGGATTTCAGCCCGCATCCGAAGTCGGCGCCTTTGGGGAAGCTTGCGCCGCATGTGGCGGAGTTGCCGGGATTCGGACATACGATCCTGACGACGCCGGAACTCGATTTCGGGACGGCGCCGCAGCGGCCGCGTCCGGCGTTTGAGTCGGCGGAAGGGCTGGCGAAGGCGTTTGACGAGGGTGCGGAGAAGGTGCGGGCGGCGCTCAAGCAGACTTCCGATGCGGCGTGGAATGAGCCGTGGAAGCTCAGCTTTGGCGGAAAGACGATTTTTGCCGGGTCGAAGTTTCTGGCGTACCGGCAGATGTTTCTGAATCACCTGGTGCATCATCGGGCGCAGCTTGGGGTGTACTTGCGCTTGAACGATGTGCCGCTGCCAGCGACGTATGGGCCTTCGGCGGATGACCGGATGGGATTCTAGAGATGCCCGACGAGATTTATTTTTCGTTCATCGAATCGCCTGATGGCGGGTACGAGGCGTGTGCGGTTGGACACTCCATTTTCACTCAGGCTGGTACGTTAGACGAGCTGAAGGTGAATGTCAGAGACGCTGTTCGCTGCCACTTCGAGAAAGACAGATTGCCTCGGACGATCCACCTTGTGCGAGCGCCTAAGAAGCGTGCGTTTGGTGGCGCCAAAGGCGAGTTTACTGTGTCCGATGATTTCAATGATCCGTCACCGGAAATGGAAGACCTTTTCCATGGCGAGTAGGCTCAAGCCGTAGGGGCCGGGGCTCAGTTCAGATTTTTCCTCGATCAAGCATGGCTGATCATGCGAATGCCCGGTTCATTCTAAGGTGAAGAGCCAACAGCAAGGAGCCAATTTTGTCCCGTCCTAAACCACTCATCCTTATCATCCTCGACGGCTGGGGATATCGCGCCGAAACCAAGGCTAATGCCATCGCGCTTGCGCGCAAGCCCACTTATGACCGGCTGCTGCGGGAGTATCCGAACACGCTGATCCATACCTCCGGGCCTTTTGTCGGGCTGCCGGAAGGACAGATGGGGAATAGCGAGGTCGGGCACCTCAATATTGGCGCCGGACGCATTGTGCACATGGATATCACGCGCATCGACTTGATGGTGCAGAATGGCGAGTTCTTCAGGCATCCGGTGCTGCTCGATGCGATGAAGCATGCGAAGACGGGCGGGCGCAAGCTGCATTTGTTTGGGCTGGTGTCGGATGGTGGCGTGCACTCGCGGCAGGAACATCTCTACGCGCTGATCAAGATGGCCAAGCAGCAAGGGGTCGAGCGGGTGTTTGTGCATGCCTTCATGGATGGGCGCGATACGCTGCCCACGAATGGCGCCGGGTATCTTGAGCAGCTGCAGCAGAAGATGCGCGAGTACAACTGCGGCAAGATCGCGACGGTGAACGGCCGCTATTACGCGATGGATCGCGACCGGCGCTGGGAGCGGGTTGCGAAGGCTTACGAGAACATGGTTTATGGCAAGGCTGAGGGCGGAACTTTTGCCGACGCCGTGCAGGGGATGAAGGAGTCTTACAACAAGGGCGTGACGGATGAATTCGTGGTGCCATTTGCCGTGGAGGATTCAAAGGCCGCAGGCGGGGGCGCACGAGCCACATCGACCATTGGGGAGGACGATTCTTGTATCTGCTTTAACTTCCGCGCGGATCGCGTCCGCGAGATCACTCGGGCGCTTTGCCGGAACAGTGGTTTAAACGAACATGGCGGGAGCGATCTGCCGGGAGCAGCCGAACTTGACGCGACGATTCCGCGCGATCGGGTTCCGCGCAATCTGCACTATGTTTGCATGACGCAGTACGACCAGAACTTCCGGCTGCCGGTCGTCATTCCGCCGGAGTCGATGGCCAACATCCTGGCGAACGTCATGGGCGGGATGAACATGCGCAATCTGCGCGTGGCCGAGACGGAGAAGTATGCGCACGTCACGTACTTCTTTAATGGCGGCGTGGAGCAGCCGTTCCCGGGAGAAGATCGCGTGCTGGTTCCCTCGCCGAAGGTGGCGACTTACGATTTGAAGCCGGAGATGAGCGCGGCTGGGATTGCCGAGGCCGTGGTAAAGGCCACGAATGACGGGACGTTTGACGTGATCATCGTGAACTTCGCGAATGCCGACATGGTGGGGCATTCGGGAAAGATCGAGCCGACGGTGAAGGCCGTCGAGACGGTGGATGTTTGCCTGGGCGAGATCGAAAAGGCTGTACGTGCTCGCGGTGGCGCCATGTTGATTACCGCCGATCACGGGAACGCGGAGATGATGATCGATCCGGTGACGGGCGGGCCGCATACCGCTCATACGACAAATCCGGTGCCATTCATAGTAATCGCCGAAAACGCGAAACAGTTCACGCTGAAGCCGAATGGGTCGCTGCGCGATATTTCGCCGACTATCCTGGGGATGCTGGGTGTGACGGAGCCCTCGGAAATGACCGGAGCGGATTTGCGCTTACTTCGAAAACCTTGAAACGCAGAGGTCGCTGAGAACTGCCGCAGAGGCCGCCGAGAAGTGCTCGCTTGTATAGAACAGCAACTGGGCTCGCCGCCCAGCAGCTTACTCCACTGGAACTCCCACGCTTAAACAGCTGGCGGCTGTGCCATCGGCCGAAGAGCGCACGATACCGGATTCATCCGAACAAAAGGCCTTCAGTCCCACGTCGCTGTCTTCGGGGACAGCAGCCACCTGATATCTGGTTATGGGTTGTGATCCGCAACCGGAGATTAAGAACTTGTAGCCGCCTTTGCTGCCGGTCGCGAGAGCAGGGTCATTCAGCATTGCTGGCTGTGGCCCGGCCTTGTCCTTTGTTTCAGCCAGGTCGGAAATCTTGCAGCTGAAACCATACCCCGTGTAGGTTCGGGCGTAGCTGGTTTCCGCGCGGTTCAGAGTGCGCAAGCTGGCAACGGCGATTGTTTCAGATGTGTCATTCTGCATCTTCTTTAGGCCCTTCAAAAAGTCAACATTGCCCAGCGGCATGCGCAGGGTCACCGCAATCTCATCCAGTTTCCAGATTTCTTGTTCCCGTTCCATCGTGAACATGAACTCCGGCAGCACTGGCAAAGGCTGCTCGAGGCCATTTTTGTAAATGAGGAGCGATAAGCCGATCACATCCCTATCTCCCAAGAGGTCATCGCTGTCCACGAGAACCTCAATTCTTTGCTGCACCCCGGCTGGTTCCATGGAAAACAGGATCGGCCCGGCATCGAACTTTTCGAAGCGTTTCTGGTTCGCTGTAAAACCGGCGCTGAAGCCGATGAACGCGCGCAGAACGTCCGATTTGCCAGGGTCGGCTCCGCGCATGACCATCTTGCGTGTGATATCGAGGAGATGCTTTTCGAGCGCGCCGGGTTTGGGCTGGATGAACATTTCCAGCAGTGCCTGACGCGCTGTCTGTGGCGAGGTCTGCTGCAACGGTTGAGTGGGCTGTGGTTCCGTCCGTCTTGCCTGAGCGACTGCTGGGGATGCGGTGATCAAGGCTGCGAGAACAATCAGGACCAGTGGACGCATATGTACCTCTCAAGAAATCCCGATCCAAGCGTACTGGGCCGGACCTTGACAGTAAGTGACTCCGCTCACGCGTCGGAGTTCCCGGGACTCAGCGGAGCGAGGGAGGTTCGAGAGGGAAGAAGAGGGCGCCGCCGTGGGTCTTTTTTCACGACCCTGTAGCCTATGTCGCAAAGCTGCACCGCGTGCCACTCGTCACAGACATGTCGATACGGCCGGGGGTACAGTGTAAAACCGTGGCTGCCGTGGCGGTATTGGGCGAGGCGCTTGTGCTCGGTCTGGCGTCGGGACCGGCTTGCATTGCTTCCTGCGGGCCCGTGCTGGTGCCGTCCCTCCTGGCCGAGCGCTCTGGACTGAAGCTCTCCAGCCGTTATCTCGCTCTTTTTCTCGCCGCTCGGCTTGCTGGATATTTGCTCTTTGCCGCAATGGCTTGGGAGGCGGGAGCGCTGCTTACGTTCTCTGCACCAAAACGAGCCTTCCTCTTTGCGCTAATTCATATCCTGCTGGCCTCTGTGCTGCTGCGTTTTGCCCATGCGGTGGGACGCGCTTGCGCGCATGCCACGGCACCGGCGCAGCTTGTGACGATTGGCGCTCCTCGAAACCATCCGGTCCCCGGCGCGGCGGTTTTGGGGTTTCTTACCGGTGTCAGCCTTTGTCCTCCCTTCGTGGCGGCAGGTGTGCGCGCGGCCGAGATGGCAAGTGTGGCCGCGGCGCTTCTTTTCTTTACTGTGTTCTTTGCCGGCACCACGGTTTGGTTCGTGCCGCTGGCGGGTATGGGCTGGATCAGGCGCAACGAAGCTGTAACCACGGTGGCTCGGATGGCGATGGTGCTGATCGCTCTCTACTACCTTGTGATCGGACTGAGCACGCTGATTGGAATTCGACATGGCTACTAATGCTTCTTTACCGCTTGCGCGCGAATTTCGCGGGGCGGGCAAGTCCCTTTTACTCACCCTGCCAATTGCCATCTGGTCGGCTCTCATGTTCACCGGATGGTTTCGGCACCCGAATCGCGCGGAGCAGATTGGCGGCGCGGTCACGGCGATCTTCATGATCGCGCTCTTCTTCCTGATGATGCGGACGAACGCTACTTATCGCTGGCGGCGGTGGTTCTTTGTTGCCATGGGATTGCTGTTTCCGGTTGGCTTCATCCACAACGTGATGGTGATGCGCGGCACGATGGGAATCCCGATCGAGGAGATGATTGCCGGGCGAACGCCATTCTGTTACCTGCCGATTCCCATGCTCATTCTGCCAGCTGCTTTGACGAGGACCGTGGTTTTTCCAGGATCGATCCTGCCCGGCGGAGGAATGTCCGGCGCCGGAATGGCGGCGATGGCCGGTTTGTGGCTGGCCATGACGATTGTGGTCGGCAAGGGATGGTGCAGCTATGTGTGCTTCTTCGGCGGAATCGAAGAGGGCGTGGCGGCGGTGCCGTCGAAGGCGAAGATTCGCAAGATCGATCCGCGCTGGCGATACGGCCCGTGGGCAGTGCTGTTGGTGATGGTGCTGATGTCGCTGGCGCTTTTTGAACCGGCATATTGCATGTGGCTTTGCCCGTTTAAGGCCGTTTCGGAATATGTTGCCGCGCGCAACACGCTGGGCCTGGTGCAGAACGGAATCTTCGTGGCCGCGTTCGGCGCGCTGGTGATTGTTTTGCCGTGGCTGACAAAGAAGAGAACGCAATGCAGCTTTTTGTGCCCGTTTGGCGCATTTCAATCGGTCTTCAACAAGACGAGCGTCTTCGATATCAAGATTGACCGCGCGCGCTGCGTTCCGTGCCTGCTGTGCCAGAAGAGTTGCCCGACGCTCTCTTTGAACGATGAGTCGATCGGCAAGGGTGAGACGTTAATGTCTTGCATGAAGTGTGGGGCGTGCGTCGACTCGTGTCCGAGAGACGCGGTGGTCTGGCACATTCGCGGAACGGAAGTTGCGGTGAAGCCCGAACGCGCTCGGCTGATGTTCTTATACGCGGCATGGGCAATGGCCATCATGTTTGGAGGCAGCATTATTGCCCAGGGATTGGCAACGATTCTGCACGTGGTGGTTTAGCGGCCAACGTTTAGCGGCAACCGAGAGATTGAAATTTAGACGGACGGAACCAGGAGGCGCCTGATGAAACTGCCAACCGCGAAGTTCGGCTACACCGCTGCAGGGCTGACTGTGCTCGCCGCGGCGTTGGTGCCGTTTGTGCTGTTTGGAGCTTTCACCAAGGGATTTGCCAGCCTCGGGCTGCACGTCTCGGAGATGTATAGCGGTGGGCCTACGCTGCGGACGGTCCAAATGGCGGGCTATGTCGTCGATGTTCACCGGCCGGTTTCCCCGCACATGCTCCAGCGGGAAAAGCCTTTCGTGCAGCTTGATTGGAAGCCGGTGAGCGCGCTGCCCTCGCACGTTTTCGATCTGGTCGATATCGACGGCGACGGCAAACCCGATGTGAGCGTAACGTTTGACGTACCCAGGGATCCGAAGGCACCGCTGAGCGTGAATGTCGAATCGCTCAATCCGCGGTATGAAGCGATGCACGATGTCGGGAGGTTGAAATTTTCCGAACTGATCGTGCGCGTTGACGATACGGTGCTGGTACGGGTGCCCTTGGCGCGCCAGTCCAACCCGCATTCTCCCTGGTGATCGCGCGCAGCCGGAAATATAGGTACTCCGGCCATGCACGCGCGCGAAGTTTACGCCCCGGCTGCCGTCCGCAATAATTGCCAAACTTTATGACGGCGCGAAGCGCGTGGGGAGGCACGGCAGTGAGAAGGACAGGATAGTGCTCCGTGTGGAAGACCTGGACAATAAAGACCGGGAATCTGTTGTGGTGTCGATGACGCCGCGGCAGAGCGCCGAGACGAATTCCGCGGCGCAAACGACAGTTTCAAAATAGCTCGAGGAGAGCGCGGCGGCGGCACCACTCCGCCGCCGCTTCACCTTGTTTCGCTATCCAGCCACTTCTCGACTCGCACTGGGCGCCATTGCTCAAGCGCTGCCAGTAGTTCTCCGACCGAACCCTGCGCCAGAATCAAATTGCGGTTTTCGATCTTCAGGAATCTCTCGGCAACCGCATGGTCCAGCATTTGCAGCAGCGGCGAGTAAAAATTTAGAACATTCAGCAGGCCGCAGGGTTTGGTGTGCAGTCCGAGTTGGGACCACGTAAGCACTTCGAAGAACTCGTCTAACGTGCCGAATGCACCGGGCATCGCAATGAACGCGTCGGACAGATCGGCCATGAGTGCTTTGCGTTCATGCATGGAACGCACCACATGAAGCCTGGTCAATCCCGCATGGCCGATCTCACGAGCCATGAGGTTTTCGGGAATGACGCCGATCGCTTTGCCGCCTGCGCTGAGCACGGTATCGGCTAGAGCGCCCATCAGGCCTACTTTGCCGCCGCCATAGACGAGTTCGATGTTGCGACGGACTAGCTCGCGACCCAACAGCTCGGCGGCAGCGGTGTACTCGGGCCCGCGGCCTGGACTCGATCCGCAGAAAACACAGATTCTCTCCACCCAACCATTCTAAAAGCTTCCTCGAAGCGCACAAGCGGTGGGCGCTCTCATAGAATTGCGGTATGAGAGATCTGAAGAATCGAGTTGCTCTGGTCACGGGAGGCAGTCGAGGAATCGGGGCGGCCATCGCTTTCGCGCTGGCAAAGGTTGGCGCCGAAGTCGCGGTGAATTATCGGGAGCGGGCCGATGCGGCGAAGGCGGTGTGCGGCGAAATCACTGGAATTGGAAGGAAGGCGATCGCGGTTCGGGCCGATGTCTCAGTCTCGGCTGAGGTGAAGCGCATGGTTGCCGAGATAGAACGACAGCTCGGTGGCATCGATATTCTCGTAAATAATGCGGGGATCGCTCGTCCGCGCAAGCTGGAGGAGATCGCCGAGACAGAGTGGGATGAGGTGCTGGCTGTCAATCTCAAATCGGTGTTTTTGGTGACGCAGGCGGTAGTCGAAGGCATGAGGCGGAAAAAATGGGGCCGGATCATCAACTTGTCTTCGGTCGCGGCGCAGACGGGCGGAGCTGTGGGAGGGCATTATGCCGCATCCAAGGCGGGCATTATCGGCCTGACGCATTCCTGCGCGTCCGCATTCGTGAAAGAGGGAATTACGGTCAACGCCATTGCTCCCGCGTTGATCGAGACCGAGATGGTGACAAGCAATCCGAACGCGAGTCCTTCGTTTATTCCCATGGGACGTTTTGGAACCGCGGACGATGTCGCATCAGTGGCGGTGATGCTGGCGCTGAATGACTATATGACGGGGCAAACGGTCTCGGTCAATGGCGGATGGTATATGACGTAGGCGAAATCCGCGCTAGCTGGCTGGAATTTGGCTGCCCCCCAGGGATTCGAACCCCGATATGCTGATCCAGAGTCAGCTGTCCTACCATTGAACGAGGGGGCAGCAAGGCTTAACGGCTAAATTCGATTCTATGGTGCCAACCGAATAGCGGTCAACAGAATCGGTGCCGGGATCGGTACAAAAGTTCGGCGCCTGCGCGATAGAATTTATCGGGACCTGCGCTGTTACTTCACCCGGACTCAATTCTTATGGCCATCGACCTTCACGCTCCCGTTTCCGACATCACAGAACTTGCCCGGCGCCCGCTTGAATCTGAGCAGTGCGCTTTGATCGTTGTCGATATTCAAGAGAAGCTCCTGCCGCCGATCTGGGAAAAAGAACGCCTGGTCCGCAATGCGCAATTGCTGATCCGGCTGGCGGGAATTTTGAAGATTCCCGCAATCGTCACTACGCAGTACACCAGGGGCTTGGGTGCGACTGTGCCCGAGATCGCTGCCCTTCTTCCCGAGGCACCCAGCATCGATAAGCACATGTTTTCCTGCTTCGGCAGCGATGCGTTTTGCAGTCTGCTAAAACGGTTGCCGGGGCAGCGCACGACAGTTTTGTTGTGTGGCATGGAGACGCACATTTGCGTGATGCAGACGGCACTGGGCGCGCTGCGCGAGGGATATCTTGTGCACGTGGCTTCGGATGCGGCCAGTTCGCGGACGGAACTGAATTGGCGAATCGGACTGGAGCGGATGCGCGCCGCTGGCGCAATTTTGTCTTCGACGG
>Ga0335069_10000356_pt1 | contig 77881 bp, 78 predicted proteins | sample Lox_Sample_11_FD_206714 | JGI IMG/M metagenome (GOLD analysis project Ga0335069, IMG submission 206714) | Soil microbial communities from Loxahatchee National Wildlife Refuge, Florida, United States - Lox_Sample_1.1 | ecosystem: Environmental > Terrestrial > Soil > Wetlands | place: USA...
TAGAAATAGGGTATTCAATGGACAGAATTTCACGACGGACGAAGGCCCTTGTGGCCTTCATTATTCTTGTAGCGGGCGGGTTCGCGATCACGGTCGTGTGGGGGAGCAGGAATCAGGTTCCCGAGGCGTTCACCGACGCCCGCTTGCGGGGTGCCCTCATTTCCCAGACGATCGTAGGCATTTCGAATTCCTCGACCCAGGAACTCGCCGAGATCAACGCGCTTGACCGGAGCGGGAACTACGCCCAGGCGCTTTCCCTTACGACCGACCTCGTGAACCAGAGCCAGCAGCTCCGGGACCAGGGGGTCAAGCTGTCGAATCAGGTCGGGACGATGACGCAGAGCCTGTCGAGCATCAATTCGTTCTATGCGCAGCAGGCGGCGCTCGAGTCGATCTCGAGCCGGCTCGCGCTCATCAACCAGCTCATAACCTATAGCAACGACCTTGACCGGCTGCTCGCCGTGCTTCAGGCGCGTTTTTCGGGAACCTATGAGCCCGCCGGGACCGTGCAGGGCATCGTTGACCAGATCAACACCGACGTGAACGCGATCAACAACTTCAACACGCAGGCGGAGCAGGCGATGGATCAGTTTGATAAGATAGTGAACAAGTAGGGCGCGTAGCTCAACGGCAGAGCAGACGTCTTATACACGTCCGGTTCCTGGTTCGAATCCAGGCGCGCCCACATCGCGTTCCGCACCCCGCGCAATCAAAAAACCCCTCGAGCAGCGAGGAGCTTTTTGCAACGCACTATGTTCCGATCCTTACTTCATCGCCGGCATCGCGGTCTTCGAGCTGCAGGTGCCGCAGTTCTTGCCGTGGGTGACGGCTTCGAAGATCGCCGAAAGGCCAACGAGGACATAGACGACCATGGCGATCGTGCCGGTCCCGAGCGCCCAGGCGACAAGGTTCATGCTGAAGGCGAAGAAAAGCCAGTTGATGCCGCCGATGACGAGGAGGATAAACGCAATGATGTGGAGTGTTTTCATGGGGATGAATTGCTCGCTCTACTTCGACCTTTTATTCATTATACCAATCGGCATGCGCCGCCGCGCCGCAAAGCGGCGTTTTCCATGCTGTTAACGGGGTGCCGCTAGGCCGTGATCGGCTTAAGCTTGTAAGGCTTAAGGAGGCCATAGAACTCGTCTCCTTCAAGCGTTTCCTTCTCAACCAGCGTGTCGGCGACCTTCTTAAGGGCGGCTTTGTGGGTCTTAAGGATCCGCTCCGCGGTCTGATAGGCGTGCGTGAGGAATCCACGAACCTGCTTGTCGATCTCTGCGGCGACCTCTTCGGAATAATCCTTTTCCGACGAGATCTCGCGGCCGAGGAAGACGAGGTCCTCGCTCTTGCCGAAGGTCATCGGTCCGAGGTCGCTCATGCCATATTTCGTGACGAGCCGCCGCGCGAGGTCGGATGCCTGCTTGAGATCGTTCGAGGCTCCCGTCGAGACGTCGCCGAATGTCAGCTTTTCGGATGCGTAGCCGCCCATCATCATGGCGAGGTCGGCGAGGAACTGCGCGCGCGTGCGCAGATGCTGGTCTTCGGTCGGCAGCTTCATCGTATAGCCGCCGGCGAATCCGCGGCTGATGATCGAGACCTTCTGTACGGGATCGGCATCCTTCACGCCGGCCGCGACGAGGGCATGGCCGCCCTCGTGATAGGCGGTGATCTCCTTTTCGCGCTGCGAGATGACGCGGCTCCGGCGCTCGGGGCCGAGGATGACCTTCTCGGCGGCTTCGAACAGCTCTTCCTGGCCGATGATCTTCTTGCCGCGCCGCGCCGCGATGATCGCGCCTTCGTTCATGAGGTTTGCCAGGTCGGCGCCCGAGAAGCCCGGCGTACGGATGGCGACCTTGCGGAGATCGATGCTCTTGTCGAGGAGCTTGCCTTCGGCGTGGATCCTGAGGATCGATTCGCGGTCATTCATGTCGGGAAGGTCGAGGATCACGCGGCGGTCGAACCGTCCGGGACGGAGGAGGGCCGGATCGAGGATGTCGGGACGGTTGGTTGCGGCGAGCACGATCACGCGGGTGTCGCGGTCGAAGCCGTCCATTTCGACGAGGATCTGGTTCAGCGTCTGTTCGCGCTCGTCGTTGCCGCCGCCGAGGCCGGCGCCCCGCTGGCGTCCCACGGCGTCGATTTCATCGATGAACAGGATGGCCGGCGCGGCGCGTTTCGCGGTCATGAAGGCGTCGCGGGTTCGGGAGGCGCCCACGCCGACGAACATCTCGACGAATTCGGAAGCCGAAATATAGAAGAAGGGAACGTTGCTTTCGCCGGCGACGGCGCGGGCGACAAGGGTCTTGCCGGTTCCCGGGGGTCCCATGAGCAGGATGCCGCGGGGGATCCGCGCTCCGAGGTCAAGGAATTTTTTAGGATTTTTTAAGAAGTCAACGACTTCGATCAGCTCCTCTTTCGCCTCCTTGAGGCCTGCGACGTCGCGGAACATGACCTTGTCCTTGAATGTCGAGAGCCTGAGGTTCGAGCGTCCGAAGCTGAAGGCCTGGTTCACGCCGGTGCGCGCCTGGCGGAACATGAGCCAGAAGAAGAGGGCGATGGCGAGGATCGGAAGGACCGTCGTGGCGAGGATGCCGGCCCAGAAGTTCCACTCGGACTGGCTCTGCACTTCGAGCGTCACGCCGTCGAGGCTCGACGAGGTCACGCCGTAGTTGGCGAGCGTCTGCGTTATGCCGAGCTCGGCTTCCTTGTTGGATTGCGCCGTGCTGCCGTCCTTGTAGGTCACGGTGAGCTGGTCGCCGTTCACGGTGATCTTCTTCACCTGTCCGGCGTTCACCTTTTGGGCGAGGTCGTTCAGGCTCACGGTCTGCGAAGGCGCCTGCGGGCCGGCGAAATAGGAAAAGATGAGCGAGAGGACGATCAGGGTTATGACGGCCCAAATGATGTTCTTGGTGAGGTTGGACATGGTTAGTGATACGAGAGACGGTTAAGCGCAGGTGCGTCAGAGCTCCTGCGCGTTTGTATATACGTATAGTTTAAGAGAAATATTTTGGAGGGTCAAAACGAGAGCAGCGGAAAGGACAATCCTTGTGCTTTTGAATGAATCAGATTATCCTTGTGTTGTTTAGGATGGTGCCTATAGTGTAACGGTTAGCACTAGGGTCTGTGGCACCCTCGGTTCGGGTTCAAATCCCGATAGGCACCCAAGAAAAAAGCGCCACTCAAGCGGCGCGCGGTCTCGCAGCGTCGCGCGCGACCTTACAGGCTGTTCAGATAATTGGCGATATCCGCTCCGCGTTGCAGGAGCGTTGGCTTGTCCTCGGTTTCGGCGAGCGCGCGCATGAGGTCCTCGAGCTTGCCGACATCTTCGGGGTAAATGGTCTTCAAGCCGCTCCATCCGAGGGAGGCATTGAGCGAAGCTTTGAGTTGCTCAAGCTGCCCCGGGGTCAGGGTCTCGATGATGGACGCAAGGGGCGATTTCTTTTCGTGAAGCGCGGCCATGATGCCCGCCCATTCGAGCACATGGCGCTCCTCGTCGCTCCCGGGCTCGTACGTCCGGCTTTCGCCGAAATCGCCCAAATGTTCCTTAGGAAGTCCTTCGTTCATGACGCCTTCATTCTAGCAGAACGGCTTCGGATGCGGGCATGCGGAACGGAAAAGAGGTATTATAAATGGCATGATCTAGGGCCTTTCAAGCATGCCGGCAGTCAATAAACCTTATTTTTACCTTCTTTATGAACCTTCATGATCCCGTGCTTGAAAAGCTAATAAAAGAGGAATTGCGGCGGCAGCGCGAATCCCTCGATTTCATTCCCTCTGAAAACATCGTTTCGAAAGAGGTGCTCGAGGCCCTCGGTTCGGCGCTCACGAACAAGTATGCCGAAGGCTATGCGGGTGCCCGTTATTACGGCGGCAACCAGTACGTCGACCAGATCGAGACGCTCTGCAAGGAGCGCGCGCTCAAGGTCTTCAGGCTTTCGCCGAAGCAGTGGCACGTGAACGTGCAGCCCTATTCCGGTTCGCCGGCGAACCTCGCCGCATATCTTGCGCTCGTCGCGCCGGGCGAGAAGATCATGGGCATGGAGCTTGCGATGGGCGGCCATCTGACGCACGGACACACGGTGAGCGCGACGGGAAAATTCTGGAACGCGATCCGCTACGGCGTCGACAAGAAGACCGAGACGCTCGACTATGATGCCGTCGCGCGGCTGGTGAGGCGCGAGCGCCCAAAGCTCATCGTCGCAGGATTCACCGCCTATCCGCGCACGATCGATTTCGCGAAGTTCCGAAAGATCGCCGACGCCATGGGCGCCTATCTCATGGTCGACATGTCCCATTTCGCGGGACTCGTCGCCGGCGGCGCGCATCCGTCGCCGTTCCCTTATGCCGACGTCGTGACGACGACGACGCACAAGACGCTGCGCGGACCGCGTGGAGCGATGATCTTCGCGAACCGCGATTCGAAGATCGCCGCCAAGCATTTCAAGGGGACGAAGCTCGACATTGCGAAAGCGATCGACCGCGCGGTGTTCCCCGGGCTGCAGGGCGGTCCGCACGTGAATCAGATTGCGGCGACGGCCGTCGCCCTTCGCGAGGATGCCGCGCCGGCGTTCAAAAAGTACGCGCATCAGGTCGTGAAGAATTCGCGGACGCTTGCGCGCGAGCTGCAGCGGCTTGGCTGGCGCATCGTCTCGGGCGGCAGCGACACGCACCTCATCCTGATCGACGTCGCCTCGCGCGGGTTGTCCGGCAAGGAGGCGAGCCAGCGGCTCGAGAACAGCAACATCATCGCGAACAAGAACACGATCCCGTTCGATCCGCGACCGCCGATGGATCCGTCGGGCATCCGGCTTGGGACCCCGGCGCTCACGACGCGCGGCATGAAGGAGCGCGAGATGAAGGTCGTCGCGAAGCTTCTCGACGACGTGCTTGGCAAGGATAGGAACGTGAAGGCGGACGTCGTGAAGCTCTGCAAAAAATTCCCGCTCGCATCGCTCGCGGGCTGACCCCGTCACGGCATGAACAGGAAGATCCTCCATCTCAAGCGGAGCGATCCCGTCATGAAGTCGCTCATCGAAGGGATCACGCTTCGCGCGATCTCGAACCGGCGCGGCCACTTCGAGGCGCTCGTCGAAGCGATCGTGAGCCAGCAGCTTTCGGTGAAGGCGGCCGACACGATCTTTGCGCGCCTCGTCGCCCTGGTTCCCGGCAAGCCGTTCCCGACGCCGCAGGACTTCCTGGCGCTGTCGCCCCGCCGGATGCGTTCGGCTGGCCTTTCGCGCATGAAGGTGAGCTTCATCAAGGATCTTGCGCGCAAGGTCCTTGACGGGACCGTCGACCTGAAAAAGATCGGGACGTGGACCGATGACGAGGTCGTCGAGCACCTTACGGCCGTGAAGGGGATCGGGACGTGGACGGCCGAGATGTTCCTGATCTTTTCCCTCGGACGGGAAGACGTCTTCTCGTATGGCGACTTGGGCTTGCGGAACGCGATCAAAAAGGCCTATAACTTGAGGAAGCCGCCGAGCGAGCAGCGCGCCAGGGCGATCGCGCTGCGGTGGAAGCCGTACCGCAGCCTGGCGAGCCGCTATCTCTGGGCGAGCCTCGGCAATACGCCGGTTCAAAAGAAGCAGAAAAGGAAACGACCATGATCATCGACGGCAAGGCCATCGCGCAGGGAGTCGTCAGGCGCCTTTCGGCGCTCCCGCGTCCGCAGAAGTTTTTCGGCGCGGCGCTCGTGGGCGACGATCCGGCGTCGGTCAATTTTCTCAAACAGAAGGAACGCGTGGCGAAGGAGCTCGGCGTCGAGTTCCGTCTTTACCATCTTTCGGATTCGATGACGACCGACGACCTTCGCCGCGAGATCGGGCGTCTTGCCGAACCGAAAAACTGCGGAGGGTTCATCGTGCAGCTTCCGCTTCCCGAGCGCGTGAACCGGCATTACGTGCTGAACGCGATCCCGAAGGACAAGGATGCCGACTGCCTTGGCGAGCCGGCGCTCGGCGCGTTCTATACCGAGCGGGGGACTGTCGCGCCGCCGTCGGTCGGCGTCGTCGAACAGATCCTGCAGCTCGAGCACATGAATCTTCGCGAAAAGAAAGTCGTCATGGTGGGTGCGGGGTTCCTCATCGGGAAGCCGATCGGCTTCTGGCTGCAGAACCGGGTTTCGGAACTCGTCGTGCTCGACGTGCACGTGAAGAATCTCGACGAAAAGCTGCGGGACGCCGACATCGTCATCAGCGGCGCCGGTCACGCGGGATTGTTTGGCGCCAAACAATTGAAAGAGGGGGCGCTCGTCATTGATTTCGGGTTCAATCAGCACGACGGCAAAATCATGGGGGACTTCGATTCCGAAGGCGCCGAGGACCGGCGGATCAGCTATACGAAAACCCCCGGCGGTACCGGACCGATCCTCGTCGCCGAACTGTTCGACAATTTCTATAAGCTGAACGGATAGGGTGCGCGCTCGAGGGATCGGACCTCGGACCTACTCGGTGTAAACGAGTCGCTCTACCACTGAGCTAAGCGCGCCGTCCGCATCACTATACGGATTCCTGCCGATATTTCAATAAAAAAAGAAAAAGCTCGCGGGCTGATGCGCGAGCTTTTGGATCACCTCCTCTCTCCCTTGGCAGGGACCTCGTCAGCCTCGAGGATGAGGGTTCGCTCTCACTTGCGACCGGATCGTGTTGGCATTCTGCCTCGATGGCAAGCGCGGCGATAAGGTGTGAATCTCATGCTGTGGGGCTCCTCCGACGCCCATGCTAGGATTGCTAACTTCATTATAGACCAGGCGCCTGTGCAGGTGTTGTGGATAATGTTATATAATGATGGGGAAGGAACCTGAATGACATGAGGAAAAGCGAATGGGTCATGCTTCTGATCGTGGCCGCGGCCGCCGTTACGGCGTGGGTTTTCTATCCTCAGCTGCCGCCGCTCGTCGCCGTGCATTGGGATTCCCATGGGGTGGTGAACGGCTATTTTGCCCGGGAATCGGGCGTCGCCATCTTCCCCATCGTCATCGCGGCCCTTTTCATCATCTTTTTCATCATTCCCCGCATTGATCCAAGGAGGGAGAACATCAGGAAGTTCAGGCGCTATTACAACTATCTCGTCATAGCGATCGCGCTGTTCTTCTATTATCTCTTCGGGCTTTTCCTCGCCTGGAACCTCGGCTTGCAGTTCGACATGCTCGAGGTGCTCGTGCCCGCGTTCGCCGTCCTTTTCTGGGTCATAGGAGCGGTCCTGCCGCATACCCAGCCTAACTGGTTCATCGGGATCCGCACGCCGTGGACCATCTCGAGCGCCGATGTCTGGCGCAAGACCCACGAGCTTGGCGGGATCCTCTTCAGGGCGTCGGCCGTCATGTCGCTCTTTGGCATCTTCGTGCCTCCGTCCGCGCTTCCGCTCATGCTCATCTCGGTCGTCCTTTCGTCAATCGTCCTCGTCGTCTATTCATACTTCATTTACGAAAAGGAACGGAAGACGGCGTAGGCGACGATGAGAGTCCTGATTGTCGGTGCCGGTTTGGGCGGCCTTGCCTTGGCAGCTTTTTTGGATAGCTGCGGCATCGAATACGTCATCGTCGAAAAACATTCGGACTGGCTGCGTGAGGGATATTCCCTGGGTCTTTGGAACAACGGACGGGCCATGCTCAAAAAGCTGGGATTGTCAGAAATGCTTGATGAGCACGAAATCACGTTTCAGCGCTTTTTGATTTGCGACGGGAATGGCGCGATCCTTCGGGAGTACAACCTGTCTAGATTCTATGCCGAGTTCGGTATGGGGTATTCGCATGTAAGGCGAGCGGACCTTCACGATTGGCTGCTTCGAAACGTGAAGCATCCCATTCGGATGAATACGTCGCTCATTGCCCTGAATAATTCGATGACGAATGTGGAGGCAACCTTTTCCGATGGCGGCAGGGAAGTGTTCGATCTTGTGGTCGGCGCTGACGGGATCCATTCCGACGTTCGAAGCATGTGCTTCGAACGTCATTTGGAATCCTATACGAATTGGCGGGCCTGGTATGTCTGGGTCAGAAGATCTTTTGCGCAGCCAAGGACCGTTTCCGAATATGTCGCCCCAAATGAATTCGCCGCGGTATTCGATGAGGGCGACAAGGCCCTGGCGGTGCTCGTGGCTCGAACCGATCATTCGCTCTGGGATGCTCCCGAGAACAGAATCGAACGACTCAAGGCGTTATTCAAAGGCGAACCGGTCCTCATCCCCGAGATCCTGAATGGTGCTACCGCCGAAAACATCCTGCCCGTTGATCTCGTCGAGATCTCATTGAAAAAGTGGTCAGTCGGAAGAGTCGTGCTCATCGGCGATGCCGCACACGGATTCGAGCCGTTTGCCGGTCTCGGCGGTTCGCTGGCGATGGAGGATGCCTATGTTCTCGCCGGTGAATTGAAGAAGGCGCCCGATGCGAGTGAAGGCGCGATCTCGCGTGCGCTTGAAGCATATGAGGCCAAGCGGCGCAGGCGGGTCGAGGAGGCCCGAACGTTGACCAACCGCATGCAGGGGTGGGCGACTATTCGCTCCCCGTTATTGAGAAAGATCGTCAACCGGTGCGTCCCGTTCCTTCCGGAGTCATGGATAACGGACAACTATTTTTCCTTCATGCGGGAGGAGATTTGATTCGGTCGCCCTCGGAGGGAATCGCCCGCGACTCAAATGCTCGCCGCCGCTCGCATTTGGTCTGGGCACCGCCTCGCCGGAATTTTCTGCTGAAAATTCCGGCTCCGGCGTTCGATTCCCTCTAAGACAACAAACAGCAGGAATATGCCTCGAAAGGGAGCCTCGGAGGCACGTAGGTGCCGAGAGCCTAGGCGCGTGTTCAGCAGAACACGACGCCGTCCCTTTCGAGACATATTCCTGCTGTTGCGCCCTCGGAGGGAATCGAACCCCCATAACCAGCTTAGAAGTCTGGCGTTCTATCCATTGAACTACGAGGGCACGGGCATCGCGGCGGACGCCGTGCGTGCATTGATTCTAATCCAAAAATGGGCTAGGTTGAAGTGGCGCGTTTGCGACCGGGCCGTAGTGTAACGGTAGCACGAGTCCTTTGGGAGGATTTAGTCCGAGTTCAAATCTCGGCGGCCCGACAGGAAGATGGGCGGCCACGCTTGTTTTCGAAAGCGGAATACGATAAGATGAAAACCGCTTTGTGCGCCGCGGTAGCTCAACGGTAGAGCGGGCGCCTGAAGAGCGTTATACGGGTGTTCAACTCACCCCCGCGGCACAGGCAGGAAAAATCCGGCACAGCATGCCGGATTTTTCGTTCGCGGTCGGTTCGGTTATCTCTTAAGCTTGAGCGTGATGCGCTTCTCGTCGAGCTTCACCGTGTCGATGACGAACGGATAGGTCTGGCCGACGGTGAGCATCTTCTTCATCTCGTCCTGCCCGCCGAATTCGGAAATGTGGACCATGCCCTGCAGGTCGTGGTCGAGCGCGACGACCGCGCCGAACGGGTTGAACTTATAGACCTTGCCCTGAGCGATGTCGCCCGGCTTGAAGAAGTCGCTGACCTTGAGCCACGGGTCCTCTTTGAGCGCCTTGAGCGAGAGGAAAACGCGGCCTTCCTTGATGTCGATGATCTTCGCCTTGAGCGGATCGTTGATCTTCACGAGCTCCTTCGGGTTCTCGATGAGTTTATAGTCGAGTTCGGAGATGTGGATCATGCCCTCGATCTGCGGGTTGTCGGTGAAGCGGACGAACACGCCGAAGTCCGCGGCGCCCGAGACCACGCAGTCTACGACCTGGCCGACCGCATAGGCGGTGAGGAGCTCCTTGACGTTGGCCGAAAGGACTTCGCGCTCGGAGACGATGATCTTGTTGGTGCGCGGATTGACGTCGATGATCTTGACGTTGAGCTCCTGGCCGACGAACTTCTTAAGCTCTTCGGCGATCTTCACGCGGTCGCCGTCGGGAACCTTCGGATAATGTTCGAGCGAGAGCTGCGAAACGGGCAGGAAGGACTTGAGGTCCTCGGCGACGATGGCCATGAGGCCGCCGGCGTTCGCGCCGATGACTTTGGCCTTGGTCACTTCGCCGGACTCGGCGAGCTCCTTGGCCTGCTGCCAGAGCTTCTGCTTGCCGGCTTCGGACAGGGAGAGCTCGATCTGCCCCTCTTCGCCGTCGAGGGCGATGATCTTTGCCTGGAGCTTGTCGCCGGGGTTGAGGTTGCGAAGCGCCTCCTTGGCGTTCATGACCTCGATGCCATAGACGATGCCCGTGCCGAAACGGCCGAGGTCGAAATAGGCCTTGCGCGGGAACTTCTTGATGAGGGAGACGTCGACAACCGAACCCTCCTTCGGCCACTCGATGGTCGAGAGCTCGGTTTTGAGGGTCTGCGTCGCGGCTGACGCCTTTTGGTCATCTGCTTGCGGCATGAGGAACAGTATAGCAGGGAAATTTGAAATTGCAAATGGTTTTGAGGCCCGAAACGCCGTTGAAATTGAGGTTTTTTTCTGCTAAAATAGGAGGGTCATGGTGATCAATTATTTCGGAAACGGATGCTTCAGGCTTCAGAGCGGCGACACCTCGATCCTCCTCGACTCCGACAACAACCGCCTTAAGGCCGACATCTCGATCAAGACCCTCGTCTCGACCGACGCTCCCGACGCGCCCGGCGACGATTCGGTTGAGATCATGTTCCCCGGCGAATATGAGGCGAAGGGGATCGAAATCAACGGATTCCAGATCAAAGAGGAATCGACCGAGAAATTCCTGAAGACGGCCTATGCCGCCGTCTGGGAGGGGATGAAGTTCGTATTCCTGGGACACCTTTCGCATCCGATCGATGCGTCCCTCATGGAGGAGTTTTCCGAACCCGACGTCCTTTTCCTGCCGGTGGGAGGCGGCCATTACCTCGAGCCCGAGGTTGCGGCGAAGATGGCGAAGCAGCTTGAGGCGCGCATCGTCATCCCGAGTTTTCACAAAACGCCCACGGAATTCCTCAAGGCGTTCGGCAAGAAGGCCGAAGACATGGACAAGTTCGTTTTCAAGCAGAAGGATATCGCAAGCGACAAAGGGCGCGTGATCGTTCTTAAGGCCGCTTAGGCGAATGAAGGCATGAACGAAGTCCCGCTCCCGCCCATCCATTATTCTCACGCGTCCGTGTCCCGTTCGGCTTCTGCGGCGCGCAAAACGCGGCCTGAACGGAAGCCGATTCTTCAGACGCTGCAGGACCTCGACGAATCGATGAAGCGGCGCGTGCTCGTCATTTCGAGCGCGGTCGCCATGATCGTCGTGGTGTATGCCTGGGTGGGCTATGTGGGGGCGTTCATCGTGGTGCGGAATCCGGCGGGACAGCAGGCGGCGATTCAGACGGCCGCCGTTCCCGTTCCCGCCCCCGCCCCGGCTCAGGCGGGTGGCAGTCAGGCGAAACCTTCCGCCGCGGCCGGCGGGTTCTGGCGGGAACTCGAAAGCGGAGCGGTTTCGGCCTATCATGGGATGGCGCAAGCCGTCACGAAGCCGATGGAATATGACGTGAAACCCAAGCAATAACCATGGCAAACCTCGAAAAGCGCGAAATCACCAAGGAGCTCGGCGAATCCTATCTCGACTATGCGATGTCGGTGATCGTTTCGCGCGCCCTCCCGGACGTGCGCGACGGACTGAAGCCGGTGCACCGGCGCGTGCTGTGGACCATGTGGGACATGGGCCTCACGCACCTCGCGAAGTTCCGCAAGTCGTCGAACGTCGTCGGTGAGGCGATGGCGAAATACCATCCGCACGGCGACTCGGCGATCTATGACACCCTGGTCCGGCTGGCCCAGACGTTCTCGCTGCGTTATCCGCTCGTGCACGGCCAGGGAAACTTCGGATCGATCGACGGCGATTCGCCGGCGGCGATGCGCTATACCGAAGCCAAGCTCTCGGCGATCGCCGAAGAGATGCTGGCCGACATCGAGAAGGAGACGGTCGACTGGATGCCGAACTATGATTCGACCCGCGACGAGCCGAAGGTGCTGCCGGCCAAGCTGCCGAACCTGCTCCTGAACGGCACGCTCGGCATCGCCGTCGGCATGGCGACGAGCATCCCGCCGCACAACCTCGGCGAGATCGTCGACGCCATCCTTCATCTTGCCGACAATCCCGATGCGACGAACGAGGACCTCGTGCAGTTCGTGAAGGGACCGGACTTCCCGACGGCGGGAATCATCTATGACGCGAAGGCGATCAAGCAGGCCTATATCTCGGGGCGCGGGGCGATCCTCACGCGCGCGAAGGCCGAGATCGTCGAGCAGAAGGCCGGCAAGCAGTTCGACATCGTGATCACCGAGATTCCCTATCAGGTCAACAAGTCCGAGCTCATCAAGACGATCGCCGAGCTCGCGCAGGAGAAGAAGATCGAGGGCATCCGCGACCTGCGCGACGAATCGGACCGCGAGGGCATGCGCATCGTGATCGAGCTCAAGAACGACGTCCCGCCGCAGAAGGTGCTGAACTGGCTCTATAAGCACACGGACCTCGAGAAGAATTTCAACATGAACATGATCGCGCTCGTCACCGAGAACGGCGGGCTCGTTCCGCGCCTGCTCACGCTGCGTGACATCCTCGTCGAATATCTTGCCTATCGCAAAGAGGTCATCCGCCGCCGCACGCAGTTCGACCTGCGCAAGGCCGAAGAGCGGGCGCACATCCTCGAAGGGCTGGCCAAGGCCCTCGACGCGATCGACCGCGTGATCGCGACCATCAAGAAGTCGAAAGATAAAGAGGAGGCGCACGCGAACCTCGTGAAGACGTTCAAGTTCTCGGACGTGCAGGCGACGGCGATCCTCGAGATGCGCCTGCAGACGCTTGCGGCCCTCGAGCACAAGAAGATCGACGCCGAACTCAAGGAGAAGCGCGCGCTGATCGACGAGCTGCGGCTCATCCTCAAGAGCCCCGCGAAGATCGTGAAGATCATCAAGGACGAAGTGACGGGCCTCAAGGAGAAATACGGCGACGAGCGGCGCACCCAGGTCGTCGCGCGCGGCATCGAGGCCGTGAGCGACGAGGACCTGATCGCCGACGAAGGGGCGATCGTCACGGTGTCCGGCGGCGGCTATATCAAGCGCCTCCCGCCCGACACGTTCAAGGCGCAGCGCCGCGGCGGCAAGGGGATCATCGGTTCCGACGTTGCCGACGAGGACTTCCTGTCGCACTTCTTCAGCGCCCGCACACACGACAACGTGCTCTTCTTCACCGACCGCGGCCGCGTGTTCCAGACCAAGGTCTATGAGATCCCGCAGGCGACGCGCACCTCGAAGGGACGGGCCATCCAGAACTTCCTCGAGCTTCCGGCCGACGAGAACGTGAACGCGATCGTCAATTATTCGTCGAAGGGCGGTGCGAAGGCCGCCGACGGCTCGGTTTCGCCGAAGGGCAAGTTCCTCATGATGGTGACGAAGAACGGCGTGATCAAGAAGACGCCGATCGAGGACTTCGAGAACATCCGCCGGAACGGCATCATCGCGATCTCGCTCAAGAAGGGCGACAAGCTCAAGTGGGCGCGGCTTACGGGAGGCAGCGACCAGGTGATCCTCGTCACGCGGCAGGGGCAGTCGATCCGTTTCGACGAGAAGCAGGTGCGGCCGATGGGCCGGACCGCCGCCGGCGTCCGCGCGATGAAGCTCAAGAAGAGCAACGACGAGGTTGCGGGCTTTGATATAATCAATAAGGAAGGCGACGCGGTGCTGCTCGTCGTCATGGAGCACGGGTTTGCGAAGCAGACGTCGCTCTCGGAATACAAGAAGCAGAGTCGCGGAGGGTCGGGCATCAAGACCGCGGAGATCACGCCGAAGACGGGTCCCCTCATCTCGGCCCACGTCGTGACCGATCAGAAAGAGATATTCGCCCTGTCGGCGAAGGGGCAGATGATTCGCACCGAACTCGGCGCCGTGCGCCATACCGGACGGTCCGCGCAGGGCGTGCGCATCATGAATCTGAAGGACAGCGACCGACTCGCGGGAACCGTGGTCATCTGACGGCAGGCAGGCATCGTTCCAGGGGGAGCGGCTTGCAGCCTGGGCGAGTCGCGGATCGTCGTTAGGAACGAATTGCCAGCATGAAACTCACGCAAAAACAGGTCGTCATCGTGGCAGCAGGATTCATCCTGCTCGTCATCATCGGCATCGTCGTGTTTTTCAATATCCGCAAGCCGAACAGCGCGGCCCAGGTGAACCTCACGGTGTGGGGGACCGATAGCGATGCCGCGATGACCGGCATGCTCGATGCCTATCAGTCGGCCAACAAGGGATCGAACATCACCTATAAGCAGATCGATCCGGCGCAATACCGGACGGAGCTCCTGTCGGCGCTTGCCGCCGGCACGGGTCCCGACGTCTTCGAGATCGGCAACCGCGACCTGCCGCAATGGCAGAGCGTGATCGCGCCGCTGCCTCAGGCGGATGCGACCCTTTTCAACGATGCGACGCTGCAGGCCGATTTCCCGACCGTGGTCGGCAGCGATTTCGCCGACGCCCAGGGCGACATCTATGCCCTGCCGCTTTCGCTCGACACGCTCGCGATGATCTATAACAAGGACCTCGTCGATTCGGCCGGCATCGCCCTGCTGCCGAAGACGTGGGATGCGTTCGATGCCGACATTCCGAAGCTGCGCTCGATCAATGCGCAGGGACAGCTCACACAGGCGGCCGCGGCGCTCGGCGGTTCGAGCGCCAGCATGCCGAACGCGACCGACATCCTCTATCTTCTTATGCTGCAGAACGGGACGCAGATGACGAGCAGGGATTTTTCAAGCGCGACGTTCGCCGACAACGTGAACGGCGGAAGCGGGACGGGCGGTTCCGGGGCGAATCCCGGCGTTGCCGCGTTCGATTTCTATCTGCAGTTCTCGAATTCGAATTCCCCCTATTACACGTGGACCGATTCGATGGGCGACGCCGAGGGCAGTTTCGTGAACGGCAAGACCGCGGTCATCTTCGATTATGCGTCGGCGCTGCCCGACATTCGCAAGAAGGCTCCCTTCCTCAATGTCGGTGTCGCGCCGATGCCGCAGCCGACCGGTGCGAGCGTCGCCGTGAACTATCCCTCGTATGAAGGGCTCGCGGTGGCGCGCTATGGCCAAGTCGCGGCAGCGTGGAACTTCATCGTGAACCTCACGACGAACGCCTATGAGACGGGCCTCTATAATGAGAAGACCGGAACCCCACCCGCGCTTCGCACGGCGATCGCGGCCGGCGCGGGCGATCCCGCCATGGCGGTCTTCGGAGCCCAGGCGCTCACCGCGCGTTCGTGGCACGAAGCCGACGCCGCGAAGATCGATGCCGCGATGAGCGGCGCCGTGACGAGCGTCATGACCGGCCAGTCCGATTCGGCCAAGGCGCTGCAGACGGCGCAGGAAGCCGTGAACGCGATCATCCACCAGCAATCCCAATGACATGAAAACGGCAGGACGCATCATCCTTTTCGCATCGGTCGTCGCGCTCGCCGTCGTGCCGCTCTTTGCGCGCGCCGACAACGCGTCAGGCATCCCGTATTGGGCGAACGGGGGATTGCTCTCGTGCACCGGCAACTACGTGAACGGCGCCCATCCCTGCACGAGCGTCTGCGACCTCATCCAGACGATCGTGAACGTCATCTATTTCGGCATCACGATCTGCCTCTTCGTGCTCGCGCCGATCTTCTTCACGATCGGCGGCGTCATGCTCATGGTTTCCGGCGCGAACCCCGAGATGATGAGCCGCGGCAAGGGCATCCTGCTGAACACCGTGATCGGCGTCGTGATCGTGCTCTGCTCCTATCTCATCGTCTTCACGTTCGTGAACGTGTTCGGCGCCTCGGTGAATGGCCAACCGGCATTCAATTCGACCTTTTCATGCGTGCCGCAGTATCCGACAGGACAATGAGATGAGGAAGGCCCTGCTCGGCGCGGTCATCGGTGCGGCGGCCCTCGTGCCGTTCGCCGCGCTTGCGCAGACGCCGGGCCCGACGCCCATCTCGCTCTCGTTTCCCGGACAGTATATCGTGACGACGAGCACGCCGCCGGGCTATCTCATTTCGAACTTCTATCACTTCATGATCCTGGCGGGCGCGCTCATCGCGCTCGGCGCGATCGTCTATGGCGGCATCAAATATGTCATTTCAGCCGGCAATCCGTCCGGGCAGAGCGACGCGAAAGAGCGGCTTGCCGACGCGTTTCTCGGGCTTACGCTCCTTGTCTGCGCCTATCTCGTGCTCTACACGATCAACCCAAACCTTGTCGAACTCGGCCTGCCGAACCTGAGTCCGATCAGCGTCGCGACGCCGCCGCAGACGGGCGGCGGCACGCCCTATGCGCCCGGAACGCCGACCGGAGTCGGGTGCGCCGGCGGGCAGTGCAGCACGCTGCCGAACTGCACGCCGTCCGCGCGCGTGAACTGCGGCGGCGCCGCGGAGATGGTGTCGGCCATGCAGTGCATTCAGGCGAAGGACCCGAACTTCTCGGTTTCGGAAGGGTATCCGCCGACGGGCGCCCATCAATCGAAATGCCATAGCAACGGCTGCTGCATCGACACGGTCGTTCCGGGATCGAGTTGCGCGGCGGTGAACGCGCTCATTCAGGCGGCGCAATCATGCGGGGCAAGCGTCGCGAACGAATACACGAACTGCAACGGAACGTCCTATGCGCACACGACGGGCGGCAACGTCCATATCAACGCGCCGCATATCAACGGATGCTGATTCGAACACCATGAGATCCCGCATCGTCACCATCATCATCGGCGTCATCGTGATCATCGGTTTTGCGATCTATCTGATCTTCGGGCGGAGCGGCGGAACGGCCGGATCGGGGACCGGTGCGGGCGTCGGATCTTCGGGGACCGTCGATGGCACGCCCGTCACGGTGAGTCAGGCCTATCCGGACGCCCCGACGACCGATCGGATTTCGATCGGGACCGCGGCCGGCATCGTCCAGGTCGCCAATTTCTATGAGGCAAGCGGGACGACCGTGGGCGACGACGGCGTGCTCGTCATCAGCCGCGGCGCGGGATATTGGATCACCTATGACCCGTCGGACAGCAGCTTCTGGGTCGCGGTTTCGGGGACGCCGTTCGAGTCGGTCCGCCAGGCGGCCGAAGCCGACTTTCTCGCCGCGCTCGGCGTGAGCCGGGGCGATGCGTGCAAGCTTGCCGTTTCGGTCGGCGCGCCCTATGCTGCAGGGAGCGCCCTCAACGGCCAATCCTTCCCCCTGAGCTTCTGCCCGCACTAGCCGATAGTTTATAATGAAAGGAATGCAACCCCTGCGGAAATTCGCCTCGAACGCCCTTGCAGCAGCCGCGCTTTTCGCGGCGGCGGCGAACATCGCCGTGGCCCAGTCCATCACGCTGCCGAACCCGATCGGCACGACGAGCTGGGCGGATGTTGCCGGCAAGATCGTCAACGTCATCTTCGTCGATATCGCCATTCCGTTGTGCACCATCATGGCTCTCGTTGGCGGGTTCCAGCTCATGACATCGGCCGGCGAGCCTGAAAAGGCATCCCGCGGAAGAAAGACACTCTTATATGCCGCCCTGGGGTTCGGCGTCGTGCTGTGCGCCACCGGAATCGCAAGTCTGCTTCAGAACCTCCTGACTCCCTAAAGTCGAACAATCAAAATAACCATGAAAAAAATATCTTTGTCATTGAAGCTCCTCGGATCGTTCGTTGCTGGTTTGCAAGGATTTGCGGTTGTCGCACATGCTGCTCAATTCGACTCCAATTCCCAGGTGCAGGCTCCCATACAGAACGAAAGCAATCTCCAGCAGTTGTTTTGCAATATCATCAGCTGGTTCTTTTGGATTATCATCGTGATCTCGGTCATCATGGTCCTTATGGCGGCGTTCACCTATGTGACGGCCCGGGGCGACGAAGAGAAGACGACGCGCGCGAGAAGGACGATCACCTATGCCGCCATTGGCGTTGCGGTTGCGTTTATCGCGGCCGGATTCCCATCCGTCGTAGCAAGCGTCTTCCCGAACATGTCTTCCGTGTCACCTGTCAGCCTGACAAAGGTCTGCGCTTTCTAGAAAAGGGAATGATGTGCTACACTGACTAAGTACCCAGGAAAGGTCGAATATTCCTCAAATTCCATGAAGAACGTTATTGGTTTTGCGAAGACCTACGGCCCGGCGATCACGGCGTTCGTGCTCCCGGCGCTTGCGTTCGCTCAACCCGTCGCCGTTCCTCCGGGTTCCGGCGGAAACACCGTCCCGGGAACGAGCATCACGAGCCTGCAGAGCGTCCTCAACCTGCTCTGCAACATCTTCGGATGGGCCTTCTGGTTCCTGATCGTCCTTGCCGTCATTTTCGTCATCGTCGCCGCGTTCCGCTATCTCATGGCGGGTGGCAATCCTGAAAATGTCGGAAAGGCCGGCAGCACGCTGCTTTATGCGGCGGTTGCGATTGGCGTCGCACTCCTCGCGCGCGCTGTTCCGCTTGTCGTCGGCAGCTTCCTCGGCGCCGGACAGGTGACGTCCTGCTAGTCCGATCGATTCGTTATGAAAAAGGGCCGTCCTCGCTGGACGGTCCTTTTGGTTTTTGCGCACGGGCAGAAAAAAGGCCGCGTGCATGAAGCGCGCGGCCAAGTGAACGAAGGGAGGAATGGTCACTGGAACATGATTTTTTCCTTTCGCGGATCCTCCGGGAGATAGAAAAATCCCGAGCCGCCTTTGACGGGGAGTGCCCCATCGGGCCAATGCTGAACGGCTATCGTCATCTGCGAGATGCCGCGCGCACGTGGGTCGATGCTGCACTTGCCGGTGATCTTATAACGAATGTCGGGATTGACCTTCTGTTGGTTGTTTCCCGAGCTGAACCCTATCGCACATGACATGAACGTAGGGAGCAGATATGAGTTTCCGAGATCATCGACGATCTGTCCGCCGGCCCCTTCGAACGAGAAAAATTGTCGTTCGCCCGAGGTGTTGGTCAGGTATCCCACGAACGCGACACCGCTTTCGGTCGTTCTCGCAGCTTGCAGTGTCAGCGTGAAGAAGTCCGTTTTCGTGGTCACAACCGGTCCGTAAGGGGATCTGGTTAGTGCTGCCGCGATTTCGGTGGTCTCGCCTTTTTTCTTGTCGTCAGTCCGGACTCCTTGTCCGTCTGCCGCCTTGGAAGAGGCGCCATTCACTTGCGCGCGCAGGTTGGAATTCGTCTTGCGCAGGTCGTTGATGGTTCCGTTTTGTCCGGCGATCACGCGGTCCTTTTCTTCCATCTGCGCCCGCAGGTCGTCGATCTGGTCGGCCAGCTTGTCGCCTTTTTCGTCGGCTGGGGTCTGCTCCTGGTCCTCTTGCGGATGTGATTCCGCCCGATGAACAAGCGCGGGTTCGTGGATCTTTTCCGCATTCTGTCGGGAGGGCTTGCGTACGTAAGGCCACCCGAACGATATGACGGCGATGAGGACGATCGCTCCTGCGAGGATCGCCCCCATGATGAGTTTGGGCTTCAGTACCTCGTACCTGAACCTCGCATCAACCATATGTTCTTCTCCGATCTCTGTAGAGAGCTGGTAACATATTACCATATAAATAGATAATTGTCAATTGTATTAAAAAAGGCCTTCGGTGGTTGCCGTCGGCCTTTGTTTTTGCGCATGCCTGAAGCTAGCGCTCTGCTTTTGTGGTGGTGGGAGCAAGAATCATGTAGCCGCCCTGCTTGCCTTGGACGAGGAACGCGTCCGGGCAATGGCCGATGTCCTCGGCGACCTTCGCGTTGCCGTCATCCGCCGTTCGGATCGGTCCGATAAAGCTTTTGTCCGGGCAGGCGATGCTCACCCAGCCGTCGCTCCTATCGATGACCGCGAATTCGCCTTCCCAGGAAGCATGGTATTCGTTTCTGAATCCATCCTCTTGATAAGCGACCTTCTCTTTCGGTTCCGTAAGATCATACTGGTTGCGCCCGTCTGCGATCTTCGGGCTGAAGCCGCGAGGAGCGGCGTCGCCGATGAACGTCCAGACGAAGAGAGCGGCAGTTGCGGCAACAAGCGGGCCGCTGATCCAGATGTTCCTCATCGTCTTTGTCCACACGATCATCAGGATGACGAAGCCGAGGACGATCGTGTGGAATATCATGGTTGTCCAAGAGGCGTCTTTCGTCGCATTGAACCCGAAGCCTAGCCAAAGAGCCAGACAGAAGATGATTTCCCCGAGAAGGATGAATCCCCATATGCCGAAAATCCTGCGAGCCAAGGCCTGAGTCACCAGTGCCGCGGTGCGCAATTTTTTCGGCAGTTCCGCCAGGATTCGGGAATCATCCGAAAACCGCAGGATTGCGATGATTCCGATGAGGCCGAGGGGTCTGACCTTCAGCCAGATGACCCAGGCGATTACGGCGAATACCGTGATCGTCAACACCGGAACCAGCTTGAAAGCCGCGTCTCGATCCAAGCAACGCTCGATCCAGAGGACGGCCACGGGAAGGAAGAAGATGGCGGCGAAGAGGCGTTCCAACCACAGGTTGACCTCTTCGTACCCTTCGTCCCTCAGGATGTAGTAATGCTCTCGGACGCTCCGTTTGCCCTCCTGAAGAAATGCCATTGGGTCGAAATCTTCGTCCATAATCCCTCCTTACCTGCTGCGGCTAAGGCGCCGCGTTTCGAGCATGTCGTTGTGGTTCCGCATCCTGACCGTGAGTCGCGCGAGCGACCTTTTCATTCCTTCGAATTCGCTTTGGGCGCTTTTTTTCGCCTTTTCGAAATCGATGTGAACCAGGCTCGGATTTGTCGTGCCGTTCTGCGGATGATCGGGTATCTTGCACGCTGCGTGTTCCGCTTCGAGCTGGGCCTTGATGAACTTGAGCAGCTCGATTCTGACGCAGAACTCCTTTTTGATCTTATCGAGTTCCGCAGCAGGATCGCTTGCTTTCGTGATCCGTACCGCGGCGGCCGCATAGAAGTCCTTGATCCAGTCGCCATCGGAGGATTCAAGATGCTTCATGACCTCGGTCGTCTGCACGGCCGGTTTGTGTCCCAGTGCCAGCGCGACAGCTTTGAGGAAGTCCGTAAAGATTTCCAGGCCGCCAGACAGGATGGGGTTACTTATGTCGTCTGCGGTGCCCTCGATCCTTCCCGAAAGAAGCCCTATCGCACGACCGAATAGTCTCGATCGGGTCCAGTGCCCTTCGGGAATGAAGTTGCTGATATATTCAGCAAGCCTGTCGATCTCGGGATCCGCCAAGCCGAGCAACTCCAACGTCATCGTTCTCCGTCGGGAAAACTTCGGATCGATTTCCGGATTTGCCATGATTTATCCCTCCACCATTATCAATGGTCTGGCAATATAATATCATTAATTTTTATATTTGTCAAAATCACCGAAACCACTTAGAATGAAGGCGCGCTGGGGTGGTGAAATGGCAGACACGCAAGGTTTAGGACCTTGTGCCGCAAGGCGTGTGGGTTCAAGTCCCACCCCCAGCACCAGAGATTTATTTTCCCCAAGAAAGGGTCGGCTCGTTTTCTGCTGAAAACGGCCTACGCCTCCGCGCCTTCGCGCGTCCGGCATACCCTTTCTTGGGGAAAATAAATACTCTTCTGTTTTGGGTGGGGCTTGTACGAGTGGAGGGGGGTCGGGGAACTCGGCACCGCTTTAAATGCCTGCAAAGAAGCGCTAAACTGAATGCATGTCCATCATCGAGGACCGGCAGAAGATCAGACAGGAAGCTGAACGCGCGAAGCGGCAGACGGAACAGCGCGGCGAGACGGTCGAGCAGGCGCCTGTTTTCGACCCGACCCTTCAGGAAATCCTGAGCAACCCGGAAGAGAGCCAGCTCTTCGGCTCCTATCTTGAGCACGAAAAGAAGGGCGATCTCGGCGCGCGTCTTGCGAAGAACGAGCTTAAGCCCGAGGATCTCGAGGCGCTGGAATCGGACCGGGTGCAGTTCGTAAAGAGACTCGAGGCCGCAAAACGGATGGAGGGGCATTTTGCCGAAAGCGCGATCCAGAAGCTTGTCGATGCGTCGCCGCGCTTCAGGAAGATCGCAAACGTTGTCGGCGTGAAGAACGTCAGCGAGGCATTCACCAAGCACCTCGTGGAGCTGTCGGTCGCGGAACCTCACGAATTCATGCAGATCGAGCGTGCCATAACCCGGCTCATCGAGCGTCAGAAACGCGAAGAGCGGCTGCAGAAGGAGATCGTGGAGATCTGCCGAAAATATAAAATACCCAGCGTGCGCGAATATCTCAAGGCCGTCGACTCCGACGATCCCGAGGCGCTCAAGAAGCTGGTTGCGAAATCGATGGGTCGGCTTGAGCGATTCGTCAAAGGAAGGTCCGGAGAGCTTGAGGAAGAAGTGAAGGCGGCGAACAAGCGCGCGAAACTCGACAGCCTCGAAGCCTGGGCGAAGGACGATCTTGAGGAGGTGGGACGGCTGCTCAGCATCTCCCTCACGAACAACGACAGACTTCGGTCGACGTTGGTGTCGTTCTCAAAAAAAGAAGACGTTCTCGCGAAATCTCCCGTAGCGACCTTCAGGGATGTGCGAATCGCCGAAGAGGCGTGGGAATCGCTTTCAGAAGAAGAGGTCGGCGAAGCGTGGGAAACCTATAAGAAAGAGCGTCCTGCGATGACCGACGTGAAAAAGGAAAAGGAAGGGTTCTGGAAGGTGTTTGCGCGAAGGAGCGGCTTCGGTGCAAAGAGCGGATTCTGGAGCGATGTCGCGACCATGACCGGCGCCGCGTCGCTTGCAGGTCGGTTCGAATCAAAACTTAACTGAACGCATCCATGACGAACGACATCGTTGAAAGACTGCAGGAGGTCGTCGCGGCCGGCGACGAAGCCGCCGCGCGGGAGTTCGTGATGCAGCACCTTCACGAGTTTTCCGATGAGGACCGCCGCGCGATCATCGTGAGCCTGGCGACCGAAGCGCTATCCCGCGACGCTGAGGAGATCGACGGCCTGCTTTCGCTGCAGGAAAACGGCGTGAAGACGGTCCATGCGCTCGAGAAGATCCAGGAGAAGATCGACGACAAGCGCCGGCTGCTCGATATCAAGGAATCGATTTAGGATTTGCTGCCGCACCGCGTCAGTCCTCCTTGCGCCGCGTGCCGTGGAACGACTTGTGCACGTCCCGCAGCTGCTTGTTCGTGAGGTGCGTATAGATCTGCGTGGTCGATATGTTCGAGTGGCCGAGCAGCTCCTGCACGGCGCGGATGTCGGCGCCGTTGATCAGGAGGTCGGTCGCGAAGCTGTGCCGCAGCTGGTGCGCATGGATGCGTTTCGGAATGCCCGCTTCGCGCGCGCGCCGCTCGACGACGCGTTCGACGGCCCGCGTCGTGATCGGGCCGATGACGTTGCCCATCCGGTCGAGGCTGACGAACAGCTTCTCTTCGGCGTCGGCGCGCCTCGCGAGATATCTCTGCAGCGCATCGCGCGCGGAATCCGAGATGAAGACGACGCGGAGCTTGTCGCCCTTCCCGCGCACGGTCGCCTCGCCGCGACGGATGTCGATGTAGCGCGAGAGCGAGCAGAGCTCGGCCAGGCGCAGTCCCGTCGAGAAGAAGAGCTCGAGGATCGCCTTGTCGCGCAGCGACCGCAGGTCGTTGCCCTTCGGGGCCGCAAGCAGCCGCTCGAGGTCGGCATATTCCAGAACGTCGATCTGCCGGGCCGGCGCCTTGGGCAGCTCGATCTTCTCGGCGGCGAGCGCCTTCACGTTGCGCTTCGCGAGATATTTGAGGAAGTTCCGAAGCGCGATGACGTAATAGCCCTGCGTCACCTTCTTGAGCTCGCGGCGCGCAAGGGCCTTGCGGAATTCGGTGACGAGCGACTCGGTGATGTCCTTGGCGGAGCGGATATCGGCGAACGTCAGGAACTCCTTGAGGTAGTGGCGATAGTTCTCGCTCGTCTTCGGCGAGCGATTCTTCTCGACTTCAAGGTAGTTGAGGTAGTCCTGAAAGAGCTGTTCGATTTCGCTTGATGCCATTCCCTTATTATACGCCATCTGTCGCACAATATTTGAGCGATTTTATGACGTTTTCATGATCGGCGGGGAATGAAGCGAAATCGCGGGTCGGAGGGCACGGGGACTTGCATTTTTCTGAATCACGGGATATAATAGCTTGTAATGTTGACTAAGCGCGTAAAGACCCGCATCGTCGGCGAACATGGCAAGCACGACAAGGACACCGGTTCCGCCGGGGTTCAGATCGGCATCATTTCCCGCCAGATCGACGAGCTCGCGACCCATCTGAAGAAGAATCCCAAAGACAACCACTCCCGCCGTGGCCTGTTGAAGATGGTTTCGAAGCGCCGCAAGCTCCTTGCCTACATGAAGAAGACCGAGGCGTCTTCCTATGAAAAGTTGATTAAAAAACTCGACCTCAAGCGCTAAGCGACGCATTTCGTTTTTGTGAAGTGAAGCAGGCTCCTCCCAATTATTCAAATCAGCGCGTCGGGATCTTCGTGGACGTGCAGAACCTCTATCATTCCGCGAAGAACCTTCATCACGCCCGCGTGAATTACGCCGAGTTGATGAAGCACCTTGTCGGCGACCGGCAGCTTATCCGGGCGCTCGCTTATGTTATCAAGAGCGAGGGCATCGAACCCCCGCGTTCGGGCGGCGCTTCGCGTCAGGGATCGGCGATGTCAGCCGCGGCCGCCCAGCATGAGCGCGACGCAGCGGCGCAGCAGAACGGCGTCGGCCAGGGTTCGTCCGAGGCGGGATTCTTCGAGGCGCTCGAAAAGGCGGGCCTCGAGCTTCGCATGAAGGACCTGCAGATCTTCGCGGGCGGCATGAAGAAGGCCGACTGGGATGTCGGCATGGCGGTTGACGCGATCCGCATGTCGCCGTTCCTTGACGCGGTGATCCTCGTGACGGGTGACGGTGATTTTCTGCCCCTGGTCGATTACCTCAAGTGGGGGGCGGGACGGCTGGTCGAGGTTGCGGCGTTTCGCCGGAGCGCATCGGCGAAGATCCAGGAAGCCGCGGACAAGTTCATCAACATCGAGGACGTGCCCCGGGCCATCATGAAGAGCGGACGCATGCACGGGCACGGATCGATGAAGCAGACAGGGACAACGAAGCAAACAAACTAATCGACGCACGGAAAGAGGCGGTCATTTTGAGCCTTGCGACGCGAGAACGGCGTCTCGCTCCCAGGGCTCAGGATGACAGCTGCCTCTGTCGCTCGTGCTCATAATCAAATAATGAAAGGAAAGAAGGAGTTTTCGATTGACATCGCGGGCAAGAAGCTCGTGATCGAGGTTTCGTCGCTCGCCGAACAGGCGAACGCCGCCGTCCTCGCGAAATACGGCGAGACGGTGATCCTCGCGACCGCCGTCATGGGCCGCAAGGACACCGAGTCGGACTACATGCCGCTCAAGGTGGACTACGAGGAGAAGTTCTATGCCGCAGGCAAGATCCTGGGCAGCCGCTACGTGCGCCGCGAGGGGCGCGCCTCGGAAGAGGCGATCCTCGCCGGACGCCTCGTCGACCGGACGATCCGGCCGCTTTTTGACAACCGCATCAGGCGCGACATCCAGGTCGTCGTCACCGTGCTGCAGATCGACGAGCAGAACGAGCCGGAATTCGTCGGCCTGATCGGCGCCTCGACCGCGCTCCTCATCTCGGACATCCCGTGGAACGGTCCGGTCGCCGGGGTGAGGCTCGCGCAGTTCATGAAGGACGCGAACGTCGCCGGTGCGAGCGCCGAAGGATTCCTCGCGAATCCCGATAACGCGGCGATCACCGAGCATCAGCCGGTCTTCGACGCGTTCGTTTCCGGATCGAAGGACCGCATCAACATGATCGAGCTCGGCGGCCTCGACGCGCAGGAGAAGGACATCCTCGCGGGCATCGCCTATGCGCAGCGCGAGATCAACAAGCTCGTGGACTTCCAGCTCGGCATCCAGAAGGAGATCGGCAAGAAGAAGGCCGAGGTCTTCCTCGCCGAGCCCGATCCGGAGCTCAAGAAGGCCGTCGAGGCCTATCTGGCCGACAAGCTCGAAGCGGCCGTCTACCGTCCGAGCAAGATGGAGGAGCAGCATGCGGTCACCGCGCTGCGCAACGACCTCACCGCCCATATCAAGGCGACGTTCGTCGAGGCGGGCAAGGCGGTGAACTGGAAGGCCGTCGAATTCATCATTGAAGAGGCGATCAACGACCTCGTCCATAAGAACGTGCTCGAGAAGGAGCGCCGTCCCGACGGGCGCAAGCTCGACGAGGTCCGAGCGCTCGACGCCGAAGTGAAGCTGTTCTCGCGCACCCACGGCTCCGCGTTCTTCACGCGCGGCAACACCCAGGCGCTTGCGATCACGACCCTTGCGGCTCCGGGTTCCGAACAGCTCGTCGAGACGATGGAGACGACCGGCAAGCGCCGGTTCCTGCTGCACTACAACTTCCCGCCGTTCTCGGTGGGCGAAGTGGGGAATTTCCGCGGTCCCGGGCGGCGCGAAATCGGCCACGGCAACCTGGCGCGCAAGTCGCTTGAGCGCCTGATCCCCGAGAAGGACGAGTTCCCCTATACGATCCGCATCGTTTCGGAAATCATGTCGTCGAACGGCTCGTCGTCGATGGCCACCGTGTGCGCGTCGGCGCTTTCGATGATGGACGCGGGCGTTCCGCTCAAGAAGCCGGCCGCCGGCATCGCGATGGGCCTCATGATGAGCGACGTGAAGAACTTCAAGGTGCTGACCGACATCCAGGGTCCCGAAGACCATCATGGCGACATGGACCTCAAGGTCGCCGGCACCGATGACGGCGTGACCGGCATGCAGATGGACGTCAAAGTGGACGGCCTCACGCTCGAGATCCTCGAGCAGGGACTCGCGGACGCCCGCAAGGCCCGGCTTCACATCCTGAAGACGGTGAAGGCGGCCCTTCCGGCGCCTCGCGAAACGCTCTCGCCCTTCGTCCCGAAGATCAGGACCCTCAGGATCAGCGTCGACAAGATCGGCGCGGTCATCGGTCCGGGCGGCAAGGTCATCAACGGCCTCATCGAGAAATACGCGCTCTCGGGCATCGACATCGACGACGATGGCGGCGTGTTCATCTCGGGCATGGACCTCGACAACGTGAACAAGGCGGCGTCCGACATCCAGTCGATCACCCGCGAGTTCAAGGTGGGCGAGATCATCGAAGGGAACATCATCAAGATCCTCGAGTTCGGCGCGATCGTCGACCTCGGCGGCGGCAAGGACGGCATGATTCACGTCTCGGAACTCAAACAGGGATTCGTGAAGAAGGTTGAGGACGTCGTGAAGCTTGGCGACTTTGTCCGTGCGAAGATCATCAAGGTTGATGAGGACGGCGGGCGCATCGGCCTTTCGCTGAAGCAGATGGGGAATTAGGTTTCGGTGTGATACACTGAGATCATGGTTGACATGCCGTCGCCGGATGCGATGCAGGTCGGCGCTCCGCCGCCTCCATCGGAAGTAAAGATCAGGACGATGAAATCGGACCTCGCTGGGCTCGCCGCGAGCGGGGGAGGCATGCCGAAATTCGAAAGCGTGAAAGTGACCGGCTTGTCGATTGAAAAGGGCGTCGATACGCCCGAAGCCGTCCATCGCAGCAACGCGGTGACGATCGTCATTGTGACGATCGTGGCGGCGGTCATCCTGGGGATTTTGGGCTATGTGGCCTATAGGATCGCAACGACCGGAAAGATATAAAAAGCGCGAACCATAGTGCCGAAAGGGACGGGTCGTTTTCTGCTGAAAACCCCTCTATCTCGCCGCCTTCGCGGCTCCGATAAGCCCTTTCGGCACTACGCTTTCGCGCCCTTTTGTTATTCTTCCGCCGCGTCCGCTCCCCCTGTGACGGTGCCGTTTTTATAAGCCTCAACCACCTTTTTCTTGAGGGCTTCGAGAAGCTTCTTGTCCTCTTTCAGCTTCAGTCGGGCATTTTCAAAACCGGCGCCGAGGCGTTCGCCTTCGAACGAGAAGCTCGCCCCCGATTTCTTGACGACGCCGAAATTCACGCCGGCGTTGAGGACGTCGCCTTCGAACGAGATGCCTTCGTTGAACAGGATGTCGAATTCGGCGAACTTGAAGGGCGCCGCGACTTTGTTCTTCACGATCTTCGCCTTCACCCGGTTGCCGACCACCTGGTCGCCTTTCTTCACCTGGGCGATGCGGCGGATGTCGATGCGGACCGATGCGGCGAAGGGGAGCGCGCGGCCGCCCGGCGTCGTTTCGGGGTTGCCGAACATGATGCCGATCTTCATGCGGATTTGGTTGATGAAGATGATCATGGTCTGGCTGTTTGCCGCCGCCGCCGTGAGCTTGCGGAGCGCCTGGCCCATCATGCGCGCCTGCCGGCCGACATGCTGCTCGCCCATTTCGCCTTCGAGCTCCGCCTGGGGCGTGAGCGCGGCGACGGAGTCGACGACGACGACCGAGATCATGCCCGACCGGACGAGGCTTTCGAGGATGTTGAGCGCCTCTTCGCCGCTATCGGGTTGCGAGATGAGGAGCTCGTTCACGTTCACGCCGAGCTTCTTCGCATAGTCGGGATCCATCGCGTGTTCCGCGTCGATGAACGCCGCCTTGCCGCCGAGCTTCTGGGCCTGTGCGACGACATTCAGGGCGAGCGTCGTCTTGCCGCTCGATTCCGGACCGAAGATCTCGACGATGCGGCCGCGCGGCAGCCCGCCGACGCCGAGGGCGAGGTCGAGGGAAAACGATCCGGTCGGCACGACGGCGACATCGACCTTCGTCACGTCACCGAGCTTCATGATGGCCCCCTCGCCGAACTTCTCTTGGAGCGAGGAGAGGAGCGCTTCGAGGTCCTTCGACTTGGTTTCTTTCGCCTGCTTCGCGGCGGATGATTTTTTGATGGGTGTCATAGGCCTATTATACCAGGGCGATTGTTAAAAACATATTAAAAACCGCAGGCGTATTCCCCTGCGGTTTCCTTTCGGCGGCGGATTCGCGAGTCCCTATTCGAAATAGGTCCCCGTTGCGGGTGTCGAGCTCTCGAAATGGATGGACGGAGAGGAGCTCGACGTGCCGTTCGTCGGGCCGGAAGGGCTCTCGTACCACACCTGTTCGGTGATGTCGGTTTCGCCGCCGAGGAACTTCTGCGCCGTGATCTTGAAGGAATTCGGGCCGTCCGTGAGAAGCACGCTTTTCTGCCACGAGCCGTCCGGGTTTACGGGGATCTGTTCCTGGCTGCCGTTCGCCCCCTGAAGATAGAGGCTGTCGGCATCGCGGACCGTTCCTGCGAGCGTGAGTGGGTTCTGGGTTGCCGTCGCGGGGTTGCCGGCCGGGAAGGTCACGGCGAGGGTCGGCTTGCCGACGATGCGGGTGAACTGGAACGCAAGATAGATGAGGACGATCACTCCGGCGCCGACAAGCCACAGGTATTTCGGCGGGGCCATCTTCATGAAGCGGTTGCGCGGGAGCTGGTCGGCTGCGCCCGAATTGCGCGCGCCGCCCTTGAGGCGCTTCCACCACTCCTCGCCGTCGAAGTCGAGCGTCTTGCCGAGCCGGATGAGGTAGCCCCGGAAATACGGCGCCGCGGGAAGGTTGCCGAAATCGCCGCGGATCAGATTTTCAATATGCGAGGGCGCGATCCCCGTGAGGTCGGCGACTTTCTTCAGCGAATACCCCTTGGCCTTGATGCGGTCCGCGAAGAATTGTTCGAACGGAATTTCGTCCGGCATATCGTGATTTTAGCACGGGTCGGACGAACGGGCTATCGAGGGACGGCCTTACGCCACCGCGGCTAGGTGAGCCGCGATTCGATCTTTTCGATGTTCACGTCGCGGGGTTTCGCGCCTTCGCCGGGACCGATGTAGCCGCCGGATTCCATAAGGTCGAGCAGGCGCGCCGCGCGGGCATAGCCGACCTTCAGGCGGCGCTGCAGGAGCGATGCCGAGGCCTTTTTCGCTTCGAGCACGGTCGCGAGCGCCTCGTCGAAGAGATCGTCGTCCTCGTCGCCGCCATTCGCTTCGCCTTCCATGAACGCGTCGAAGCTCGTCGGACCCGCGATGCCGAGGTTGGCCGGTCCGCCTTTCTCGATATCCGATTCCTCGCGCTCGACGAGTTCCACCTTGTTGTTCTCGCGGACGAAATCGGCGACCGCGCGGATTTCCTCTTCTGATATGTAGGCGCCCTGGATGCGCTTGGGTTTCGACAGTTCCGCCGAGATGAAGAGCAGGTCGCCGTGGCCGAGCAGCTTCTCGGCGCCCGCGGTGTCGATGATAGTGCGCGAGTCGATCTGCGAGGCGACCTGCAGGGCGACGCGCGAGGTGATGTTCGCCTTGATGAGGCCGGTGATCACTTCGACCGACGGGCGCTGGGTCGCGAGCAGCAGGTGGATGCCGGTCGCGCGGGCCATCTGGGCGAGCCGGACGATCGAACCTTCGACTTCGCGGCCGTACGAGGTCATGAGATCGGCCATCTCGTCGATGCCGACGAGCACATAGGGCAGCGATTCCGAGGGGTGCGAACCGTTGTAGCTCTTGATGTCGCGGCTGCCCGCCTTCTGCAGCAGCTCGTAGCGGCGCTCCATCTCGGAAATCGCCCACTTGAGCACGCCGACGGCCTTCTTGTTGTCGGTGATCACGGGGCTGATGAGGTGCGGGATGCCGTCATAGATCGAGAGCTCCACGCGTTTCGGGTCGATGAGCGCCATCTTGAGCGTCTGCGGCGAGTTCTTGTAAAGGAGGGACGTGAGGAGCGCGTGCACGAGGATCGACTTGCCCGATCCGGTCGCGCCGGCGACGAGCATGTGCGGCATCTTCTCGATGTTCGCGAAGATCGGCTCGCCCGAAACGTCGCGGCCGAGGGCGAACCCGAGCGGGCCGGCCTGGGTGAAGTCCGGATAGTTCATGAGGCTGCCGAGTCGCACGAGAGCGGCGGCCTTGTTCGGCACCTCGATGCCGACGAGCGACTTGCCGGGGATCGGCGCCTCGATACGGATCGGATGCGCGGCGAGCGCGAGCGCGAGGTCGGAGTTGAGGGCCGTGATGCGCGAGAGTTTCACGCCCTCGGCGGGCTTGAGCGTATAGCGGGTGACGGCGGGTCCCACGTTGATCTCACCCATCTCGACGGGGATGCCGAAGCTGTCGAGCGTGCGCTTGATGATGTTCGCGTTCGCATAGAGGTCGCCCGTCGTCGGCTTCGAGCTTTCCGACTTGAGGAGCGACAGGGGCGGGGGAACATAGTTCTTGAAGACGGGCGCCTTGAACTTCTTCGGCTTCGCGTCGTCGTGCGAATCCTTCTGATGCGTCACGGCGATGTCCTGCATGTCCGCATCCTTTTCCTCCTTCTCGGATTTTTTCTCATCGTCCTTCTTCTCGCCGGTTTCGGATTCCTCGGGCGCGTCCGTCCCCGTGACAAGGATCGGTTCGTCGTCGTCAGTCTCGTCGGATCCGGCCCTGTGCGGCATCTTGATCTTCAGCGGGACGTTGGCCGTCACGAGGATGGCCGCGACCAGGATAAAGACGTTGATCACGCTCGCGGCGATCGTGCCGAAGGGTGTCCGGAGCGAGCCGAAGACGAGCCCGAGCCAGCCGCCGTTGCCCGGCGAGGCGAGCTCGATGAGGGCCAGGAAGGAAAGCATGAGCAGGACCGATCCGAGGAGCGTCATGCCGACGATCCGGCGCCTGCCGGCCGAAAGCAGGACCACGGCGGCGAAGAAGAGCGTCGTGGGCAGGATGAAATAGCCCCATCCGAACAGCGCGTGAAGCCCCTGATAGATCGCGGCGCCGGCGGGACCGGCTTTTGCGAAGCCCGCGAGGATCAGGATGATCGCCACGCAGAGGAAGCTGATCGCCCAGATGCTGTTTTTCGTTTCGGAATGAAGCCGGGGTTCCTGAGGTTCGCGCGTGGCGCGGCGTTCGGTCGCCGCTGCGGCCGCCTTGTCTTTGCGTCCGCCGTTTCGCGACCCGTTCCGCGCACCGTTGCCGTTCTTTTTCGCCATTATGCCTCTTATTGTACGACATCGAGGCATTTGCGGGAAGCGGAAATGCTATCATGGATCCATGACGCCGAAGGAACTCATCGTGTTCGATCTCGACGGGACGCTTGCGCCGAGCAAGGCGCCGATGAGGCCCGACATGTCCAAGGCCCTGGCCGCGCTCCTCGCGAAAAAGAAGGTCGCCGTGATCGGCGGCGGCAGCTATGAGCAGTTCAGCCGGCAGTTCGTCGGCCGCCTCAAGGTGCCGAAAGCGCTTCTTCCCAACCTCTTCCTGTTCCCGACCACGTCGACGTCCTTCTATCGCTACCGCAACGGATGGAAGAAGGTCTATCGGAAGGTCCTCAAGGCGACGGAGAAGAAGAGGATCATGGCGGCGTTCGACGAGGCGTTCGCGAAGACGGGTTACCGGCATCCGAAAAAGCATTGGGGGCCCATCATCGAGGACCGCGATTCGCAGATCACGTTCTCGGCGCTCGGTCAGGCCGCCCCCATTCCGGCGAAGGAGGCATGGAACAAAAAGAGCGACGTGCGTCCCGCCCTCATGAGGATCATGCAGCGGCACCTGCCTGATTTCGAAGTGCGCCGCGGCGGCCTTACCTCGATCGATGTCACGCGCAAGGGCATCGACAAGGCCTTCGGCGTCCGACAAATTAAGAAAGTATTAAAGATCCCGATTGCGAACATGCTGTTCGTGGGGGACGCCCTCTATCCCGGCGGCAATGACTACGCGGCGAAGAAGACGGGCATCGACTGCATCCCCGTGAAGGATCCGAGCGATACTAAAAAAGTCATTAAAAGAATCTTGACCGCCCGCTAAGGGCGGTTTTCGTTGACATGGGGCCGTTTTGTGGGTAGGATGGCGGTAATGCCGGAATCCTTTAACAGCTCACTCGGGGTCCGCCTTCCGGTCGACGGCGTCGTGAAGGAGATCGTCTCATTCATGAAGGCCGACCTGCTCCGCCGGTACACGATCACGATCGGGACCGACTCGGAACTGCTTGCGAACAAGCAGGCTGATTTCGTGACGGCGATCGTCGTGCACCGCGTCGGCAACGGCGGGCGCTATTTCTGGCGGCGGTTCGAGCTCGGCGCGTTCCACACGCTGCGCGACCGCATCATCCGCGAGGTCCTCATCTCGCTCGAAGTCGCGCAGAAGGTGCTCGAGGAGCTGAAACAGTTCCCGCTGCCGGAATTCGATTTCGAGATCCACGCCGACATCGGCGAGACCGGTCCGACGAAGGCGGTGATCCAGGAGGTCATGGGCATGATCCGCGCCCACAACTTCGAGCCGCGGATGAAACCCTATAGCTATGCGGCGACGAACGTCGCCGACCGGCACGTCTGATTCCATGAACACGAAAGGCGACACATTGGTATTCGACATCGAGACGTCGAACTTCTTCACCGACCCCGGCGTGGGATGGGACAACTTTGCGGCGCTCAGAATTTCGGTCGTCGGCGTCTATTCGTACCTTCGGGACGAATATTTCTGCTTCGAGGAGCACGAGATGGACAGGCTCGCCGAGCTTTTTGCCGGAGCGACGACGATCGTCGGTTTCAGCATGAACCGCTACGATGTGCCGGTGCTCAACCTTTATTTTCAGAAGCTGAAGCGTCAGGCTCCGAACCTGTGGGGCATGGAGCGCGTCGACCTCCTCGAGGAGGTCGAGCTCGCGATGCGGCAGCGCATCAGCCTGAGCCGGCTCGCCGAGGCGAATCTCGGCGTGAAGAAGGACCGGCACGGTTCCGAAGCCATCGCGCTCTTTCACGACGGCAAGATGGACGAGCTCAAGGAATACTGCCTGAACGACGTGAAGCTCACGAAGCAGCTCTATGACCTCTATCGGTCGCAGCAGCATTTCATGGTTCCCGACAAGAAGACCGGCGAGATGGTCCGCGTGGCGTTTTCGAAATCATCGACAGGGACCGGCGGGACCGTCCTTCCTGCGCAGCAGCTCTTATAGCCCGCTTCCGGCCCCCTCTATTATTAAAGAGGACTATGGACAGGATTTATCTCGATTATGCGGCGTCGACTCCCGTCGACCCCGAGGTGTTCGCCGCGATGGAGCCTTATTTCATGAAGAAGTTCGGCAATCCGGGCTCGCTTCACGCGTTCGGACAAGAGGCGATTGCCGCCGTCGACCGGGCCCGGGAGGCGGTCGCGGCGAGCGTCGGCGCGGATTTTCGCGACGTCATCTTCACGGCTTCGGCGACCGAAGCGAACAACCTCGCGCTTCGCAGCGCCGTTCGGTGGGCGCGCGAATCGGGGATTGGCCGCCCGCGCATCGTCGTGTCGGCGATCGAACACGAATCGGTCCTCGAGACGGCCCGCGATCTCGAGCGTGACGGAGCGGAGCTCGTCGTGTGCCCGGTCGACGGGCATGGCGTTCTTGATATCGACGCGTTGCGGGGCGCGATCGACGGGCGAACGGCGATCGTTTCGGTGATGGCGGCGAACAACGAGATCGGCACGATCGAGCCTGCCGCGGCGATCGCGGAAATGATCCGCGGCCACCGCGCGGAGGCGAAGTCGACGCTGCCGCTGTTCCACGCCGACGCCGCGCAGGCATTCCAGTTTTTCGACTGCCGGTTCGGCGCCGACTTCATGACGATTTCATCGCACAAGATCTATGGACCGAAAGGCGCCGCGGCGCTCATCGTCGACGCGCGAACGGTGCCGGTGAAGCGGCTGCGCGCGGCCGCGACGGGAGGCGGCCAGGAGTTCGGCCTGCGTTCGGGAACGGAGAACGTTCCCGCGATCGTTGGGTTCGCAAAGGCGGCCGAGCTCACCGCAGCGAAGCGCGAATCCGCGCGGACCCGCATCGGCGACTTAAGGGACGCGCTCCGCGACGGCATTAGGACGGTTGTGCCCGGCGCCGAGACGAACGGGTTTGCCGATTGGCAGACGGACGGAAAAGACAACGCGCTCCCATCGATTTTCAACGTCTTCTTTCCGAACCGCGAGGCGCAGGACCTGCTCACCGCATTCGACCTCGCAGGCCTCGCCGCCGCATCGGGGTCGGCATGCCACTCGCGCGCGCTCGAGCCATCATATGTCATCGAGGCGCTCGGACATGCGAAGGAGCGGGCGCGATCGAGCATACGATTCAGCTTGGGACGGCCCACGACGGCAGGCGACATCGAGGGCGCCCTGCGCATCCTCCGTGAAACTTTTTCAAAAAAGGTGTCGTAATAGGATATAAAGAGAAAACCATGGAAAACCATCAAAAAAAGCTCATTGCGATAGCCCTGCTTATCGTCGCCGCTTTTGCCGTGGCAGGCTTTACGCGGCCGCAGCACGCCCAGGCGAACGCCTTCGACAGCTTTCTGAACAGCCTGATCGCACCCTTCAAAGGGACGAGCACGGCCGGACCGCTGATCGGGGGATCGGTCCCGACGGCCTCCACCACGCCGCTCTATCAGCCGGTCGTCGACTATGAGAATGCGGTCGTGAACGCCGTGAAACAGGCGTCGCCTGCCGTCGTCTCGATCACGATTTCGGAAAACGTCCCGGTCGTGGAGCAGTGCCCGTATGATCCGTTCGGGAATCTTTCGCCCGACTTCCAGCAGTTCTTCGGCGGCGGTTCGTCGATGACGGTTCCGTGCAACAGCGGAAAGACGCAGCTGCAGCAGGTCGGCGGCGGCAGCGGCTTCATCATTTCGTCCGACGGGCTGATCCTCACGAACAAGCACGTCGTCTCGGATATCGGCGCGTCGTATTCGGTCCTCACGAACGACGGCAAGACCTATGACGCGACGGTGCTCGCGCGCGATCCGAGCCAGGACCTTGCGGTGCTGAAGATCAAGGCGAGCGGCCTGCCGACGGTGACGCTCGGCGATTCGGGAAGCCTCGAGCTCGGCCAGTCGGCGATCGCGATCGGCAACGCGCTCGGACAGTTTTCGAACACGGTCTCGGTGGGCGTCGTCTCGGGCCTTGAGCGGACCGTGACCGCGGCCGCGCCCGACACGGGAGCCGAAGAGACGATCGCGGGCGTCATCCAGACCGACGCGGCCATCAATCCCGGCAATTCCGGCGGACCGCTGCTCAACCTGCAGGGACAGGTGATCGGCATCGATACCGCCGTCGCCGAAGACGCGCAGGGAATCGGATTCGCGATCCCGATCAATCAGGCGAAGCGCGACATCGCGTCGGTCGAGACGACCGGCAACATCGTCGCCCCGTACCTCGGCGTGCGCTACGTGCCGCTCGATCCGGCGACCGCAAACGAGAACGGCCTTTCGGTGAACTATGGCGCATGGGTCAAGGGATCGTCGTCATCGGCCCCCGCGGTTCAGCCGAACTCGCCCGCCGCCAAGGCCGGCGTGCAGGCGGGCGACATCATCACGGCGATCGACGGAACCCCGATCGATGCGACCCATGACCTCGCGACGATGGTGAACCAGCATAGCGTGGGGGATACGGTGACGCTTACGATCAGCCGCGGCGGCAAGCAGCTGTCGGTGCAGGCGACGCTCACCCAGCGTCCGGCGGGGTCCTGAATGGGCCGGCACCGGGCGGATTAGCAGTCTCATCCTTAGATTGACAATGGGGCCTCGGGCGCTATAATTGTTGCATGGCGCGAAACAAATCAAGTCTCGCGGCGGTATAATAAAAGAGAATCAACCACCATGCCAAACTTCCATCGCTTCACCATCAAGGCCCAGGAGGCGCTGCAGAACGCGCAGGAGATCGCCGCCAAGCGCAATCACGGGGAACTCAAGTCGCTGCATCTGCTTGCGGCGCTCATCGAGGACGAGCAGTCGCTCGTCATCCCGGTCCTTGAGCGGTCGGGCGTGAACATCGAGAAGCTTGACGAGCAGATCGAGCTCGAGCTCGACCGCATCCCGCCGATCCTCTCGAACTCCGCCGTCGGCCAGCTTTACCTTTCGCAGGAGCTCATGCGCGCGCTTGACCAGGCGGCCAAGATCGCGGCGCAGCAGAAGGACGAATTCGTCTCGTGCGAGCACCTGCTGCTCGCGCTCTTCGACGTGCAGGGAGCGGCGAAGACCCTCCTTGAGAAATTCGGCGTCCGCCGCGAGACGGCGTTCCGGGTGCTCGCGCAGCTGCGCGGCTCGGTGCGCGTGACCGACGAGATGCCCGAAAGCAAATTCCAAGTGCTCGAAAAATATTCAATCAACGTAACCGAAAAGGCGAAAGCCGGCCAGCTTGATCCGGTCATCGGCCGCGAAGAGGAGCTTCGCCGCCTGATGCAGGTGCTTTCGCGCCGCACGAAGAACAATCCCTGCCTCATCGGCGAGCCGGGCGTCGGCAAGACGGCCATCGTCGAAGGGCTCGCGCAGCGCATCGTTTCGGGCGACGTCCCCGAACTTTTGAAGGGCAAGCAGGTCCTCATGCTCGACCTCGGGTCGCTCATCGCGGGCACGAAATTCCGCGGCGAATTCGAGGACCGGCTGAAGGCGTTCATGAAGGAGGTGAAGAACGCGGCCGGGCAGATCATCCTCTTCATCGACGAGATCCACACGATCGTGGGCGCCGGCGCGGCCGAAGGCGCGATCGACGCATCGAACCTGTTGAAGCCCGCGCTCGCCCGCGGCGAGCTGCACGCGATCGGCGCGACGACCGTCCGCGAATATCAGAAATACATCGAGAAGGATCCCGCGCTCGAGCGCCGGTTCCAGCCCATCATGGTCGAGGAGCCCTCGATCGACGATTCGATCGCGATCCTCCGCGGCCTGAAGGAGAAATATGAGATCCATCACGGCATGCGCATCAGCGACGAGGCGATCATCGAGGCGGTCAACCTGTCCGCGCGCTACATCACCGACCGCTTCCTGCCCGACAAGGCCGTCGACCTGATCGACGAGGCCGCAGCCGCCCGCCGGCTCGAGTCCGAGAGCCTGCCGAAGGAGATCGACGGCGTGCGCCGCGAGATCACCAAGCTCGAGGTTGAGAAGCAGGCGATCATGAAGGAAGGCCGGAAGGCTGAGCGCGTGAAGGAGATCGAGCAGCGGCTCGGCGAGCTCCGCGAGAGGAACGACGAGCTTTCAAGCCGCTGGCATCTTGAGAAGATCAAGTTCGAGACGCTCCACCAGCTGCGGCAGAAAGTGGACAACCTGAAGCGCGAAGCCGAAACGGCCGAGCGCGGCGGCAACCTTGAGCGCGTGGCGCAGATCATCTATGGCGAGCTTCCGCAGGCCGAAAAGGAGTTCCAGGCGTTCGAACGCAAGAACTTCGGCGGTTCGGGCGACGGCTTTTCCGCCCGCGGCGGGACGCGCGCCCGGCAAGCGAAGGCTTCGGCAGCCGCGGCCGCTGCAGCTGCGGCCGGCAACCGCTTCATCAAGGAGGCGGTCGACAAGGAGGACGTTGCGGCCGTCGTGGCCGTCTGGACCGGCATCCCGCTGAAGCGCATGCTCGAGACCGACTCCGACAAGCTCGTGCGCATCGAGGATGTCCTTCATGACCGCGTGGTCGGACAGGACGAGGCGATCTCCGCGGTCGCGAACGCCCTGCGCCGCTCGCGCGCGGGCCTTTCCGACGAGAACCGTCCGATCGGATCGTTCATGTTCCTCGGTCCGACCGGCGTCGGCAAGACCGAGCTCGCGAAGGCGCTCGCCGAATTCATGTTCAACGACGAGAAGGCGCTCGTGCGCGTCGACATGTCCGAATATATGGAGCGCCATGCCGTGAGCCGGCTGATCGGCTCGCCGCCGGGCTATGTCGGCCACGAGGAGGGCGGACAGCTCACCGAGGTCGTGCGTCACCGTCCCTACAGCCTCATCCTCTTCGACGAGATCGAGAAGGCCCATCCCGAAGTCTTCAACCTGCTCCTGCAGGTGCTCGACAACGGACGCCTGACCGACAGCAAGGGCAAGACGGCGAACTTCAAGAACGCGATCATCATCATGACGTCGAACGTCGGCAGCGAATACCTGAAGGCCATGTCGCGCATCGGGTTCAGCGCGTCGGGTGAGACGGCCGAGGAGGGCGACTATCGCGGCAAGGTGATGGAGGCCCTGCGCGCGAGCTTCCGTCCCGAATTCCTGAACCGCATCGACGAGATCGTCATCTTCAACCCGCTCCGCCGCGCCGACATCCAGAAGATCGTCGACATCCAGCTCGCGCTCATCGAGAAGCGCCTAAAGGACCGCAACATCAGGCTCGAGATCGAGCCGGCGGCACGCGAATACCTTACGCGCGAGGGGTTCAGCGCGGAGTTCGGCGCCCGACCCTTGAAGCGGCTGATGCAGAAGGTTATCCTTGATAGGTTGGCGGATCGCATCATCCGCGGCGAATTCAAGGATGGCGGAAAGGTTAAAGTCAATTTTAAGGCGGACGCGCTGGTCTTCTCTTCTTAAGGCCGCGATTTTCGCCGCCGCGTGGCTCGTCCTTCCGTTCTGGCTGTTCGCGATCGTCGCGCTCTATCTCTGTTTCGTTCCGGTCCCGCAATCAGCCACGGTTGCGGGGCCTTTTTTCGCGCTGCTCCTCGTCGCATTCCTCAATCCGCCGGGATGGACGTTCGCCGTCATCCTCGGATGCATCTTCTTCGCGCTGCTCCTCATCAAAGGGTTCATCCTGATCGACCGCGAGTCGGCCTATGAGGCCGTGATCCTGTCGATCACGTTCCTGCTCTTCCTGGCGTTCTATGAGAAAGCGGGATCGGCGATCGGCTGGGAGTCGCTCGGCTATTCGTTCGGCGTCGCGCTCGTCGCGGGATTCCTGGTTTCCAACTTCGTGCGGTTCGCCGCACCCAGTCATGTTCCGCCGGATGAGGGCGCTCTTGCGGGCGACGCCGGTGCAGAGGCGCGGGAGCCGGACGACGACGAAGCCATGGCGTCCGAAAGCCGCATCAGCCGTTTCGGCCGCCCGGCCGTCTGGCTTGCGACGCTGCTCGTTTGGGAATTCCTGCTCGCCGCGCTCTTCCTGCCGCTCGATTTCGTCTATCAGACGATCGCGGCGTTCCTCGGCGCGATCGTCGTGATCGATCTCGTACCGCAGCATCTCTTCGGGACGCTTTCGCGCGCCAAGGTGCTCGTGACGGCGAGCATCGTCTTCGTGCTCTTCGTGTTCATTCTCGGATCGGCGCGCTGGGGGCTCTAGGCCTAGGGGAAGACGAGGTCCCACACCATCCCGGCAACGTTGCGTGCCGGTCCCTTGAGCGGGAAGTGGTGGAGGTCGATGAAGGGCAGGCTGTTGCATTCGATCACGCCGCAGCGCGATGAGCGCCAGGACCGGGCCATGTCCTCGATCATGAAGTCGATGCCGATCAGGGGATCGTCCACGATGCGTCCGATCGCGAGAAAGAGTTCCCGGTTGTCCGGATGGACGTCCTCGACCTCGGTCGTCGATGCGCCGAACGAACGGCTTACTTTGGGATGCAGCATGACCATGGCGTTCGCCGCGGGGACGGTGTCGAGCGAATGGCCCTGCGCGGCGACGAAGGCGAGATCGACTTCGATCGCGTGGAAGACCGGCCCCTTGCGCAGGGGATTTTCGTTTTCTGCGGCGATGAGCTCGCGCAGCGAGCGCCTGCCGTCCCCGATCACGTGCGGCGGCTCGCGGCGCATGATGCCGCCGATCCGCCCGCCGATCAGCGTGATGCGAAAGACGAATCCCGGCAGCTCCTCTTCGACGACGACGCGGCGCGAGATCTCGCGCGCCTTCTTGAACGCGTGGCGGAGCGCATCAAGGGTCGTGATATGCATATAGGTGTGGCGGCTGCGCGAACCGATCGCGGGCTTCACGATCACGGGGCCGCCGATGGACGCGAAGATCGCCTCGGCCTGACGGATGGTCCGCGCGTCCCCGCCGCGGGGGACGGGGATGCCGGCCCGCCCGAACGTCCTGATGATCGCGCCCTTGTCGTCCATCCAGTCGAGGCCCGCCTCGTGGGCGAGGCGCGGGCGGGGGAGTCCGTCGAAGACGCGCGTGTCGCCGTTCTTGGTCGCGAAGAAGATGTTGCGCGGAAGGCCGAACGGCCGGAATTCGCGCATGGCGATGCCGCGGCGTTCGGCTTCCTCCCAGAGCACGCGCGAGCGGTCGGTCGTCGTGCGGTCGGGGCGGTCCGCGATGGTGCCGAAGCCGAGCGCGGCGAGGGCGCCGAACACCGGTGGTGCCAGGCGTCCGGGTTTGAGCCACGCGACGGCGGGGCGGATGAGGTTCCATATGGCCTCAAGCGGCGCGAAGATCGTCGCGGACCAGTCGTCGACGGTCGCGTTCCACCGCTCGACGGCGTGCGAGACCGGCATCGGTCCGCAGTCGGGGCAATAGGCGTGCATGGTGCGGTCGGCCATCATGCACCATCATACGCCATCAGAGGAACCCAGGGAAGAAGTCGGTTTCGATCTGCGCGAGCGGGATGCCGAGCTCCCGGAGTGTCTTCTTGAATCCCGAGACCATCGCTTCGGTTCCTGAAATGTAAAAGATGCGCTCGCGGTAGTCGGGGACCGTGCGGCGGATGAGGTCGGCGTCGATGCGCCCCTTCACGCCGTTGTGCGCGGGCGCCGGCTCTCCCTCACCCGTGACGACATAGACCGTGCGCAGGCCCCAGCCCGTTTCGGCCTCGTCGAAGATCTCTTTATAGGAGATGTCGGCGTTCGTGCGGTTCGAATAGAGGAGGACGGCGTCGCGCCGGCCCCCGGAATCGGAGATATGCTTCACCATGCTTCGGAACGGGGTGATGCCGATGCCTCCGGCGACGAAGACGAGTTTTTTCGACAGGTCGTCCGGCAGGGTGAAGTCCCCGGCGAGCTGTCCCGCAAAGATCGGGTCGCCGGGCTTCATGGCGAGCATGCGTTTCTTGAAACTGCTCGAATTGTCATAGAACCGGACACCGAGGCGCACGTTCGGTTCGGTGGGCGACGACGCGATGGTGAAATAGCGGCGGTTGCCGCGCGAATCGATGAGCTCGTGCGCGAGCGTCCATTCGAGATATTGTCCCGGGCGGAACGAAAGCCCCTTGACCGGCTCGAACGAGAAATCATAGATGTCGGCGCTTACGGCCTTCTTTTCGCGTAGCACGAAGCGATATTTTCGCTTGGGGCTCACGAGATAGGCGAAGACGTTGCCGACGAGGAGCGCAAGTTCGGGAATCGAATAGACCGGGCCGATGTGGATATAGGGAGAATAGAGCGCGCCCACGAGCACGGCATAGGCGATGCGGAGGGAGCGCGTTGGCGGCGTTGTGAGCGGCTCGGTGAGCATGATGAACGCGAAGAAGAAGAGGGGCGTGTGAAGGGCGAGGCGTTCAAGCGTGCCTGCGGGATCGAAGAGGGGGCTGAGCGCGATGCAGCTTATGGCCGCCGCGCCCAGGAACGGCAGGACGAGGTCGAACCGCTGGATCTTGCGGACGACGAGGAGCCCGCCCACGAGGACGAACGGGAGCATGGGCAGGTTGCCGCCGACCCACCAGCTCGCATAGTCACCGAGCGCGAATGCCGTGACGACGACCGCGAGCGCCGCCGGATTGAAGACGTGCTTCTTCCCGATGGCGAGGAGGTATTTCGAAGCCATCCCGACGACGGCTGCGGCGGCGAGGAACGTGACGCCCGCCAGGCTGTTGGGCGATGCCGGCGGAACGATGAGGGCGAGGATGAGCGCCGTGATATAGGTCGATTCGTGGTTCGGATGCGCGTCGAAGATCTTTGCGAAAAGCGCGTTCGCAAGCCATGAAAGCACGATGAGGAAGAGCGTCGAGAAGACGAGCGCCGTCGGATCCACCGGGACCCAATGGACGGCCCCGAAGATGGCGCCCAGCGCGACGAAGGCAATGAGGACATACAGCACGAGGCGGTACATCGTGATCCTGTTGAGCAGCCGGTCTATGAAGTCAATCATCGTTTAAGGAATTTTTAATGAATGCTACGCGGCCGCGAACCGTTCGAACCCGCTCGTCATGACGGCCTGCCGGTCGTTCCGGATCATGTAGGTTTCGAATCCGGGCAGCGATTCGACGAACGCTGCGGCATCGGTGCCCATGGCAAACGCCGCCGTCGCGATCCGGTCGGCCTCATAGACGTTCGGGCCGATGACTGTGAGGCTTGCGATGTCCTCGGCGGGTTTTCGCGTCAGGGGATTATAGATGTGCGGGCCCCTGACATAGGTACCCGAGGTCGCGACGCCTTCGCCGGTCACCTTCACTATTTTGACATGTTCATCCTGGTTCCAGGGATTCTTGATGCCGACGCTCCACGATTCGCCTTCGGCATTCCGGCCGTGGGGCTGGATGTCGCCCCCGGCGTCGACATAGAAATCTGCAAATCCGGCCTTGAGGATGAGCTGGGCCGCGTTCCATATGGACCAGCCTTTCACGAGTCCCGAGGGATCGAGCCTGCCTTCGGGCGTGCGGATGTCGAAGAATCCCCGTGTGAGCTGCTTCGTCTCTTCGGAAAGCATGAGCACGAGCCGCATCTCGGGGCTCGCATCTTCGGGCGCGAGGCGTCCGCTGTTGATCGCGCTGATCTCGCTCGTCTCTTTATAGGTGCTGAATGTCTCGTCGATATGCGTGAAATAATCGAACACGCGGTCGAAGATTTTTTCGCCCGCGCGGGGATCGGCGATTTCGAGTGAGATGGGCATGCCCATGAGGAATCGTGTCTGTTTCATGGGTGGGATCGCTCACGGCTCGCGCCGGCCGGCGCCGATAGGTCAGACTTTCGCCTGGGCGAGCGCCGAAGCGAGCGACTGCTGGAACGCCTGACTGTCCTGGGTTGCGCCCGAGACGATGTCGACCGTCGCGCTCTGGGCGGTGATGGCTTCCTGCTTGAGCTGCGGCAGCGCTTCGCGTGAAACTTCGGCCGTATGCCCGGGGTCGTTCGGATATTGCAGGAACTTCACGTCGGTCAGCTTGCCGCCGCTTATGACGGCCGAGACCTGGATGGTTCCATAGAACGCGTCGGCAGCCGTTCCGGTGTATGTTCCATTCTTATAGAGGCTGGTCGTTCCGGAGCCTGAGCCCGATCCAGACCCGGTGCCGCCGGTGCCGGTGCCAGTGCCGCTTCCGCTACCGGTCCCCGTTGTTCCGGTTCCCGATGACGTTGCACCGCTGCCGCTGCCGGAAGGCGTCGGCGTGCTTGAGGGCTGACCGCCGCCGGTTGTCGCGACGTTGCTATTCCGTTGCGATGAGAAGATGGCATATCCCGCAATGACGACGACGGCGATGATGGCCAGAACGTATTTCCAGGCGTTTTTCATGGGGTTTGATCGTGATGCGACGTTTCGACGTCCTTATAATACGGCGGACGGACGAGTTTTGGTTCTCGTAAGGGATTATAGCAGATCGATGCGGAGTTCTCTATAATGAGAGCCATGCAGCAGCAACCGGGTCCCGCCATCGACCCCGCCGCGCTCGACCATTCCGTCAAGCCGTCGGACGACTTCTTTCATTATGTGAACAGTTCCTGGATCGCCTCGCATCCCATTCCGCCGACCGAGGCGCGATGGGGGTCGTTCTATGTGCTTCGCGTCGAAGTCGAAGAGCAGTTGAAGAAGATCTTCGAGGAGCTCGCGTCGATGCCCGCCGACAAGCTTGGCGAGGAAGGGCGCAAGGTGAGGGATTTCTATGCGAGCGGCATGGATGTCGAAAAGCTGAATGCGGTAAAGGACGGGGCCCTGGGGACCGTCATGCAGGAAGTGAACGGCATCGCGAACCTGAGCGATCTCGTGAGGGTCGTCGCGTTCCTGCATCACCGCGGCATTCGCGCGTGGTGGAACTGGAGCGCCGAACCCGACGCCAAGGCGAGCGACGTCATGGCGCTCTATCTTTCCCAGAGCGGGCTCAGCCTTCCCGACAGGGATTACTATCTGAAGGACGACGAGAAGAGCGCCGAGATCCGGAAAAAATATGCCGACTATGCGGCGGGTCTTGCCGGGATGTCGGAATGGATGGCCGCGGACGGTCCGTTCCTCAAGCCGATCCGCGACATCGAGACGGAACTCGCCAAGGCGTCGATGACGCGGGTCGAATTGCGCGACATCGAGAAGCAGTACAACAAGATGTCGCCCGCCGAGCTCGCGGCCATCACCCCGCACGTGGACTGGGGGACGTATTGGGCCGAGATCGGCATTGCGCCGCCGCCCTATGTCATTGTGTGCCAGCCGGAGTTCATGAAGGCGACCGACCGCATCCTTGCCGAAACGCCCATCGAGACCCTGAAGGCCTATCTGCGTTGGCATGTGCTCAACAATCTCGCCGGTTTTCTCGGTGAGGAATTCGAGAAGCGCCCGTTCGATTTCTATGCGCGCACGTTCGGGGGCGCGACCGAAATGAAGCCGCGGTGGCGGCGCGTGTCGGGCATGGTGAACTCCCTGCTTGATCATGCCGTCGGCCGGCTGTACGTCGAGCGGTATTTCAGCCCCGAAGCCAAGGCGCGCATCGGCGCCCTCGTCGACCACCTCACCGAAGCCTATCGCACCCGCATCAGGAATCTCGACTGGATGAGCGACGAGACCAAGAAGAAGGCTTTGGGGAAGCTCGACATGGTTGCGCGCAAACTCGGCTTCCCTGAGCCGTGGAAGGACATCGCCGCGATGACGATCGGGCCGGATTCATATGTCGAAAATTACATGCGCGCCAACATGTTCGAAAGCGACCGCATGTCGCAGAAGGTGGGCAAGCCCGTCGATCGAACCGAGTGGTATATGTCGCCCCAGACCGTGAACGCCTATTATTCGCAGCTCATGAACGACATCGTGTTCCCCGCCGCCATCCTGCAGCCGCCCTTCTTCTATCCCGAAGGCGACGACGGCGTGAATTTCGGAGGGATCGGCAGCGTGATCGGCCACGAGCTCACGCATGGGTTTGACGACAAAGGATCGCTCTTCGACGGCAAGGGCAACCTGCTTCATTGGTGGACGCCGCAAGACCGCGAGCGGTTCGAGAAGAAGGCCGCGATGCTTGCCGAGCAGTTCGACCGTTATGAGCCCCTGCCGGGACTTCATGTAAACGGCAAGCTGACCCTCGGCGAGAACATCGCCGACCTCGGAGGGCTGCTCATCGCCTATGACGGGCTCATGCTTGCGCTTCGGGACAATCCCGCCGCCAACGTCGCGATCGACGGCCTCACGCCCGTACAGCGGTTTTTCATCAACTATGCGATCACCGAGCGCTCAAGCGTCCGCGAGGAAAGCCTGCGTTCGCAGATCCAGACCGATCCGCATTCGCCCTCGGAATACCGGGTGAACGGACCGCTTTCGAACATGACGGCCTTTTATGAATCATTCGACTGCAAAAAGGGCGACGCCCTGTGGCGCGATCCCGAAGACAGGGTCAATATCTGGTAGCGTTGAACGGACGGACGGCCGACCGCGGATTTCTTTAAGGGAAATTTAATGAGGGATATGGACAATGGTTAGGGTCGACCATTAACCAATCCTTTTCATATGAAACGGTTCTTCGCCGCCCTGGCGGCACTCGTGGTTTTCGCTGCCGCAACGCCGTTCGCAAAGGCCGATTATCATTTCGCCGACTTCATGGGATCGCCGCCGATCCACGTGTTCAGGTCGGCGCAGAAGACGCCCGTGGGGCTCACTCCGCTCGAGGTGAAGCATATCTATCATCTGCCACTTGCGGGCGGGGCGAGCAGCACGATCGTCCTCATCGAGGCCTACGACGATCCGACCGTTGAGGCGGACCTCGCTTCGTTCGACGATGCCTTCGGATTGCCCGCATGCACGTCCAAGAACGGATGTTTCGAGAAGCACGTCATGGCCGCCGGTTTGAAAACCGATGCCGGATGGGCGCTCGAGACCGCCCTCGATGTCGAATGGGCCCATGCGATCGCGCCGCAGGCGAAGATCCTCGTGATCGAAGCCAAGACCCAGAGCGGCGCAAACCTATTGAGGGCGGTTGACTATGCAGCGGCGCGGAGCGACGTGACCGCGGTATCGATGAGCTGGGGTGGCCGTGAGTTCCGCGAAGAGACGTCCCTCGACAATCATTTCGTCGGCAGCCATCCCGAGGCGTTTTTCGCTGCCGCCGGGGATCGGGGAGCGGGGGCGAGCTGGCCCGCCGCATCGCCGAACGTGATCGGGGTCGGCGGCACATCGCTCGAGATCCTGAAGGACGGCACGCTGGTTTCGGAATCGGCGTGGGAAGGGAGCGGAGGCGGCGTGAGCGCCTATGAGCCCGAAACGGGCTTCGAGCGCGCGTACGACATTCCGAAAGCCGGCGGCCACCGGGCGATTCCCGACGTCGCCTACGACGCCGATCCGAAGTCGGGATTCGCCGTCTATAGGTCGAGCGGCGCGTCGAAGAACGGTTGGTATGTGGTCGGCGGCACCTCGGCCGGTGCGCCGCAATGGGCCGCGATCTTCGCCATCGGCCGTTCAGCGACGCTGAAGAATCTTTATACCGACAAAGCTTCCGCGAATCCGCTGAGTTACTTCAGGGATATCACGAGCGGCTCGAACGGGACGTGCCAATATTATTGCGATGCGCGCAAGCGATATGACTATGTGACCGGCCTCGGCGTACCGATCACGACGAAATTCTAAATGTTAAAAAATCATTAAAGCATCATTGACCTATGGACCTCTTGGAATACGATGACGAGATGACGGGTGAGATCATGGATGCGATAGAGAACCTGGCGCTCATGACCCAGCGCGAGTTCGTCGCTTTGCGTGCGGAGATGCAGGAATTCAAAGAGGACCTCAAGCTTGAGCTCAAGGCCGAGCTGAAGGCCGAGCTGCGGGCGGAGTTCAAGGCCGACATCAGGACCGAGCTGCGGCCGGAGCTCCTTGCCGAATTCCAGGCGGCCCTGAATGCGCTGAAGGCCGAACTGCACGAGGAGCTCTATAGCGGATTCACAGTCCTGCGCAACAAGATTGATGGGGATATCGCGAGCCTGCGGCATGAGACGGCGCTCGGATTCGCGGGCATGAGGAGCGAGGCCGACGAGATTCGGCAGGAAATGAGGGTCGGATTTGCCGCCGTCAGCTCGATTCTGAGCGATCACGAATGCCGGACGGAACGGCTCGAGAAAAACACCGATTTTACCTGAGGTTTAGGGCGTCGGAACCTTGCGGGGCTGGGTGGAAATATTGCGGGAAATCTGCTAAAATAGACCTATCGCATGCCTCAGCAAACTTCGAAAAACCAGGGCAGCGCGTCATACGGTGCCAAGGATATCTATGTCCTTGAAGGGTTGGAGCCGGTCCGCAAGCGGCCGGGAATGTACATCGGTTCGACCGGATCGATCGGCCTGCATCACCTGATCTGGGAGGTCGTCGACAACTCGATCGACGAGGCGATGGCGGGCTTCGCGAAGAACGTCACCGTCGAGCTTTTGCCCGAGAACAAGGTGGCGGTCACCGACGACGGACGCGGCATTCCCGTCGAAGTCCACCCGCAGACCAAGAAGTCGACGCTCGAGACGGTGCTCACGACGCTTCACGCGGGCGGCAAGTTCGGCGGCGAGTCATACAAGGTGTCCGGCGGCCTTCACGGCGTCGGCGTTTCGGTCGTGAACGCGCTGTCGGAATGGACGAAAGTCGAAGTCGAGCGCGACGGCGGCATGTTCGTGCAGGAATACGAACGGGGCAAGCCGAAGTTCAAGGTCAAGAAGGTGGGCGCATCGAAGCGGCACGGCACCAAGGTGACGTTCTCGCCCGATCCGCAGATTTTTTCCGAGCTTGAATTCAACGACAAGACGATCATCGAGCACCTGCGGCAGCAGGCCTATCTCACGAAGGGCGTCCGCCTCAACATCATCGACCGCCGGCCGAGCGTGCCGCTCTTCTATTCCTTCTATTTCGAAGGAGGCGTTTTGTCGTTCGTGAAGTTCCTCGCGCAGAAGAAGAACCAGCTTCACGAGGATATTTTCTATGTCGAGAAGGAGAATCAGAACATCGACATCGAATGCGCGTTCATGTACGTCGACGATACGCGGACGCAGGAAATGAGTTTTGCGAACAACATCTATACCCCCGAAGGCGGCATGCATCTCACCGGATTCCGTTCGGCGCTCACGCGCACGCTCAACAACTACGCGCGCGCCGAGGGCTATCTGAAAGAGAAAGAGGAAAACCTGACGAGCGACGACGTGCGCGAGGGCCAGATCGTGGTCCTTTCGGTAAAGCTGCGCGAGCCGCAGTTCGAAGGGCAGACGAAGGCCAAGCTCGGCAACCCTGAGGCGCGTACGGCGACCGAGGCGGTCATCAACGAGGCCCTCAAGGAGTTCCTCGAGAAGCATCCGTCCGAGGCCAGGGCGATCATCGCGAAGGTGATCCTCACCGCGAAGGCCCGCCTAGCCGCCCGGGCCGCGCGCGAGACCGTGCTGCGCAAGGGCGCGTTCGAAGGGCTGACGCTGCCGGGCAAGCTTGCGGACTGCACCTCGAAGAGCGCCGAAGAGTCCGAACTTTTCATCGTGGAGGGGGACTCCGCCGGCGGAACGGCGAAGCAGGGGCGCAACCGCCACACCCAGGCCATCCTGCCGCTGCGTGGAAAGCCGCTCAACGTCGAGCGGGTGCATCTCGACAAGATGCTCGCGAACGCAGAGATCCGTTCGCTCGTCATCGCGATCGGCACCGCGATCGGCGAGGAATTCAACATGGAGAAGCTCCGCTATCACAAGATCGTCATCATGACCGATGCCGATGTCGATGGCGCGCACATCAGGACGCTGCTCCTCACGCTGTTCTATCGCCACTTCCGCGGCGTGGTTGACGGCGGCTATGTCTATATCGCCCAGCCGCCGCTCTATCGCATCCAGCTCGGCAAGGCCGTTCACTATGCGTTTTCGGATGCGGAACGCGACAAGATCATCGCTGAGCTGCAGAAGGACGCGTCCGCGAAGGCCGCCGGCAAGGCCGCGAAGAAGAAGGCCGCCGAAACCGACATCGTGACCGAAGAGGACGAGGCGAGCGGCATCGAGGGCGAGGCCGCGGCGGTCGGCGGCGACGGCAAGCGGCAGCCGAACATCCAGCGCTACAAGGGTCTCGGCGAGATGAACGCCGAGCAGCTTTGGGAGACGACGATGAATCCCGAAAACCGCATCATGAAGCAGGTGACGATCGAGGACGCCGAGGCGGCCGACAAGCTGTTCGACATCCTCATGGGCGACGCCGTGGAGCCGCGCAAGAATTTCATTCAGGCGCACGCGGCGACGGTGCAGAACCTCGACATCTAGCTTTTTGCCGGGGTTCTCAGGACCGGTGTCGCGCCGTGCTCGGCGCGCACCTGTCTCGCGACCGCCTGCGCGGTGGCCGCCTTGACTCAGTGTTCCATCCGTATTAAGCTAGTCTCATCTCCGAACCGCGAGTATAGCGGTCTTTTATTTATAAAGGACATTGCGGATCGCGGCTTCCTGGGGTATAATCAACTTCTCAAACCATGTTCGATCGCATCAAACGGTTTTTCGACGAGGCACGTCATGAGTTCCGCCACGTGAACTGGCCGACGCAGCAGGAGGCGATCCGCCTCACGGGCGTCGTGATCGGCATCTCGCTCGGCCTCGCCGTGTTCCTCGGCGCGTGCGACTATCTCTTCACCTACGTCATCCGCACGATCGTCATCAAGGCCTAACACCAACCACCATGGCTCTTACCGGTCCGCGCTCCGGCGCTCCCAGTGAAAAATCGCATACGAGGCAGTGGTACGCCGTCCAGACCTATTCGGGCTACGAAGAGGCCGTCGCGCGTTACCTGAAGCAGCGCGTCGAATCGCTCACGATGGGCGATAAGATCTTCAACGTGCTCGTGCCGAAAGAGAAGACGGTCAAGGTGAAGGGCGGCAAGCGCCAGACGATCGAAGAGAAGATCTATCCGGGATACGTGCTTGTCGAGATGATCCTCACCGAGGATTCGTGGTACGTTGTCCGCAACACGCCGCGCGTGACCGGCTTCGTCGGTCCCGACAACACGACCCCGACCCCGCTTTCGAAGGAGGAGGTCGACGTGCTGCTCGCCCGCACGGGCCGCGACGAGAGCAAGATGCAGCTTGACCTTAAGGTCGGTGATCTGGTAAAAATAACCGACGGTCCGTTCAAGGAATATGACGGCAAAGTCGCCGAAGTGAACGAGGAGCGCGGCAGCGTGAAGGTGCTCGTCCCGATCTTCGGCCGCGATACCGCCGTCGAGCTTGATTCCCTGCAGGTCCGCAAAGTCTAACGATCCATCATCACCATGAGCCAACAGTGCTTTTTCTGCTCGCAGAACCTCAAGAACATCGATTATAAGGAGATCGAACTCCTGCGGCGTTTCGTTTCGAGCCAGGCGAAGATCATCGATCCGCGCCACACGAGCGTCTGCGCGAAGCATCAGCGCAAGCTTTCGCTCGCCGTGAAGCGCGCGCGCTTCATGGGGCTCCTCCCGTACGTGAGGAAATAACCGCGACCGCGCAGCTTTTGAAAACCACGGCTCCGGCCGTGGTTTTTTTCGCTCAAGCGGGCGATGCGCCCGCTTTTAGCGCCCGCCTGATCTGCGGTACAATGAGATGACCATGTCCTTCAATCAGTCTGTTTTTCTTTTCGTGCATCACCTCGCCGGCCGGAGCGGATGGATCGACGGCGTCGGCGTCTTCTTCGCCGACTGGCTTCCTTACCTGCTCGCCGCGGGATTCGTCGTGTTCGTGCTCGGGCAGAAGGGATGGCGGCAGCGCTTCTATCTTTTCGCCGAAGGCGCCCTTGCGGTCATCGTGGCGCGCGGGCTCGTGACGGAAACGATCCATCTTCTCTATCACGAGGAGCGGCCGTTCTCGTTCTATCATTTCGCGCCCCTGGTTCCCGGGATCGGCTGGTCGTTCCCGTCCGCGCATGCCGCCGCGTTCTTCGCGCTTGCGACCATGCTCTGGTATTTCAACCGCCGCTGGGGCGTCTGGTATTTCGCATTCGCCGTCATGAACGGGGTCGCGCGCGTCTACGCGGGCGTCCATTGGCCGCTCGACATCGTGGGAGGCGTCGCCGTCGGAGTCCTGTCAGCGATGGCCGTGCATGCGGCCCTCAAGGCGAGCCGCCAGGCGCTCGAGCATTCCGTGGGTCACGCTTTCGATAACTCTGCCGTGCAATAAGGACAGCGCCGCGCCCGGAGGGGGATCGTGCTCGTGCATTCCGGGCATTCCTTCGTCGTCGCCTCGGGCGGCGGTCCCTTGCGGATGCGGTCGTTCAGCTTGTTGACCGGCAGGACGACGAAGAAATAGATGGTTGCGGCGAGGATGAGGAACGAGATGACGTTGTTCAGGAAGTCGCCATAGGCGAACTGGCTTCCGTGAACGGTGAACGTAAGGTCGCTGAAATTCGGCTGGGTTGCGATCGCGGCGATGAGCGGCGTGAGCAGGTCCTTCACGAGCGCGGTCACCACGCCGTTGAACGCGGCGCCGATCATGATGCCGACCGCGAGGTCGATCACGTTGCCGCGCAAAATGAACTGCCGGAATCCTTTCATGGATTCAGTATATCAGACCGTCAGAAGGGCAGGCCGAAGTGCGCCCGCAGGAAGTCCAGGATGGCCGCGAAGGGCGATGTCGGCACGACGGCGACGGTCGGCGCGTTGCCGCCGAAGGCGGAACGCCACCCGCCGGTCCGCGGGATGCGGCTCACGAAGGACGGCGTGTCGCGGCCGGCCGAGACGACGTTTGACCGCAGGACGGTGAAACTCGCGCCGTCCGCGCCGAGCGGCGAAGGCGAAGCGAGTGCCGCGCCGTCAGGGGTCATCATCGCGACGCCGCCGGCGCGGGTCTCGGCGATCGTGAGGGCCGTGCCGTCGGCTGTCGCGGAGCCGTTCGTAAACGAGACGCTGCCGAACCGGTCGAGCGGGAGCGCGCCGATGTTCGCGGTCGGCATCTCCTCGATCCATTCCGCCGAAGATCCGTCGTCGCGATAGGTGACGGTCGTGCGGTAGTTCTCGCCCGTCGTCGCGTCGGCGAAGGATACCGACCACACGTTCGTATCGGACTCGGTGATCGAAACGTTCACGGCGTCGTGCGCGTGGACGTCGAGCGGGATTGTCTTCATGTCCTGCGGCAGGGTTTCGAACCAAGCCTGATAGTCCACGGCGCCCGAAGGGTCGGTGAGGGCCTGCGTCCCGGCCTGGATGAGTGCGTCGCTCGAGACGCCGCCGATGCCGACCCAGGTCGCGTCAGCGGTCGTCGACGATGCGGGTGCGACCTGCGGGACGACCCACGATCCGGCGACTGCGGTGAAAGGGCCCTGATCCGTCATATAGCCGGACCAGTTGAGCGAGGTGTTGAGGCCTGTCGCGACGAGCGGGGCCTGGGGTGCGGCGACCGGCGTCGCGCCGTCGGGAACGGCGGCCGCGCGACCGTGCCGCCATCCGTTGGATGCGGCGAAAACCGGCGCCCAGGCCAGCGCCTGCGCGATGAAGGATGCGGCAACCACGACGGCGGTGAGCGTCACGGCGGATTTCATACCCTCCCTTATACGCCCCGCGCTCCGCAGTGTTTCATTCCGAGCTGTCATCCGTAGTATCAGGATATGGCCCGACGCTATGGCAGAAAATCGCAGCAGAAGGTGAAGCGCGCGATGCACGAAATGAAGCGCGGCAAGCTTAAAAGCGGCCGCAGCGGCAAGACGGTCCGCAGCCGAAAACAGGCCATCGCCATCGGTCTTTCCGAGGCGCGCCGATCGGGCGCAAAGGTTCCGCCGGCGCCGAAGCGAGGAAGGGGACGAGGGCGGTCCTCTACCCGCACCCGCAAACGCTCAAGGAAAAGCAGATAATTTTTCGTCGCGCCTCTCACTTGAACCGCCGGACGGAGTGCGGTACCCTTAGGTGTCATTTTGGAGGCGTGGCCGAGTGGCTTAAGGCAGCATCCTGCTAAGATGTTAGGGGAGAAATCCCCTCGAAGGTTCGAATCCTTCCGCCTCCGCAGACAAGGTAAAAGTATCGTAGCAACCGTCTTATATAGCTTCTTAGTGCGACCGCCCTACCCGAGGACAGGAGGACGGCCGAACTTTTTGATTTTTAATTTGTCTAATTCTGGGCTTTGATCCTTCGGGTTAAAATACCATCTTCGTATCTCCCCATCCTCCTTTCGGAGAGAACTCTCCGGCGATGGCACGCTCGTGTATTTCCCACGGCGTAGCGCCCGCTTCGCGTGCTTCCACTAATTTGTCGGGATCGACGGGTGTTATTTTCGGTTCCATCGTTTTAATATGCTCCGTCGCGGTCTCCCACGAGCTGTAATTGTTGACGAAGATCTCTACGTTGTTTCCGTCGGGATCCATCCAATAGAACGACGTGCCCACGCCGTGGTCGGCCGCCCAGACCGGCTTGATGCCTTCGTCCTTCAGGCGCACGTAGGTGCCCAAGAGGTCATCCAAGGTAGGAATTTCAAATGCCACGTGTTGCAGCCTGAGATGTTTTTGCTTGTCGGGGTCAGTTTTGACGCCCTTAACTTCGAAGAGGACGATGCGGTGATCCACCTCGTCATTGCCCATAAACGTTGCGGCCGAAAAGGGTGAAAATTGACGCGCAACAAGCCCCACTTCCGAACGATGATTTACGTTCATCCCTAATACCCTACGGTACCACTTTGCCATAGCATCCATGTTGGCGGTGACGAGCCCGTAATGCATCAGTTTGGGATGAGCGATGACTTCTGCGTTAAATTTATTATTTTTTGTACTCATTGGTTTATTTATATTTAATTAGTTTATATTATCTTAGCTGCTAAGATATTTACATGGTAAGCGATGCCTGCTATCCTTGTCAAATATGGAAAAAGGCCGACTTTTACAGAATTTAGGACAGGCCATGATGGGCCTCAGCAACGAGCAGATCCTACTCCATCAGGCCGTTGCCGACGCGCTTGGCCTTAATATCACGGATCACAAATGTGTGAACCTTATTGCGCGGTTCAATCCCATGACCGCAGGTAAGCTTGCAGAACTCACCGGCCTCACCACGGGAGCAATCACAGGCGTCATCGACCGGCTCGAGAAAGGCGGCTATGCAAAGAGAATCCTCGACCCCAACGACAGGCGCGTGACCGTCGTCGAACTGACCAAGAAAGGAGAATCGATCAGCAAGATATTCTTGCCGCTGGTTAAGAAAATGGGAAAAGCGTTTGAAGCATTTAGCGACAAAGAACTGGCTGTTATTCTCAAGTTTGTAACTCTCGCCGCGGAAACTTCTCATGATGCGGCGAAGGAACTCAGGAAGAAAAGCGGAAAGAAATAAGGAGAACTCTCCATGGGAGAATAAATCGGTAAGTTCGAATCCTCCCGCCGTTGTGGATAAATTAAAAAACTCAATAAAATCAATGGGATGGCACCAGGGCGACCGAGACGGTTCGAATACTGCCGCCCCCGCCATGCTAAAAAAGACACTCATATGAGTGTCTGTTTTAGCATTTGTTGAGATGAAGGATTCGAACAGCGGAGGGGGTCGGGGAACCGCGATCGGTTCCCCGTGTCGGAGAGCCGCTGAGAACCGAGGGTTCTGAGGGTGCGAGCATAGCGAACGATGTTCGATTCCCTTCCGCCTTCGCCAGCGGCGGATTTGGAAAAACCAGGGCTTCGTCAATTAAAAAAATAGCTTCTACTTTTTTGTAGAAGCTATCCGTTCTTGCGACGGTTAACCCGTCAGAACAAAGTCAATCCGTACCATACCCTGCCATCGCAGCAAGTTGATGGGGATCGCTGATGCGCGATCCAGCATCGAACCGGTCACGATATCGGTAGTCGAAATCGAACGATGTGCGGAGCACTTTGTAGGGGCGCTCGCCGAGCGATGCATCCACCCAGCCGCGGCTTATGCAGCCGCGCACGAAGCGTTCGATGACGCCGCCGTAATTTTCACGGCAATGGAGGTAGTGGGATGAGGGAGCTTGCTGGATGTCTATCGCGCAACTGCCGCCGCACAGGGTCGAAATGTCGCATTTCGAACAGTGCGGATGGCAGGAAACGAAACTGCGATAGCGTCCCAGCTCAGCCACGTTGAGCGCCGGATCGAAGATGTTGCCTTCGCCGAATCCCTCGCGGCCATCCATCCAGTTGCAGGTGCGCAGCGTCCCGTCGGGAGCGATGTTGTACGTCACTCCTTTCCCGGGATTGCAGAACGCATGATAGGGATATGCCTCGAACACCGGTTTGCCGCGCCGCAGAGCTTCGCTTTGCGGGAACGGCAGGCCGAATGCGTTTGCAAGGTACCCTGTCAGCTTCTTTCCTTCCGTACGGATGATGGGGATGAGCTCCCGGAATGGCTCGTCGCGGAAAGCGGCGACCACTTCGAGAACGACATCGTCTTCCGGAATTGCCTGGCCCCGCGTATCGGTGCCGCCGAACGGGAACACGACGTTCGTTTCGATCACCATGTTGCCTCGGTGCCAGCCCCACTCCATCATATTGGAAAGGTGCTGGCGATAATGCCGGATGTTGTCCCGTCCGAGCACGGTCTTGATCTTTACCGGCAATCCGCGCCGGAGAAGCTCGTTAACGTTCGCCTTGATGGCTGCGTGGGTTCCCTGTCCGCTCTTGAACGGTCGCAGAAGATTTTGTCCTTCCGGCACCGCGTCGAACGTGATATTGAACTCCTGCAAGCCGTAGGGCGCGAACTCCTCGAAAAGATCGAAGAATTCGGGCGTGAACGTCGCACCGCTTGTGACGGGCGTCCAGCGCCAACCGTTCCGCTTCACCATTTCGAGGATGCGTCGCCAGAACTCGTAGAAACGGGCCTGAACCGGTTCACCGCCGAACAACTGAATGCAAATCCGCTCGTCGCGCAACGCTTTCGCGTCGCGGTAGCGGCGGATGAAGTGCTCGATGGCGGGAACATTCCCTTCTTCGATCAGCCGCTCGGCCTGCGGTTCCGCCTTCTTTTGAAAGCAGTATACGCAATCGAGCGGGCAGCCCGTCTTCTGCGTCTGCGGCGTGACGAAGAACGTCGTCTGCCGCTCGCGCGCGAAGCGTTCGCCGAACGCGGTGATGCGGTCCAGGTAGCGTTGGTATCGCTTTCTGGTGAGGAAAAAATCCATGCCGTCCTTATCGCCGAAGAGATGCAGCTCTTCGGCGGACATCAGGTCCGGCCGCATCGCGAGCACGTCGCCGTAATGACAGGGGCAATCAGGAAGCGTCTCGGGCGCGATCGGTTTTTCGATCCATCCAAGTCCCAATTGGTCCCACCACGCGTCGTCCACGATAAGCACGGCGCCTGTCAACTGATTCACGACCAGGGACTTTCTTCCCCCTATCGCAACCCTCATGATCAACCCTCCTTTTTTCACTATTCAGTTTTGGAAGAACGTCTGCCCAGGACCACGATCATGGCCTGGAGCAAACGCGCCGCGCCGCGCTTGCTCCAGAGAACGATCGTCCGACCGGCATCAGGAATGATGATGCGAGATCTTTTCGTCGAGGAAATGGATCAGGTGGTGCAGTGCAAGCACGACGGCGAAGAACGCCCATGCGATGAACCCGGTCGCGAACCACATGAACCAGAGACCGAGGATCGCATTGCCGTTCACGGACGAGAGCGGCGTCTGCGGTGCCGTACCAAGGATGAGAAAAAGGCTGACCCAATAGCTCATGCACAGGCCGCAGATGAGCGGCTTCCCGATGAGCCAGGGCAGCTTTGTCCTGATGGCGTTCTCGAGCGCGGGGAAATCATGGCGGATCTTATCCCAGATGGTGACGATGCCCGCGCTCCACAACGCATAGTAAAGAATGGTCTGCATCAGCTTCACGGTAGCGTCAATGGGCGCCGCGGTCAATTTATTTGCAAGTAATTTGCATTTAGATTACACGTAATTAGCGCCATGCCTGTCGCAAGGACGGGCCTTTTATTTGCAAGAAACTCGCTTCCGCCTCCTCTTTAATGATGCCCGCCTCCTCCGCCGTGCCCGTGATCCTTTGTCGCGTGGCCGCCGCCACCGTGCGCCGCCGCATGGCCCTTGCCGTTCTTTTTCTCGTGTCCCGATTTCTTCGCATGGCCGCCTCCTTTTTCCGCTTTGGCTTTCGATGGACGCTCAAGCATGCGGGCGACGCCGAAAAGGGCGAGCATGAATCCGAGCTGGATCGCGCCCCCGATGATTTTGAATCCCGTTCCGATCCCTTTCAGCAGTTTGGAATCGCCGCCTGCGGCACGCGTGCCATTTTCAGCGGCCACATGATTCGCAGGTGACGGAGCGCCTTCGGTGCGGGCTGCCGCTCCGGTCGGTGCCGCTCCGCCCTTCCCGAACATCGAGGCCTTGATGGCCTCGAGCGCCTGCTGCCGTTCGCGCTCCCGGGCTTCGAAACGCTCAGAAGCGCTCTGCTCCTTAGCCTCGTCCGAACCATCGGCTGCCGGTTCGTTTTCGATGGGCTGCGGTGCCGTTTCCGCGGGGGCTTTGACGACTTCGCTGGTTTCCTTGGCTGGCTGTTCGTTCATGATATGGGTTGCAGGGTTCGTGCCCTGCCTCCTCTATAGTAAACGAAATTCCGTTCGCTCGTCTAAAGGGGACGGCGTATGCTCGTCCCTTTTTGTCGGCTGCCGCGGAGGATGAAGGCTAGGCGAGGAACCGTTCCAGCTTGTCGAACTGCTGGCTGAAGCCCATCTGCATGCCTTGGATCGCCATCTTGGCGCCGGGGCCGACCTTCCTCACCGTGACCGTGAGCTCCATCTTCGTCTTGCCGCCCTCGTCTGCCAGCGTGAGCTCGTGCAGCTGGTCGATCTCGGTCGCCTCACCGGCGCCCTCCGTCCAGGCCTTGACCTCATAGGCGAGCTTCGTGTTCGGCTCGACGGCCGTGAACGTTCCCTCCATCGGCCAGCGCGTGCCCTTGTAGGGTCCCATCGCCTCGCCGGCTTCCATCACGATGCGGATCCTGCCGCCGACGCGCAGGTCCATCTCGCATTCCGGGATGCCCACGTCGTTCGGGCCCCACCACTTCGCGACCTGCGCCGGATCGGTCCAGGCCTTCCAAACTTTTTCACGCGGGGCGTTCAGCGTTCGCGAGAATTTCACTTGTTTCTTATCGTCCATGGTTTTAATGATTTTTTAATTTTGACCTTTTTGACGTATGAGACTTTTTTAATGATTTCGATTGCCGCTCGGCCGTCGCGAGGAGCTTGTCCAGTCGGTCCAGGCGGGCGTCCCACAGCTCTTTTGTCTCCTTGACCCACCGGTCGATCCTGTCGATCGCGCCGATATTGAGGGAATAGAGGCGCTCGCGGCCGCGCTGCTCGACGGTCAGGATTTCCGCGTCGCGGAGGACCTTCAGGTGCTGCGAGATCGCCGGGAGGCTCGAGGGGAAGCGGCCGCCGATCTCGGTTGCCGTGAGCGTCCCGCGCCGCGCGACGAGTCCCACGATCGACCGCCGCGTCGGTTCCGCGAGGATGGCGAAGGTGTCCATATGTCCATGATAGGCCGGCATGATAATTAAGTCAATACTTAACTATTATACAGCAGCGGCTGCGGATTATTTCACGCGCCGCCTATGCGGACGCTGGAACGGCGGGGCGATCCGTGCTATGCTGTCCCTCGGTACCATCACAGCAAAAGGAGACGTAATGGATTCGAAAGTCGCGACGCGAACCGTAGGCGACGTGGTTGTCGTCGATCATGTCGGCAGGATCGTCTGGGACCGGCCCGCCAACCGTTTCGGAGCGGTCCTTCACCGGATCGTCGACGAGCCCAGGCGCAAGGTGCTGATCAACCTCGCTCGCACGACCGCCATCGACGCCTTTGGCATCGGAAAGCTTGCCAAAGCCGGGGGAATCTCCGTGAAGACCGGGAGTGCCTGCGGGATGATCGTGCGCCCGCGCTCGTCCGTGGACCGGCTGGTGCGCCTTACGGAGATGCACCGCATCATTCCCGTGTACTTTTCCGAAGAGGAAGCCCTCGAGCAGTTTCCCGCGACGCTCGCCCTGCGCGAGTAACGCCGACGTTCATCTGGAATCAACCATCATCGTTCATCGCCGCCCGCGCCTTCGCGCCCGGGCGGCTTTTCTTATAGTCGTCTCGCGGTTTGCACCTAGGGTTTGAACGGCTTCGCTGCGACCCAGTCGGCCTCGAACGTCGCGGCGAGCGGCTGCGTGATGCCGGGGTTCGCGACCACGATGCCGAGTTCGCGGTTCTCGTCGAGGGAGGTCGCCGAGAAGTTTTCCGATCCGACGAAGGCGCGCGCGCCGTCGGCGAGGATCATCTTGGCGTGGATATAGGGGACGTCGTGCGCCGCGACGATCCTGACGCCCGCGCCGGCCGCGGTCAGGGTTTCGAACGCGGACTTCCATTCGGGTGACCACGTCATCACGATGCGCACGGTGACGCCGCGTTCCGCCGCCGCGGCGAGACTGCCAACGATGCCCGGGTCGGCCATCTCTTCGTTATAGACGAGCAGGGACCGCGTGGCCGATCCGATGAGCGCGGTGAGCGCGTCGCGCGAACCGGGACTCCAGACGAGGCTGTCGCCCGGCGTTGCGGCGTCGCGCGCGCCGCCTGCGCTCCAGTCGGCATCGAACGCGGCTGCTGCCGCCGCGGCATCGCGAGCGTCCCGGTCCTCGATACCGAAGTCGCGTCCGGTCGGATAGAATCGCGGCACGAGGTTGAAGCTCATGACGAAGAGGGTGCGTCCGTCGACGAGGAGCGACTTTTCATGAGTGAGCGCGAAATTATCTGAGGACCAGCGCACCGGGACGCCGTGACCCTCGAGCCATTCGAATGCAGGTTCGTTCGCCGCCGACGGCTGTCCCCGGTAGCCGGCGCTCAGGATCACGCGTACGGCGATGCGGCGCGCAACGGCGCGGGCGAGCGCCTGTTCGACGGCCGCGTCCTCGAGCTCGTACATGACGAGCTCGACCGAGCGCGAGGCGTTGTCGACGAGCGAAAGAAACGGTCCGATGCCGTCGTCCGGCTCTATGACGAGCGAGCAGGCCGACATGCAGGCTGACCGGGGGAGGACGGGTTCAGGGCGGCTGCCGTGATTTTGCGGCGGACCGAGCAGCACCACGATGGCGGCGAGAGCGAAAAGGATGGCGATGGCGATGATCGCGATTCTCATGCGGGCAGGGTAGCATGCCGGCGATTAACTATTGATTAAAGAAAGGCGATTCCGTAGTGTAATAGGGCGAGAAAACGGTGGGGTGGCCGAGTGGTTTAAGGCAACAGTCTTGAAAACTGTCATACGGGAAACCGTATCGTGAGTTCGAATCTCACCCCCACCGCCTAGCGAATTTGTCATAGAAAGATGGTCATGGAATGATGGATCCATGCCAGTTCTCACGCGGAACAAGGGGTATGCGATTGAATCGAGCCCTATTTTTCTAAAGGATGCCGATCGGAAAACCTACGACAGGAGTCCACTGACGCTTGCCGACGGATATATAGAGGACTTCGTTTCGGGTCTTGCGGTGAAGGCAACTCAAGAGGAGATAGAAGCCGTCCAGGTTTTTTCCAAACAGTTGGTTGAAGATTATGGATATCCCAGGGACGTCATCCAGACGCGTCCGCAGTTTCGCGTCAAGATAAGATTATGATGCGAATGAAAATACGGAAGGAAACGCTGGAGATTCTCGAGAAGAATCCGGCGTGATCGCTCCCCCTACCCCATCAGGCTGCTGTGATGCGTGTCCGGCTTGTGCGGGGCGGCAGTGACGATCACCGGCTGCCAATCGAACTCGCCGAGGTGCCGTTCGAGGTCGGCGCGCAGCTTTTCCTGATCGTAGCCCACGACGATGTGCGACGGCTTGTGCCGGCGCACGACGCCCCACGAGCCGAGCTCGGCGTCGCCTTCGATCGCGGCATCGATCTCGGGTTCGCGCATGAGGTCCGCGATGCGCAGGGTGAGGGCCCGCTTCGGCATGCGGCCTTTGAGGCGGAGCGCGACGTCATCGCGGGTGACGACCGCCATGAGCGGCGCACCGTGGCTGCGGGCTTCCCTAAAGAGCGAGCGGTGCCCGTCGTGCACGCCGTCGAAGACCCCGAAGATCATGACCATGCCCCATTATACCGCACCGCTGCGGCCGCTTACGATCCGCCGCTCTGCCGCCAGAGGCTTTCGAAGAGCACCTCCATCGTATGATGGATGTCCTGGTCCTCGATCAATATCCCGACCGGCCGCTTGGTGTTCAGCGAGATGATGGCGACCTTGTTGCCATAGATGAAGTTGGTGTTCGTGATCGTCGTCGAGTCGTGCAGGAACTGTGTCACGCGCAGCTCCTTGGCGTCGCGCTCCTTGAGGGCGATCGCGGCCTTCGTCTTCGGCACCAGGAGCCTGATGCGCAGGTAGTGGCGCGCGCGGGTCTCGATGAAGTCCTCGACAAACTGCTTGCCGAGCACGTTGATCCACTCGTCCCACGAGATGATGGCGAGCACATGGTGCTTCGTCTCGATGATGTCGTTCATGATCTGCTTGATCTCGTCGGCGCCCCCATAGGCGCGGACCGTCGGCTTCGCGCCGGTGTCGCGGCGCAGGGACTGGAGCTCCGGCAGGACGAGCTTGAGGGCCGCCTCGCGCTCGCGGAGCGCGATGAGGAGCCGTTCGGGGTTTTCGGCCGCCCAGATCCGCCGCCGGCGCTTGATGAACGCGTTCATGAGCCCCTTGCGGTGCAGCGACTCGATGACGAGGTTCGTCGTCGTGCGCGGCAGGCGGGCTTTCGTGGCGATTTCGGTCGTCGTGCTCCCGCCGAGCTCGAGGGCGGCGAGATAGACGGTGACTTCGTGCGGGGAATAGCCGAGCTGTTCGATGACGCTCCGTAAATGCATGGCGATATGCGTATGATACCACGAATTTTCCAAAAACGACGTCAGGAATATCGCCGTTTACCCCGGTCCGGGACGCCCGTAAAACAAGGGTTTTCAAGTCAAGATTCCTTTAATGAAATTTTAACCTATGAGAAATGCCCCTACGTGTGAAGATTATAGAGGCTTGCCTCTCAGGTACCGATTGTCCACGACTGCAACGAACTGAACCTTTTCTCTCTTCTGGCGTACTGTGCATATAAAAAATAGGAGCGAGAGGCAAGCCGAGCGGCTCGATGCACCATCGAAGCCGTTCCGCTATAATTGACCTATGAAGCGTTTTCTTGCCATCACCTTCATTTTCATCACGGCCGGCCTGGCCTTTTCGGGATATCTGAGCATCGTGAAGCTCACGAGCGGCTCGTGCGCCTTCGGCGAGCAGTGCCCGACATTCCTCGGTTATCCGGCATGCTGGTACGGGTTCGCCATGTATTTCCTCATGTTCGCCATGACGCTTCAGGCGCTCACCGGCGCCGGCCGCATGCGGGCCGCCCTCCTGACGGACGTATTCGTGGCGTTCGTCGGCCTGATCTTTTCGGGTTCGTTCATCGTGCAGGAGATCGCGGCGAATGCGGCCGTCGGAGGGCCGCTCGCCCTTTCGACCTGCGTCTATGGGTTCGCCTGTTACCTGGCCATCCTGATCCTTTCGATCGTGGGTGCGAACAAGCCTCAGACACCAGCTGCATGAAGATCCAGAATTTCGAAGCGCTTGCTACGACCCCCGGCCGCAAAGCGCTCCTTTCGATCGCCGAGGCGGGGCTTCGGGCCATCGATACGGGCGTCGTCATGCGGGGGCTCGTGCAGCTTCAGGGGACGAAGCTCACGCTCGCGAACAGCGAGATCGACCTGGGCGTCGTCGGACGGATCGTCGTTATCGCGGTCGGCAAGTGCGCGTCCGAGGCGGGGTACGTGCTGCAGGACATCCTGGGCGACCGGATCACGGGCGGCGTCGTCGTCGACGTGAAGACGTGTCCCGTCATGAGGCACATGAAGACGTTCTGCGGGACGCATCCGCTCGCGTCGACGGTGAACCTCGAGGCGGCTAAGGCGATCCGCGCGGCGCTCGAAGGGCTTTCGGAGCAGGACCTCGCGATCTTCGTCGTCTCGGGCGGCGGTTCGACGCTGCTCTTCCTGCCGCAGGACGAGACCGACCGGTCCGAGCTCAAGGTGTTCTCGGCGCTCACCGAGGCCGGCGCGACGATCCAGGAGATCAATACCGTGCGCAAGCACATGTCGCTCGTGCGCGGAGGGTTCCTCGCGCAGTACGCCTATCCGGCCCGTGCGGTCTCGCTCATCATGAGCGACGTCCCCGCGAACGACATCGCGTTCATCGCGTCGGGGCCGACGGTGAAGGACCCGACGACGATCGGGGACGCCGAGCGGATCCTCACGAAATATGACGTGCTGCGCGTGTGCGAGACGGAGCGGTGCGGGCTCATCGAGACGCCGAAGGACGAGAAGTATTTCGTGCGCATGACGAACGTGCTCGCGGTTTCGAACATCCGGGCGCTCGAGGCGATGAAGCAGGCTGCGGAGGGGCTCGGGTTCGCTGCCGAGATCCGCGACACCCGGCTGGTCGGCGAGGCGAACGACGTCGGGACGCGCGTGCTTCAGGAGATCGGCGCGGCGCCGGCGCGGACCGTGCTCCTCTGGGGCGGCGAAACCACGGTGACTGTGATCGGCGGGGGAAAGGGCGGCCGCAACCTGCAGGCGAGCCTTTCGGCGCTCCGGGGCGTCCCGGACGGCGTCGAGATCCTGCCGCTCGCGTCGGACGGCCGCGACCACGGCGCTTTTGCGGGGGCGATCTGTGATACAATGACAAAAAAAGCCGCGGAAGCGGCGGGAGCGGGGATCGACGAGGCGCTCCACGCGAACGACACCTATCCGTTTTTTGAAAAGATCGGCAACTATGTCATGACGGGAGACACGGGCTCGAACGTGTCGGATCTCGTGATCGCGCTCAAAGAATAAAAACCACCATATATATGAACGAACAGCGGCATATCCTGAAGTACGAAGAGGTCGGCATTGCGGACGTGGGCATGGTCGGCGGCAAGAACGCGTCGCTCGGCGAGATGATCCGGACGCTCAAGGCAAAGGACGTCCCGGTGCCGTCCGGGTTCGTCGTGACGGCCGCGGCCTATTTCCATTTCATGAAAGAGACGGGCCTCGACGCGTTCATCACGAAGACGCTCGCCGGACTCAACACGAAGGACCTGCAGGAGCTTGCGAAGCGCGGCAAGGCGATCCGCGAGGCGATCATGCAGAAGGAGTTCCCGAAGGACCTTACCGAGGAGATCGTGAAGGCCTATCACGAGCTTGAGCGGCGCTATGGCCGCAACGCCGATGTCGCCGTCCGCTCGTCGGCGACCGCCGAGGACCTTCCCGGAGCGAGCTTCGCGGGCGAGCAGGAAAGCTATCTCGGCATCCGCGGCGACCGGGAGGTGCTCCGCGCCGTGCGCGCGACGATGGCGTCGCTCTTCACCGACCGCGCGATCTCGTATCGCGCCGACCGCGGCTTCGACCATTTCAAGATCGCGCTCTCGGCCGGCGTGCAGAAGATGGTCCGCTCCGACAAGGCGTGCTCGGGCGTCATGTTCTCGCTCGACACCGAATCGGGGTTCCGCAACGTGATCATCATCAACGGCTCGTGGGGCCTCGGCGAGATGATCGTGAAGGGCGAGGTGACGCCCGACGAGTTCTTCGTCTGGAAGGAGGGGCTCGCGCAGGGCGTGCGGCACCCGGTGATCGACAAGAAGCTCGGCGTGAAGCTGCGCAAGATGGTCTATCACCATGGCGCGGCGATCGAGCAGACGAAGGTCGTGCCGACGTCCGAGAAGGAGCGCGACTCGTTCGTGCTGACCGACAAGGAGGTCGAGAAGCTCGCGCGCTGGGGCGCGATCATCGAGGAGCACTATTCGAAGCACTACAAGAAGTGGACGCCGATGGACATGGAGTGGGCGAAGGACGGCGAGACGGGCGAGCTGTTCATCGTGCAGGCCCGGCCTGAGACCGTCCATGCGAACCAGGATTTCTCGAAAGTGAAGGAATTCGAGCTTGCCGCGGGCGCGAAGCCGGCGGCGCTCGTCTCGGGCGCGTCCGTCGGATCGCGGATCGCGACCGGCAAGGCGCACGTCATCCTCGATACGAAGCACATCCGCGAGTTCAGGAAGGGCGAGGTCCTCGTGACCACGATGACCGATCCCGACTGGGAGCCGATCATGAAGATGGCCTCCGCCATCGTGACCGACAAGGGCGGCCGCACGTCGCATGCGGCGATCGTGAGCCGCGAGCTCGGCATCCCGGCGATCGTCGGCACCGAGAAGGCGACCAAGGTCCTCACGACCGGCGAGCCGATCACCGTCGACACGACGGGGAGCGCCGGCAACGTCTATAAGGGGACGCTGAAATTCAAGGTGATCGAGCACGATTTGAAGAAGATCCCGAAGCCGAAGACGAAGGTGATGGTGAACGTCGCGATCCCCGACAGCGCGTTCGCGATCTCGTTCCTGCCGAACGCGGGCGTCGGGCTTGCGCGCGAGGAGTTCATCATCGCGTCGAAGATGGGGCTGCACCCGATGGCGCTCCTCAACATGAAGGCGCTCGCGCCGTCGGTGCGCAGGGCGATCGAGGACAAGATGCGCGGCTGGACCGATCCGAAGCAGTATTACATAGACAACCTGGCGTTCGGCATCGCGAAGATCGGCGCCGCGTTCTATCCGAACCACGTGATCGTGCGCTTCTCGGATTTCAAGACGAACGAATACCGCACGCTGCTCGGCGGCGAGGCCTATGAGCCGCGCGAGGAGAACCCGATGATCGGCTGGCGCGGCGCGTCGCGCTATTACGATCCGAAGTTCAAGCCGGCGTTCCTCATGGAAGCGGCGGCGATCAGGAAGGTGCGCGAGGAGATGGGGCTCACGAACGTGATCCCGATGGTGCCGTTCTGCCGGACCGTCGAGGAGGGCATGAAGGTGCAGGAGGCGATGGCCGAGGCCGGGCTCATAACGAACCACGTCGCGAAGGCGAAGCGCTTCCGCCGCGGGCCGACGACGCCGATCTATGTCATGTGCGAGATCCCGTCGAACGTCCTGCTTGCCGACGACTTCCTCGACATCTTCGACGGCATGTCGATCGGCTCGAACGACCTCACCCAGCTCACGCTCGGCCTTGACCGCGACTCGGGCATCGTCACGCGGATCGCGAACGAGAAGAACCCGGCCGTCGAGCGGCTGATCGCCGAGATCATCGCGAAGTGCCGCAAGCGCAAGAAGTACATCGGCATCTGCGGCCAGGGGCCCTCGGACTATCCGGACTTCGCGCAGTTCCTCGTCTCGAAGGGGATTGAGAGCATCTCGCTCAATCCCGATACGGTCGTGCGGACGACCGTCGCGATCGCGGCCGAGGAAAAGAAGATGAAAAAATGATGAAAAACGCCCCGCGCAACCGGGGCGTTTTTTAACGATTCCTTAACGACCCTTATATTTCACGATCAGGGCCACGATGACGAGCCACAAGGCGAGCTGAAAGGAATAGTTCACCGTGAAGAAGGTGTCGCCGATCGCGATGGCTCTTGCAAGGCCGAGGGAATTGCCGACGGCGATGAGGACCGACATGCCGAGGCTGATGTCGCGCGCGGTCTTCTGCCGTACGAGCTTCACGACCTGGGGGAGGGCCGACACGATGAAGATGACGATCGCGGCCGACGAAAGGAAATCGATGAATGTGATCATGGCATTACGATAGCACGCCCCCCGCCGGTCAATGTGCATATCGCGGCGCGCGGGACGGGATATAATGAACATAACGATGAAGATCAAGTCATTACACGCGCGCGAGATCCTCGATTCGCGCGGAATGTGGACGGTCGAGGCCGAGGTGAAACTTGCCGACGGGGCTTCGGCCGTGGCGTCGGTCCCGCAGGGAAAGAGCACGGGATCGTCGGAGGCGGCGGCGCTTCCGGCCGAGCAGGCGGTCCGGGGCATCGAGAAGACGATCGCGCCCAAGGTCCGCGGCAGGAGTTTTGCGGACCAGGCCGCGTTCGACGCGTTCCTGAACGGGCTTGATGGGACGGCGAACAAGAAGCGGCTCGGCGCGAACGCCGTGCTGGGGCTTTCGATCGCGTTCCTCCGGGCGTGCGCGGAAGCAAAAGGGATGCCGCTCTGGCGCCATATAAAAGAGGTTTTTGAGGCCGGTTTCGGCGATACGACGGATGCGAAGCGTGGGTCGAGAAAGAAAGCGCACCCATTGCCGCGGCTGTTCATGAACGTGGTAAACGGCGGATTGCATGCCGGCAACAACCTGCATTTTCAGGAATACCTCGTGATCCCGAAAACCTCGTCGCTCCACGAAGCCGTGATGCTCGGCACCCACGTCTATCATGAGCTCGGCCAGGCGCTTGCCCGATCGAAGGGAAAGGCCGCGCTGAACATCGGCGACGAAGGCGGCTATGCGCCCGACTTCAAGGACGATGCCGAGCCGTTCAGGATCCTGAGGCACGTGATCGAATCCCTGCATTACGAGCGGTCGATCGATTTCGGCATGGATGCCGCGGCAACCGACGCGAAGCTCGCGGAACCGGCCCTCGGCGATTTTTATAAGAATTTCATCAAGCAGTTTCGTCCGCTGTATCTCGAGGATCCGTTCGGCGAGGAGCAGTTCACCGATTTCGCCGCGATCACGTCCCGTTATGGCAGCACCGCCGATGCCGGCGTGTGGATCGCGGGCGACGACCTTACGACGACGAACGTGCGCCGCATGGAGCGCGCGCATGCCGAAGGCAGCGTGAACGCCGTGATCGTGAAGCCGAACCAGATCGGCAGCGTGTCCGAGGCGCTCGACGCCGTGCGCGCCGCGCGGCGGTATGGCTGGCGGGTCGTCGCGTCGCACCGGAGCGGCGAGACGAACGACACGTTCATCGCGGATTTTGCGGTCGGCGTGGGCGCCGACGGCATCAAGCTTGGCGCGCCGGCGCGCGGCGAGCGCATTGCGAAATACAACCGGCTGCTCGAGATCGAGCGGGAGATCCGCTAGGTCAGATGCCGGCGTGGGCCGATGAGGCCGCCTCTGCCGATGCGGGGGTGAGGTCCTCGATTTCGCACACACCGCCGACGCAGGCAAGTTCCTTCTTCACGTCCGTCTGGTCCTCGTGCTCATACAAGAGGATCTGCGAGAAGTCGATCTGGGGCATCTTGGCCGCTATGTCCTCGTAGCGTTCCTTCGTGATCTCTTCGTAGGGCGCGAGCAGATAGGCGTGCTCTTCGCGCGGCAGGAACGAGAGGCCGCCCACCATGTCCCAGTTCTCATAGACCCAGTTCGCGACCGCGACCCATTCGTCCGCGCCGACCGAGATCGTGACGGACGGATTGTGCTCGGTATAGTTCTCCTTCACCATCTTCCAATACTCAAGCTGGTCGATCGCCGAAAGGTCGTCCTTCGTGATGCCGCCCTCGGGCGCCTTCACGGGGAATTCGAACACATAGGTCGACGCCGACGTGAGCGATTGGCCGACTTCGGGGAAATAGGGGACCTTCTGGTCCTTCAGCATATGGAAGAGCGCGTCGGTCGCCGAAATGCGGATGCGCCTGATGTAATAGTGCGCGTGCCGCGGATGGAGCCCCGACGACGCGTCAACGGTCTGCGAGACCGTCCCCGACGGCTTCACGCAGGTGACCGCCTTCGACGACGAGATGCCGAACCGCTTGGCGTATTCCGCATTCACGGCGACGGCGCGCGCCTTGAGCGTGCGGAGGACCTGGGCGTTGCGCACGGCCGGGCAGTCCCACTGTCCCGTGATCGAGACTCCGAGCAGGCGCTCGCGCTCGCAGTTCTCCTTCCATCCTTCGGACAGGAACGGGAAGTGGGTGAGCGTCGACTGATAGGTGCCGAGGATCGTCGCGATCCTGATCTTGCGGAGGAGCGTCGCTTCGGTGTCTTCGGCGCGCGCGACGACTTCGGAAAGGTTGCAGAACTCCTTCGGCTGCAGCAGGATCTCGCCGCACGGGTTCGTGCCGATCGAGGCGAGCTCGTCGTCCGTCAGGCTGTCGAGCCGGCGCTTGGGGAGCTGTTTCGTCATGCCGCCGCGGTTGAAGATGCCGCGCTCGCCGGTCCCGCTTTTCGCGAGCGACATCCATTCGCTGAGGAACTCGGTCGATGACGGCTTGCGCACATAGACGGCGGAATTGTTCGCCATCGAGCGCTGCGGTTCGGTGAAATAGAACTGGCCGGCTTTCGCGTCGCGCATCTCGGGGTCGTCGAGGTCGGAGAGCGAGATCATCGCGCTCCGGCGCACGCCGCCCGCGACCACGATGTCGCCGATCTTGCAGCAGATGTCGTGCACGTCGATGTTCGAAAGGCGGCGGCCCTGCTTGGCGAGGATCTTCGCGCGGGCGAACGAGAGCAGCGCGCGCAGCGGTTCCGGTCCCGAGCTCTTGCCGCCCATCGTCTTCAGGCGCGCGCCGGCGGGGCGGAGCAGCGAGAAGTCGAAATCGACGTCGCTGCCCCCGAACCAGGCCTTGAGGCCGAGCGTGAGCGCCTCGCACCAGCCTTCCTTGCTGTCCGCGATGACGTGGGTCGGGAGCCTGGCGCCGGTCTGCTTCCTGATCTGGGGCAGGCGCTGCACGTTCTGGCTTTCGACCGAGAATCCGGCACCCGTGCCGCACATCGAGATGTACATGATCTCGGCGAAGTCCTCGAGCCGCTGCGGCGCCGTGAACGAGCAGTTGTAGGCGCAGACGTTCGTCGTGCGGGCGGCCTTGCCGGCGAACTGCAGGAGCCGCATCGAGGGCATCGCCTCCTGCTTCAGGATCGCCTCGCGCACCTCGGCGTATTCGGCCGCCGTGAGCCTGGTCCCCAGGTTCTCCTTCATGAACGCCATGTAGCGGTCGACGGTCTCGATCCAGGTTTCGCGCCGGCCCTCATCGGGGATCCAGTTGGAATAGGAGCGGTAATAGACGAATTCGGCAAGCGGATTCCTGAAATACCGGCGGCTCTCCTCGGCGAGCGCCTTCACCCGTTCGGGGACCTCCTGCTTGCGCTCCCGCACCTTCGCCCGCTCGTTTCGATAGAGGATATAGGCCTTCGCGGTCTTCGCGTAATCCATCAGGATGAGCTCGGTCTCGACGGCGTCCTGGATCTCCTCGATCGTCGGGATGTGGGTCTTCGGCAGCTTCCGCTCGAGGGCGGCGACGACTTCGAGCGAAACCTTTTCGGCGTCGTCCTTGGTCGCGGCCTCGCCGGTGACGGCCATGGCCTTGGCGACGGCGTTCGTGATTTTTGACTGGTCGAAGGGGACGATCCTGCCATCCCGTTTTTTAACGTTGGTGAAGCGATGTGGCATGTTATTAAAAAAGTTTTAATTTGTTCGGCTTTGGGTTCCTTCAGTATTTCATCGCGCCCTCGCGGTCAGAAACGGATCGATGTGGATAGCAGGACCTTTTCGGGCGCCCCGCCGCCCGAGCGGGAAATCCGCATGAAACTGCGCCGGCCTTACGCGCGAAACGACAACAATGCTGACGCCGTTTCTCTGCGAAGGCGCCGCGCTCCGCGGGGCCTCGCACATAAGCCTTATCGCATAAGCATTTTCGCGCTTCGCACCCGTGACGGATTCGTTTGCACATTCCGCAATCGGGCGCAGAATGGGGATATAGGTCAGATGCTCATCGTTTTTACCGGAAACGGGAAGGGGAAGACCACGGCCGCCATCGGCCAGGCTATTCGCGCCATGGGTGCGGGCAAGCGGGTCTTCATGATCCAGTTCATCAAGGGAAAGGACTACGCGAGCGGCGAGGACTGTGTGCTGAACGCGTTCGAACCCCGGCTGCATTTCGAGAAGGCGGGGCTCGGCTTCGTGGGCATCCTGGGCGACATGCGGCCGCTCGCCAAGCACCGGGTTGCGGCCAGGGAGGCCCTGCGCAAGGCGCGGGAGGCGGCGCTCTCGGGGGGGTACGACCTCGTGATCCTTGATGAGGTCAACGTGGCGCTCGACCTCAAGCTTATCGACCTCGCGTCGGTCCTCGGGTTCCTCGACGCCGTCCCTCCGTCCGTCGATGTCATCTTCACCGGCCGGCACGCGCATTCCGAGATCCTCGCGCGAGCTGACCTCATCACGCATTACGAGGACATCTGGCATCCCTATCATGCGGACGTGTTGACGGGCCGGCGCGCGCACGCGAAACGCGGTATCGAATTCTGACATGTACGAACGCCTGCTCAAGCCGATCCTGTTCCGGTTCGACCCTGAGCGCGTGCACGACTTCTTCGTCGAGGTCGGGCACATGCTCGGCAACTTCCATTGGGGCCGCTGGATCGTCTCGCTCGCCTGCCGCTATGACCATCCCGCGCTTCGGACCGAGGTCCGCGGCGTGAAGTTCGCGAACCCGATCGGTCTCGGCGCCGGGTTCGACAAGGACGTCGAGCTTACGTCGATCATGCCGTCCGTCGGGTTCGGCTTCATGGAGGTCGGGGCCGTGACGAGGCATCCGTATGCTGGGAACGACGGCTTGCGGCTTGCGCGCCTGCCGAAGGACCGGTCGCTCATCGTCTATTACGGCCTGAAGAGCATCGGCGCCGACGCCGTCCAGGCGAAAGTGCGACATATGAAGTTCGCCATTCCGGTCGGGCTGAACATCGCGAAGACGAACCGCGACGACATCAGGGGTCCGAAATCGGTCGAGGATTATGCCGAGACCTATCGCATGCTCGCGCCGCACTTCTCCTATGTGACGCTTAACGTCTCATGTCCGAACGCCCAGGACGGATGCCTGTTCCAGGAGCCCGCGATGCTCGAGGGTTTGCTTGCGGCCCTCGCGCGCGAACGCAAGGTCGCCCCGGTCTTCATCAAGATCTCGTCGCATCTTTCGACGGCGGAAGTCGACGGTATCCTCGACGTGGTGGACAACTATGGCTTTATCGACGGCTTCATCGTCGGCAACCTCTCGAAGAGGCGCCACGACCTCGATTTGAAGTCGTCGCCGGTCGAGCTTGAGCGGATTCCGGCCGGAGGCATCTCGGGCCAGCCGGTCCGCGAGCTCTCGACGGGCCTCGTGAGGCACATTTATAAGAGGACGAAGGGCCGCTATACGATCATCGGGCTGGGCGGCGTGTTCACGGCCGAAGACGCTTATGAAAAGATCAGGGCCGGCGCCTCGCTTGTGCAGGTCGTGACCGGGCTCATCTATGGCGGGCCGCTTGCCGTGAAGCGCATCAAGAAGGGCCTCGTGCGCCTGCTCGAGAGGGACGGCTTTCATCACGTGAGCGAGGCCGTGGGAACGGGCGCCTGAACGCGGGCTTGGGATTCATTAAAAGGAGATAAAACGGCGCGTTCCGTTGCGTTAATCTATTTTTCATGATAAAATATGGTGGTATTTGGAACCCCTATGGCTCAGACAACCACCAAGAAATCATCCCTCAGTGCCAGCGTGAAGGCGCGTCCTCCCATCGTTGTCGTGATGGGGCACGTCGACCACGGCAAGACGACCTTGCTCGATTACATTCGCAAGGCGAACATCGCCGCCCGCGAGGCCGGCGGCATCACGCAGGCGGTCGGCGCTTATGAGATCGTCCATGAAGGGCGCCGCATCACGTTCATCGACACGCCCGGCCACGAGGCGTTCACGTCGATGCGTTCGCGGGGCGCCCAGGCGGCCGACCTCGCCATCCTCGTCGTCGCAGCCGACGAAGGCGTGAAGCCGCAGACGAAGGAGGCGATCAGGATCATCGAAGAGGCGAAGACGCCGTTCATCGTCGCGTTCAACAAGACCGACAAGACGAACGGCTCGATCGAGAAGGCCCGCAACGATCTCATGGCGGCCGGCGTCCTGCTTGAGGGGTTCGGCGGCCAGGTGAGCTATCACGGCGTCTCGGCGAAGACCGGCGACGGCGTGAACGACCTTCTGGATCTCGTCCTTCTCGCCGCCGATGTCGAGGATCTGAAATATGACGCCGCGGCGCCGGCGATGGGCTATGTGCTCGAGGCGCGGCGCGATCCGCGGCGCGGCATCGAGGCGACCGTCATCGTGAAGAACGGAACGCTCCGCCGCGGCGATCCGATCCATACCACGCAGGCCGCGGGCAAGGTGAAGATCCTCGAGAACTTCCTCGGCAAGCCGGTCCTCGAACTTGAGCCGTCCGCGCCCGCGGTCATCATCGGATTCGAGACCCTTCCCGCCGTGGGAGAGGAGTTCGCCGTGGGCGACAGCACGCCCGTTGCGGGCGGCCCGGCGGCTGCATCGAGCTCGTTCCGGCAGGCAGCGAAAGCCGCCGCTTCGCCGGCCGGTTCGCAGGAGGGCGGTTCCCTGCTCAATCTCATTTTGAAATCGTCAGACAGCGGCTCGCTCGAGGCGCTCGCCGTCGTCTTGAAGGGAGTCGATCCTTCCCAAACCGGAGCGAATGCGAAGCGGGTGAACATCATCGAGCAGGCGGTGGGCGACATCACGGACGGTGACGTGAAGCATGCCGCCGCGACCGGGGCGACGATCATCGGGTTCAAGAACAAGATAGAGAAGGGCGCGCGCATCCTGGCCGAAGCCCAGACGGTTACGATCATCACGTCGAACATCGTCTATGACCTTTCGAAGGCGGTCGAGGAATACCTGACCGGCGCGCGCGGGCCGGCGGCGCTCGGCGAGCTCGAGGTGCTCGCGCTGTTCAATAAAGAGAAGCTCGAGAAGCAGCTCGTCGGCGGCCGCGTGACGAGCGGCCTCGTCCGCGCGAAGGCGCCGTTCGAGATCGTGCGTCGTGCCGGAACCGCGCAGACGGGTGCGCAGGCGTCGGTGGGAACGGGCCGCATCCTGGAACTCCGCGAGAAGAAGACCGACATCACCCAGGCCGAGAAGGGGAAGGAGGTCGGGCTGCTCGTGAGCGCGCAGACGGCGATCCAGGTGGGCGACATCCTCATCATCAGGAAATAACAGTTCCGCATCCATGAGATTCTTCCGCGCAGACCGCGTGAGCAAGCTGATTCGCGAGGAGCTTTCGATGATCATCATGCGCGAGCTCGACTTCGGCGGCGCGCTCGTCACCGTGACGGGCGTCGACGTGGACAAGAAGCTTGAGCATGCCGCGACGCTCGTGAGCGTGATCCCGTCAGCGGCCGAGGAGCGCGCGATGCGCGAGCTCGAGCGGCACGCCGGACGCCTGCAGCACCTGCTCATGAAGAAGATCAACATCAAGCCGATGCCGCGCGTCTCGTTCGTGCTCGATCACGGCAGCGAGAACGCCGCGAAGATCGAGAAATTGCTTGAGGAGGGACAATAATCTAGAATACGGAGGAGCCGCGCAGTGCAGCAAGGGCCACGTGGTGAAGCAGTAACACAGCGGTCTGCAAAACCGCGATACGCGGGTGCAAATCCCGCCGTGGCCTCACGAAAGGGGTGTGGATTTCTTCGGCTTTCGGATTTCCGCCGGAGCGTCATAATGAAGGTAGTGGAGGTTGGCTTATGCCCCTCGAGATCGATGGCGTCTGGTGTTGCCCGGCAGTCGTCAGCGGGAACGACCAGACCGTGATTCAGGATCTCCCCGCCGGAGATAACTTCGAAGATTACGTCATCCGTCTGGCGACCCGCGAGGAGCTCATACGGTTGGGCACCAAGCATGTTGCCGTCAGGCGGACCACTCTCGATTACACGGATTTGAGGCATCAGCTTCTTTGGGAAGCGTGACCTTGCGCTTTTTTTTCACTCCGTCCGGCATCACCACCCCTTTGCCGGACTTTTTTTTGCCCGCGAAATGGCATACACTCAGGGTGCGCCCGGGTGGCGGAACGGTTTACGCAGAGGACTTAAAATCCTTGACCCGCAAGGGTTTGTGGGTTCGAATCCCACCCCGGGCACACAAGAAGGTCTCTTGAAGGGACGGCGTCGCGCCCTGCTGGGCGCGCGCCCAGGCTCTCGCCGCCTCCGCGGCTCCGAGACTCCCTTCAAGAGACCTTCTTGTGTGCCTGTGCATGGTGGAGGGATTCGAACGCCGGAGGAGAATTTTTCAGCAGAAAAATTCTCCGAGGCGGTGCCCAGGCCTCGCGAGCGCGACGGCGCGAGCGAGAGCCGCGGGCGAATCCCACCCCGGGCCGCATGATATAGTTAGGGCATGCATCAAAAGGGCTTCGCTCTGCTTGAACTCCTGATCGTTGCCATTGTCATAGCTCTCGTTGCGGGTGGAGCGTGGTATGCAAGCCATCTTCAGCTCGCTCGCAATCAGCCGATCAGCAATTCGGTAGTGCCCGTCAATGTATCTTCCGCTTCCGGGCCTTCTTCAACGATTTCGACTTCAGTCCAGATGGCTGAGCCTGCCAACAGCGGAACTTCGACCAATCCGACGAGCACGATAAGTTGGCAAACGTACCATGATCCCGAATTTACCCTGATCATTCCCACCGATTGGACCGCTTCGACAACATCGTCAGTGATATCCCTGGCTTATCCCGAAAATACTTCGACCGTTCCCTATCGTTCGATTACCTTCACCTCTCAAGCATTGAACGGTCCCGTGTTGATTATCACGGCTGTTCCGCACGGATATGATATGGTTGATCAATCCGACGATGCGCCCGCTTGCCTTGCCACGAATGGTCAGCACGATTTTTATTATTCGACTTGGAATGGAAACACTCCTGCGGGTCTGTTGAGCGAAGTACGCCAATCGGTTGCCTCGTTTAAGACGCAAGCTTTCGCGGTTTCTCTTCCGATAACGGCGCTGCCGTGGACATTCGCCGGTACTTCGGGGAGCAACGCCGGCTATCCGAAAAAGATCAGCATCGGCGTTCCTCCGGAGTTCGCCGGTCAGATTGCCGCATATGGCGTCGCCGGAAAGGTTTGGCTTGGCCCGGCGGGTTGGACAGGCTCCGGCAGCGAAGGGCAAGACGGGAGTCTGGAGGTGAATTTATATCCGTCAGGCGAATCCGCAACGTCGGGGCCGCATGTGAGTTATGAGAACATACCAGCTTGCTCGAATTGCATGCTGTACGCAGCTGGCACCTATTTTCCTGCGGCACGGCAGGAGGAGGCAGGCACGTATCCATACGCGACCTCGACCATCCCTCAGGGATTGGTTGTCAGTACGGTGTCCCCGACGCTCGTGACGTATGAACTACCGAATCAAAATGGGCTTCTAACGCGAGGAGTCGCTTATTATGATCCGCATAATGATCCGCTCGGCTTTTATTACCTTGAAGCAACTTATGTTCTCCCGCAATCCCAAGCTGATCTTGCCAATGCTCTCGTGCAGGCCTTCATCGGTCAAGAAGGGTTGAAGTAGATTTTCGGAAGCATGTTGTACTATCCGTCCGGCAACGGTAGTTAAAATTATGTCTTCGCAGCATCCTTTCCGGAATTTCACTATACTATACCCATGGCAAAACGGATCTCCGGAGGCGTGGCGCACACCCTGCCGCCGGACCTGCGAAAAGCGCTGGCATCCGATCCCAGGGCTTTGGCGAAATGGGAAAGCCTTACGCCGCTCGCGCGCAATGAGTGGATTTGCTGGGTCGTCTCTGTCAAAACGGCGGAGGTGCGGCAAGAACACATAGCGCGGGTGCGTTCGGAACTGAAGGAAGGGATGCGACGTCCCTGCTGCTGGTACGGCTGCATCCACCGCAAGGACAAGCCCTTGAGCCCGTCCCAGAAATTCGTCATCGGAAGGCGGGGAAAAAAGAAGATATAAGGAGGGATCTGTGTTCGGGTCGGTCGTCGCCCGCGGCTCTCGCTCGCGCCGCCGCGCTCGCGAGGCCTGGGCACCGGCTCGCAAGAATTTTCTGCTGAAAATTCTTGCTCCGCCGTTCGACTCCCTCCATAAGAAAAACAAGATTCCTCCTCTCCCTTTCAGGGCTTCTCGGAGGCACGTAGGTGCCGAGAGAGAGTGCTCGGCCAGCAGGCCGAGACACGTCCCTGAAAGGGAGAGGAGGAATCTTGTGCTCGGGGAGGGAGTCGAACCCTCATGACCTTGCGATCGGCGGATTTTGAGTCCGCTGCGTCTGCCATTCCGCCACCCGAGCATGAAAACGCCACATCACTATAGGCGAGACGCCGCCTTTTTTCAATCGGCCGGTGGGGATGAAATCGCGGCCTTTTTAGTGTAAAATCAAGGCATATGGCGCGCGTCATCGCAATCTGCAATGCGAAGGGTGGGGTCGGCAAGACGACCACCGCCGTGAACCTTGGCGCCTATCTCGCCATGGCGGGCAAGCGGGTGCTGCTCGTCGACTTCGATCCGCAGGCGAACGCGAGCTCGGCGCTCGGCCACGACGTGCGCGCCACGACGACGAGCATCTATCACGGCATCCTCGACCTTGTCCCGCACGGCGACCTCATCTGGTCCTCGCCGCTCTTCAACTATCATTACATTCCGGGAGCGCCCCACCTGGCCGGCGCCCTCATCGAGCTCGTCGACGCGCCCGAGCGCGAATATTACCTGCGCAAGTTCGTGAACCGCGTGCGGCACACCTATGACTACATCCTGATCGACCTGCCGCC
>Ga0335069_10000359_pt1 | contig 77498 bp, 62 predicted proteins | sample Lox_Sample_11_FD_206714 | JGI IMG/M metagenome (GOLD analysis project Ga0335069, IMG submission 206714) | Soil microbial communities from Loxahatchee National Wildlife Refuge, Florida, United States - Lox_Sample_1.1 | ecosystem: Environmental > Terrestrial > Soil > Wetlands | place: USA...
CTCGTCGAACGTGTACCGGCGAGGTCTGCTCAGCCGCTTACCTTGCTCTTCAATTTCGCTAATGTAGCCGTCCGCCTGGAAAGAACTTCGTCGCACAGCCATGCGCTTGCCATCGGCGGCGATGCTCAACGAAGTTATATCGTCTCGGTCGTTCGTAATTCTGGCGGGCGCGCCCGACAAGCGGGCAGTGCGGGGATTGACACGCACCCACCATAGGTTGGCATCTGCCTGGTTGGGTGGAGGTTCCTGCATCGAGTAGATCAGGCGCCCCGTGTTCGTCCACACGAGGTTGTTCCCGAGCCGGGAATCAGACAACACGACAGCAGCGCGTCCGCTCGCCACGTCAAAAACCTCGATTTGCTTCAGCGCTTCCGTGGGACCTGCAGAATTTTTGGTGCGAACGCAGGCAAATCGCTTTCCGTCTTGCGACCAGGCAGCCGGGCCAAATCCCTCGTGGCCACCGTCTACAATTTGTCGAGCATTGCTGCCATCGGCATCCATAAGCCAGATCTGTTCGCTGTCCCAGAGGCCCATCAGATAAGCGATCTTTGATCCATCCGGGGAGATGCGGGCCGACGAGCCCTGATCGGCAAGCTTTCGTGGCGGCCCACCTAAGACCGAGATCTTCCATAAACTCGGTGGGCCGGTTCGAGGGAGGTTGGTGCCTGGAGCATCTTTCGGGTAGCCAAACCAGGTGACGACGAGGTGAGCGCTATCCGGGAACCAACTCTCGGGCAGCGCATCAAAATCCTTCGGCAGCGGCAACGGATGGGTTTCGCCACCATCGACCTGTCGCAGGTAGAAGCCGCTTACATCGCTGTATGCCAAATACTTTCCGTCTGGCGAGATCACGCCGCCGGTCACGGGCGCGTCCTCCGTATTCGCGGTTAGCCGTCGCTGCCCGAGAAGGGGCCGTGGCTCAAGGCGAAGCCCGAAGGACGCCTGTCGCAGCCATTCTCCCCATCGCGTGTGGGATAAGTAACTGCTCTCGCTGATCAACAACCCAGCCGTCGCGAGTAACGCCAGCGCGGCTGCCACAATTGCTGCCTTTGGCTTCCAGGAACCTTCTCGAACATGCGTGGGAGGAACGGCCACCGGTCCGGGCGGGGTAATCGGCACGACCCGGGATGGCGGCGTTCTGTAAGTGACGTCAGGCAGCCATTCTACCGGCAGCAGGAATCGATACCCTACCTTGGGAAGAGTCTCGACAAACTTCGGATTCTCCGCCGAGTCTTCGAGCGCCTGCCGCAGCTTCTTCACGGCAGTGTTCACCCCGTGTTCGAAGTCCACGAAGGTGTTTTCCGGCCAAAGGGCATACCGCAGTTGCTCGCGGGTAACGACCTTTCCGTCCGCCTCCAGCAGCAAGCGCAACACTTGAAGGGGCTGCTCCTGAATGGCAACGCGCGAGTCAGAACGGAACAACTCGTTGCTGCTTAGATCGACTCGGAACCGGTCGAAGCGAGCACACACCCGACGAGGAGAACCGTAAGTGGCCAAGAATGCGCCCCTCTCCAAATCGCAGAAGTGTATCCCAGTTTGTCCTCCCGCCGCCGAATTATCTGCGAGCACCCAACTCTAACTACGCACTACACAAGTACTTGCGCAGGTCACCTTCAATTCACCGCTCGATTCACCCTCGGTGCATTGAGCGTCCGGCGGTCGCGTGCGATGGTGCGCCAGCCGTGGGGTTTTGGCCTCTCATCGGGTTCAGGACCCAAACGCGGGAAGCACACACTCTGGAGAAACCAAATGAAATTTCGCATCTCGCTTGCACTCCTCACCCTGGTCCTGTCTGCGTCGTCAACCTTGACGGCTCATGCCGGCTGCACCAACGCCACCATCAAAGGCGCTTACGCGTTTACGATCCGGGGGCAAGTTCTGTTGCCGGATGGATCGAGCCTACTGATCGACGGGCTCGCTCGTACGACCTTCGACGGCGAAGGAAACCTAACCCAACTCGACGCCGTCGCCACGAATGGCGGCGTCGCGCCGGGCTGGCGTGTCAGCACTGGCACCTATTCGCTGAGACCGAATTGCACCGGCACCATGACCGTAACGAACGGCGATCAACCGCCGATCCACCTGCAGTTGATTGTGTCCCAGTCCGGCAACACGATCCGCGACATGGTGATGGATCCCGGTTTCGTTACTACGGCCGAAGCGGAGCGCATCCACGTTCCAAAGAATTAGCGCGCCGTAAAGCCAAACTAAAAAGGGCGGGATGCCGTCACCCGCCCCTGTTACTTTGCTCTTGGAAGGGCGGCGAAAAGAACAGCCTCCAGACTCTCAGCGAGCTTTTGTTCGGCGCGGACTCAACCAAGAGTCCATGAGCGTAATCGCCTGTTAACGACAACTATTAACGGATAGCATGGTCTGCGTGACAGAACTCATCACAACGAAGAGGGTTACGCTAGGTCCTCACCACCTGAAGCCGGGACGAACCAAACACACGATTCGCGACGGCAAAGGAAAAAGGGAATTTGCGCCATTCATCGCGTTGGAAATCGCCAGATATCCAAACCAGCCAAGCTGCTATCTTTTCCATATTTCCGAAAACGGCGAAGTTGCGGATACGTGGCACCAGACACTTGAAGAGGCACTCGATCAAGCGGAATATGAATTTGGAGTCGGACGGCACGAGTGGGTGGATGTGCATCTGCCCTTCGGTTCAACCGGTCAATGAGTGTAATCGCCTGATTACAACAACAATGAAAGTAGAAGGGGCGAAATGATGCCGGCGACGCTTGGGGCGTAGATACGGGTACTGGCAGCCTGCCCAGAGCTGTAGGATTTACGATTTGGTGACGCACACCCATGCCGCACCTGCGACAAATGACAGGCTCACAGTATTCGAGAGGGGTGTAGACTCCTCCGGCCGCACCGATAAAAACCGATTCCACTCGTTACGATTCGATGTGAGCCATGAGTGAAAGCGATTTGCACCAACCTCCCAACATACTGGGACGAGCGGGAAGCCGCCGGATACGGTGGATTCCTGCAGTCGACATTGTGCGCCGATATGAGTCGTCGTGGCTGCGCAACGACCTTGTGGCCGGTCTGGTGTTGACCGCCATGCTCGTGCCCGTCGGTATCGCCTACGCAGAAGCCTCGGGCGTTCCCGGTATCAACGGCTTGTACGCCACAATCGTGCCCTTGATCGCGTACGCGATTTTCGGTCCCAGCCGCATCCTCGTTCTGGGTCCGGACTCCTCCCTTGCGCCCGTGATCCTCGCCGTCGTACTGCCTCTTTCCGCCGGGGACCCTCAACGGGCCGTCGCGGTGGCTGGGATGCTCGCAATTGTTTCCGGCGTCGTTTGTGTCGGCGCAGGACTGGCGCGCCTCGGCTTCGTGACGGAGCTGCTCTCAAAGCCAATCCGTTATGGCTACATGAACGGCATTGCCTTGACCATCCTGCTCAGCCAGACCCCAAAAGTCTTGGGTTTCTCCGTGAAAGCAGATGGACCGCTTCGCCAGGCGTGGGGAATCGCTGGAAAAATATTGGCAGGAAACACGAACCTGCTAACTTTTCTCATCGGCGGCGGGACTCTTGTGATGATCTTGTTTCTCAAGCGCTGGCCGCGCCTGCCCGGAATGTTGATCGCCGTAGTGACTGCCACCGTTGTCGTTGCCGCTTTCGATCTCGCTAAACGAGTATCGGTTCTCGGCCCTCTCCCGCGTGGGTTGCCATCGCCCCGCATTCCCTGGACACAAGTGGCCGACCCGATCGCAATTCTTACGGGAGGGGTCGCGGTCGCTCTCGTTTCCTTCGCAGACACGAGTGTGCTTTCTCGCACCTATGCGGCTCGTCTTCGAGCACCGGTCGATCCCAATCAGGAGATGGTAGGTCTTGGGATCGCCAACCTGGCCGCAGGCTTCTTTCAAGGGTTTCCGATCAGCAGCAGTTCCTCGCGCACGCCTGTCGCTGAGGCAGCCGGTTCCAAAACGCAGGTAACCGGAGTGGTGGGTGCATTGGCCATCGCACTATTGCTTCTGCTGGCGCCCAACCTGCTCCAATTTCTCCCGCACACGGCGCTGGCTGCGGTTGTGATCGCTGCGGCGCTCGGTCTTTTCGAAATCTCGGACCTTCGTCGCATCTATCGCATTCAGCGCTGGGAGTTCTGGCTCTCAATGGCGTGCTTCGCAGGCGTGGCGGTGTTCGGCGCGATTCCCGGAATTGCCGTGGCGATCGTGATTGCCGTCATTGAATTTCTCTGGGACGGATGGCGCCCGCACTCAGCCGTGCTCGGCAGGGTCGAGCATGTGAATGGCTACCACGACATCACCCGCTATCCAGGCGCGCGCCTCATTCCGGGCCTTGTATTGTTTCGCTGGGATGCGCCACTTTTTTTTGCCAATGCAGAGTTGTTTCACGAACGTGTTCTAGAGGCTGTCGCGCAATCGCCCACGCCGGTGCGCTGGCTCGTCGTTGCCGCAGAGCCTGTTACCAGTGTTGATGTCACCGCAGCCGATGCTCTTTCTGAACTCGATGACACCCTGCACGCCTCCGCTATCGAATTATGCTTCGCGGAGATGAAGGATCCAGTCAAGGACAAGTTGAAACGCTTTGGAATATTTGCACGCCTGAGTGACCAAGCTTTCTTTGCGACCATCGACGACGCGGTGAGTGCCTACCGCACGACGTATTCAGTCAGCTAAACGCGGGAGCGCAACCAAAACACGGGCTCGAAAGGCTTGCCGGGCCGCCTGTTCCGGTTGGCGAAAAATCTCCGATAGCACTCCGAAACAAGTCAGTACTTTTCCGTTACAAATTTCCGACCTTTGAGCGAGGCCTGATCGTCGTACGCACCTTTCATCGAGCGCTTGGGCAGCTTCACTTTTTGATGCGGCGCTTTCTTGTGAGGAATCAGGTTGAGGATGTGAGCCAGACAGTTGAGCCGGGCTCGTTTCTTATCATCCGACCGCAGAATGTGCCAGGGAGCGTGCCTGGTGTCCGTCGCTTTGAGCATCAGGTCTCGGGCACGCGAATACTCGAACCATTTACTGCGTGACGGCAGGTCCATCGGGCTGAGCTTCCACTGGCGTAGCGGGTCATTCATACGCGCCTCAAAACGACGCTTCTGCTCTTTGTCGCTGGACTCGAGCCAGATTTTGATGAGTTGGATGCCGCCTTCTACGATGTATTTCTCCATCTCGGGACAGAGTTCAAGAAAGCGCGAGTGTTCTTCCTTCGAGCAAAAACCCATCACATACTCCACGCCCGCGCGGTTGTACCAGCTGCGATCGAAAATTACGATTTCGCCTGCCGACGGAAAGTGTTGCATGTAACGCTGCATGTACATCTGCGACTTCTCGCGATCGGACGGTGCGGGCAGCGCTACGGTGCGGAACACGCGTGGGCTGACACGCTCGGTCAGCGCGCGAATGGTGCCCCCCTTGCCGGCAGCGTCGCGGCCTTCGAAGACGATGATGACGCGCAGTCCCTTATGCTTAACCCATGCCTGGAGGTCGCACAAACGGGCTTGGAGCTTGCGTAGTTCTTGCTCGTATTGTTTACGATCTAATCCCTTTTCGTTGGTCTTGTCTTTTTTCCTAGTCATCGCTCAGTGCCCTTGTAACAGCCAAAATTCGAATCTGCCGCATCCTGTGACGGTACTCACGCTTCATTCATCGGCATACTGGCAGTATTGCTAGGTCCGATTTCCAAACTCGGCCTCTTCCATGTCAGTTGGCGATAAATCGCGATCTCTAACAACGTCGGCGGTGTCAAGCACGATCTGGGCACACTTTCGCATGCACTCGTCAAAGAGCGCCTTTTCGCTTTCGTAGATAGTTGCGCTTTCCAAGCCTTGGGCTCGCTTGAATCGTCAGGGTCAGGAACTCGGTCCGACCCATACGGCGGGGAAGAAAGATTGCCAAGGTGGCGATGGCGCGGACACTTGCAGTGCATCTGTACTGGATGTGGCGCCGGGGCTGCGACTATGGCGCTTGGCAAATGTTCGGTTCGCACGCGGGAGTGCCCGGACATCCCGATGGTGAGCGGTAAATCAAAATCGAGATTGGCAGTCAATTCCTTGGCTGACGGATTGACGTTGATGATCGTGGCTGTAACGAGAACGCAGTTCGCAGGGTGGCTGTTCTCCTGCAGATAAAGAGACCGCCGCGCACTCTCAGTCAGATTGCGCAGAACCACGGTGGTGAAAACTGCTAAGACGCCAACAAAGATTACACCCTGGCGTTTCCCTCTACTCGCCATCCGATTCGCTCACCTGCGGTGGTAGCCACCACGGCCACCACCGCCCCAGCTTCGGCCGCCACCGCCCCAACCACCATTGCTGCCGCCGGAACGCTGAAAATTCTGGCTCTGAGTCGTACCTCTCTGTCGGTTCTGCATCTCTGAGTTGAGGTTTTCGTTCGTCATGCTTCCGGAATTGTGCTGCTGATTAAAGCTTTCTGGATGCTGTTCGGAACTCCCCTGTGCGCTTTGATTGTGTTGTTCGTAACCTTGGGCCTGCTGCTGGAAGCTCGATTCAGCGTTAGGGTGCTGTTGCTGGTAGTTTTGGGCATTCGACTGCGCGTTTGGGTGTTGCTGCTCGAACTGTTGGGCATTGGCCTGGGCTTGAGGGTGCTGCTGCTCGTAATCCTGCGCGTCCTGATGCGCTTGTTGCTGGTTTTGGGGAACGTTTACGTTGTTCCACGAGTTCGTGCTGTTGTTATATTTTTGCCAGCCGGATCCAGTATTCTGATAGACATTTCCATCGTGGCCCGCATACATATCTCCACTCGCATTCTTTCCGGCGTAGGTGTTGCCGTAGGCACTGGATGTTGCGACGCCATGACCACCTTGCGAACCCTGGGCTGTGGCTACTGTTCCATTCGCTGTCGAATAGTGTTGGGTATAAGCCGCCTTGTTTCCCTGCTGCACGTAGGATTGGCCCCACTGCGACGTGGGACTCGAGCCCTGATGGCTTGCGCTGTAGGTTCCTGTGTATGGGTTATATGCCTGACCGGCGCTTTGGCGGCCGTATGGCGTTGTCACCGACGCGCCTTGTTTGTAGGTGCCTGTGTACGGATTATATGAAGCCGCTCTCGTCGTTGTGCCGTACGGCCCGCTCGTCGTTTGAGACACGCCATATGCACCGGTCCGTGTGTTGTAGTAATTCGAATAGCCGTAAGCCCCATAAGGCGTTGGATAGGGTCGATACACCGGATATCCGTACGCAGGATAGCCAACATAAGGTGGATAGTAATAGCCTGTTCCACTGCATACGATCGCGCCCACGGCCGCGCCCATAACGAATGCGCCCATATATCCCGCCGTGTAGCTGGACTGCACGTTTCCACTCGAAGTAGTGGTCTGCGTCACATAGGTCACGTTGTAAACCGGGGAACTCGGTGGGATCGAATAGATGGCTTGAGGCACTGACGGCGCGGTGGTCCAAGGGCCGTTTGGGGTGGTGGACATGAACCACACTCCCTGCAAGCATAGGTAGTACATGTTTCCGACCTGGATCACCTTGTCGGGAGTGTTGCTCGCATATGCGAGGCTCGTTCCCTCAATCGGAATGAACTTCGGTTCACCGGTGTAGTTGACCTTGGCCTGAGCAGCCGCAGATTTAGGCTCGATCTCCATCACCGTGGGAATCTGTGCGATCAGAACCGCGTCCCTGGCTTCGTCTGTGCCCGGAACGGAGGCTAATATCGCGCTCGCTGGACTCGAGGGGGGAATGTTAGCGAAATCGGCCGGCAAATCGAGTGAAGCGAAGGTCCACTGCCCTTCGAGGGTTTTCGACTTGAACCACCTTCCTGCCGCGAGGTAGTAGTACTCATTGGTCGTTGTGTAAACGAAGACCGGACTATCGGTGTTTGTGGCGTAGACGAGTTGCGTCTGCGGAATACTGGCGTACACCGGCTTGCCGTCGAACAGGATCACTTCTGAGGGAACGTTGCTGTAGAAGACGGCTGGAATCGGACCGCCGGCCTGAGCTGGCGGAGGAATTACCTTCTGCAATGGCTGAAACTGCGGATCTTTGGGAAGCTTGCCCATATCCTTCGGCAACTTCATAGTGCCCTGCCACGGACCATGTAAATCAGCGGCGGTAAGCCAGTGCTGTCCGACTAAGAGATAGTATTGCGACTCCTTCGTGTCGAGAAATACGGGCCATTGTGTGTTCACGACGAACTTGAGCTTGGTGTCGGGGATCGCGGCAAGCACCGGGTCTCCGTCCACGGCGAGCAGGATTGCCGGAGAGTAGCTGACAAAAATGAAAGGGGCGTCGTTTTTCAAGCTGACAGTTTTGGCGGCTTGAGGCTTTGGGATGCAGGCAACGACCCGTTCCAGCGATATGTTAACCACGGGCGGAACAAAAGTCCGCAGGAGTTCATCCATCTGGGCTGTTGCGACGGGATCGAGACCCGGAAAGTAGGTGTTAAGGACCTGAATTCCGTAGACCACGACCATATGCTTATCATTGTCGACGTTGGTTGTACCCTTCAGCGTTGCCGCTCCGATTACTTGCTTGCCCCCCGCCGGAGTCAATTGGAATGCTTGACGCCAGGTGATCTGGACATAATCCTTCCAGTCGTCCACTTGAGGCTGATAACTGATCAAAGTGCCACTGGGATTGCTATTTTTGCGAGGCCAACCGGGATCCTGTGCAAAGCCGGCCACAACTGTCGTCAGGAGCAACAAAACTCCTGCGAGTAATTTCGTTTTCACGATGGCCTCCTCTCGGGACTGGCACCTTCGATGTCGACGTGGACTATGTTTGCGGAACGATTAGTGTGCGATCACTTGGCTGCATTTCAGCCCGACACCGTTCTATCGCTCCCCCCAGTGATACTCCACACCAAAGTTGGGACCTTTCTGCGTCAAGCGGAGAGCGATCTGATCGCTCGATCCGGTGATCTTTATCCTGCTTCCCAAAAGATATCCGGCTCAAACATCCAAATGCCGAGCGAGAGGGACGCCGACCATGTCATTGAATGGCTAGTACGATCTCGACAAGGAGAGCTCCGCCAAGGAATGCAACTCAGATATGTCGGGCTCATCAGCAAGGTTTTCTCCTCCTACTTGTGTTGTAATTCTGCTGCGAGAATCGGGATCGCCAGGTTACAGGCCTGCACGCCCTGGACAACACAAAGCTTGAGAACCTCCATGATTTCTTCGATCGTCGCACCCGCTTTGAGTGCATTGCGTATATGACGTCGCGTACCGGGAGCGTACATGTGCGTGTAAGACACGTCGAACGCGATGCTCAGTAACTCCACTTCTTTCGGCGTTAGCGTACTGCCGGCATAAATCCCTCCTCCCGTCGCCATGAACTGGTCGGTCCAGGCAGGATCCAGGTCGAAAAATGGATTCCAAGCCTCATTCCACTGCCCGATCGCCTTCATCCGATCACAGGCGGGCGTTGCAGCGTTCTTCTTTGTCGAGAGAAGCTTTCCAGCGGCATTCGCTTCTTCGAGCAGGATCGGCGCACCAAGACTGCAGGAGTGGATCGACAGTAAGGCTGCCATCTTGATCACTGTCAGAATCTCGTCGCGGGAAGCCCCTGCCTCGAGCGCTGCGCGAATGTGCCGGCGTGTCCCCTCCGGGTTCAGATTCGTGCACGCGGCATTAATTGCGACCCCGATCAACTCAACGAGTTTCAGCGGCAGTAACTCGCTTCTCCAGGGATTCGTGGACATGCGGAAACAAGCGTCCGCCCAGTACGAATCCCATGCCTGCAACTGATCCGCAGCTGCATCCCAAGGTCCGGTAATCGTTTTGGATACGTGTTCCATACGGTCCATCGCAAGAATTCGGTGCGCAAGATTGAGTAGGCAAACCTCGCAGGGTCGCACGAACGGTGAAACCCTGCGAGGCGGATGAACCTGGCTAGGCTCTCTTCTTTTGCATTTCGACGGCTACAGCCGGAGGCAACATGCAGGCCGCAATCGGATGCGAATCGCTGGCGAGTGTGGCGGCGAAGCGTTTACCGTCCGTCTCCCAGTGCTGTATTCCCTTGTTATGGTCAATGGGATTCGGTGCCATGCCGAGGGCTTTCAGGGTCTCGTCGATGCTGTTGTACCAGACGCCCACTTTCATGATCTTGCGCGCCTCTGTCGCTGTCGCCACCCGGCGGCCAAACCGCTTGCAAAGCTCCACGCAATTCTTGATCTGTTGCAGCGTGGTTGCCCGCTCGCGATTCGCTCCCCAGATGTTGTCCTCATTCCCAAGCCGCACATGCAGCCCGAGAATCATCCCGAGAGTTTGAACCGTGATGTTGCCGCGCAAGCTTGACCAATAGGTTGCAACCGCGCCTTGCGGTATCCGCTGCAGGAAGCTCATAAGGTCAAACGGGTTTTGCCAGCATGAGCCGCCACCGTAGGCAGCCATCGCCATGTTGACCGGGCCCATGTAAGTACCGTTGCGAATCAAGCGCTCGATGATGTCCCACTGGTGAATATGGCCGGGTACGAAGTAAGGCTGAATGCCATTCTTTCGCAGTCGCTTGAGGTGCTCGAGATAGAACTGTGGAGCGGCATCCACAACCATTCCCAGCCAGGCACTCTGCACTTTCGGATCTTCAAAGTGTGTTCCTTTGATATCGTCCGGACTCATCATCGAGACCACATCCCACAAAGTCGTGCCGGTTGCGATGGTGACAAACTCAGGCTTTGGAGTTAGCTCTGTGAGCATGTGCCGGGTGTCGTAGTCGAGCCACTTTGCTTTCGCGTCTTCGGATTTCGGGCGCGAACGAAATTGAGCCGCCGACCTGGATGATCAGATCTGGTACAGCCTTCCGTATCCTCTCGATCATGTGATTGAATTGGTCGAAATCCGTGGAACCATGTCCGGTGGCAGGGTTGCGAACGTGCAGGTGGAGCATCGTTGCTCCAGCCTCATAACAGTCAACCGCTGCCTGGACCTGTTCGTCCCAGGTCAAGGGAATATCGCAATCACCCGGAAGATACTGTGGACCGTACGGCGCGGCCGTGATGATGAGTGGATCCATATACTCTGGAACTAACATGTTGTCGGTGTAGTTCATCTCTTCTCTCCTTTGTTTCTCAGGGTGAGTTAGTCCGGCATGGGTGGTGGGAAAACAGCTGGGTCCGCTTGCCACAAGCCAAACATATTCCTCGCGGGATCCGCTACGATCTTCACCCATGCCGTCTTGGGCGCTGCGGTTTTCGGACGGACGACTGTCCCTCCCAATCGTTCGACCAGAGTTACGGTCGCGTCGAGCGCCCCAACCTTTATGTAGAGCATCCAGCCATTCAGGTTGGGAATCGCTCGGTACGTCAGGCCGCCGTTCAAAAGGTTGTTTTCACTCGCGCCGGTCTGGATTCGCCAATAGTCCACCGCCGGCATCTGCTCGAGCTGCCAGCCGAAGACCTCGCGGTAAAAGTCGGCCAGGCCGTGCGGCGGCGGGCCATAGATTTCGAAGTGCGTCACTGCATTGTCCATGTGTAGGCTCGAATGCAAATCGTCGAAGTCAGCGACGGTGTCGCATTGCTTTTGTGCTCCACGGTCTGCTTACCCGTAAAGTTCTGCCCGCCCACCTACTTCTGTTTCGGCGGGTAGTTCTTCAGCAACTTGTCCATGGCTTTGTCCAGATTCTTCTGGTTCTTCTCTTGGTTTGAACTGGGATCGATCGTCTTTGTGGCCGTACCCGTCCAGACCAACTGCTTTTGCGACGGATCATACATATCGAGAACGAAGGTCCCGACATTGATCGTCGAACTTGTGGCGGATCCCATCCCACCGAAGCGCACGCCACCACCCATCCCGTAGGCATTCCACTGCTTCTCTTTGTCCACGGCGATCTGATACCCGAGATAGAGATCGGCCTTGTCATCGTCGGTCTTGGTCATGCCTTTCGAGCCCAGCTGCGAATCAACCGACTGTTTGATTTGGGCGTCAACGATCTGATTTGGGTGAGCCCCACCCTCGATCGCAACCCACTTATAAGTATGGAACTTGGCAAAATTCGTTCCCGGCATGAAGTTATACTTCACGTCCTGACCAACGAGGGTGCTTGCACCGGCCACGACCAACGTCAGGAGTAGAATCAGTCTCATCTTGGTTGTCATAAGCGTCTTCCCTCCGAATGCCTTCTTTGAGAAGTCTTACATCTTGTTGTAATTCGAGTTCTGTACGTCAACTTTGAGTTGCTTGCTGACGCCTTCTACTGTCATTGTCGCAATGTGATTGGTTCCGTCAGCCAACTTTGAAAACTGGACGTCAATTTTCACTGCATCGCTTGGCGAGTCCATGTACGAAGCTATCTGAACCGACTGCAGAGCCTTCTGCTCTTTGTTCAAAATGATGGTCATAGAATCATTGGGCTTGAGATAGCTCGTGATGACGAGCTGAACCTGATCTGGAGTTGCGCCTGCTCCCAGCTTGATGTTCCCTTGTTTGAATGCCTCCTGCAGCTTCTCGTGATCCGGCGGCGCGTAGGAGTGCGCAAGGGCTGCGATCTTCTCCGCATACTCCTTGTATTCCTCCTTCTTTTTCTCGACCACATGCTCCTTCAGCCGGCCGCCGCGCCCTCCCGCTTGCTGCGGTGGTTCCTGAGGCTGACTGGGGTTCAGCGGCGTTTTCTGAGGTTTGCCATCTGGTCCCATGCGCACCTGAAATTGTTCCTGCTTCTTAACCTCCCCTTTCAGGCTAATCGTGTCCTGCTCCTGCCACGTATAAGTGGCAAGGCTTTGTTTGTTCTTCGCCGAATTCTCCTTCATCTCGGCCAAACGCTGCTGGATTTCCGGATTCTGAGCAACTAGGAAAGTTGACAGTAGTTGCAGAACACCGAGAGCGGCCAGTACCGACATCAAGCCCCAACCATACCTCCGGAGTCCAATGCTCATGATCTGTTCTCCCAAGTCCGCATTTATTTGAGAACTTAAAATCCCACGACGTCGCTACGAAGACACACCACGCCACACGGCTCGCCAGCTACTTACAACGCGCGAGCACAACTGAACAGCCCGACGTGGAAGACTGCAAACGGACGCCTCTCCGCACCACTCAAGAGCGGCTCTCAATTTTTTCGGAAACACAGCCCGCTTGGTCAACTCCAGACGGTGGAGAATGCCAAGGCATATACGAAAGTGGGCGGATTCTACACCAATCCCGTCCGTGTGCAAGTGATTTTGGGTGTCGCAAATAGCTCAACGCGGTCCGTGCGGCACGAAACCCGGCCAGACGCTACCCGTGCGGCGGGCGATTGTCTGTGATGTAGATCACAATTCCTTGGAGGGGCACCTAAGATCTATACACGTTGTATTCATACCGTTGCTTACTATCACCCTGAGCGCCGTCAGGGGCCGCGATGTCAGCCATCGTCAGAGCGCGCGACTCGGCAGAGGACGTTGCACGCGGAGAAAACGGGATGCCATTAAGCCCGTCGCGATCAATCAGTTCATCGGCCGCCGTCCCATTGCAGCTTTCGGAAACTCCGACGGTGACCGGCAGATGCTGGAATGGACTGCAGCTGGACGTGGCAATCGATTAGTGTTGCTCGTTCATCACACTGATGCTGCCCGCGAGTATGCCTATGACCGGGACTCTAGTGTGGGAAAACTCGAGGAAGCTCTTTATGAAGCTAACGCTAAAGGCTGGGTGGTAGTCGACATGAAAAAAGATTGGAAGCGGATTTTCGCGTTTGACAAAAGCCAAAGATCCACAAGCTCTTGCCCGCTTTCAGCGTGAGACGCAGGCCGCGTCGGCGCTGAACCACCCGAATATCTGCACGATTTACGAGATTGATGACCAGCAACGGCGAGCGTTCATTGCGATGGAGTATTTGGACGGCATGACGCTGAAGCACCGCATCGGCAATCGCCCGATGGATACGGAACTGATTCTCAGCCTCGGCATCGAGATCGCCGATGCACTCGACGCGGCCCGTGCAGAAGGCATTGTCCATCGCGACATCAAGCCTGCGAATATCTTCGTCACCAAGCGTGGGCACGCCAAGATTCTCGATTTCGGATTGGCGAAAGTGACGCTGCCCGGCAGCTCTGCGAGCCACGCCGCGGTCGAGCAGACCGGCTCCATGAACGACCAGCACTTGACCAGTCCCGGCTCGACGCTGGGCACGGTTGCGTACATGTCGCCTGAACAGGTGAAAGGGAAAGAGCTCGACCCCCGCACTGATCTGTTTTCCTTCGGGGCCATCTTCAACGTCGGGAGAACCGTGTCCCGAGGCAGGTCTTTCGAGGGAAGGCGGACAAGGCATGGCTCGCGTTAACGCAATCCGGCTCAGTTTTTGTTGCGACACAGGCCCTTTGGAATCCAGTCATGCACCATGGTAGTGGCGGGTTTCGATGATAGATGGAGTATGAGCACGATGGACCGGCGCTGTTCGGTGCCGATAGCGGTGAGGTGCATGGCCAACCCCATGGGAACGATGACCGGAGCGCCCCCAGTCCGGCCGATCTGCATCCGGTCATCGGAAGTTTCGAGACATGTTTCCCCGCCTACCGCATACCAGGCCTCCGGGCCAGAGTGGATGTGTGCAGCAGCGGTCATCCCGGGTGTGAAGGCCGCTTCCATCAATTGTGCCGAGTACGTTTCTCCTGCCACGATGGGAAGGGGGCCAATTTCGGCGACGCGATTTCCGTGGGTCGATCTCCACTTCTCATCTGAAATGGTCATCAACCAAACCTTATCGAAAGACTCGACAACGATGCCCTGCGGCCCCTTATCGGCCTGCGCAGCAGCGCGTGACGGATAGGTATCCAGGTGCCAGAACACCTGCGATTTTGTGAGTTGACCCACAGAATCGTCAGCCAGGATCCAGCACCCGATCTCCTGCGTTCGCTCACCTACCGGCTTGCACCGATCGCCCGGAACGGCAACGCCTTGCGCGGAGAGCCATGGGGAGGGGAGCAATAGTGGGCAGAGAAAAAGTGTGCTGATCAGCAACGCGGGTCGAAGCATCGTTCTGAACCTCAGATTTTTGAAACTTGTGATTGGAATTGGAACCAGCATTGGGGAAGACAAGTCGTTCGGTTTAGCCGAAGGATGGTCGGCCACGCGGAAAGTGGGGCCACGCGCAGCTGGTGACAAGAAGCGATTCGATTGGGTACGGGCCAAGTTTCGTGCCGGAACTGAGTGCCATTTTCGCGCGCAATTATAGTCGAAGCGCGAATTTACGGAAGATTCGAGACTACGCGCGGCGCATCGTGCGAGGTGGAGCAATTCTTTTCGTTGCGGGGCGACGGCTGGAGGTGTGGGTTTGCCAAGCTGGTTGCCGTGCGGAAACACCGTTGGCTGCATTTTCTGGGTCAGATAGCGCGAGCAGTTGAGTAAGGATCTGCGCCTTTTCCGATGGTTCCAGCTTTCGGGGTTTCGCGATCCAAATCTTCACCAGGATCGCCACAGCCACGAACAAGGCACTCATTCCGACAAACAGGATGGTAGTCATTTGGCAGTCACCGATCAGGGCGTGCAGGAATTGTGGGCCCGGAGCGGGCGTAACGATAGGTTACGAAGGTTGTTGCCCAATTTAAAGGTTTCCTAAGAGCCAAGTTCGCGAAAAATCCGGATTACCTCGCGAACCTGGGCTTTCAACCGACCGAGCGCGCGCCGCGCAACTCGGTGGGTAGTTCTGTGTTTCTATTGTGGTAGTCCGCTTGGGATTTTCATCGACTGCGACGACAGAGGTTGCGAATGAAGAAATGGTGTGCTTTCCTGACGCTGCTCCTGATGCTTGCCCTGGCAGGATGCGCTCATCCCCAGCCGGCATATCCGCCGGCGCCCCCTCCGCCGCCGTCTGCTGAATTTCATGAGGCTGCCCAGCGAGGTCTGTTCGACGTATACTACGCGGCCAAGGCCGATGTCGACACGCAGAGGCCGCCGAATGTAGAAGGCCAGGAACTGTTTCGCAACCCGCCCGTGCCTGCCGAAGCGGTGGACGCGTACCGCCATGCTTTCCGAAATGGCTACGACGGATTCCTGCATGGCGCACCACCGCCGCCGAATCGCTGAGAATGCGTTCGGTGAAATCTGCCGCACATCTTTCATCTAAGAAAAGGAGGCGGCCCGCAGGCCGCCTCCTTTTCTCAACTACCTTCACTCAACCAAAATTCAGTCTGTAAATTGGGCTGCCGCTTCGGTCACCAGACGACCGTTGGGGGCGGCGACCAAGCCTTGCTTGATCTCCTTGAGCTTCACGGTCTGAATCTTCGAGATCAGGCCGATCTTGCTGCACAGCCAGATCACATACCAGTTGGTGTCGATCTCGTACCAGGCCAGGCCATGACGAGCTGAAGTGGGATGCGCATGGTGATTGTTGTGCCAGCCCTCGCCGAAGGTGAAGATCGCGACCAGAAAATTGTTGGTCGAGAGATCGCGGGTCTGAAAGCGGCGCGAACCCCACATGTGGGTGATGGAGTTCACCATCCAGGTGGAGTGCAGGCCAACTACCACGCGAGCAAAGACGCCCCAGAGCAGCCACGGCAAACCGCCAAGGGCGAGCAGGATCACGCCAACCACAACATTCGAAACCCAGTGATACTTGGTCAGCCAGACGTGCACAGGATCCTTCGCCAGATCGGGAACGTAGCGGGCAAGCGTCTTAGTATCGTGGTGCATGGACTTGCCCGTCAGGATCCAGCCCATGTGCGCCCACCACTTGCCGTCGATCGGGGAGTGCGGATCGCCTTCCTGATCGGAATATTGGTGATGGATGCGGTGGGTGGCTACCCAGAAAATCGGACCGCCCTCAAGCGCGAGGGTGGCGCAGGCGGTCAGGAAATATTCAAACCACTTCGGCGTCTTATAGCCGCGATGGGTGAGTAGTCGGTGATAGGCCATGCCGATGCCGAGGCTTCCCGACACCCACCACAGGAAGCAGGCGACAAAAAACGCCTTCCACGTGAAAAAGAACAGCGCCGCGATGGCGCCGACATGAAACAGGATCATGGCGGTGGCTGTACCCCAGTTGATCTGGTCAGTCCCCCGCTCTTCCTTCCCCAAGGCTTCAATGCTCATAAGTTTTAGCTGGTCCTAGTGATGGGTTGAACTTGAACCTAAACTAGCAGGAACTGCGGGAGGGCACTGTAATACTTGTGTAATAGCAGGCAGTTAGGGGATTACGGCAGTAATGAGAAGGAAGGCCTCCCGGAGTGGGGTTTGGCAAGGACTTCGCGGTGCGACTAGCAAAATCGCGGCCGAAACGCGGCAGAGGATGGCGGGCGGCAGGAACTAAATGTTCTCAAGCACCTCGGCCGTATGGACCACGGTCGCGAATTCTTCGTGGAGATCGCTCAGGGCTGCGGCGTGCACGGCGTCAGCGGGTCGCGTTGTTCCGTCCAAGGCTCGCCGGGCAAAGGTTGCGGTCGCATCGGAAACAACAAAGGTTTTGAAGCCGAGGTTTCCAGCCATACGGGCGGTAGTAGATATGCAGTGATTCGTCGTCAGCCCTACGATGACGAGCGTGTCAATTGCATCCTGGCGCAGATCCCTCTCCAGAGTTGTTCCGATGAAGCCGCTGTTCACATTTTTTCGATAGACGGGCTCGGTTGGAATCGGGGCTGCGACTGGCTGAACGGCATTGCCGGGTAAGCCGGGGCGCAGGAGACTGTGAGGCTCCACCGAGTCGTGAAAGATGTGGCGCACAGGCCTTCCACTGTTCCGCCAGGCCTGCAACAACCGGCCAATGTTCGATTCGGCATCCGTGTTGTTGCGCTCGCCCCAGCGAGGGTCGAGGAACGCCTGCTGCACATCGACGAGAACTAGCGCGGCGGATTGCGGCAACTTCATATCAGGACCTCACTGGCTTCCCACATCTTTCTATCGGGTTCAAGTGCCTCGGTTGCGATGGAAAAATTTAACCGCAAACGGACCGGCGTGGCTCAGAACGGTTGCTTAGAACTCTGCCGATAGGATTAGAAGTTCACTTCTTCAGATCTCCGGCCCAGTTCGTAACCAGCACCAGCGGTGTCGGTGCCCCTTCGGGCAGAGCGTTGAAGATAAAGCGGCGGCCGTCTGGTGAGGGGTCGTACGGATTGCCCAGCGGGGCCGAGAGTACGTAGGGGAACATGGTGGTAACGCTGTCCACTGCAAACTCTTCGCCTTTGGAGCTCACACTCGCCGAGTGCAGGGAACCATCCAGGCCAATGAAGAACATTTCTTTCCCATCGGCGCGCCAGGTGGGGAACGTTCCGCCGGACGGCGAAACCTGCCAGCGCCCGGTGCCGCTGGGAAATTGAGTGACGTAAATTTCTTCGCGTCCGGACTCGGTTGACGAGTACGCGAGCCAGTGCCCATCTGGCGACAGGCGGAACTGCACGACCTTGGCCTGTGGAGTCTGCGGCGTGACAAGAGGAATCGGCTTTGCATTTCCCTGCAGGGGCAGCGCGAAGAGATTCGCATCCGGGCCACTCTGCTCCAGGTGCAAAAGGTACTTGCCGTCGGGCGACCACTGCGGAGAAAGCAGGGTGCGGGCTTCGCCGTTTGGATCGTTGTGCATGACGATTTCTTCCTGACCGCTGCCGTTCGCCAGGCGGGCACAAAGTGTAGTTCCTGCGATCAGGGTCGTCCCGGTCTGCTTAACGTAGACGACGCGCTGCCCATCAGCCGACCAGGACGGTTCCAGATGGGTAGCTCCACCAAACGTGAGGCGAGTGTGTGTGCCGCGTTCCAGATCAAAGATCCAGATGTCGGCCTGCGGATCGCCCATCGATACGGCAAGCTTCTTGCCATCCGGGGAAAATACGCCACTGCCCTTGTAAAAGTCGCGATCCCCTGCGGTGCCCAGGTTTTTGCCTGTGCGATCGACAAAAGCGAGATTCATGCCGAGCGCTTTCGTGCCGGGCTCGTAAATCAAGAGACCATTCTGGCTGACCGTGAAAGTCGTGTGCCAGGTACCGCCGTCGTACTCGACAAAGTTCGCCACCATCAGAGGGTCGCCGAAAACCTTGCCCGACTTAAGATCGAACTGTTGTGCTACCAGCTGCGATTGGAGGTGATACAGCAGGTAGCCATTGGCGTATTCGCCCTGCGAATCGGTATCGACGACGTGATGAAACTTGCCGTCGGCGAGCGAGCCGAAATAAATGCCTTGCTCACTGTTGCCGGAATGATTGGTTGCGAAGAAGAAGAAGTGTTGACCGTCGGGAAGAATTCTTGGCCAGCGGTGGGTGGTGTGCTTGTCGCCTTCGAATTTCGTGAGCCGCTCGGGCGTTCCTCCATTTGCGCTCACACGCCAAATCGAATCCCGATAGTTCGGCTCGTAGATGATGACGTTGTCCGGGGCCCAGGCGGCGCCACGCGCGTTCGGCGCATCGGCGAGGACTGTCACCGGGCCACCGGCCGCCGGAATTTTGCGCAATTTGCCGTCAGAGAAGAAGCCGATGTATTTGCCGTCCGGCGACCAGAACGGAAACGAAGCGCCATCGGTACCGTCGAGTTTTTTCGCCGCCAATTCGTTCAGCGGCTGCACCCACAAAGCGGCGCGGTCTTTCGCGGTGCGAGCTGAAAACACGATGGTCGAGCCGTCGCGAGAAATTGCGGGTGGACCCGAATAGTCCCCCGTGAATTCGAAGCCTGTGCTTTCGGGCGGCGGCAGGTAGGAACGAATCGTCGGCTCGGGCGTGCGCGGCCGCAGAGCCATCCAAAGGAACCCGCCAAGCAGCACAGCCGCTAACAGCGCCCAGGCAGCACGCTCGAGCCAAGGATTCTTCCTGGGGAGCAGCAGAATTTCTGGCGGCGGGCTGACGCTCGATCCGCCGCTCGCGATCCAGCGCAGTTGCCTGCCCACATCGGCTGCATTCTGCCAGCGTCCTTCGGGCTCTTTTGCCAAGCAACCTTGCAGCACGTTATCGAGAGCGGGAGGCGCCGCCGGAAGCAACTTGGTGACAGCTTCCGGTTCGCGCTCCAGGATGGCAGATGCCACCGAGATCTGGCTCTTGCCCTCGAAGGCGCGCTTGCCGGTGATCATCTCGTAAAGAACGCAACCGAAGCTGAAGATGTCGCTGCGGGCGTCCGCCTCCTGCCCCTGCAGGACTTCGGGCGCCATGAACTGAAACGTGCCGACGATCGAACCTTGCTGCGTAAGCGGATCGGGCTTTGCGGTCAGGCCCGAAAGATTCATAGTCGGCGTTGAGGGCGTGAGGTTCGCCTGACTCGATACGCGACTGCTGAGAATTGCGGTGGGTTTGGCAAGGCCGAAGTCGAGCAGTTTCACTCCGGATGGCGTGAGCATGATGTTGCCAGGCTTCAAGTCGCGATGGACGATGCCCGCGCGATGCGCCTTCTCGAGCGCATCACAAATTTGCACGCCCGCTTCGAGCGCCTGCTTCAACGGCAGGGGCCCCTTCTGAAGACGCGACTCCAGCGTTTCCCCCTGCACGAACTCCATTACCAGATACGCTGTGCCGTCTTCGTTGCCAATATCGTGCAGTACACAAATGTGCGGGTGGTTCAGGGCAGAAATAGTCTTGGCTTCACGTTCAAAGCGCTGGCGGGCTTCAGGATTGTCGGAGAGATGTGCGGGAAGAATTTTGACGGCAACCGTGCGATCGAGGCGTGTGTCGCGCGCGCGATACACCTCGCCCATACCGCCCGCACCGAGCGGTGATTGAATCTCATACGGCCCCAGCTTAGTGCCCGAGGTAAGAGCCATCCGTGGGACGGAATTATATGCTAGCCAACGCGCGGGGTTCGAACTCTTCCAGTTGCCGCGGAGATTGCGTGTTTTGAGGGCACACCGACCCTTGTACTAATTTTGCGATGGCACGCTAAGCAGGATGGTCAGCGGCTGGACGTGTTCGGGCTTGACGTAGCGGTTGACCAGGAAGCGCTGGCCGTCTTTAGCGACATCGTAGGTAAAGATGTCGCTCGACGAGATAGGCGCGCGCCCGTGGATGAGGAAAAGCGGTTGGGGTGTCCCGGTAACAAAAGAACTTTCGGCGTTGACCGGGACGGCCATCAACATGCCATTGGGAGCGATATAGAAGATTTCCTTGCCATCGCCGCGCCAGCGAGGTTCCGTGCCGCCTCCGCGCGAGACCTGCCACTTGCCGGCGCCCGAAGGGAAGGAGGTGACATAGATCTCCCAGGTTCCGGTTTCGTCGGAGGCATAGGTGACCCACTTACCATCGGGTGAGATCTGGCCATTGGCCTGATTGGCCGAGCTGTTGAGGAAGCGAACAGGCTTTCCGCCGCCCGCCGGGATCACCACCAGATAGGCCTGCGAGGGGGATTGGCTGAGGGCGAGCAATTGGCCGTCCGGCGCATAGGAGTTCGGGATGTAGCGGTTCCTGTCGGTCGGGCCCTGCACGAGCGGCTTGGGGTTCTGCAGGCCGCTGGCGGGCTTGGCGACGATGGTGACGGCGTCGGGGAGCACGGTGCGGTACGCGATCGTATTGCCATCGTGCGACCAGACGCCGGCCACTTCCTCGACCGGATCGAAGGTAAATCGCGCGTTTGCGGAACCCTTCGTGCTGAGCAACCAGACATCTACGTTGTTGGTCTTGAGGTCGCTGATGTCGGCGGTGACGCGGCTGTCGTCAGGGGAAAGGGTGGGATTCGCGAGAATCCCCGGATCGCCAATTTTGCCGAGCTCTTTTCCGGAACGATCGATCCATTGAAATAGGGATTGAGTGGCGCCGACCGAGGTGTTGTAGATCACAGTGCCGTTGTCCGAGGCAGTAAAGGCAGCCCAGTAAGTAGCGGGCTGAAAACCGACTGAGTCAACGATCGGAGTCGGATTGCCCGTCACTTTGGCTGCGCCCGGATCGAAACCGACGCGCAACAGTTCGCGATTTTCGTCGGCGAAATAAAGATGATGGGCATCGTAGCTGAAATTTGAACGGCAATTCTGGACCAGGCGCATCTCCTTGTTGCCGAGCGAACTGACGTAAATGCCGCTGATGCGGTCGTCGCGAGTGGAGCTGAAGTTACCGCTCCAGAAAAGAAAATGTTCTCCGTCGGGCAAGAAAACTGGCCAGCGATGGCTGCTTTGGATTTCGGAGATGTGGCTGCCGGTGAGATCCGCGGGACCACTTCCATCGGCGTTCACCCGCCAGATTCCGGAGGAAAAGTCGGGCGAGTAGATGATCACGTCGCGTGCGCTCCAACTGCCGCCACGAGCAGAGAGGACCTTGGCCAGAATCTGCGGAGTACCGCCGGTGACCGAGATTTTCTTCAGCTTTCCGCCCGCAAAGAAGCCTACGTATTTCGCGTCCGGAGACCAGAAGGGGTAACTCGCGCCTTCGGTGCCAGCCAGCGGCGTAACCGTGGGCGAGCCGACGTGCTGCACAAACAGCATTGGCAGCGCGGAGTCTTCTTCGGGAGAAACAAAAACCAGCATGGAGCCGTCGCGCGAGAGGGCGAGGTGGCTGATGCTCATCTCGTCGGGCGCCGGGATTGCAAACTGCATTCGCGTCGAGGGTACTGGCCGGCGGGCGATCCACCAGGTGATAGCACTCACGGCGGCGAGCAGCAGGGCAAGCGCGACCCAGGGCAGCAAGGAAGAGCGCGCTGCGAACGGCGTAGGGACTGTGCGGTTGACGCTGCTGGCCTCCGATCCGGAAAGCGCAGAGAGCGCGAAAGACAGATCGCGGGCCGATTGAAAGCGCTGCTCGGGATTTTTTTCGAGGCACCGGCGCACGGTTCGATCCAGAGCGGGAGAGATTCCGCGCGCGGCATCGGAGATTTCAGGTGGATCTTCTTTGAGTACGGCGGTCATGGTTTCCGCCGAAGTATCGCGGCGAAAGGCGCGCTGACCGGCCAGCATTTCATACAGGACAGCACCGAAAGCAAAGATGTCAGTGCGGGCATCGACCGGCTCGCCACGTACCTGCTCGGGCGCCATATAGCTGGCGGTGCCCATCACCACGCCCGCGGCGGTCTGGGAACTGGTGAGGGTAACTTCGTTCGGATCGACCGTGCGCTGAGCGAGCTTGGCGAGCCCGAAATCGAGCACCTTGATGCGGCCATCGCGCGTGACGAAGATGTTTTCCGGCTTCAGGTCGCGGTGAACGATTCCCTTCTCGTGGGCAGCGGCGAGACCGTGGGCGATCTGAACCCCATACTCGATGGTCTTTCGTTGCGGCAGCGCGCCGCGATCAAGCACGGCCCGAAGGCTCTCGCCTTCCAGGAGTTCGGAAACCAGGAAGGGCGCGTGCTCGTACTTGCCTATATCAAAGAGAGCAAGAATGTTGGGATGATTGAGCGCCGCAACGGCGCGGGTCTCCTGCTCGAAGCGGCGCAGGCGATCGCCGTCGGTGGCAAACGACTCCGGAAGAATCTTGAGCGCGACTTCGCGGCCCAGCCGGGTATCTTTGGCGCGATAGACTTCTCCCATACCGCCCGCGCCGAGCGAGCCCAGGATTTCGTACGGGCCTAGTTTGGTCCCCACAGACAGAGGCATCGGTGCGCGTGATTATAGCCCGGACCGAGAGTTAACCTAGCGGGTTACGATCCTTTTTCACTTGGCCCCGCGCTGCATCTGTGTATACTTGCGCCAATTTCTGGGGTGAGTCATGCAACTCAATCGCAGGGATCTTCTGGCCAAATGTGCAGCTCTGGGAGTGGTCACGCTGGCTCCGAACTTAAGCGCAGCAGCCGCTGCTGAAGCTTGGTGGCGAAGCGACCATAAACCCCTTCCCGCAACCCCGCCCTGTGAACTCGGACCGTTCTACAAGCGCGGCGCGCCCAGCACGGCGATGTTGCGATCGGCGGGCGATGCCGGGTTGCCCCTCACCGTCTCCGGTGTCGTATACAACACGCACGGCGAAATTCTGCCGGGGGCGATGCTCGAGATTTGGCAGACTGATCACTCCGGCCATTACGATCTGAAAGGCTACCGCTACCGCGCGGTTATGCCTGCTGACAATGCCGGGAAATACGAATTCAGCTCGGTGATACCCGGCCATTACCCCGCGCGTGTCTGCCAGCACATTCACTATGCGGTAATGGCTCCGGGGCACAAGCCGATGGTGACGCAGATGTACTTCGGGAGCGACCCCGTGTTCGAAGGCGATCCCGACAAAAACTACACCAAGGATCCGCTCATCACCTCGCGAGAACTGGTGCGGCCGGTGATGCTGAAAGGCGATCCGCAGACGATGCAAGCAGCCGTGATCTTTGAAGTCGTACTGGAGCCGGCATGAAAGCGTGTATAGCGGGTCTGCTTCTCCTAGCGGCAAGCAATTTCGCCGTCTTCGGGCAAACGCTGCACACCGAGGCAACATTCGAAAGCCCTGTTGCAATCCGCAGCGCCATCCTTTGCCAGCATGGTTCGCAGGTAGCGGGCATCGGAGACGACCAAGCCATCTATATCTGGACAGAATCAGCAAAGGCACCGCGCAGAATCCTGATCCCGAACACCGAGATCCACGACATCAGCTGTGCCGGCGACGGAACCGTCGCCGCTGCTCTCTCGGACCATTCTGTGGCCCTGGTCGATCCCGCGTCCGGAGAGATTCGGAAACGGATTGACGTTGGGGGTCGCCTGTCGGTTGCAGCGCTCTCTCCCGACGCTTCACAACTCGCTATCGCCATGGGGCTTGGACCGACTCAACTGGTGGACGTGAAGTCCGCCAAAACGATTGCCACCACCAGGACCAAGTTCGGCTCGGCATGGACCGCGGCGTATTCTCCGGCCGGAGATCTGTTCGTTTCCGCCGACGGAGACACTATGCTGCGCGGCTATGACCGGAGCGGAAGACTGCTTTACGCGGCTGACGGTGGATTGCTGGAAGGCTTCTCGCTCAGCTTCAGCGCGGACGGCCAACAATTTGCTGCAGCCGGCGCGGACGGCATCATCCGCTTATTCGATTCAGGATCGGGAAAGCTCTTGAAGGAAGCACCTGGGGTTGACCACCCGATCGTGGCTCTGCAAATGTCGCCGGACGGGCAGCGGATCGCGGCTTACAGCATCGACGACTTTTCCTTTGCGCCCATCGCGATCAGCTTGTGGGACGTGCGCTCCGGCAAGGTGACCGCGCTGCCGGTTGATCCGAAGACTTGCGTGGGCACAGGGATGAATCGCTCACACCTGCTGCTCATCGAGCAGGACGCCGCAAAGAGGTTAACGGTGGCCAGTGTGCAGTGACCTGTATTCAAGGAAAGCGCCGCCGACCGGCGGCGCCGCAACAGCATTCCGATTACTGCGACGTCACGACACCGTTCTTCGCAACGCGGACGATGGTGCACTTGTACGACTTTCCGCCCGTCGTTTTGATCTTCCCTTTGTTACCCTTCACTTCATAGGTTGCCCCACTGCCGACGGGCAGATCAGTTGCCTTCACGTCGTCTTTCTCGCTGGTTCGGCAGGTGTAGTCGGTGCCGGTCGAAGTACTGAACATCAGGTCATATTGCTGCTTGTGCTTTTTCGCCTTGGTGCCAGCGGGCTGCACATCCTTGAGGACCGTTGAGCCGGTTTCTTTATTGGCAGCGAGCGCTGCCATCGCCATCAACAACATCAAGCTAATCAGTAGAACCGTAGTTTTGCGCATGGAGTTCCCCTTGTCGCAATCGTTGGCCAGAGACCGCCGAGATACTACTTGCGCAGAGGGCTACAGGTCAACGGCATCGTAAGTCGCCAGCAGACCGACTCAAGGCATGCTGTTCAACAGCATTCTCGCCGAGGCGCCTCGACCGGACCTACTGGACGGCGTAGACATTGCCGTCGGTACTGCCGATGTAGATCGTGTTGCCGTCGATGACGGGAGAGGACACGAAACTCCCGATGGCCCGCATCTTTTGAAGCCCGGCCACCATATCGTCATAGAAGAAATCGAAATAGATGGACTCATAGTTCGGGCTTCCATCCGCCTTTGTCATCGCCGCCCCGTTTTTCTGTGCGCCATCGCTTTCGAAAGTCCATGCGAGTTGGTTCTGCGTAAGATCGATCGCAATCAGTTTGCCGGCATCGGAGCCAATGTAGAGAAAGTTTCCGGCCAGTGCCGGTGAAGAAAACATGGGCCATTTCTTCGACTCCCAGGAAGCAAGTTTTTCTCCCGATTTCGCGTCCATCGCGTAGAGCATTCCCGAATCCGAGGTGGCAAAGTACAACTTGCCGTCTCGCACCGCGGGCGATCCCACGACCCAGGACCCCTTGTTGTTGAAGGCCCACCTCTTCTGGCCCGTGGAGGCTTCAAGCGCATAAAAGTTGGAATCGCGGCAGCCAAAATAGACCAGCCCGTTCATGACCGCGGCGGACGACTGGATGCCCTCCTGATTGTGAATGTCGGCATCTTCCCCGGTTTTGAATCGCCATTTTTCTTTTCCGGTACTGGCCTCGAGCGCGTAGAAATTCGTATCCCAGCTTCCGATGTAGAGCATCCCGTCCGCGAGAGCGGGCGACGCGTGCACGACGTTCCCGGTCGGGAATTTCCACCTCACCTGGCCGTTAGCAACGTCCAGCGCATACACGTTTCCGTCTCCACTCCCGAAGTAAATCGTTCCCTTAGCGATCACGGGCGAGGAAAGGAAAACGTCGAACGGATCCGGCATGGATTCCTTCGCCGGCAGCGCCCCATGCAGGTGGGGGGCCGTGAACCGTCGCTCTCCGCCGGTCTTCCATTGCCAATTCAATTTGCCGGTCCCGGCATCGAGAGCATAGAAATTGCCATCGTAACTTCCGAAATAGACGACCCCATCGGCGACCGCTGGCGAGGCGCTGATGCGGCTTTGCGTCTCGAACTTCCACTTCAATGTTCCATTCGAGGAGTCAATCGCGTACAGGTTATGGTCGGCGCTGCCGACATAGAGGACGCCTTGCCAAACTGCCGGTGATGAAACGACCTGGCCGCCAGTGTGAAATTTCCATTTCAGTCCGTGCAAAGCCGGCACCCCTGGCCCCGCGTACACGCCCGAATGCTGCGCGTCAGAGCGAAACATTGCGGGCGACTCCCCGAAGCCATGGAATGTAAGGAGGAACAAAGCGAGCAGCGACAAGACTGCTTTCTTCATAGAGACCTCGCGGCATATTTCCCACGCCGTTAGACGCTGCGGGCGAGGTTCGGTCAACTTGTCGCTTATACGCCGGCCGGGTTGGCCCCTGCAGAATCCACTCGCGGCGGTCGGCGCTGAGTTGCCGCTCAGTCAGGCGGCGCTCCCGACTTCCACTCCAGCCCATTTCTCAAGCAGCGTGAGAGTGGCCGCGTAATCCAGATCCTGATGTCCGTCTTCGGCGGCCATCTCATACACTTCTTCGACCGTCTCCAGCCCGGGCAGTTTTACGCGCACTTCTTTCGCGGCGTCAAGCGCGAGGTGAATATCTTTCAACATGAGGCGCAAGGGAAAGTTGGGGGTGAAGTCGCGCTTCATGACGAAGGGCGCCTTGTATTCAACGACGCCAGATTTCACCATGGAGGCTTGAATGAGCGGCAACATGCGATCGATGTTGACGCCCAGTTTGGTCGCGAGAGTCAGCGCCTCGGCAAAGCCTTCGTAGATCAGCGCGATCTGCAGGTTCATGGCAAGCTTTACGGCCTGCCCTTTGCTCGCCTCCCCCATATAGAAGACTTGCTTGCCCAGGGTCTTGAACAGCGGGTCGAGGCGCGTGATGATTTCTTCTTCGCCGCCTACCATGAAAATCAGCGATCCGCCTTCGGCGGCGATCTTCGAGCCGGTTACAGGCGCATCCACGTAGTGGACACCCTTGGCGGAAAAATTTTGCGCGTTGCGCAGTTCAGCGGAAGGAGAGATCGTACTGGAGTCGACAAGGATCGATCCCGGCTGAATGGTTGCCTCGACTCCCTGTGATCCGTACAGAACGCTATCGACGGCTTTCGTGTCTGAGACGCAGATCCAGACGACCTCGGCATCGTGGGCGGCATCGGCAGGAGTTTCGGCGGTGCGGCCACCATCAACCTGCTTGCCCGGCGTGCGATTCCACACGGCCACCTGATGTCCTGCCTTGACGAGATTCGCGGCCATCGGACGCCCCATGATGCCTAACCCCAGAAATGCGACGCGCATATGCTGAACTCCCTTCCCAGAGATCCATCGTTCGTAAAACGTACCCGGATTACATACGAGGCTGGGCGGAAGGGTCAAGCAATCAGGAAAAGATTCGTCTAGAATAAAAATTCCGGGCAAGTCGGGGATACGTCCAGGCTTTCAGAGCATGTGCCTGAGAGCCGATCGAGAACCAGCAGGCAACCAGCCACCTCCAGCGGAGAGGCTGGCGGAAAACGGGTCCATGATCAAGGCCACACTGCGCGATTCGGCAATTCGGAAGCGGGCGCAGCAATTCGGGAAGTTGGTCAGACACTCCGCCGTCACTCCTCGCACCGGAAAAACCCACAAACCACGCCTGGCTAAGAACGGCGAGTTGGGCCTGACCTTCATCGGGCACGCCAGCTTCTTCGTGCAGATGGCGGGCCTGAACATCGTGATCGACGCGAATTTTGCGCGCTGGCTCTTCGTCCTGAAAAGACTGCGCAAACCCGGCTTGCGCATCTCCGAACTTCCCCCGATCGACTTGATCCTGGTAACACATGCGCACTTCGATCATCTACACCGGCCGTCTTTGCGGGCGATCGTGAACCACACCCGGCGGCGTACCGGTAAAGCGCCGACAATTGTTGTGCCCCATCATGTCTTCGACCTGGTAGCCGACCTGGGGTTTGACGAGATCATTGAAATGGAGTGGTGGAACAGCTATCGGCACGGCGGCGTCACCATCACGCATGTTCCCTCGCGACACTGGGGCGCTCGCATTCTCAAAGACTCGCACCGCGGCTACGGCGGCTACGTACTGCGCTCGGAGAAACATTCGGTGTATCACGCGGGAGACACGGCCTACTTCAAAGGCTTCAAGGAGATCGGCGAGCGGCTCTCACCCGAAGTCGCACTGCTCCCCATCGGTGCTTACAACCCCGAAACCTTCCGCAACGTACACACCAACCCGGAAGATGCGGCACGCGCGTTCCTTGATCTCGAGGCTCGCTGGATGATCCCGATGCACTACGGCAGTTTCCGGCTGTCGCACGAGCCGGTTGAAGAACCTTTACAGCTGCTCGAGAAAGAAGCAGAAAAGCGGGGAATCGCCGACCGCGTGCTGGTGCTCGAAGAGGGCGTGACCAAGTTCTTTTAGCCGGGAACCGCAGTTCGGTCCTGGATTGTCGACTTCAGCTCCTGACGATCCACCGCAAGAATCTGTCTTTAAGGGCTGGCCATGAAAATGTCGGTGTTCGTGGGCACGAGTCTGGACGGCTTCATCGCCCGAAAAGATGGAACTTACGATTTTCTTCCTGAAGGCGGCGGCGAACCACACGGCTATGACGAATTTATGGCCAGCGTCGATACGGTGCTGATCGGCAGAAAAACCTTCGAAACCGTGCTCGCCTTCGACGAGTGGCCGTATGACAGCAAGCGCGTCGTGGTTCTCAGTCATCAAGCGCTTGATCTTTCCAAGGTGCGGCCCAGCAACGTGGAGCATATGTTGGGGGAGCCGGGTGACATTGCTGAAAAACTTGAAGCGACCGGCGCCCGACAGGTTTACGTGGATGGCGGCGACACGATTCAGCGATTCCTGCGCGCGGGATTGATTGACACAATCACGATCACGCGAGTACCCGTGCTGATCGGAAATGGGATACCACTTTTCGGTTCGTTGTCACGCGACCTCAAACTTCTCCACCTGGACACTCGAAAGTACGCGAGCGGCCTGGTCCGCAGTGAGTATCAGGTTCTCCGCTAACATCTGCATCCTGTCTTGTTATCGGAACGAGTACGTATAGGAGTTACCATCTCCGGCAGTTTGTAAACGCGCTGAGCAAGGGTCAGAACTTTCAGCCGGCACTTTTCCTAATAGGCACACACTGCCAATTTGTTTTAAACTCCTTCGGGTCTTTTTCCGCGTCGATCCCTTTCCGAATTTTCCGCAGGAGGCACACTCATGCCGCAAGTTAAAGCAATTCCCGATGGTTTCCACACGCTCACCCCGCACCTCACGGTTAACGGCGCCGACAAGGCGATGGAGTTTTACACGAAAGGATTGGGCGGCGAAGTGCTGCACGTACACCGCATGCCGGATGGCAAAGTGATGCACGCTTCAATCCGGATCGGCGATTCGATCCTGATGCTCAACGATTTTTGTGCCCAATTCGGCGGGAAGGCGCCGGAGAAAAACGAAGGCCTCACGATCCACGTGTACGTGGATGACGCGGACAAAGTCTTCGCCAACGCCATCGCCGCTGGCGCCACTCAGACCATGCCGCTGATGGACCAGTTTTGGGGTGACCGCTATGGACAGGTCGTCGACCCTCTCGGCATCCGCTGGTCCATCGCGACACACGTCAGAGACGTGTCGCCGGAAGAGGTAGAAACGGCCGGCAAGAAAGCCATGGAAGAGATGGCGGCGCAGACGCAACAGAAGAGGACCGCGTAGAGGGCCGTGAGCTCAACCAAAAGCACACTCACCACAGAGTCACCGGGCGAAGTCTCTCTCTGTCCCCTGTCACTCTGTGGTGAATCTTTTCTGAGGTCATTCTTCTCAGGCATCTCAGGTGAGAAATCGAGAAGGCCTGCTAGCTATTTCAACCCGCCAGCAGAATGCGCAGATCGCGCAGGTTGTTTCCGGTAGGCCCGGTGACGATCGCGTCGCCGAGCGTTTCAAAAAGCGGAAACGAGTTGAAACCTGACAGCGCGTCCCGGGGACTGAAACCGGTCTGCTTCGAACGCAGGAGCGTGGTGCCGTCCACCACCGCGCCTGCGGCCGGGCTATTCCCATCGATGCCATCGGTTCCGGCGCTCAGCACCGCGATGCGTTCTCCAGCAATCTTCTCGGCGCAGGCCAGCGCAAACTGCTGATTGCGGCCGCCAACACCGCCATTCGTAACTTTCACGGTCACTTCGCCGCCTGAGATCAGGCAAACCTTCGAAACTTTCTTGCGCAGATCCCGCAAACGACCGAGCAGATAGTCCGCGGCGCGAACGTAATCCCAATCGTCGCAGGAGTTGTCGACCTCCACCGCGAAGCCAAACTCGGTGGCAACCGCCCCGGCTTCTTCGATCGCCGTCTGATTCGAGAGCACTGGCCACCAGCGCGCTCGCACGAAGGCAGGATCGTCAGATTTCGGTGTCTCTTCGAGCGCATGCCGCTGGAACAACTCGCGGACAGAGAACGGAAATGCCGCCAGGAGATTGTACTTCTCCACCAGCGTCACGCAATCGAAGACGGAGGTCGAGTCAGGCATCGAAACACCCGAAGCCAGCGCGTCGGGCGTGGCATCCGGAACATCGGAGACGAGCACCGAGACCTGCGGCGCGGGATACGCTGCCTGCGCCAGCCTTCCGCCCTTCACCGCCGAAAGATGCTTGCGGATGGCATTGATCTCCGCGATGGTGGCGCCAGAGTGCACCAGTGCGCGATACGTCGCGATCAGATCGTCGAGCGAGATATCCTCGTCGATAGGCTTCTCGACAATCGAAGAACCGCCACCGCTCAGCAGGAAGATTACCAGCGAGTTCGCCGTTTGCGCGTTAAGCGATTTCAAAATCGCCTCGGCGGCTCTTACGGAATCGGCATTCGGCGTGGGATGGCCGCCGTGAAAATAGCGGAAGCCGTGCACCTGGTGGGCAGGCGCGATGGAAGAGGCGACGATGCCTTCGAGGCCACTGCCGGTTTGAGCTGCCAGCGCCTCGGCCATGGTATGCGCGGCCTTTCCGATTGCGATGACTTGCACGCGCGCAAAGGCGTGCAGATCGTAGAGGTCTTCGCAAATCCGCAGCACCCCGCGCTCGCAATGCACATGCCGCTCGAAGGCGCGCGCTATCGACGCCTGCGCCAGAGCGCGCTGAAAAATATCCCGAGCAATCGGGCGAAGGTCCGTCATGCCGATCAGGGTAACAGAGGAGGAACTGACAGCTTTCCGCTTATAGCCATCCGGCGAAGGGACGTGGCTTTGAAACGGGAGATGTTTACGACGTGACCCCGCGGCGTCAGCGCCGAGACATTTTTCGGCTACCAGAATATGAAAAGGCGCGAAGAGAATAGTTGTCTTCGCGCCTCGGATGGGATCAAGACAACTACTGCTTGTCCGGGGGAGGAGTCGCCGCCTTCGAGGACGAATCTGCCGGTTTCGCGTCCGCCGGCTTGGCTTGACTGGCGCCCGGGTTTGCCTGCTCCGCGGCACCGTTTGCCGCGTCGCCTCCCTTTTCAGCATTCTTCGGCTGAATCGACATCAGCTCGACTTCGAACACTAGGGTCGCGTCGGGCCCGATCTGCTGCCCGGCTCCGCGCTCGCCATACGCGAGGCTTGGCGGAATCACCAGCTGCCACTTGGATCCGACCGGCATCAACTGCAACGCTTCCGTCCAGCCTTTGATCACGCCCGAAACCGGGAAGGTCGCCGGCTGGCCGCGCTTGTAGGAGCTGTCAAATTCGGTGCCATCCACCAGGGTCCCGCGGTAATTGCAGACCACGGTATCGTCGGCGCTCGGCTTGGGGCCGGTGCCGGGAGTCAGAATCTTGTATTGCAGGCCACTGGGCAGCGTTACCACGCCCTCTTTGGCCTTGTTGGCGGCCAGGTAGGCATCGCCCGCCGATTTGTTCTTCTCAGAGACGGCCTTCGCTTCGGCCGCGCGCTTGGCTTGCATCTCGCCTTGCAATTGCGCGAAGGTGGCCCGGATCTGCTCGTCGGTGAGCGCGAGTTTTGTCCCTGAGTAAGCGTCCCTCAGGCCGCGCGAGACCATCGCCGGGTCGACCTCGAGTTGATCGGTCTTCAAACGCCTGCCGATGTCGGCGCCAATCGAATAGCTGAGCTTGTCTTTCTGTGTGGTCGGAGCAGCAGCGGTGTGGGCGGCTGTCGTTCCTGTCTTTGTGCCTGCGGGCTTCGCGGCGGTCGTGGACTTGGTAGCCGGCGCTTTCGGCGCCGGAGCTTGATCTTGCGCAACGAGTGAAACACTGGCGGCTAGACATACGGCCAGCGTCATGGTTTTAGGGCTGAGGGTTGAAAAGTGCATGGTCCGACTATTGTACCTGTCAAGGTAGGAGATTGGTGGGCGGGCGACCGAATTCATCCTCGTGTAACCAATTCCTAACCCACACATATTTTTCTAACCCGCTCCTATTCCCGCTGCTGCATACCGCCCAAGCTACTTGCGCACGAGCCGCACTGGGCGCTACGGTCAGAGGGTTTGAAAGCAACGGTCGCATGCTGACGCCGCCTCGGTTCTCCGATTTTCCCCGCTATCCCGTGATTGCCGGAACCCTGATGCTCGCCACCGGCGTGACCATCGCCAAGTGGGCAGGATTCGATGTCACGCCGCTGTTGGCCAGCGCCACACTGCGCCACGGGCAGTGGTGGCGGCTGGTCACGGATATCCTGCCGCATGGCGACGTGCTTCATCTGGTGTTCAATCTTTACTGGATGTGGGTCTTCGGCGCGGTCATTGAAGAGTCCTTCGGCCACTTGAAGACGGCTGGACTGCTGCTGCTGTTCGCGATTGGCGCCAGCGCCTTGGAATACGGATTTCTCAACGGTGGAATTGGGCTGTCGGGGGTCGGTTACGGCTTTTTCGGGCTCCTCTGGATGCTTTCCAAGTATGATCCCGAATTCGCGGACGCGATTGATCCCCGCACCGTCCAAATCTTTCTGATCTGGTTCATCTTTTGCATTGTCACGACCGTGGCGAAGATTATGCCCGTGGCGAATCTTGCGCACGCGGGTGGCCTGATCCTGGGCGTGTTGGCGGGATTGGCGATCGGCCGCAAGGATCAGCGCGTTTTTTTTGCCGGGGCTACGGCGCTGGCTTTTGCCTTGATGGTGTGGATGGCGACTTACGGCAGGCCGAGGGTGAATGCTTCCGGGCGCGGCGGCTATGAAGAAGCGCATCTCGGCGTCCAGGCAATTAATGCTGGCCGCAATCAGGACGCCGTGCGCTGGCTCGAGGATGCGACGCGCTACCAACCGGGTAACGCCAACTTCTGGCAGATTCTCGCCGTCGCCGAGGAGCGGGCTGGAAACCATCAGGCGGCATTGGCCGCGATGGAGCGGGCGCAACGGTTACAGCCGGAGTTGGCGGCGCCGGCCGACGATACGCGGCCGTAAGAAGGTCGCGTTCGAGCTTCTGCGAATGCGGGAGTTAGAGGTTCAGCGTTTCGCGCGTCCAGCCTTCCACGGCTTCGCGCATCTCGCGCAGGCGACCTTCAAAAAAATGATCGGCGGCGGGGATGACGATCACTTTTTTCGGTTCAGGTAACGTGGCGACCCGGGCTTCCAGCTTTGCTTTCGGGCTGAAGTGGTCGCGCTCGCCGCTCACAAAAAGCTTTGGCTTGGTGCAGGTCGAAAGAAAGTCGAAGTCGTAATTGCGGCCTTCGACCGTGGCCACGGGGGTACCGAGCCCGATCAGAACTTTCACCCGCGCATCCGGGCAGGCAACGCGCAAGCCGATGGCCGCGCCAAAAGAGAACCCGGCGAAGACGAGCGGCAGGTGAAATTCGCGATCGAGCCAGTCGAGCGCGGCGCGAACGTCTTCCTGCTCGCCTTGGCCATGATCGTGCTCGCCGGCGCTGAGCCCGGCGCCGCGAAAATTGAAGCGCAATACAGGCATGCCGAGCGCGTTCAGAGCCTTCATCGTGTGAAAGACCACTTTGTTGTGAAGCGTCCCCCCGTAGACCGGGTGCGGGTGCGCGACCAGTGCGGCATACGTGGCGTTCGGCGAGCCTTCGTTGAGCAACGCCTCCAATTGCCCGGCAGGTCCATCGAGGAAAAAAGAGCGAATGGGAGAAGACGTGGTCACAGGGGAAAGTATAGCGGCCGTGAGTCTAGCAGCAGGCTACTCGCCAGATATCAAGCAACTGGGAACTCGGAGAGATGATGGTAAAGACTGAGATCGGAAAGCTTCCCTGCTATTCTCAATCCCATGCCCGATGCTTCTCTGAATGTCGTTGCGCTGACGCGCAAGCTGGTCGATATCGAATCGATTACTGGGAACGAGGCGCCCGTCGGCGACGTTTTGCTGGCCGAGATGCTCGCGCTCGGCTACCACGCGTGCAAGATGCCCGTCGAGGGCAATCGCTTCAACGTCATCGCCACTCCGCCCGAGAACCCGAAGCCGCAGATCTACTTCTCGACCCACATGGACACCGTGCCGCCGTTCTTTCCTTCGCGCGAGGAAGGGGATCGCGTCTACGGGCGCGGGTCGTGTGATGCCAAGGGCATTATCGCCGTGCAGATGGCAGCCGCCCAGCAGTTGCGGAAGCATGGCATCTTCGTCGGGTTGTTATTCGTGGTGGGCGAGGAACGCGACAGTCAAGGCGCAAAAACCGCAAATCAGCAGGCAGATGGCTGCAGGTTCCTGGTCAACGGGGAACCGACGGAGAACCGGATCGCGCTGGCGTCGAAGGGAACGTTGCGCATTGAACTGACGGCCACGGGCAGGATGGCACACTCGGCGTATCCGGAGCTGGGTGAGTCCGCGATCGATAAGCTGATTCAGGCGCTCACGCGCCTGCGCGCGATGAAGCTTCCCGAGCTCGAAGGCATTGGGCCGTGCACGTTCAATATCGGCATGATCCGGGGCGGGCGCGCACCCAACGTCATTCCGGACCACGCCGCGGCTGAGCTGTTGTTCCGTCTCGTCGGACCCACCGACGCCTTACGCAAGCAGATTGTCGAAACCCTCGGCGATCTAGCCAAGGCCAACTTCTATCTGGAAATTCCTTTCATGCGCTTCCGGACCGTGGCCGGCTTGCCGACCATGGTGGCGGCCTTCACCACGGACATTCCCGCGCTCACTCATTGGGGCGAGCCCCTGCTCATCGGGCCCGGTTCGATTCACGTTGCCCACACTGATGGCGAATACGTCGAAAAAAAGCAGCTTTCGGATGCCGTCGATCTGTACGTGAAAATCGGCCGGGATCTGGCTGCAGAACTCGAGCAAAAAAGGCCTGACGATTCAGCGGCCTCGGCACTCGGCCGCCGAAAGAATTAAACTGCTGGGATGTCCTCCGAACCCCTGAACTCTCTGGCGCAGGCTTCTTCCGCGTACCTGCGCTCTGCCATGCACCAGCCGATTCGATGGTATGAGTGGGGAGAAGCAGCCTTCGCGGCGGCGAAGCGCGAGAACAAGCCGATGCTGCTCGACATCGGCGCAGTGTGGTGCCACTGGTGCCACGTGATGGACCGCGAGTCCTACGACGATCCCGAAATCGCGAAAATCGTGAACGAGAATTTCATCGCGATGAAGGTCGATCGCGACGAGCGCCCCGACATTGACAGCCGGTACCAGGCGGCCGTCAGCGCCATCAGCGGGCAGGGCGGCTGGCCGCTGACGGCTTTTCTCACTCCCGACGGCAAGCCTTTCTACGGTGGAACCTACTTTCCGCCGAGCGACCACTATGGCCGGCCGAGTTTCCGTCGCGTGCTGTTGTCAATCGCGAACGCGTTCCGCGAAAAGCACGCCGACGTCGCCGAGCAGGCACAGATGGTCGAGCACGCGCTCTCGCACGCAGAGGCTTTCACGGGAAAGAGCGAGCGGTTCTCTCCGGCGGTCATTGAGGCCATTGTTCAATCGGCAGTCACTGCCTTCGATGCAGAGCACGGCGGCTTCAGTCACGCCCCCAAGTTTCCTCATCCCTCGGCCATCGATCTGCTCATCGACTGGTATGCGCGCACCGGCGACGAGACCGTGCGCAACATCTTCGTCAAGACTCTCGAGCACATGGCCATGGGCGGGATGTACGATCAGCTCGCCGGCGGCTTTCATCGCTACTCGGTTGATGAAAGCTGGATTGTTCCGCACTTCGAGAAGATGAGCTACGACAACTCGGAACTGCTGAAGAACTACGTGCATGCCTGGCAGGTCACCGGCAAGGAGTTCTTTGCCGACGTTGCCCGCGACATCATTCGCTGGATGGATGCATGGTTGACTGACCGCGACCATGGCGGCTTCTACGCGTCGCAGGACGCCGACTACTCGATGGAGGATGACGGCGATTACTTCACCTGGACCCTGGACGAAACGCGAAATGTGTTGAACGAGGAAGAGGCAGCTGCTGCCAGCCTGCTTTATGACATCAACCCGGCAGGCGAGATGCATCACAATCCGGCCAAGAACGTCCTCTGGGTCCGGCTTTCACCCGCCGAAATTGCGAAGAAGTTGAACCTCAGCGAGGCCAAGGTTCGCGAACTGATCGATTCGGCCCGCAAGAAGATGTATACGGCACGTCTGCAAAGACCAACGCCGTATGTCGACAAGACGGTCTACGTGAACTGGAACAGCTTGTGCGTTTCGGCGTATCTCGATGCTGCGCGGATTTTGAAGCTTGAGGATGCCCGCAGGTTTGCGCTGCGTTCGCTCGACCTCATTCTTGCGGAAGGATGGAACCCGGACGCGGGTCTTTTGCACGTGATCGCTTATTCCGACCCGAAAGCGAAGAAGCGCGTCGTCACCGGTTTGCTCGACGATTACGCTTACACGGTATGCGCCTGCCTTGATGCTTACGAAGCAACCGCCGATCGCAGCTACTTCCAGTTTGCGTGCACGATCGCCGATGCCATGGTCGACAAGTTCTACGATTCGGTGTCCGGCGGGTTCTCCGATCGCGAGATCACCGAGGGAGAGACTGCGGTGGGCGTGCTGGGCACACGGCGCAAACCTTTCCAGGATTCGCCCACACCTGCCGGCAATCCCATGGCAGCGATCGCGCTCACGCGCCTCTACGGCTACACAAACGACACCAGCTACCGTGACAAGGCCGAGGATACGTTAGAAGTGTTCGCCGGAATGGCGGCACAGTATGGAATTTTCGGCGCAACCTACGGAATTGCCGCCGCTTACTTCTCCGAGCCCCATACCCAGGTCGTGGTCGTCGGCAACGGAAACGAAGCGGATGAACTGGAGACGGTTGCACTCCGGCCGTTTCGCTTCGGCACGTCAGTGCTGCGATTGGCCGCCGGAGAAGCAGTCGCTCCAAAGCTTCCGCCCGCTCTTGCGGATACCGTACCCCTCCTGCCGGGTATCAATCAGGAGAGAGCGACCGCGGTTGTATGCTCCAACTTCACCTGCCGCCCCCCGGTGCATCAAGCGTCAGCCTTGATTGAACTACTATCCGATCTCGTTGGGTCGCAGAAAACGCTGAAACGCTCTTCCTAGTCTTTTCGCCAATCAAAGGGAATGCATCCAAAGAAAAGAGCCGGTGGAGTGAAAGCTCTCACCGGCTCATATAAGGTCTGAAGCTAGCGTGCAGTTACTGGCAGGTTACTTTGGTGACCTTGCCAATTTCTAATTCACGCTGCAATTTGGTCCTTTGCGAGGCGGGCACATGGGTAGCGATCCACCGTCCGGAGCGGGAACTCTGGGGGCGGCGGCAACTACGAGTGTGCTCGCAAATGCAAGCATCAGGACGACTGCCCTGACCGTACGTTTCATGGGGTTCTCTCCTGCCCGAAAACCCCTGCAACAGAGCGGGGCTCTCAAGCGCGCGAATTATAAAGGCATCCCTGTAGTTAAGTGTTGAATATGCGGGCAAAACCTGATCCCTAGGGGCCTTCAGGCGGGCTAAACCCTATTCCCGGCCACTTCCTGCAAGTCTTTTTATTACAATCATTTGCAAAATTTTGACAAAGGATGGCGTAGTCCGGGAGTGGGGCTGTCAAATTTTGTCAATAAAAGACTTGACTCCATTTTGAGACGGTACCTCGTTTTGCGACAAGAGTGCGACGGGCGCGGATCTCAAGCTATTCGCTAGGGCAGAATCAGGACTTCGAGGTGGCTTGCGAAGATGCCAAGGGGCTGGTCTGGTAATGCGATGCTGCCGCAGCCGCGGCCGTCTGCCGGCCTAAAATGCCGTCGGTCTGGGCAAGCACCTCGCCGATGCCGACGCTGCGTTCGGGAGCGCGCGACAATGCCCGGTCCACCATGCCTTCGAACATCGGGATCAGCGAATCAGGCTTCGTCGGATACTGGATCTCGTTCAGGCTCTCTTCCCAGCGGCGCGTCTGCATGCTGTTCGTGAAGGCTGCGCGCTCCGGACTCTTTGCGAATGCGTACGCAATCCACACCAGGGTCGCAAGGTTGTAGGCGGCAAGATTCACGAGCGTGCTGATGGTCTGATGGTGAACTTCGGTTCCCCACCAGTTCCATGCAATCAGCGCCAACTCAACTCCGGCGAAGCCGCCGAAGCCGAGCGCGATGCCAAAGCTTTTCTGCTTCCAGTCGATTCCCAGGTAACGCGAGAACACCAGCAGAAACAGGACTAATCCCACCTGCACGACGCGCACGCTGCGCTGCAAAACCAGAATGGCGTTGCAAAGCGGATCAGTCGAATTTCCGTTGCTCGAAGCGGCCACCACGGCGGCCACCATGAGCATGACCAGGCCCGCCCAGCGAAACAACACGGTGCCCAGATCCCGCAACGTGTGATAAGGGCGGAAGACATCGAGAAAAATCTCGTGAATGACACGGAAGCCCAGGACCACGCTGATCGCGTCTGTCGCCCAGAAGGTGTAATAGAAAAGCGTGTAGTTCGACGATTGGCTCAGCGGGATCACGACCAACGAAATCGCGATCTGGGCAAGGATGTAAGCGAAAAAGACCGGGAAAGTCTTGTGCATCTTGCGCCAATACATGCCACAGGCCACTGCGGACTGCAGGAGTGGATGCAGGCACCAAAGCACCAGCTGGGCGAGTTTGGCCGATTCGGTCATCGTGCGACAGCCCACCGGAGGCACAGGCGCCCCCCGGCGACAGAAACCACTCCGCCTTTCAAGAGAGATAGCATTCCGCTTGACTAACTTACCAGCTTTACACGAGCGATCAATGTACCAAAGTAACCGGCGGTAACCCGAACTATGGTTACGGCGGAAGTGATTGATGGCCAAGGTCTTCTGCGGATCGTGCCAGGTGGGGGGTCACCGCGAGCCGCTGCGAATCAGTTACCTTGGGCAAGCACAAACCAACATGGAATTTTTCCCATTGAGGGTTAGCTCGCCACAGTATATGCCCGTTTTTACATTTTGCAGCACAAAATGAGCTCGTTTCGCGGCTCGGAGCGGAATCTTGGCGGCAATCGCCCGTTTCAGCGCCGGCGCGACCACTTTTCCGGCGCTACCTTCGTCGATGGCAAAGCTGAGGGCTGCTCATCCAGAAAAATTACGAATGACGAATTCCAGATCGCCGTCGAGATACTTCCACGCGTCTGGGTGGTGAGCACAATGTTGTAGTCGTCGGTGGCTTCGAGTTGCAAGAGAGCCGACGTCCCGGGGCTGGGTTGAACCACAGCAAGGTGACGGAGGAATTGATAGATGTCGGGCTCGCCGCCGTAGTTCTGGGAGGCAAAAGAGAGTTCGGTGTCCTCGAGCGAGAAGTGCCAGGCCAGTGACGCCGCCAGCGCTACGGCCCGTTCATAAGCTGGATCTGAAAGAGCGCGCGGCGGTGGATTGTCGAAGATCAGCCGGATGCGGCGCTCATCCTCGCGGCTGAACTCCCTCACTTTCAGCGAACCGGTTCGCGCCGTCGCCTTCCAATCGACGTGGCGCGCGGAGTCCTCCGGCATGTATTCGCGAATGCGATAGAGATCGTATCCGCGGCCGCGGACAAAGGTCTCCAGTTCGCCGGTGATGGTCGGCAGAATGTGAAGCAGTTCTTCGGCGGGCTCCACGGGCGGATAGACCAGGACCGAGCGCGTGAGCGGAAGGCGGCGAGTCTTCGTCAGGAAGGCGAACGGAAACCGCGTGGCCAGGCCAAAACTGTCCTCGACGTATTCGCCGCGTTTGCGGAAACACAATTCGAGGTCGGCGCTGATCGAGGATTGAGGAGGCAGGAACGGAAAATGCGCCGCACCTTCGAAAATCCCCGGTGGGGGATCCTTTTCCGCCACGCGCCGTACGCGCCGATCGGGCAGCAACAGCCACTGCCGCCCCTTGCCCGGAAACGGAAAGGTTGCTGGCTCGAGCCTCCAGTGCTGTCCCGGCTTCTTTCGCTTCGAAGGCACCACCTGGATCGAAAACGACGGCAGCCAGCGCCGGGGATTTCGCACGGTCACGCGGCCAAGCACCGGTGTGTTCGCAAAGACATGCTGAGGCACGCTCACTTCCAATTCCAAAGCGCGCAGAACGATGGCAGAGGCCACGCCAGAGACCAGTATCGCGGCCAGCATGGCGGCGACTACGATGTAGAGCAGGTTGTTGCCCGTGTTCAGTGCCGCGACCGAGATCAGAACCGTCATCAGCACGTACACGATGCCGGTGCGCGTGACCTCATAATCGACGGCATCGCGGAAACGCCCGGCAACCACCTGCCGGGCCAAATGTGGGACCGTCGTCAGCGCGACCAGGGTCGCGAGGATGAGCGCCGCCGAGGAAAGCACCAGCGTCGCCCAGAGATTGCCGGACTCGCGGGAAACGGTCGAGAACAATGCCGCCGCAAACGCCAGTGCAAGCCCAAGGAAGCCGACCACGAACTTCACCCACAGCTCCGGATGCATTCGCTGCATCGACTCATGGAGCCGCTCGCGCCACGTGCGTAAAGGCGGGACAATCGAATTGGTCGATGTGGCCATGCCGGATCTTAACGCTGAAGCTAGCACTCCAACGGATTGGGCGGCAATGTACGGAAGCCCAGGCCGGCGGCGCTTTCGTAACCTCGCGGAGAGCGTGGGGCCTCACCGCTGAACCGGCTACTTATCGAGAACGCGGATCACCTGCACTCTTGCGTGCGGCGGAGAAACGTCGCCAGATCCACACCCCGAGGATCACACAAACCGCGATCAGCGCAGCCCCGACGTTCAGCCGTTCGAGAGCGAACGCTACCCGGTCCCAATGCTGCCCGAATTTGTAGCCAATGGTGGAGATCACTGCGACCCAGAGCGTCGCGCCGAGCACGTTCCACACCGCGAAGCGCCGCCAGGGCATGCGCAATACTCCGGCCAGGGGTCCAGCGACGATGCGCAGCCCGAACAAGAAACGCGCAAAGAAAACTGTAGCCGAGCCGTAGCGTGCAAACAGGATCTCGCCACGTTCGATCACGGTTTCCGGGATGCGGAACGTTGTCCGATAGCGATCGAAAAACGGTCTCCCGCCACGACGGCCGATCCAGAAGCCGAGGTTGTCGCCGGTGACGGCGGCCACGATCGCGACCACCATCAACCATTCCAGGCTGAACTCGTTTTGTGAATACGCGAGAAAGCTGGCCAGGAGCAGAACCGTTTCACCCGGAAGCGGAATGCCGGCGTTTTCCAGCAATAGTGTGATGCCAACCGCCCAGTATCCGTATTGTGCGACGAAACCGCGAAGCAATTCGAGGAGCGACTGTGTCATGCATGCGCTGGAATGCGTCTTCCGATCTTAGCGCGGCGATCGCGCCTCTCGTAATCAACGAGCCGGACTTATTTCGTGCAGAACTCTCCGCACCCTTTCAACCGTGAGAGCGGTCGCGAACCGGCTTTCCGTTGGAATACAGGAAGTCGATCAGGGTGCGATTGAACTCGTCCGGTTCCTCTTCGTACGGCAAGTGTCCGGCCTTGGGGAATATTTTAAGTTCACAGTTCTTGAACTGCATCCGCAGCGGCTCCGCCGAGCTTGCAAACACCGCGCGATCCCGCCCGCCCCACATCAACTGGGTGGGGTAGTCCGCAATCTTGGGGATCGCCGCCGACAATTCGTTCAATCCGTCCTTCCAATTTGCGGCAATGCGGAGCCCGTACTCAAAAAAGCCGGGACGCGCCGATGGCGCGGAATATCCTTCGAGCGTCCCGTCAGGAATGTTCGCAGGGTTGCCGTAGAGCCTCCAAAGCGCGAGCTTGTGCAAGGCAGGACGGCCGGGCACGGTCGACAGAAAGAATTTCGATCCGATGCGGCTACCCAACAGCGGCGCCAACCTGCGGCCGTGCAGCGACCAGGGATTCACAGGCGCCACCAGTACCAGCCTCCGAATCTTCAGGTCATCCCGCTCTCGCAACAGGGCGGCGGTCAACATCACGACTGCGCCACCATGCGAAGTACCCAGTAAGTCCAGTTCGCGAATCCCAACCGCCTCGAGAAATCGTATGAGTCTTCCGGCGGATGGCCGGAGGCGGCAATCAAGACCCGGCGGGCGGTCTGAGAAGCCGGCCCCGATCAGGTCGACGGCATAAACCGTAGCCTGACGGGACAGAACCGGCATGACGTAGCGCCAGGAGAACGAGTACCCAAGGAGGCCGTGCACTAGAACCAGGGCGGGTCCGCTTCCCTGCCGTAGATAGCGCATGCGGGCGCCGTCCAGGGTGATGAAGCACTCCTGTGCCCCTTCGGGGATCGGGGGCGGTTGGCCGGCAAAGGCCACCGGGGCGGGAACAGGGCCGGGCTCACGTCCGGGCATGGATACCTGAAACGATTCTTCCGTCACGGACAACTTTTCCGTGGCAATTGGACTCTATCGAAGTGATATCGCCTCTGTCGCTTCTAGGAGGGAGGTTTCGGCCTCCCTCATTTTTTTGCAGGCCGCTTTTCTGGCTACGCCGCCGCGCGCCGCTTCCTGCCCAAGAACTTGCGCAAAACGCGAATGCCCTTGTCGACGTGGGCCTCTTGCAACAGGAAAGGCGGCAAGAAGCGAACCACGGTGTCTTGCGTGCTGTTAAAGAGTACTCCCTGCGCCAGCGCTTCTTCGACGATCGGCCGCGTGGGAATCTCCAGTTCGATGCCCTGGATGAATCCACGACCGCGCACTTCTTTCGCCGCCGCATAGCTATGCACTAACTGCTGAAGTTCCTGATTCAGGTAGGCGCCAACTTTTGCGACGTTGCCAAGCAGGTTTTCTTCCTGCACGATCGCCAGGTATTCCAGCGCCACGCGGCAGGCCAACGGCCCACCACCAAACGTGGTGCCGTGCTGCCCCGGTGCAATGGCCGAGGCAAACTCCTCCCTGGCGAGGAACGCTCCCAGCGGCAAGCCGGCGGCAATCGGTTTGGCGATCGCAACGATGTCCGGCGTGACCCCGAAGCCTTGAAATGCAAACAATTGACCGGTGCGCCCAAGCCCGCATTGAATCTCATCGAAGATCAACGCCACCTTATGCTGGTCGGCCAGCGCGCGGCATTCTTTTAAGAACTCAACCGAGCATTCGTGAATTCCGCCTTCGCCGAAGATCGGCTCCAGCACGATGGCGCACGTCTGATCATTCACCGCGGCACGCAAGGCCTCGAGGTTGTTTTGCGGGACAAACGTGACCTCATCCAGCAGCGGCTCGAATCCTTTGCGGTGCTTCTCCTGGCCGGTCAAAGATAGAGCGCCGAAGGTACGACCGTGATAGGAACCCTCGAGCCCGATCAGACGGCTCTTCTCCGGCCCGCCCACGCGGTGCCCCGCGAGCCGCGCCAGCTTGATCGAGCCTTCAATGGCCTCGGTACCGCTGTTGGAGAAAAACGCACGGTTCAGACCAGAAAGCCGGCAGAGCTTTTCCGCCAGCTCGCCCTGATACTGGTGGTAATAGAGATTTGAAATGTGCACCAGCTTGGCGGCCTGCTCCCGAATGGTCTTCACGATCCGCGGATGCGCGTGTCCCAATGCGTTGACCCCCAGCCCGGAGACAAAATCAAGGTACTTCTTCCCGTCCAAATCGAATAGAAACACGCCCTTACCACGCTCAAAGGCGACCGGGTAACGGTTGTAGGTGGGGAGTAGATACGTGCGCTCGCGCTCGATGATCGATTGAAGGTTTTCCATAGGATTTTCAGAATTTTAACTGACTTTCTCCGGCCAGACTGCCGGTTTCCGAAGCGGGCGTTGGAAAACTCAAAAACTAATTCGATAGGGGAGCAATCCCGAATCCAAAAGAAAGCTTCCAAAACTCATATCCATTGTTCGGAGCCAGACCTATAATCGTAAAAGTCGCTTGTTGCGATGGACTTACAGACGGATAGATGTGAGACGCGGTGGCAGTGAAGTTGCTCAGTCTTCACTGTAAGAGCTGTATCTGGGGATCAAGCGAAAGTTTGTGAACAGGGAATTCCAAATCCGGTTTACCGCAGGATTGTTGATCCTGGTAACCGTGACCGCCTGTGTTTTCGCCTGGATCAATTTTCAGAAAGAACACGAAATCCGGGTTCCTTACGACGGCGTGTGGTGGATCGACAGTGGAGGAAAACTCGTCGCCCGCCAGGTGGAGCCGGACGGCCCTGCTGCGCTCGCTGGCCTGAAAGTCGGGGATCAACTCTCCTCTATCAACACGCGCGAGGTGAAAACCACTCCCGCGCTGGAGCGCCAGCTGTACCAGATCGGAGTGTGGTCCAAGGCGACGTACACCATCGAACGCCAGCATGTGCCGGTGGACCTGGTACTGATTCTCGCGCCGGCTGAGCGCTCGCTCTATGACTGGTTGCGCCTGATCGCTCTGATCTACCTCGGAATCGGAATCTACGTGCTGTTGCGCCGCTGGACGGCGCCGAGCGCGACGCACTTTTACGTGTTTTGCCTGGTCTCGTTCATCCTGTACTCGTTCCACTACACGGGCAAGCTGAACGAGTTCGACCAGATCATTCTCTGGAGCAACATTGTCGCCTGGCTGCTGCAACCGGCGCTTTTCCTGCACTTCGTTCTGACCTTTCCGGAAAAAAGCGCATTCGTCCGCAAGCACCCGAGGGTTCTCGCGCTGGTCTATGTGCCGGGCGCGATCCTGCTGGCCGTGCGGGTAGTAGCGATGCAATCGGTGCGCGCCACCGAGCATCTGCGCTGGAATCTCGATCGCGTCGACACGTTTTACCTGGCCCTGATGTTCCTGGGTGCGGCAGGCGTCCTGTGGGCCAGTTATCGTCATGCCAGCACGCCTGTGCTGCGTCAGCAGCTTAAGTGGGTTACGCGCGGTACGACGCTCGCCATCGCGCCTTTTACGTTGTTCTACGTGATCCCGTACCTGATGGGCTCGATGCCGACGCCGGCCATGAAGATCTCGGTGCTCTCGCTGGCGTTGCTGCCCCTGACCTTCGGCTATGCCATCGTCCGCTACCGTCTGATGGACGTGGATCTGATCTTCAAGCGCGGGATGGTCTACACACTGGCCGGCGCGTTAGTGGTGGGCCTGTACTTCACCCTGGTGGCGGCCGTCGTCGAGTTGGTACATGCGCGTATCCCGAGCAGCGGCCCGGCGGGGCTCATCCTCGCCATGGCGGTGACGGCCCTGCTGTTCGATCCTGTACGCAAGTGGATTCAGGACAAGGTCGATCAGTTCTTCTACCGCACCCGCTACGACTACCGGCATACGCTGGTCGAGTTTGGCCGCGATCTGAGTTCCGAACCTGACCTCGACAAGATGCTCAGTTCGGTGGTCGACCGCCTGTCGCGCACCTTGCTGGTGGACCGGATTGCAATCTTCCTCGCCAAGGGCGAAGAATCCGAGCAGTTCCTGCTCGCCAAATCGTTCGGCATCTCGCAGACCACCGGGCTGGATCTGAGCTTCCTCCGCGCCGAGCGGCCGGAAATGAACGCTTCGCACCTGTTCATCGAGAATACGCACCTGGCGCCCCGAGAGACGGCCGAAGCCCAAGCCGCAATCGCCAAGCTCGACCTGAACTACTTCATTCCGTGCCGAGCGCAACGCCGCACCATCGCGGTGCTCGGACTGGGCAAGACCGTCGACGGCGACTTCCTGACCAGCGACGACGTCGAGCTGGTCGAAACCCTGGCCGGATCGATCGGCATCGCGATTCAGAATGCGCGGCTTTATGCGTCGCTCGAACAGAAAGTTGCCGAATACGAGCGCCTCAAGGACTTCAACGAGAACATCGTCGAGTCGATTAACGTCGGCGTCATTGCGGTCGACCTGGCGGACCGCATCGAATCTTGGAACTCGCAGATGGAAGTCATGTACGCGCTGCCGCGCTGGCAGGCCATCACGCGCCCGCTCAGCGAGATCTTCCCTGCCGAGTTCGTCGAAGAGTTTTATCGCGTGCGCCAGAATCCGGGCATTCACAACCTCTACAAGTTCCGGCTGAATACACCGGCTGGTGAAGTGCGCACGATCAACGCCGCCATTGCGCCGCTGGTCACGAAGAAATTCAACGTGATCGGCCGGTTGATCATCATGGACGACATCACCGAGCGCGTGGATCTGGAAGCGCAACTCTCCCAAGCCGACAAGCTTTCTTCTATTGGCCTGCTGGCCGCAGGCGTGGCCCACGAAGTCAACACCCCGCTCGCCGTCATTTCGTCGTATGCGCAGATGCTGGGCAAGCAACTGCAAGGGGATCCGCAGAAGGGGCCGATTCTCGAGAAGATCACCCGGCAAACCTTCCGCGCTTCGGAGATCGTCAACAACCTTCTCAACTTCTCGCGCACCAGCGGCACGGAATTCGGCGATGTGGATGTCAATCGCGTGATCACCGACACGCTGGCGCTGCTCGAACATCAGTTCCGCACCGCGCATGTCACCGTTCAGGATGAACTGGCCGGCGAGCTCCCCGTGATTCAGGGCAATACCGGCCGGCTGCAACAGGTCTTTCTCAACTTGTTCCTGAATGCCAAGGACGCGATGCAGGCAGGCGGAACCCTGCGTGTGACCACTTCGAACGGCACTGGGGTTACCGTAGCCGTATCAGATACGGGCAGCGGTATTGCTCCCGAGCACATCAACCGCATCTACGATCCGTTCTTTACGACCAAAACCGCAATTCGCGAGGGCCAGAACCGGGGTACGGGTCTGGGTCTCTCGGTCACCTACGGCATCATCCAGGAGCACGCCGGCAAGATTCGCGTCGAGAGTCGACCGGGCGAAGGCACGACGTTCTACCTGGATTTCCCGTTGACCAGGAAGGCCGTCAATGTCTGAAGCTGCTGTCATTACCCGCACCAAGATTGTGGAACCCGTGATGTCGGCGGGCTCCGTGCTGATCATCGACGACGAATCAGCGATTCGCGAGTCCTTGCACACTTTGCTGGAGTTGGAAGGCTACGACGTCGAGACCGCGGCAAGTGGCCGCGAAGGTCTGGCGCGTATCGGCGAACGCCCATTCGACCTGGTTCTGCTCGATCTCGCTTTGCCCGATCGCAATGGCATGGACATCTTGAGCGAACTGCAAGCCCAGGACGGCCAGCTTTCCGTCATCATGATCACGGCCTACGGCACGGTAGAGAACGCTGTGAAAGCGATGCAGTCGGGTGCCGCCAACTTCATCCAAAAACCCTGGGATAACGAGAAGCTCCTGGCGGATGTTCGCGCCGCGGTGGCTCGCGCCAAAGCGGAAGAAGAGAACATCCAGCTCAAGCGCGCCCTGAAGCAGCGCTACAACTTCGAAAACATCATCGGCAAAAGCGAGCCGATGCTCAAGATTTTCGACCTGGTCGCGCAAGTGGCGGCCAGCCGCTCCACCGTACTTCTGCAAGGCGAGAGCGGTACCGGCAAGGAACTGATCGCCAAGGCGCTGCACTTGAACTCGCCGCGCCGCGATCGTCCCTTCGTTCCGGTCAACACCGGTTCGATGCCCGCCGACCTGCTCGAGTCCACACTTTTTGGTCACGTGAAAGGCGCCTTCACCAGCGCGGTCGCTTCCAAAAAGGGCCTGTTCGAAGTCGCCGATAAAGGCACGCTCTTCCTCGACGAGATCGGCACGATGAGCCTGGACACGCAGAGCAAGATCCTGCGCGTGCTGCAGGACCGCCGCTTCATTCACCTGGGCGGAGTGCAGGAGATTCAGGTTGATGTGCGCATCATCGCCGCTACCAACGTCGACCTGCGGCAACTGGTGCGTGAAGGCAAGTTCCGCGAGGATCTGTTCTATCGCCTGAACGTGATCACCATCGATCTTCCGCCGCTGCGCCAGCGCAAGGAAGACATTCCGCTCCTGGTCGAGCACTTCCTCAAGAAATACTCAATCGAAAATGAGCGCCCGGTGCGGCGCGTTCCTCCGGAGAGCCTGCGGCCGCTGCTGAACTATTCGTGGCCGGGCAACGTGCGGGAACTCGAGAACACGATCGAGCGCGCGGTTGTGCTCTCGACCGGTTCCGACATCACGATCGATTTGCTCCCCGACCAGATCGCCGGGCGCGGCACACCCATGCCGGCGCTCGAGCATCGGCCGGACGCTTCCCTCTTCGATATCCTCGAAGACTGCGAGCGCCGGATCATCAACGATATGCTGGAGAAGTGCGGCTGGAATCAAACCGAGGCGGCCGAGCGCTTCCGGGTGCCGCTCTCCACGCTCAACCAGAAAATCAAACGTCTCAACATCGAGATACGCAAGAAGGGCCGGGACTAAGCGCGCGACCGGCCCAGGTCGGTCTTCTTCCGGTCGAGGGGGTTCGTGTCTCTCTGTTATAGTGCCCGAGAGACCTGTCGCCTCGCACCGCTCTCTGGCGACCGCTCCCGAAACGCATGGAATTGATCTCGCCCGCAGCCCTGGCTAAAGAGAAGGTTCAGTCCGTTCAGGATTACACGCTGCTGGCAGTCCGCTCGATCGGCGACCTCTTCACCCCACCCCGCTACCTGGCCGATATGATGCAGCAGGCGGATCTGATCGGCGTTGGATCGCTGCCGATCGTGCTGGCCGCGGTATTTTTCACGGGGGCGGCACTGGCTCTGAACAGTGCGGCCACGCTGAGCCGCTTCGGCGCACAAACCGTTATCGGGCAACTGGTGTCGATCGGCATTGTGCGGGAGTTGGGCCCGGTCCTCGCCGGGCTGGTCGTCGCCGGCCGCAACGCCTCCGGCATCGCCAGCGAACTGGGCTCGATGATCGTCACCGAGCAGATCGATGCCATGCGCGCCCTCGGCACCGATCCCGTGCGCAAGCTGGTCACGCCCCGCGTGGTGGCCACTTCGTTCATGCTGTTTTTTCTCACGATTCTGGGCGATCTGATGGGCCTGGTGGGCGGCGCTTTCGCATCGTGGCTCCTGCTGGGCATGAACACCCATCAGTTCTGGTCAAATGCCTGGCAAACACTCGTGTTCTCCGACGTGTTCATGGGCTTATTCAAGCCGGTGGTGTTCGGCTTTATTATCGCGACCATCGGCTGTTATTACGGCCTGGCCACCAAGGGTGGCACCCAGGGTGTCGGGCGCGCCACCACCGAGGCCGTGGTCGCCGCAATGCTTCTCATTATCGTGATCGATGTCTTCGTGACGCGGTTCCTGATGGTGATACTGGGAGTGTGAGCGCACGGTTGCGCAGGAATTCCGGCGATACTCAATCCGTTTGATCGGCAGAATCTGAACGCACAAGACAAGCATGGCGACGCCCACCATCCCGGCTGAAGCTCCGACGATTCCCGGCGAGCCTTTGAGCAAAGACGCCATTGTGTTCGACAACGTCCGCCTCGCCTTCGACGAAAACGTAGTGCTGGACGGAATTTCGTTCCGCCTTCCGCGCGGCGAGACCAAGGCCATCTTCGGCGTCGCCGGCTCGGGCAAGAGCACCCTCTTGAAAATGGGAATCGGCCTGCTGAAACCCGATAGCGGCCATATCTACACGCTCGGTCAGGACGTAACCGAGATGCGCGAGGAAGATTTATTCGAGCTTCGGCGAAACGTCGGCATCGTTTTTCAGGAGAGCGCGCTCTTCGATTCGCTCAACGTCCACGATAACGTTGCCTTCCGCCTGATGGAAGAAGCGGAGACCTCCAGCGAGGAGATAGACCGCCGGGTGCTGGAAGTGCTGCGCTTTGTCGAGCTCGAGCATACGGTCAACATGTTTCCTTCCGAACTCTCCGGCGGCATGCGGCGCAGGGTAGCGATCGCACGCGCCATCATCAACGAACCGCAGACCATTCTTTACGACTCCCCGACGGGCGGCCTGGACCCGGTGACGTCGAACACCATCATTGAGCTGATCGTGAAGCAGCGCGACGTCTATAGAACCAGCGCGCTGCTGGTCACGCATCGCCTGCAGGATGCGTTCACCATGGCGTCGCACTATTTCGACAAGCAAGCCAACCAGATGAAGCCCCTGCCCCCGGGCACACGCACCGAGGTGCCCATCACCTTCATGATTCTGCGCGAAGGTAAGGTGATCTTCGACGGCGACCTGCACGAACTCGCGCACACCACCGACGAATATATTCGGGAATATATTTCGTAGCGAGCAATTCGCTTCGCGAGGAACCAAGAGGCCCGGTAACGCCTCCGACCTGACACTTGCCTAGAGTTTCGCCGCCAACACATCCGTGCTCTCGATCTTCGGCGGCTGGGCGAGCAATTCGCCGGCCTTCGCCATCAGCGCGGCGGCAATTCGCCCATTGAGATGAGCCTGGCGGCCGGCATCGTTCGGGAACACGTCAAAAATTCCGAATGTCGACGGGCTAAGCTTCACGGCAAACCAGGCAACGGTAGCCGGTTCCTGCTCGGCCAGAGCAAGACCACCCCGCAGAAAGTCGGCGAGTTCCTGTTCTTTTCCCGGTTTCGCTTCCAGCCGCACCCACAACCCCACGGTGACGCCCGCTGCCATAAAAGTGCCTCCAAAAAAGAATTCGCCCTCCCATAGATGTCTGGAAAGGATGAATGGTTCAGCCGGAAACGAAAATAGTGATGCGAAAACGGACAGACAACGGTAGCGAGAAAGCTTGTCTAACTTGCCTTAGCTTCGAGCCGCGCCTTCCGCAGGTTTTCAACATTCCTGGAGATCTGCGCGAAACGATCCTTCGCCAACTGCGACCCGTTGATGAGCTTTTCGATCCCGGCAAACATGCCGGGGTTCTGCATCTTTTCCCGTAGTTCCGTAAGGAAAGGCGCAATCTTCGCGTAGATGAAAAACATCTCGCCGCTCACACTGGGCTCCAGAAAAAGCTCTTCGTTCAACACGCCGTGCGAAACGAAGGACGCAGCCATGCCCCAATATCCGCCGACTTGGCGCAGCCACGCGTTCTCCTGCGTGTTCATGGCGCGAATCACCGCGATGATGTCATCCGCACTCTGCGGCCAGAATTGGCCGACGTACCAGGCGCGCGCTTTGCGCAGCTCGGCTTCACGCCGCAAATCGTACAGCTTCAGGATCAGTTCGGCATCCGCCTGAGTGGGTGCTGGCATGCTTGGTTCTCCTCCGGCTTACCGGTTATGAATTCGGCTGTACGTGGGGTTGTGCGCTCGTGGTGTCGGGCGGCCGCGGCTCGCCGGGACGCTCGTAATCGCACTCTTTGTTCGGGCAGGCGACCACCGGGCCATCCTTCAAATTTTTCTCGACCAGATACTCATGGCCGCAGCTCGGGCACTTCTCGGGAATCGGTTTGTTCGCCGAGGTGAACTTGCACTTGGGATAATTCGAGCACCCGTAGAACGTGTTGCCCTTGCGCGCCCGCTTCTCAACCAGTTCTCCGTCCTTGCACAGCGGGCACTTCACCCCGATGAAGTTCTGCTTCACATACTTGCAATCCGGGTAGCCGCTGCACGCCGTAAACTCGCCATAGCGGCCGTGGCGGATCATGAGATTCCGCCCGCAATTCGGGCAGGGCTCGTCGAGCGGAATATCGGGCACGCGCTTGCCCTGATCGAGGCGGCGCGTCGTCTTGCAGTCCGGGTAGCCGGTACACGCCATGAACTGCCCGAACCGGCCGCGCTTGAGCACCATCACGCGCCCGCAGTTCTCGCAGTATTCTTCCTGTGCCGTCTCCTGCATGTCAGCGGAATCGAGATCGGGCAGGTTGATCGGATTCTCTTTGGTGAAGGTGCAGCTTTCCGGATTGTCTTTGTCGTACGAACTGCACGCGTAGAACGATCCGTGCTTGCCCCACTTGATGACCAGCGGCGAGCCGCAACGCTCGCACTTTTCATCCGTGGGCTTTTCCATGCGCTTGATGTTCTCCATGTGCTTCTCGGCGTATTTCAAATCTTTCGAGAAGCGCTTGTAGAACTCGGCCAGCGCATCGGTCCACTTTTCCTTGCCTTCCTCGACTTCGTCGAGCTCCTCTTCGAGACGCGCCGTGTAGGCGACATCGAAGATGTCGCGGAAATTGTCGATCAGCAGGTCGGTGACGACCAGCCCGATTTCCGTGGGCGCAAACTTGCCGCCGACCTTGGTGACGTATTGCCGCTCCTGGATCGTGCTCAGAATCGTGGCGTAAGTCGACGGGCGGCCGATGCCACGCTCTTCCAGTTCCTTCACCAGCGAAGCTTCGTTGTACCGCGGGGGCGGTTCGGTGAAATGCTGCTCCGGGTTCAGCGACTTCAGCGTCAGCTTCTGACCGGCTTCGAGCGCGGGCAACTTGTGCTTCAGCTCCTCATCTTCCTCGTCTTTGCCTTCCTTCGATTCTTCGTAAACCTTGAGGAAGCCGTCGAACTTCATCACCGACCCGGTGACCCGGAACCAGTAATTTTCGTTGCCTTGCTTGGCGTCGATGTCGACGGTGGTCTGATCGAAGACCGCGGGCATAATCTGCGACGCAACAAAACGCTGCCAGATCAGCTTGTAGACCTTGAACTCGTCTTCTTTTAGATATGGCTTGAGTGATTCCGGATCGCGAGCGACCGAAGTCGGGCGAATCGCTTCGTGCGCTTCCTGCGCGCCCTTCTTCGATTTGAAGGTATTCGGCTGCTCGGGCAAATAATCTTTACCGTAGTTGGTTCCAATCATCTCGCGTACCTCGGCCAGCGCTTCGTTGGAAACGCGGGTCGAGTCCGTACGCATATAAGTAATAAGGCCGACCAGGCCCTCTTCGCCGAGCTCCACGCCTTCATACAGGCGCTGGGCAATCATCATGGTGCGCTTCACGCTGAAGCGCAGCTTGCGCGAGGAGTCCTGTTGCAGCTTGCTGGTCGTGAATGGAGGCGCGGCGTTGCGGCGGCGCTCTTTTTTCTCAACCGATCGGACGAGCCAGTCAGCTTTCTCAAGGAACGCTCGAATCTTCTCGGCTTCTTCGCTGTTCGGGATCTCGACCTTTTCGTCGACGCCTTTGCCCATGAAGCGGGCATCAAACGTGGGCGGCTTGTTTGCGGAAAGCGTCGCGTCGATCGTCCAATATTCTTTTTTCTCGAATGCCTTGATCTCGCGTTCGCGCTCGACGATCAGGCGAAGGGCGACGGTTTGTACGCGGCCGGCGGAGAGGCCGCGGCGCACCTTGTCCCAGAGCAGCGGCGAAACCTGGTAGCCCACCAGCCGGTCGAGGACGCGGCGTGCCTGCTGCGCGTCGACCAGGTTGCGGTCGATCTGCCGCGGATGCTCGAACGCTTCGCGCACGGCCCGCTGCGTGATCTCGTTGAAGGTCACGCGCTGGATTCGCAGCGAGTCTTCGTCGGCCTTTTTCTTCTTCGCTTTTTTCTTGGCGCCGTTGCCCCCAAGTTCCTCCGCCAGATGGGCAGCGATGGCTTCGCCTTCGCGGTCCGGGTCGGGCGCAAGATAGATGTTGTCGGCCGATTCCGCGAGCTTCTTCAGCTTGGTGAGCACTTTTTCTTTGCCCGGAATGACCGTGTATTCGGTATCGAATTCGTTTTCGATGTCGACGCCCAGCGTGCTCTTGGGCAGATCTTTCACGTGGCCGAGCGAAGCCTCGACGGTGAACCCCTTGCCCAGATACTTCTGGATGGTCTTCGCCTTAGCGGGCGATTCGACAATGACTAAACCTTTCGGCAATGTATCCTCTTTATATTTGGATGAAACTCGAAGCTAGCACGAATCGTGACGCGGCAACAAGTTGCCGTGTCAGCTCCGAGCTACGAGCTGCGCGCTTCGAGTATGTACTTTGTCCCCAATCGCCTCAGCTTTCGATGCTCCACGATTGCCCTCTAGGCGTTAGATCAACGCAGTTAACATGCGCTGAACTGCGTCGACTTCGCCTCCGAGTCTCTGAAACTCATTTCGGCCCAGCATGTTCAAATCCCGCGCTAGCAGCAGGTGATACTCAAGTTCAACCGCTGAGCCCCGGGCAATGCGAAGGAAAACGGTTCATGTCGCCCTCCGAGCGACGCCCACATCCCTCCGCGATGTTCGCGGCAACCGATGAGGCCGCCCGACGTATCTGCGACGTCAAACCGTAGAGCTCCTCACGGGGGAACTGCTTCGTCAACATGTACACATCAAGTGTCACCCTGTGCGCCATCGCCCAGACTTTCAAGTCTTTGAAGTCCTTCACGAGATTGCCTCCTACCGGTGCGTAAGCTCGAACCTCGGAGCCCGTAGCTCGTAGCCGCGCAGCTAAAAGCTGCGCACAAAATTCTTCCCCGGCAACTGCCGCACCTTGCCGGCAAGTTCCAGTTCAAACAAGGCGGCGAAAATTTCGGAGGAGGAGAGTTCCGGCTCCAGCCGCTCGACAATCTCATCGATCTGCGTCGACTCGTCGGCTTTGAGCAGCGCGTAAATCCGCGATTCGTGGGGAGACAGCTTCCCATCGTTCGCGAATAGAGATGCAGTTTCTCCTGCTTGCGATTCAAGGCCCTCCGCGGGCTTTAGCGCAAGTCGTATGTTTTCAGGCAGTTCCTCGAGAACGTCCTCCCAGGTCGCAACCAGCTTCGCGCCCTGCTTGATCAAAGTATTCGGCCCCCAGGAGTTTTTGTTCGTCACGTTGCCAGGCACCGCATATACGTCGCGGCCCTGCTCCAGCGCGCAGCGCGCGGTGATGCGCGTACCCGAGTATTCCGCCGCTTCCACCACGAGCACGCCAACCGCAATGCCGCTGATAATGCGGTTGCGGATGGGAAAATTCTGCGGCGCCGGAAAGGTGTTGATCGGGAATTCGGAAATCAGCGCGCCGCCACCAGCCAAGATCTGTTCCGAGAGTCGCGTATTCTCTTTCGGATACGGAACATCGATGCCCGTCCCAAATACGGCTACCGTGCACCCCTTGCCGGCAAGGGCACCACGATGCGAAGCAGTGTCCACGCCGCGCGCCATCCCGCTCAGGATCACCAGCCCGTGGGCCGCGAGATCGGTCGCTAACCGCTCCGCCATGCCCGTACCGTAAGGCGTAGGATGGCGGGTTCCCACCATCGCGATCCCAGGCCGCGACAAAGCCTCGACTTTCCCCTTTACGTAGAGGATGGGCGGCGGGTCGTAGATCTGCTTCAGTGCCGGAGGATACGCCTCGTCGTCCAAGGTGATGATCTGGGCCCCGACCCCGGCCGCGCGGCCCAGCTCTTCCTGAGCCGACTCCAGGGCCTTCCCAGTCGCAATCGCCTGCGCGGAAACGGCAAGCATCCCAGTTGCCTCCAGTTCGGTCAATGAGGCGTAAAAAATCGAGCCCACACTTCCAAAGTGCTCCACTAATCGCCGTACGCGAGTTGGCCCCAAGCCCGGCGTCAGGCCGAGCGCCAGCCAGTGCAAGATATGGTCGTTCTGGGTTGCGAGCGTCTCTGCGGCCGCACTCATTGCGCACCTCCGTCTCTCCCCGTCATACGCCCAAGGAAAAAGGTGTCAAGGTAGCGACTCACAGCGCTTTGTTAGAATCAAACATAAGTATGAGTCGTCTTCGAATTTCGGCCATCTCGTATTTGAATACAGTGCCCCTGATGTGGGATTTTGAGCATGGAACCGCCGGGGCGGACTTCGACATCCAGTACACCGTTCCCTCCGCCTGCGCAGCAGCGCTGCTGGCGGGACAAGCCGATATCGGGATTATCCCGGCCGCCGCTTATACAGAAATTCCTGATCTGTCGATCCTGCCCGGAATTGCGATCGCCGCCCGGCGCCCCGTACGCTCGATTCTGTTGGTCAGTAAGGTCCCGTTAGAAAAAATTGGGAATATTGCTCTCGACACGTCCTCGATGACGTCGGTTGCGCTCACCAAGGTGCTGTTTGAACGCTGGTTGGGATCGGGACGCACGTTCACGCCGATGGCCCCCAACGTCGACGAAATGCTGCGCGAGCACGATGCGTGCATGGTGATTGGCGATACCGCGCTGCGCGTCGATCGCCGCCAGCACATCACCTTTGATCTCGCCGAAGAGTGGATCCGCTTCACCGGCAAGCCATTCGTCTTCGCCTTCTGGGCGGTGCGCCGCGCCGCTCTGGAATCGACGAGCCTCGATCTCACCGCCATCTTCCAAGGTTCCCGTGATCACGGCCTTGAGCAGAAAAGTCTCGACTACATGGCGCGGGAGTGGGCGCCGCGCGTCGGCATCTCCGAAGCCGAAATTCACCGCTACCTGACCGAAAGTATTCACTACCAGCTTGACCCGGGGTGCATCGAAGGCCTGCAGCTTTTTTACCGTTACGCTCAGGAGTGCGGGGCCTTGCCCCCGGCCCCCGCACTGCACTTTGTTGAGGCCGACCGGCTGGTGAACACCTAGGCCGGCATCTCCGCTCCACAAGGGAACCCATGATCCTCGGCGTCGTGCTGGCCAGCAAGCTTTGGAAATGGGTTCGGCATCTGGGTGGCCCCGGGCTGGTTGTCCTCGGGCTGGCCGACAACTCCGTCGTGCCGCTCCCCGGCAGCATGGACGTCCTCACCGTCTATCTGACGGTTCATCACCACGCGTTGTGGTGGTACTACGCAGGAATGGCGACTGTAGGTTCGCTGCTGGGCGGGTACATCACCTATCGCATGGCGTCGCGCGGCGGCAAGGCTTCTCTCGAGCGTAAACTCGGGCCGCGGCGATCAAAAGCCTTATACCGGAGATTCGAGCGGTGGGGATTCGGATCGGTATTCATTCCCGCGCTGCTGCCTCCGCCCTTCCCGTTTGTGCCGTTCTTACTGGCCGCCGGAGCATTGCAGTATTCGCGAAAAAAGTTCTTTACCGCGCTGGCCCTCGGCCGCGGCCTGCGCTACAGCTTGCTGGCCTATCTGGGTGTGATTTACGGTCGCCAGTTCCTGCGCTTCTTCGACAAGAACACCAAGCCCACCGTGGTGATTCTGATTTCATTGTCGGCGATTGCAGGCGCGATCGCCATCTTCGGTTACTTCCGCCTGCGCAAGGGCGGAGGCCGTCACGCGGCGGGTCCCGCCGGCGCAGCGCATTCCCAGGCCTGAGCGACGCTTGCTCGCACAAAAAGCTCCACTACAATAGCGGACTGTGAACGACTCCGCCGCCTTGCACCGCCAGACTCTCGCCAAGGTACAAATCTTCTCCGGGCTCACCGAGGCCGAACTCAACCTCGTGGTGCAACGCACCGTGGCCCGGCGCTTCTGCGCCGGCGAGATTATCTTCGGTGAGAGCGAACCTTGTGCCGGACTTTACGTGGTCGAAACCGGGCATGTGCGCATCTACAAAAGCTCCGCTGGGGGACGAGAGCAGGTCCTCAGCATCGACGGCCCCGGCGGTTCGATTGCCGAGGTTCCCGTCTTCGACGGCGGCAATTACCCGGCTTCGGCGGCCGCTGTCGACGAAGCAACCCTCCTGTTTATCAGCAAGCAGGATTTTCAGTCGCTCTGCCTCGCCCAGCCGCAAGTCGCCCTGAAAGTGCTCCGGGTTGTGGGCGCGCGCCTGCGCCGGCTGGTGGGAATTATTGAAGAGCTGTCGTTCACCACGGTCCGCCATCGCCTGGCCGCTTTCCTCCTGCGGCTGGCGAAAGGGCAGGGCCACGGATCGAAAGAAGTTTCGGTAACCCTCCCTGCCAGCAATCAGGAACTGGCCTCGCAGATCGGAACCGTCCGCGAACTGGTGTCACGCAATCTCTCGCGATTGCAGGCCGAAGGCTTGATTCGAATGGACGGCCGCACTGTGGTCCTCTGTAATATCCCCGCACTCGAAGCGGAACTGCATTCGGCAGACTAGGCGTTTCTTTCAGCGCTTTGGACGCCGTGACAAAAGTCATCGGCAAACCTCGAGCGAGCCAATAGCTTGTCTGTATGCAGCGCCCCTTGCGACCAACTCTCGCGCTGCCAGGAGATTTGTCATGCTTGCGACCAACGAAAAGACTTTGAAAGAACTGGCGCTCGAGAGCCCCGCTGCGACCCGCGTCTTTGAAAACCTTGGACTCGACTACTGCTGCGGCGGTAACCAGTCGCTCGACACGGCCTGCGTGAAAGCGAATCTGTCGATCCATCAGGTGCTCGAGTTGATAGAGGCCGCTGAGCAATCGGCGCAGGACCGCCGCAGCGATAGGAACTGGCAAAACGAACCTTTAACCGATCTCATCAACCACATCGTCGGCACGCATCATCAGTACGTTCGCAGCGAGATCGCCCGGCTTGAGCCGCTGTTTGAAAAGGTCTGCCGCGTGCACGGAAAGAACCATCCTGAACTGCTGGAGATCAGGGCAACCTTCGAGGCGCTGGCCGACGAACTCACGCTGCACCTGATGAAAGAAGAGAACGTTCTGTTTCCGTACGTACGACGTACGGAAGAATCCATCATGGAGCACGAACCGGCGCTTCCCGCTCCATTCGGCAGTGTCAAGAATCCAGTTGCCATGATGGAGCATGAACACGAGTCGGCGGGAGAGGCGTTGCGCTCCATGAGAGCGGCCAGTAACGGCTATACGGCACCGCCCGAGGCCTGCACCAGCTATCGCGCTCTATATACGGCGTTGGCGGGCTTCGAAGCCGACCTGCACCAGCACATTCACCTCGAGAACAATCTTCTGTTTCCGCGCGCGATTGCGCTGGAGCAGGCCAGGTAGCGGTTGCTTCGCCGGTGCGCAGCCGCGTGATCCTGGATGCCCTCCCTGGATAAAGAGGCTCACGGCTGCGCGCCGTACACCGTCTTTCCCCCCACGATCGTCCACAGGACCTTGGTGTCGCGCGCTTCTTCCGCGCTGACCGTCAAGACGTCACGGTCGAGCAGCGCGAAGTCCGCCTGCTTCCCGGGAGCAATTGAGCCGATGCGAGCCTGCTGATTGAGTGCCCGCGCCGCATTTCGCGTGTAGGCATACAGCATTTCTTCGCGGGGCATGCGCTGGTCAGGATCCAGCACGCCCATGGGGCCCTTGCGCGTTTCCGCCTGGTAGATGCCTCGAAATACATTCGCTGTCGACACCGGCCAGTCGCTTGCGCCTGCAATCACTCCGTCCGCATCCAGGATCGATCGTGCCGGATACTGCCACGGATAGATCGCCGGATCGATGTAGGGCTTCACCAGATCGATCGTGTCCGGCTCGGCATTTGCCCAATACAACTGAAACGAGGCAATCACGCCAAGATCGTGGAAGCGCGGAAAATCCTGCGGCTTTACGAACTGTAGATGCGTGATCGTATCCGGCAGGCCGGAGTTTCCATTGGCCCGGCGCGCGGCCGCGATGCCGTTCAGAGCCTCGGTCACGGCCCGGTCGCCGATCGCGTGCACATGCACAATCAACCCCTGCTTGTCGGCGGCGATGGCAATCTTTTGAAATTCGGAGGGCTCGAACAGCAACTCGCCCATCTTGCCGTCGCTGTAGGGCTTGGACATCGCCGCGGTGTGCGACGGATACTCCACCACGCCATCAGCAAAGACCTTGATGCCGCCGACTTTCACTTCGGGCACATTCTTGAAATCTTCGCGAATCTTGAGCACGCGCTCCAGTTGCTGCTCCACGTGCCCTTCTTTGAAATGAATGACCGGCAGTGCGAGCACGTGCGAGTTCAGTTCGCCCTTTTCGGCGAGTTCCCGATACACGCGCAGGATCGCGTCGCTGGTAGACGGATCAACCCAGGCCGTAATTCCCCACTCGTGCATCTGTGCGACAGCGGCCCTCCCAGCTTCGAGCATCTTCTCGGGAGTCTGGTCCGGCAGCACATCCATCGCCTTGTCCATGCCGGCGTCGACCAGAAATCCATTCGGCTGAAAATCGCTGTTGTAGCCGTAGTACCCGCGGGCGGCTTGATCGAGACCCTTGATCCATTTCTGGTCGATGCCTGATCGCTGCAGCATCGCCTGGTTCGCCCACGCGGTGTGACCGTCCATGCCCTCGAGGATTACTGGCTGATTGTCGTAGGGCGGCGCGTTTAAGCGGGAATTCAGCTCTGCGTTTTTGGACCAGAACAGCAGAGGCAGTCCGCCGATCTCGAGAAACTCTCCGCGCATTCCGCGCCCATTGCGCTTCGACTCGGCAACAAAAGCCTCGAGCTGATCGACCGTGGTCATTTTTTCGCCGGTGTCTGCCGTGATCAGCGACAGGCCGCCATCGATCGCGTGGCAGTGGCTGTCAATTAGTCCGGGCATGAGCAGATGCCCTTTCAAATCGACATGCTCCGCGCTGCCGGATACGGCTCGCTCTGCCTCGGCCCGGGTGCCGACGGCGACGATCTTATCCCCGCGAATGGCTACCGCTTCCGCGTAAGGAGTTCCGGGCTCTCCGGTAAAGATTTTTGCGTTGTAGAAGATTCGATCTTGCGCGTTGCCCGCTTGTGCAAGTACAGCCAGAAAGGCACACAATACCATCGCGAACTTCCGGTTCGCATTCCCCATATTCGGCCCTCAATGATCGTGATGATTGCTTGGCTACCGAGAAGGATCCGGCCTTGCGGTTTCAGTCCTTTTCGTGCGCGATCGCGTAGTAGCCATTGCGAGACTGAATTTTATACCCGTTCTTGGATCGAATCTCGATCTTGCGGAACGATCCGTCCAGCTGATTGTTGGTGGGTGTGTATCCGATGTTGTACTGGCTGCGCAGCTCTTTTGCGATCTGGTCAAAGGCATCGCGCAGTTTATCCATCTTGTTGCCGACTTCAATCACGCGGCCGCCCGTCTCGACAGCCAGCTTCTTCATCTCGGAATCGCCGGAGTATCCGCCAAAACCATAAAACCCGCGGTCTGCAATGAGCAGCACGTAGCAGATTGAATCCGCCTTTTGCGCCGCTTCAATCGCGTCCTTGATCCGCTCCTGACTGCCCTGGTCCTCGCCGTCGGTCAGCAGGATCATCGCCTTGCGCCCGACTTCGTGCGCCAATTCGTCGTGCGATGCCAGATACACCGCGTCATAGAGCAGCGTTCCGCGCGGCGAGGCAGTGGGCACCGGCCCTCCACCCAGACCCGGCAGAGAACCGCCGCCGCCCCCCGTATTGATTTTGGCCTTGTTCAACGCGCTCTTCAAAAGATGCACGTCATTTGTAAAGTCCTGCAGCAGGTCGACGTTCACGTCGAAACTGATAACGAATGCTTCATCCTTCTGGCGAAGAATGGAGCTCAAAAACGCCCCACCGACCTCTTTTTCCATGTCCAGGACGCGCATCTGGCTTCCGCTTGAATCGATCATGATTCCGAGTGTAAGCGGAAGATCCGATTCTGCCGTGAAGTACTTGATGGTCTGGGGTTTACCGTCCTCGGAAATCTCGAAGTCTTCCTTCTTCTGGTCCGGGATCAGCGCGCCTTTTTTGTCCTTAACGTTGAAGAAAAGCTGCACTACGTTCACCCGAACTTTCAACGTCTCCATCGACTGATCTTGCGACGCATCCTGTCCGGAGTTTTGCGCGAGGGCAGCGGGACCTGCGGCACAGAGGCAGGCTAAGGCAACGGGAACCAGCGCACGGACCATCGACATGAAAGATTCTCGCAACTCTCTTTTGGTAGTCTATTCTTGCTAGGTTAAATGCACCAATTCAAACAGTTTGAGCATCCCAGAATCGAGACGGTTGCCCACTCCTGGAGAATACCTTTGGGTCGATTGTTCGGCAAAGCTGGTTTTGGCTGTTTTGTGCTGATTACGCTGCTTTTTTCGGCGTTTCTGTCTTTGGCTCAGGAGACGACTCCTGCCCCGGCCCAACAACAGGCGCCCGCGCAGTCCCAGTCGCAAGCGCAAGATGTCCCGGATGCGCCTTCGGCCGTGAAACCGCCGAATCCATTCCCGACCAATCTCCCACCCGCACCGCGCCCGGACAACAATAATCCGCCGCCACCCTCCTCCTCGAACCAGCCATCGTCGGGCCAGCCCGGGGAGAACGCGCCACCGATGCCTCCGATCAAAACTGTTCCGCCGGGCAGTATTCCCGCAGATAACGGCGGCCTCGCTTCAAGCCACGAAGAGCTTTACACGTTGAAGACGGGCGTGAACTTCGTCGTGGTTCCGGTTACCGTGAAGGACACCAACGGGCACCTGGTCGACGGCCTGCTCTACAAAGATTTCACCGTGCTCGAAGACGGCAAGAAGCAACAGCTCAAGTTTTTCAGCAGCGATCCGATCGCGCTCTCCGCCGCCGTCATTCTTGATCTGGGCATGCCGGACGCGGCCGTCCAAAAAGTGAATCAGACCTTCACCGCGCTGCAGGGCGCCTTCAGCCCTTACGATGAAGTAGCGCTTTATACTTTCAGCTCCACCGTGAGCCAGGTCAGCGATTTTTCTGCTGCCGGGCAAAAACTCACCCGCATCCTCGATCAGATCAAAACCGAGCGTGGACAGAACAATGGCGTACCCGTCATGAACGGTCCTCTGGGACCCCAAGGCCCGACCGTGAACGGCGTGCCCATCGAGCGCCCGGGTGCTCCAGTCAACACGACGCCTCCAAAAGAGGTGAGTGTTTTGAACGACGCCATCCTGCGGGCCGCGCTGGATCTGAGCAAGCGGAACCGCGCCAACCGCAAGATCATCTTCGTCATCAGCCAGGGCCGGGAATATGGCAGCCGTGCCTCATATAGCGATGTGCTCCGGGTTCTGCTGTCGCGCGAGGCAGCCGTCTACGGCATTTCGGTCGAGGCCTCGGCCATCCCCGGGTACAACCGGCTAGAGAAATTCCATTTGCCGAAGTTCGGCTACAGCGACATTCTCCCGAAGTACGCATTCGCGACGGGAGGCGAAATCTTTACCGAGTTCAGCCGCGACAACCTGGAAGCCGCCTACGCCCGCGCGACCGGCGAGGCCCGGAACCAGTACACTCTGGGCTACACCACCCGCATCACCCCCAGCAGCACCTACCGGGAAATCGAGGTACGGGTCGACCATCCGGGGCTGAAGATCTCGGCGAAAAGCGGATATTACCCCCTCCCGCCGACCGCGCATTGAGGCTGGCCAGAACCACGGATTCACGCCTCTGGCCAGTAACCTGGGTAACGTGGGGTAATCATCTGCCGTGTGATATAAATTTTCCCAAGATCAACAAGGCAAAACTCTGCTCGCTTGGGACGCGGTATGCCCTTGGCGTGCGCAGCTAGAGGCATGGATTGAGCTTTATCAACTTTGCGGCTCGCGAGATTAACTGCAAGATCGTCTACTACGGCGCTGGTTTAGGCGGTAAGACCACGAACTTGCAGCACATCTATCAGAAAACCGCTGAGCAGCAAAAGGGCAAGATGATCTCGCTCGCCACCGAAACCGAGCGAACCCTCTTCTTCGACTTCCTGCCGCTCGATCTCGGCTCCGTGCGCGGCTTCAAGACCCGCATCCATCTCTACACCGTGCCCGGCCAGGTGTTCTACGACGCCAGTCGCAAGCTGATTCTGCGCGGCGTTGATGGCATCGTCTTCGTGGCCGACTCGCAGGAAGAGCGCATGGACGCCAACGTCGAAGCCCTCGACAACCTGATGGCGAACTTGAAAGAACACGGCTACGACTTTTTCAAGATCCCTTACGTCTTGCAGCTCAACAAGCGCGACCTGCCCAACGTGCTGCCGGTCGACGTCCTGAGCAAAGAGCTTCGCCGCAAGAACGAGCCGGTCATTGAAGCGGTCGCCTTCCAGGGCCCCGGGGTGTTCGAGACTTTGAAAGAAATTGCCCGCCAAGTCCTCACCGAGCTGAAACAGGGCGGCTAGCGCAAGCGTGGCCAGCCTCGTGTAGGCCCAGACGCCCTCGTCTGGGCGTCCGGGCACAGCCCGGCACCAATTCCGCCGTCGCGACCACCACCCCCACACAACCTTCGTCGCGGTCCACACAACACCTTTCTTGTGTTTCTCGTAAGCGTTTTGGGAGCGCTCAGTCGAATCGAAATATCCCGCCAACTACCCTTCCGCAGACCTTCGTTATACTCTGTCTGCGACATCAATCCCATTCAGCTGTGCACAACAACCTCGGGCTAGGCTTTTTCATCGCACGTTGTCCCGTCGCTATCGGCCATCCCGTTAATTTGCCGACCGGCTCTGAGGAGCTACTCCAAAATTCGCGACGAACGATCTCAGCCCGCTCATGGTTCACTTGTCAGGAGCTCGAAAATGCGAATCGCTACACCTGCGCTCTCTTCCCGCTGGCTTCGCAGTCTAGGCTTGGTCGCTTGCATTTTGGCCCTGCACGTCGCTCTCTGGAGCCAGGCCACGCTTTCCACCGGCAACATTCAAGGCACGGTCACCGATCCCAGCGGGGCCGTCGTGCCGGGCGCAAAAATCACTGTGATCCAGCGTGCCACAGGAACTTCCATCCCCACCGCCTCCACTTCTTCCGGAACCTACAGCGTGAACGCATTGGTGCCCGGCAACTATGTGGTTCGGGTCGAGGTGCCCGGCTTTCAGACCACCGACCTCAGTGTGACCGTGCAGGTCGCGGTTACAACGCCGGCCAATGTCAAACTCAAGGTTGGTCAGTCCAGCCAGGTTGTCGAAGTCCAGTCCGAGCGGATCCAAGTCAACACCGAGCAATCGGCAGTGCAAGGCGTCATGACCGCGCAGCAGATCGATAACCTGCCCATCAACGGGCGCAACTTCCTCGATCTCGCGCAGCTCGAACCGGGCGTACAAATTCAGGACGGTGGCAACTTCGATCCCACCAAGAACGGCTTCTCTTCGATTTCGTTTGGCGGACGCTTTGGCCGTACCGCGCGCATAGAAGAAGATGGCATCGACATCAGTGACGAGACGGTTGGCACCACCACGTCGAACATTCCGGCTGGCGCCATCGAAGAGTTCAATATCGGCCAATCCAGTCTCGATCTCTCAAGCGAACTTACCTCTTCCGGATCGGTGGACGTAGTTACTCGATCGGGTACCAACAATGTCCACGGAGAAGCTTTTTACCTCTTCCGCGATCACAATCTGAATGCCGACCTGCCGGGCGGAGTGAATCCGTACTTTCAGCGCAACCAGTTCGGAGGCCGGGTTGGCGGCCCCATCATTAAAGACAAGCTCTTTTTCTTTCTGGATGCCGAGCGCATCAAGCAGGACGAACTCGCCCCGGTCGGCGTCGGCGGCGACATTCAGGTTCCCGCCGGAACCATCGGTTACACTTCGCCGTTCCGCGAACTCGAAGTGCTCGGCAAGATGGATTACCAGATCACGCCCAGCGCAAAGTTCTTTTACCGCTTCTCCTACGACAAGCTGCGCGACGTGGCCGGCTCCGTTCCCAGTTCCTTCCAGCCTTTCGCCAATAACAATCGCACGTCCGTCAATGCGATTGGGTTGGACTTCAGCACTGGCCCTTACACGCACTCGATTCGCTTCGGCTACACCAAATTCGATAACGGCATCGGAGACGCGGTTGCGGGCACGAACATCTTCAATCCCGCTCCCGGAATTGAACTTGCCATCGGCACGGACCCCGACTGCCTGACCGCCGGTGCGAATATTTTCTGCTCGGGTCCAAACTTCTTGGCGCCGCAAAGCACTTTTCAGTCGAATCACCAGATCAAGTACGACGGCAGCCGTCAGGTAAAAGCGCACACGCTGCGCTTCGGAGGCAGCTACAACTACATCCAGGGCGGAGGCACGGCGGCTTTCCTCGCCCTCGGGGCGGCCGTCGGCTCGCTCGCGAACGCAACTCCGGTCGGCAACTTTCCTAGCGGCAATAAAAATCCCCTCAACTATCCGGCGCAGAACGTTACCTTCGGCAATGGCCAGGGTTATTCCTCCGAATTGAGTTCCTTCGGTCTTCCGGCTGGAGGGCTTGGTCCCGACCAGCGCATCTCTGCCTATGTTGGCGACACCTGGAAAGTTCGGCCCAACTTCACGTTGAACTTCGGCCTTCGCTACAACCGCGACACCGGACGCACCGACAGCGATCTCGGCCCCATACCGTGCTCCGAGCTGGCGCCGTCGCTGGCTGCTCCGCTCCAAGCCGCAGGCACTCCCTGCAACGGCAATATTCTGGATCTCTATGGCGCGGGCCTCGGCGATCGCGTGCGGCAACCGAACGCGAACTTCGCCCCGCAGGCGGGCCTCGCCTGGGATCCGCGCAGCAACGGCAAGACCGTCATTCGCGCTGGCATCGGTCTTTATTACGAGAACGTGATCTGGAACAACGTTCTCTACGACCGGCCCGCGCGCTTGCAACAAGGTCTGTTCCTCAACTTTGCCAACGCTTGCACGAACGGCCAGCCATCACCCACTCCTATTCCTGGCGTGCCTAACATCAACTTTTGCAATCAGGCCATTGGCGATGTCGCGCCTGAGATTGTACAGGCGCAAGCTGCGTATCAGGCCGCGACCATCGCCGCCGGACCGCAATCGAACGGCGTCTTCTTTGGCAACACTCTGCAAGCCGGTTTTGACACCACTGGTACGACGATGTTTGCGCCCAACTTCCGCACCCCGCGTTCGCTTCAGATGAACGTCGGCCTGCAGCGCGAAGTCTTTCGCGGCACTGTGATCACCGTGGACTACCTGCGCAACATTGGCACGCGCACTTCCCTCTACTACGACGTCAACCATGTTGGCGACTCGCGCTACTTCAGCTCCGCCAATGCGATCGCCGCCATCGACGCCACGGCAGCCGGCGTGGGTTGTGCCAGCGGACTTACGCCGATTGCCTCCGTGGATTGTTATCTCCACAATGCAGCGGCGCCGACCATCTCCGACTTCGCCAACAACGGCCTCGATTCCGGCAACGTCCTTTGCGCGGGAGCGCCGTGCCCCGGCGCTGCATTCCCCGGCGTCAATCCGAACCTGGGATCGAATCAAATGCTGTTTCCGATCGGCCGCTCCGTCTATAACGCCGTGCAGGCCTCCTGGAAACAGAACGTGGAAAATCCCATGCCCGGCGTCAAGCGCCTGAACTTCACTGCTTCCTACGCTTACTCGCACTATGGCGCGACCGCGCGCGATGGCGACTTCGTGAACTCCGTATACGATGCCCGCGATCCCGGGCGCTTCATCGGCCCCAATGGTCTCGACCGCACGCATCTGCTTTCTTTCGGCGGCTTCTTCACCCTGCCCGCCGGTTTCCAATTCAGTTTGATCGGACACTTCGACAGCCCGCTCCCCGACGATCTCACGCTGCCGGTGAGCGGCAATCCCGGCGGCATCTTTCAAACGGATGTAACCGGCGACGGTACAGGCGATGGCAGCGCGACCTCCGGTTCGGTGGGCGATCTGGTCCCGGGCACGAAGGTCGGCGCCTTCGGGCGCACGGTTTCTGCCTCAGGCTTGAACAAGTTGATCGGAAGCTACAACGCGACGAATGCCAACCAGGCCACGCCCGCCGGCCAGGTTTTAATTCAGAACAACCTAATGACCTTGTCGCAACTGCAGCAACTCGGCGGCGTGACGCCTGTTCTGCAACCTGCTCCTACGAACAACGTTGGACTTGGCTGGCTCAAGACCTTCGACTTCAAGATTTCCTGGCAGTATCACATCAAGGAAGCCGCGACCATCGAACCGAGTTTCGGCGTCTTCAATCTATTCAACTTCGCGAACTTCGACGGGCCAAACTCGTTCATCGGCGGCGTGCTCGATGGCGGTACTTGTTCCGCCAACGGAGCCACTTACAACAGCTGCGGCACGAACCGGATCGGGCTCGGCACCGGCGTCTTTGCCTTAGGCGCGCCGCGCTCCATGGAGTTCGGCCTGCGCGTTAGCTTCTAGTTACGGGGTTGCAACAAATTGGCTCGTCTCGCCACTCATTTTGCGAACGCGGTCAGCATGAGTTTCAGCCGGATTATCGTCGGCCAGCCTGAGAAGAGATTGCTTTTTTCATTGAGATCAACGCAACTTCGATCTTTCAAACTTTTGTAGCCACAACATAAGTGGAGAGACCGAGCAGGCGCCACCCCCTCCCCCAAAAAATTAAGGCGCCGGAAAGCCCGGCGCCTCTCGTTTGAGTCGGTTGACGAGGAGTTATTTGTTTTCGTTTTGCGAGCCCGCGCCGAATTCCACTTTGCGCGGAGCTGCCACCGGCCGCGGAATCTTCGCCGCCGCCGCCAGCGGAGGCGCGCCCACCGCCGCCGCTCCATACCGCTCGAGCAGCATCGGCACCATCGCGTTCTCCGCTTCTTTCACGAATGTCATGTGCGTTTCGCCGTTCATGTCGATGCGCACGAAGTCGCCCAGTTTCACCTGTCCCGTGGCCACCAGGTTCGCCAGCGGAAACACGATGTGCCGCTCGATCGCTCGCTTCAAGTGCCGCGCACCGTACTTCGGATCGGTCCCCTCCTGTAGCAGATAATCTTTCACTCTCTGCGTACAGTTGAAGACAAACTGGTTCGCGCCCGCAGCCACCAGAATGCGCTGCTGCACCATGCCCAGTTCAATCTCCAGGATCTGCGACAGGTGTTCCGACCGCAGCGTCTTGAAGACCACGACCTTGTCGATGCGGTTCATGAATTCCGGCGTGAACTTGCGCCGCGCCGCTTCAACCGCCGTTCGCGAAATCTTCTCGTCCAGCTTCGAATCGACCGTCGTCACCCTGGTCGCGAAACCGAGACCGCCGTCGACCAGTCCGGTCATCTCGCCCGCACCCAGGTTCGACGTCATGACGATGAGGCACTGCGACAGATCGACACGCCGGTTGTCGCCCAGGGTCAAAGTCGCCTTGTCCAGGATGCCAAGCAACAACTGCCAGAGCGCGTCGGAAGCCTTCTCAATCTCATCGAACAGGAGGATCGAGAGTTTTAGCTTGTCGGTGTGCCACTGGTTCAGCGCCTCCTGGGTCAGCAAGGGGTGCGTCTCCCGGTGACCCAGGTATCCCGGAGGCGAGCCGATCAGCTTCGCGATTTCATGGGAGTGTTGGAATTCGGCACAGTCAATCTTGATGCACGCCCGCGGATCCCCAAACAGGGCTTCCGACAGCGCTTCCACGACCCGCGTCTTTCCCGAACCCGTAGGTCCCAGAAACAACAGATTCCCCACCGGGCGTCCCGGAGGGTTCAGGCCGGCCAGAAACATTTGATAGATTTCGACGACCTTTTCGACCGCCTGATCCTGCCCGACGATCTTCCGGCGGATCACGCTTTCAAACTCACGGGCGTCGTTGCTGCGACGATTCGGGTCAAGCACTGTGGCGAGATTCGTTCTCATAGGGTCTTAGGCCGTCTTTCCGGTTTTGCTGGCCAGTTCCTTCATTTCCCTGGGTGACGAAGTTTTCGTGCTTTGCGGGAGACAAATTTTGTCACTCACCCCCGCACTCTCACTACTGCAAGCGGCGGACCATCCCCTAAGTAACCTTACCCCCGCCGCTTTGTTTATCAATTGGATGCGACTACCCGCCCTTGTGTCTTTTCCTCCACAATCCCTTTTGCCCTCCCAAGGGAAATTGTTTGCGCATTCCGTGACATCCTGTTCGCGCCTCTTTCCCTTTGCCCCGCGCTAACTGGCTCTGGTCCGACGTAACTTTCTCGCCCTCCGGACCCTCGCTACCATCCGGCTTGTCCCCCTCTAGGAGAACAAACGTGCGCCGTCTGGGCCCTCTCTCGATCACACTTCTTAGTCTTGCCGGAATGACACTTATCGCGGGGTGGTTCGCTTCAGGATCGCCCTCTGCCTTCGCGCAACAAAGTGCACCTAAACTGGTGCTGAGTACTTCAACCCCATCTAATAGCAACCCGACTCTCCAGCCCGCGAATCTGCCTTCTGTCCGCGTGGCCGCGCCGGGGACGGAATTCTACACCGCCAAGCGTGGCGATAGCATCCCTTTTGTCGCGCGCCAATACCTAAATCGCACTTCCTATCTCACTTCGAGCGAACTCGCCGAGGCCATTCGTAAAACCAACGGCGACCGCAGCGCCAACACTCTGAAGGCGGGTGAAGAAATCGTCATTCCGGACATGCTGAACGCGCCCATCGCCGAGAAATCCATCCCCGTTCCCAAAGACTTCGAAGTCCGCGCCATCTATCTCACTGGCGTGATGGCGGGCAGCGACCATGGCCTGCGTATCATCCGCCACTGGCACGAAGTCGGTGGCAATGCAGTGGTGTTCGACATCAAGGATTCTGATGGCAGCGTAAATATCGCGTTTGACCATCCTTTCGTCGGAAAGCACAACGTCTACATTCATGACCTGCCGAAGTTCACCCGGTTCCTGCACTCGGAAGGCATGCATGCCATTGCGCGCATCGCCATGTTCCGTGACGAGAAGCTGGTCACCACGCACCCCGAGCTGGCCGTACAGTCCCGCAAGACCGGCCAGCCCTGGCGCGAGAACGGAAAACTGGTCTGGACCGATCCCTCCCAACCCAAAGTTCAGGACTACGACATCGCCCTCGCCAAGTTCGTCGCTGCGTCGGGTGTCGACGAGATCCAGTTCGACTACGTCCGCTTCCCTGCCGAAGGCGACCAGAAAGACGCCAAGTTTTTCTACCAGCATGATGAAGGCGGCGAACCTGATACGGCCTCCGGCAAGTCCGCAGGCCATAAACCCATGCAGCGCTCCGAGGTCATCGCCAACTTCCTCGACCGCGCCTACGGCCAGTTGCACCCGACCGGCGTTCTTCTTTCTTTAGACGTCTTCGGCGTCATGGCCTGGCAGCGCCCGGTTGACCTCGCCCATACCGGCCAGGACATCGTGGCCATGGCTAAACATTGCGACGTGCTCTCGCCCATGATCTATCCGTCTCATTTCTTTGGCATGGACGGCATCGCGCATCCCGGCGATGCGCCGGAGCACTTCATCGGTGAATCCATGGAACGCTTCCGCCTCATTACAAAAGACAGTGGGGTAGTGTTGCGCCCGTGGCTGCAAGCGTTCGGCTGGCGCACCAAGACCTATTCCCCGGAATACATCAAGGTGCAGGTGGCAACATCGAAGGAGAAGGGTGGCGTTGGCTTCCTCTTCTGGAATGCCAATAACGACTACTCGAAGCCGTACGCGGCGATGCCGGAGATGCGCGCGGCGAATTCGGCGCCGAACGGCAAAGACAAAGAAAAGTACTTCCGGGGAGACGCGCTGCCAACGGTGGCCCAGGCAAAAGTCACGCCAGACGGAGCGCCCGGCGCGAACCGCTAAACGAAGTGTGCCGGGTTAGGCCTGGGTAGGCCCATGTTCGTGTAGGCCCAGACGCCGCGTCTGGGCGGCCGGGCGAAGCCCGACAGAAGCTTGTATCCGGGCGCGTCTTCAGGCGCGCCAAATCGCACACGCCTTCGACAGTCCCTTCAGGGACTGCCCGCTCTCGAAGAGCCACCGTTGGTGTCTAACTTAATATGCTCCGCCCGCGCACCAAGCCGTCCGGACGGATCAACCGCATTGACGTTACGGCCTTCCTCAGCATCATGGTCGTGCTCTTCTTCACCGTCCTGTTCGCCGATCGCGGACCGCTGTATCTTCACCACTTTGTCACCCAGCCAGTCGACCTTCCCCACGTCAGCCATGCGGCCAGTCTGCAGCATGCCAACCGGGAAGACGCCATCCACGTGGCCGTCGAGCGCGATGGCAGCTTTTACTTCCGGAACGATCGTGTTGCCGCCGAAGATCTCCCCGCCAGAATTTCCGCTGCCGTGAAGCAAGGCTCGGAGAAGAAGGTCTACTTGCACGCCGACGAGCGCAGCCGGTACGGCTCCGTCAAGCTTGCACTCGACGCCATCCGTGATGCCGGCATCGAAGACATCTCTTTTCTCGCTAACGGGCGTTGATCTGTTCCGGTTGCTCATCGCGCAGTCGAAGCAGCGTATGCGACTTGACCTTGCCACCGGGTCACGCGAAAACGGCCTGCGCGAGCGATCGCAGAAACCCAGCTAATGGCTCAGCGACGAAACGAGCATCTGCTCCTACCGACCGTCCGGCTGCACAGCAGTAACACAACGCTGGTAACTGCCGCGCGCGTACTCCCGATTACAAAAATCCATCACTCACCCGGTCTCGTCCGCGCACATGCTCGGCTATAATGACGTGTAATTTGCACGCGCCGTGCGCTCTGTTCCGCGCCGTCGCACGCGACGGACCCGCCCGCGGAAACGCAAAGGGGTCCGCAAGCCGTCGCAAACATACACAACTTCATTCTGTTGGTGAGGAGTCTCGATGGCGATTCAGAAGACCGAAAAAATCTGGCACAACGGCACGCTCATCCCATGGGACGACGCCAAACTCCACGTGATGTCGCACGTGGTCAACTACGGCTCGTCGGTGTTTGAAGGCGTGCGCTGCTACTCCCTGCCCAGCGGCCCAGCAATTTTCCGAGCGCCCGAGCACGCCCAGCGCCTGCTCGACTCGGCCAAGGTCTATCGCATTGATGTGGATTTCACGCGCGACGAAATCGTGCAGGCCATGGCCGACGTGGTCGCCAACAACGGCGTCTGGCCCTGCTACCTCCGGCCGATCATTCTGCGCGGCTACGGCGAAGCTGGCGTCAACCCGTTCAACTCGCCCACCGAGGTCTACGTCTGCAATTACCCGTGGGGCAAATATCTTTCTTCGGATCCCGATCAGGGATGCGACGTCTGCGTCTCTTCCTGGACGCGGCTGGCGCCCAACACCCTGCCTGCGATGGCCAAGGCCGGCGCAAACTACATGAACTCGCAGCTCATCAAGATGGAGGCGATCATCAACGGCTACGCCGAAGGCATCGCGCTCGACGCCAACGGCTACGTGAGTGAAGGCTCGGGCGAGAATCTCTTCATCGTGCGCAACGGCACAATTCAGACTGCGCCGCTCGGCAACTCGGTGCTGCCCGGCATCACCCGCGACTCGATCCTCACCATCGCCCGCGATCTGAGCATTCCGGTCACCGAGCAGGTGATTCCGCGCGAGATGCTTTACCTCGCCGACGAAGCCTTCTTTACCGGCACCGCCGCCGAAGTCACGCCGATCCGCTCGGTCGACAAGATCAGCGTCGGCAATGGCGTGACCGGACCGGTCACCAAGGCCGTACAGAAAGAGTTCTACGCCGTGGTGCACGGCGAGAAAGCCGACCGCCATAACTGGCTTACGCCGGTAAAGGTAAAAGCCAAGCAGCCGGTGCACGCGTAGACAGCTTCGAAATCGGCAAACCGAGGGGCGCCCTTCGGCGCCCCTCTTCGTTCTCCCCTTGTATCCGCTCTCGCCTCGTTTTGCTGCGCACGAAAAGTTGGCGCTTCCTCTTTGACTAGTCGTTAATCGACTTTCGCTCGCTGCGAAATCCACAAATCCAGCCACTGCTTCAACCCGTTCTGAGCATTGATGGCGCAAAATCCGTTCGATCTCTGGAGGAGTTGTATGTCGCTCGCGAAGTTCATCACACCTCTCGCACTGACGCTGGTTGTCGCCTTCAGCGCAGCCCCGGCGTCAGCCCAGGACACAAAGATCTTTCAATTCGGCACCACCAATGTGAATCTCAGCTCAGGATTTCTCGGCGCTCTCAAGTCGCTGAGCGTGACGCCCGGCGTCATCGCGCCGACCCAACTGAATGGCCCGCAGGTCAACTTCCCGATCATCGGCGGGGCAATCGACCTCGACAGCGCTCTGGGCAATATCGAGCATTCCGGCGGTCTCACCCTCACCGCCGGCAAGACCGTTCTCGCCATTGAGAACTTCACCATCGACACCACCGGCAAAACTCCCGTCATCACCGGCCTCGCCGTGCTCAACGGCGCCCTGGTCGGCCGCATTACCCTCTTCGATCTAGCTCTACCCAAGAACTTCTCCCTGCCGATCAAAGAGTATCTGGGTAACCTCGTCTATTTCACGGGCGTGACCGTCACTCTCGACCCGGGCGCAGCCACCACGCTGAACAAGGTTTTCGGAACCAGCACCTTCGCGGGCGGCTTTACCATCGGATCAGCGACCGTTGAAGCCTTCACCGGCAGGTAGCTCACCCTGGAGAAACAGTCGTCGGAGGAGGAACCCAGGTTCGGGCCCGTTCTCTGGGAGCCGGCCTGGGTTTCGTTCCCAAGCACGGTCAGCGTTCATCCGTGTTGACCCGTGGCCAACAATCTCGCACTCCTCCGCTATAATCCTCCCCACCCATGACACTCGTTCCAGGAACGCAGCTGGGACCTTACGAGATACTCGCGCCCATCGGCGCGGGCGGCATGGGCGAGGTGTATCGCGCGCGCGACTCGCGCCTCCGTCGCGAAGTCGCCATCAAGGTTCTTCCCAAAGCGCTCTCCGCCGATCCCGACCGCCTTCACCGTTTCGAGCAAGAAGCACTCGCGACCGCCGCGCTCAACCACCCCAACATTCTTGCTGTCTTCGATATTGGCACCGCCGAAGGCTCGCCCTATGTTGTCTCGGAATTGCTCGAGGGCGAGACGCTCCGCGACCGCTTGAAGTCCGGCCCGATCCCGCTCCGCAAGGCACTCGACTACGCGCTGCAGATGGCCAATGGCCTCGCCGCTGCTCACGAAAAAGGCATCATCCATCGCGACCTGAAACCCGAAAATCTTTTCGTCACGAAGGATGGCCGCGTAAAGATCCTCGATTTCGGCCTCGCGAAACTCACGCAGAGCGATTCGAACTCGAACGCATCGCTCGCCACGGCAAGCCACGGCACCGAAGCCGGCGTCGTGCTCGGCACCGCCGGCTACATGTCGCCCGAGCAGGTGCGCGGTCAGGCGCTCGACATTCGCTCCGACATCTTCAGCTTCGGCGCCATCCTCTACGAGATGCTTTCGGGCAAGCGCGCCTTTCACGGGACGACCGCGGCCGATACCATGAGCTCCATCCTCAAAGAAGAGCCCGAGGATCTGAGCGCGACCAACCACAACGTCTCGCCTGCGCTCGAGCGCATCGTGCATCACTGCCTCGAAAAGCATCCCGAGGCGCGCTTCCATTCCGCGCGCGACATCGCCTTCGATCTCGAGCATCTTTCCGGCGTCTCGGCGACGAGCGCGCGCGTCGCGCCGCTCCAAGCCGGACCAGGCGCGCCGCGCAAGAGTCTGATCGCCATTGCCACGCTCTCGGTTGCAGCGATCGGCCTCGCCGCCGGCTGGATCACCGATCACGTCCGCTCGCATCGCCCGCCGCCGCAGTACAAGCAGATCACCTTCCGCTCCGGCGTCGTGAGCAATGCCCGCTTCGCGCCCGACGGCAGCATCGTGTACAGCGCATCGTTTGATGGCGGCGAAAAACAACTTTATGCCGCCCGCGAAAGCGAGCCCAACGGCCGTGAACTGGGCGTGAAGAACGCCGAACTGCTGTCCATCTCGCGCAACGGCGAGTTGGCGATCCGCCTGAGTTCGCAAAACAGCTCCGGCGGCGGCTGGATTCAGTACGGAACCCTGGCGCGCGTTCCGCTCGGCGGCGGCACGCCCCGCGAAATGCTCGACAATGTCATGGACGCAGACTGGTCGGCCGACGGCGACTCGATGGTCATTACCCGCTTCCTGCCTGAGAGCGGCCACTGGCATCTCGAGTACCCGATCGGCAAGGTGCTGCTAGACACCATCAACTGGGTGAGCGATCCGAAAATTTCGCCCGACGGCCGCTCAATCGCCTTCGTCGACCACGAAAATACTACGGGCGACGATGAAGGAACCCTCGCCGTCATCCCCGCCGACGGCAAAGGTCAGGAGAAAAAACTTTCCGCCGGATGGGAAGCCGTGGAGGGCGTGGTGTGGTCGCCATCGAGCGATGAGATCTGGTTCACCGCCGCCACCAGCGGTTCCGCCACGAATCCGCGCGCGGTCACGCTCAACGGTAAGCTGCGCACCATCGCCAACGTTCCCGGAGGCATGTGGCTGCAGGATCAGCGCGACGGCGTCTTGCTGATCACGACGCAGACCACGCGCTTCGGACTTCGTGCGCTTGCGCCCGGAGCAACCCAGGAACGCGAACTGGGATGGTTCGGCTTGTCGGTGCTCAGTGACATCAGCCGCGACGGAAAGAAAGTGCTGTTCTACGACGCCAGCGAAGCGGGAGGACCAAACTACACCGTCTTTCTTCGCGACACCGACGGCTCGCCTCCCGCCAATCTGGGCAGCGGCATGGCTCTCGGCCTCTCCCCCGATGCAAAGTGGGTGATCACGAAAATGCCCGCCGGGGGCCCGTTGAGCCTGGTGCCCACCGGCGCCGGTGAAGCCCGGGTGCTGACCCACGATTCGTGCGATTACAACGCAGTCACTTGGCTGCCGGACGGAAAGCACCTGTTGGCGATGGGCATCGAAGCCGGACATGGCATCCGCAATTACCTCATCGATTTGAACAGCGGCGATTCGAAGCCCGTTACTCCGGAAGGAGTCGCCGGAGTTTTTCTTTCGCCCGATGGCGCCAGCGTCGCAGTCCGTGGACCCGACGGCAATTGGGGCGTTTGGCCGCTCAACAATAGCGGCGTTCGATGGATTCCTGGATCAACCGCAAATCTTTTTGTGAGCGGCTGGTCGCCCGATGGCAAGTCGCTTTATGCCGTTTCGAAGATGGATGTGTCTCATGTGCTTGGCCAACCACAGGTCACGATCAAGGTAAGCAAAATCGACATCGCGACTGGGAAAACAGAGTTCTGGAAACGTTTTGGAGATCCCAGCGCAGGATTTGCCTTCGTGAACCCACCGCTCTTCTCAGCGACCGGCGGCGCCCATGTGTATCGCTATGGCAACTTCGCTTCTCAGGCCTTTCTGGTCACCGGGCTGCAGTAGCTCACCTCTTTTCGGCTTGCAATCGCATTCGGCGTCTGCGTTGACCTTGCTCGCATCCCTTCGTCTTACCTGTATGCCAACCTTGCCGCGGTACCGGTTCTTCGTCATGCTCGCCTGCATGAGTTCCTCGATGCTCCACGCGCAAACCGCAACCCCTCCCGGCTCTCCCGACAAAATGCGCGAGGACCTGATGGGCATCGAGCGCGAGATCGGACGCGCCAACCTGGAGTGCGACTTCGCCTATTTCAACAAAATCGAAGCCGATGATTTCGTATTCACCGACGC
>Ga0335069_10000360_pt1 | contig 77272 bp, 80 predicted proteins | sample Lox_Sample_11_FD_206714 | JGI IMG/M metagenome (GOLD analysis project Ga0335069, IMG submission 206714) | Soil microbial communities from Loxahatchee National Wildlife Refuge, Florida, United States - Lox_Sample_1.1 | ecosystem: Environmental > Terrestrial > Soil > Wetlands | place: USA...
TGCCGGGGCATGATTCCGTCTGGGTCGTTTGCTCATATAACGCTTCCTCCTCTTTTTCTTTCTTCTTGCATTATAGAGCAGTTTTTTCCACTTATGTCACTGTCCGATTTTCCCAGACCAGCTCACTTCAAATTCCAAAAGAATCAGCTGCGTCATATCAGGATAAAGTCAATCAACTCATAAAAGCTAGCGATGAATTAAAATTACATTCAATATCTGCAAAAGATAAGAATGGTCTCATTTATCAAGATGGTGTTTACTGGCAAAAGAATGAGGAGAAGTTAGATGGTCCGTTTTGTCAGCTTTGTTGGGATAGAGATAAGAATCTATTACGCTTGAGTAATGAAAAGGTTGATGACGGTGAAAAGGTTGTTGATCACAGATTTTGCCGTTCATGCAAATCCAATTACTAAATTTAAAATCGTCATGTGAAGTAAAGACCTAAATAGGCTAATTCAGCTGACGCAAAAAGTAGCGCGGCTGGTTATGGCCATTATTTCTTTGAGGTCATTATGCCCCATGTAATTGAGCCATTCAAAAATGTAACGTTCGAAGAAGCACTGCTAAGCCTTCGCGAAGCGCATCGATTTCTTGTTTCACGGGCAAAGGCAGCGATTACTGCATCAGAATTGGATGAATATCACTGGGGAGCATCTGTGAAGCGCTTGCCCGTTAAACTCAACTATGATAATGTTCCCAACCTCATCGGCAAAACCGAAGAGAAACTTGTCGAGGTAATCAATATCGCTGCGACCGTTGAGCGTTTGATAGATGGAATAGAATGGTTTGCTGCGCAGCCAGAGAACCAAGGTTACTTTATACTCGAATGCCATCCTTCGACTAGTGACGAATCTAGCGGTAATGATTTGGTCATGATTGATGGCAATAATCGCGTTACCATACGTTGTGAAGTCTTTGACGTTGTTTCATTAAACGCTGGTTCAAATAATAAAGAGAAGAAAGACATTCAAAATCTTGGATGCAATGAATCAGTACCTAAGGATGGTGTCAAGAGATATATCTGTACGGCACTAGAATTCGGCAGGGCGCTTACCAGCCCAAATCGAAGATGGGAATCGAAGCCATACAGATACAAGCTAATAGAAACGGGCAGCAGTTCCAAAACCTGCATGCTCTTGATCAGTGCCGCTGATGATAATGAAAGAGTGAAATAACAAAACCAATCCAGCCGATCGCTACGCTCCTGCTGATTTTTTCGTTATGTGAGAAATTAACATGAAGAAAAAAGAAATTCCCATCCAACAATATGCATTTCAAACAACAAACTTAAGCGGCGCAAGTGAAGATTTTTTAGAAGAGACTGCGCCTCTTATTGGATATATTGTTCACAGCTTTAATACTTTGGAAAACTTATTAAATGAATCCCTTTGTAATTTAATTAATGAACGTTCAGATGCACAAGGCTTATTGGTTATCTACAATATGAATTATTCATCTAAAGTTGATATGTTTAAAAGGTTTTTACTTGAACTACAAAACACTGCATGTAAAAAGATCACCATTCTTGATCAACTAACGAAGAATCTCATTTTAGCAGGAAATCTCAGGAATCAAGTAGTTCATGCAGACTGGAAAAGTGCATATGATGATGGATATACTAGATGTAAACTAAAAATAAATTCAAAAGGCATCACTCATGAATATATTCAGTTTACCACTGAATCCTTAGAAAGCATTATTGAATTAATAAGTAATACCTGTAATATGTTTGATGATTATGAAACGGAAATGGAAAATTTCTGGCATGATAAACAAAGACACAAAGCATAAGCAATCCAGCCGATCGCTAAGCGCCGGCTCAATTCAACGTTAAACATATAGGAATAAACCATGAACGAATTAGTATTTTCAGTTCAAGAATTTCTAAAAATAGTTCCGGGTTTAGTTATTTTCCCACTTTCGCTCTATTTAGCATGGAAAAAAATAGGTATAAAAGTTACGGCATCATATACAACACAACACCAGAGAATTGTAGCACCAAGAATAAACAAAATTGTTCTAATGAACCAAAAGGATAAAGCGCTTACAGTCTTTGCAATCTTTGCCGTTATGGATCGAGAAATTACATGGGAAATAGACAGATTCGATCCGCCTATTGTTCTTAAGCCCCTTGAATCAATATGTATAGAAACACAACCATACTCACAACTGACACTTGGTGCGGATAATTTTGAGCCTGAATTCATCTCCCCATATAATATAGAAATTTATATTGTTCTGTCCCATAAGGTAGCAAAATGTGAAACTGTTACTCATCCGACTTTATTAAATATATCTATGTTTCAAAAATATAGGAGTGCATCTAAGCATATAAAGCGCTTCAATTATATTGTCTATAATGACTATGCGGCATATGCGATCACATACGTTATAGGTTCGGAAGTTAAGACTGCAATCATTGATCGCAGTGGATTTATCTGTTGTAATTGGAATTTTCATTTCAATACGATTCCACCGGAATTTATGGCCACCAGAGATGAAGTTCGGAAATATTTGGAGAGGCTGCAATTTGAAAAATTCGTCAAAACCTTTTCAGTTGATGTTCTGAAATAGGTTTAACTAGTTGCTAGAGCCGATCGAGGCGCTGGGGGCCGCTCCGGATCAGCTTTTTGTTGCAATTTTCACCCCGAAATCCTCAATTTTGACAACTGCACATTACTGAATAATTGCAGGTAAAGTCAACAACAGATACAACGACTTAATTTGACACTGTCTTTAAAGACAATGAGAGGGGTTAGGACATATAAAAAAAGCACTCCGGTAGATTTCTCTACACACAGTGCTCATTTTTTTTAGTTTACAACAAAAACTAGACCGGTTTAACGTTTTCCGCTTCCTAACCTTTTTTGCCTTCGACAACATCAAAACTTACAGCCTGGCCCTCATTTAACGTCTTGGGTAATTCGGGGGACATTATACTTAATTAGGGGCTGAAACCAGAAAAATACCGGAAGACGGATGATTAAGTGTACTATCCCCTGAATTGATGCCTTTATAACAGGGCGCTTTGGTACCTGTTTACCGGCTCATTAATGACACTTATAAGCTTTACCGGTTAATGTGGAACCAACTCCTCCGAGTTTGTCAAATACTACACCGGTTGCTCCCATATCAAGAGCTTGCATTTTCGCCCGCTGCTTGGCCGAGGCAATAAAATTATCCATGGTACTCCCGGCAATAGAATATATTTCCGCGTCAATCTTGCCGAGAAATTGACAGGATTTAACGTCACCTGCCGACATTTCGGGAATTTGAACCGCACGGTGTTCTTTCTCCAGGGTGGCGCAGGAGTTTAGGCTACAGCCGCTAAAGCAAATGATACGAAAAACACCTTTTTCATCATATTGAGGCTCCTTCATCAATTGATAAAATTTCACGCATTGATAAGATATTGCTGTTCCGGAAATATAGGCAAATCAACCTCGCGTGTCAAGAACATTGACTGCTGATTTCCATTTGTACTCATGCATAAAAAGATAAAAAATGGAAATGCGGCTATCTGCTTGTCCGCGCTTTCATGAAAGAATTTATGCCGGCGCTGAGCGACGGGTTGAATTGACTGTATTATCCCTCATCCCTCAGAAAAATTCCGGGCACTCTTTGACGAGCTTTGCCTCAAATTCATTGATGGGAATCAGCATCACGTGCGTCGGCGCGATTTTACGGGCAACATCCCAGCAGCGCCAGGCCATGAGGTCGCTGTATTCACTATAATAAAGATCGCCGAGATCTTTGTAAGCGCCTGTTATATGAGGACTTGCTTTAAGCGCTTCATAAAAAAGTTTTTTTGCTTCCTGATGTTTGCCAAGTTTAATTTGCATATCGGCTTCAGTTATTTTTATGACATGTCCGTAGTGCTTCGCCGAGCTCTGTAACGTCTGAAGGATAACAAGATCGTTTTTCGCGTTTTCTTTGCTTACGTCACCCAGGACGGTCAATAATTCTTTGACCTTCTCATCCTTTACTATTGTTGCCTTTTGCTCCTGAAACGCGGGCGGAAACGGCAGACCTGATGCCAGGTTATATTCCAGATAAGCGAGCATCGCGTCCAGATAATCTCCGCTGTTGTAATATTCATTGGCTTTGGTTTGCAGCATGGCAAGATGATGTTCGAGATTTATCGTTTTTGAATATTTTATATCGTTTAGAAACCTGATAAAAGGGTCTTCCTCGTCGTTCCATACACCCGGTGTATAGCCTTTGAGCGAATAGGCTCTTTGCGACGTGGTTTTAACGGGTGATATTTTTAATTCGACGCTTCTGGGACTCAAATCAGGCAGGTAGATGTTAATTGACCCGGGAATGATATTGTCGGACAGAAGCTGTCCAAGTATTTGCGGATGTCCTCCAAAAACATATCGAATGAACTTAACAAACATTATTTTATTTTCAGGGGATACCTGTTCACCCTGTTTGCTATATGAGAACAGCTCTTTATCCGCCGCATAGAAATAGACAGAATCATTTTTTAATACTTGAGACAACCCGGATTTTTCATTTTTTTGCCGCATTGAAAACAGATGTTCACTGAAAACGGGCAACATCGGATTATTTGTAATCCCGGCCTTTGACAGCGCCTGACTCATCGCAAGTCTGTTTTGAAATTCATGTGCTTTAAAGCCGACATATGAGAACAGAGAATCATCAAAATATAATTTACCGGATAAATTCATAACAAATATTCTCTTATGGTCAAAGTCGAATATATGCCTGACGCCATTTTGATCAGAGCTGAAATAGTTATCACCGATCTCCAACTGCATTTTTGACTGGCTTTTTTCTTTTGTTATTTTTTTATCGGGGGTCTGCTTGTCCATGGTCTTTTGGACATCAATAGAAAATACAATTTTCGCGTAAACCTGACCGGCAAAACAGATGGGCAATATAAGCGAGATAAAAAGCAGTATGACTTTTTTCATAATAGACCCCTTAATGTTTTGACATGTTTAACGATTATAGATTGCAATCTAGCACAAAATTGCAAAAATGAAAAAGGGGATTTACTGATAAAAAAACGCACGAATATTGCCATGCGCCGGAGGCATTGCGTGTAATGAACGGCTCCCCGGCGGGAAACCGTCCGGTCGGCCATCCATTACAAAGAGCTTTAAGATTTGACGTCTTTTAAAACTGTACGCAAACCGTTCCAATAGGTGACAAAGATAAAGAAGTACATCACGCATAATCCAATGATGCTGGTCAACTCCTCTTTCGGGTATGGTTTCCATACCTCACTTGCCCACATGAAGTAGGTAATAATGGGAGTCGGTATGATAAAAAGAAAAAACGGAATCCAGTATTTCAGTTTCATAGAGCCCCTCATTGTAATTTATTTATCGTTTAATTGTTGTTTACTGCCTGTTTGTTTAAAACCTATTTTGCCGCCATTTTATATTTATCTTTTTTGACCATCATCTTTAGCCCCATCAACGTGTTGTAGGGGATGTCTTTGCTCTTCATGTTGGCTAAAGATTTCGGAATAGAGCCGCCCGGATTACTCTTTACGGTATAGATAACTTTTGTGCGATTTGGATTGATTGGTGTCAGCACCCATTGGCCGCTGATTTCCGGCATCCTGACATTGCCTTTTCCCACCGGCACGGAAGGATCGGTTGTCTCATGAAACGCGTAGGTGATTGTTCCGGTTTTTTCATCCTTCTTTTCGGTGACAAGGACTAGCGCCTCTCTGTCCGATACCGGCCATGAAAGCTTTGTCACATTATATTGCACGGAGGTATGATCGTCGATTTTGCGGATTTCCCGATTCTCTTTGCAATCCGCCATCCACTGTGTTCCCGCGGGGATGTCCGTCAGCACCGCTACAACGACGCCGATGGGTACGTCAATTTCGGTCACACCCATAAATTCATCAAAATCCGAACCTTTAACAGGCCTTGTGGAGACGTCAATGCCGTCCTTCTGTATCGCCAGCTTCCAGTCACCTGCCGCCGCGGCGCCCGCGGGCATTAACGCCAGAAAACTGAAGATAACCATGCAAACCATCACCGTACGTAAATATTTGTTCATAATCTTCCCCCTTTTTTGTTGAACATAATAAAATTTCACAGCGTGTGCTGAATTTGACAATAAACAGAAAAATATTTCAATCAAAAAATTTCATCTAAAAAGAGGAGCACAAAAGCGGCCATTGCGGGAATTTTAATCCAGAAACAGTCCCGCGGCAGGAAATTGGGACATTCATGTCAATCCGGCGAAGACTCTTCTTTTGTCAGACTGCATACAGCCACGTCAGTATTTGGGCTGAAAGCTCTGAGATTCACTTTCATTTTATTTTCCGTTATAAGGTATCCGATATCCACATTGCCTCTGTCTGTGACAATGCAGAAATACCAGATATACTTATCACGCTTATTCAAATAACCTGTAAACCCGCGCAGCAGTATCGTGCCTTTATCATATATTTCTATGTTTCCGCTGAAATCATATCCGGACTGTTTTAATATAACCAGATTGATATTCTTGTTTGAGGCGCTGATCCCTTTTTCGTTGGCGTATAAAAAGGCTGTCCCGCGCCACTTTCCCTTAAGATCAGGCACGCGGTCTTCTCCACTGGCCGCGGACAGACGCAAAAAGAAACAGCACAAAACAAGCATTAAAATTATTAACTTTATTTTGAATTTCATTGAAGTACCCGTCATCACTCATAAATTAATCGCACGCGTGCTCTTTATGCCAGCGTCGCGCGCGGCGAATATTTTGGGCAGTAAAAAAAGGCCTCACAATGATCCAACAATTATGAGGCCTTCGTTATTTTATCATGAACCCGGTATAAATTTACTTTGCTGTTCCTTTAATATAAATTTCGACTCTGCGGTTTTTCTGGCGTCCCTCTTCCGTGCTATTGTCGGCAACGGGCTTGCTGAATCCATAACCGAACGTGGCAATGCGGGATTTATTGATGCCGAACTCTTTTACCAAATACAGTTTTACACTGTTGGCGCGAACTTTGGACAGACGCAAATTATAGGCTTTTGAACCGACATTGTCCGTATGGCCTTTAAGGATAGCCTTTGTGCCGGGGTTTTCTTTCATCGAATCGGCTACTTTTTTAAGACCATCGTGATACTGTTCTCTCACAAAATGTTTCGCGAACTCAAACTCCACACTCATAGCGAGTTCCAGATTTTCCTTTTCAAATTTGTCGGCTTTGGCAAACTTGTCTTTCTTGTTGACCGCGGCGGTTGTGCCCTTCGCGGCAGGCGGACAGCCGGGGCAGCTATCAATTCTCTGGTCTACTACTAAGGCGGGCAAATCACCGGGCCTGGCCACCATCTTTTCGGGAGACGGTCCCTGACTCTTTGTGAACATCTTTCCGGAACATCCGGCCATCATTACCGCGCAAATTACCATCAATAAGACAATCATCAAATGTTTTTTTCGCATACCTTCTCTCTTCTCCTTTTACAATAATTTTTAAAAATCCATTTATTTAATACAACCTCTAAACGAACTACACCGCTTATAGCTCTATTTAGCGGATTTATTATATTCGTCAATGACTTTATCCGTAAAATCGTTTTTCTTGTCATAGTAGGGCACCGGCATGGTTGCCATATCGAGGACAAGAGCGTATTTCCCTTTTTCGGCCAGGGAGCTGACAACTTTCATAATTTGCGGCATCATCTTTCGAGTCATTTCCTGATCACGCCTTTTAAGCTCTTCATTCGTGTCATTTACCAGCAGTTGATAATCGCGCAATTTCTTCTGGTAAGCGGATTCTTTTTCACTTTTCGCGCTTTGCGTCATGATGTCGCTTTGTTTATCCAGTTCATACTTCATGGTCTTTAATTCATTTTCCGCCGATTTGATATCCTGAGTTTTCTTATCGTAATAATTTTTAAACTCATCCGTGGCCTTTTTGCCGGCATTGGAATTTTGCATGATTTGCCTCAGGTTGATAAAGCCGATTTTATCCGCCCTGTCCGCGGCTATTGCACCGTTACTCCAGACAAAAACAAATAGCGTTATGATGATCAGACCTATATTTCTCTTCATATGTATCTTACTCTCATTTATTAAAAAAATAAATTAAATTTAAAAATTAATCATCGAAACATAATAACAGGATAATCAATGATTTACATTTCATTAAACAGCCTCAGTAATTCATCGCGTCTTTTACGGGAACAGGCGCTAAGAGGATGTAAAACAAGAAGGGCGTTGCCTTTCATCCTCCGCGCCTTTAAATATTCCCGTAGTTGCATCTACAGCTCACTTTTCATAAACGCTAATTAGCGGCAAAGTGATCTCTCCTGTTTTTCGCCCACGCCTCTTCATCATGCCCCGGATCCAACGGTTTTTCACTGCCGTAGCTGACAGTCTTTATTCTTTTAGTTTCAACACCCAGATTTACAAGATATTTTTTTGCTTCATCAGCCCTTTTTTCCCCCAGAGCCATGTTATATTCCGCAGTGCCTCTTTCATCGCAGTTCCCTTCAATGACAATTCCCACTCTCTTATGTTTTAAAAGATAGGCCGCGTCGCGGGAGAGAATCGTTCTGTCATTTTGGCGTATGTTGTATTTGTCAAAGTCAAAATGGATATCTTCAAGGTCTTCTTTTCCTTTTCGCGCTTCGGAGGATGTTTCCCCGGCGTTATTTATTCCTGTCGTTTCGGCATTGGCATTTTGCTGCCCTGTTGAATTGATGTTTTTGTTATCCATGTTTTGACGCTCCGCCGATGACATATTTTGTGCCGGAGCCCCTCCATCGCCTTTGGTTAACTGTTTGCTCGTGCATCCCGCTGTTATTACGGCACAGGCCGCTACAAATAAAACGGCTATTAAATATTTTTTTCGCATACGATGTCTTTTTCTCCTTCTATTAATTGATTGGCAAATATTAATATTTGTCTAATTCCTGTTATTCAAAAAGTTTGTACCGCAAGCCATCATCAGCTTATGAAAAAAAATAATAAAAAAAGATATCATTAATAAAATCAGCCGTCCTGAAGAAATATTCATCATACAGACTGCGTCCGTAAACTTCGCGGATATAAACTCGATGACCTGTCTCATAGCTGTTTATAAACCCCGAAACGTCCTGACAACATATTATCTATGAAATATTTTCTCATGATTCATTAAAATATAGCTTAAATAAATTGTTCTGTACTTTTATAATTAATCATGCTAACAGCCTGCTATAATACTCATTAATGATTTGTATGCAAATCATTTGTGTCCTTATTATATTGGACGAAATAAAAATGCAAGCTTTTTTTAAGGGGGAGCGGCGCATGAATGACAGAAACGCAAAAATATCCAATATCGTTGATAATTTGCGGAGAATATTCCAGATATTGAATGAACAGTCCAAGAAAGTTGAAAGTGAAACCGGTTTGACAAGTCCCCAGCTCTGGGCCATAAAAGTAATTAATGAACATTCCCCCATCAAAGTTTCCGACCTGGCGGGCCGGTTATATCTTCACCCCGCGACGGTGGTCGGGATCATCGACAGGCTGGAAATCCATAAGCTGGTAAAAAGAAGACGGTGTGAAGATGACCGGCGCGTTGTCTGGATTGAATTAACTCAGAAAGGAAATGATCTGGTAAAATCCGCGCCGGAAGTTGCCCAGGGACTGCTCGTCGCGGGACTGGAGGGCCTTTCTTCAAACAATATCCTTGGAATAGACCGGAGCATGAGGCAGTTTGTGAAAATATTCGGCGCTCAGAAAATTCCGCCGAAACTCATTCTTTCCTCGGAAGTAAATTTGCCTAAAAAGAAAACAAAGGCGGACAAGCCGCAGGAGGAATCAATAAAAAAGTGATAGCTGTTTCTCTTCTCCCCGCGGTTCTTCCGGCGAAATATTTGCAGGCGATTTTACCGGTTGCCGCGGCGCAATATAAAAAGCAAATTCCCTGTAATAAACCAGTCACGCGTATTGTTGTTGCATGAATCAAAAAAAGATACAAACGGCATTTAACCAGTACCTGGCCAATGAACATGTTGTTATGATCATTATGGCCATGACCGTCGGCGTCCTCGGCGGATACGGCGCGGTCGCTTTCCGGTGGCTGATCAGTTTTTTCCAGTTGCTTTTTTTCAAATTCAAGGGAGGCAATTTTTTAGAGTATGCCTTGTCCCTGCCCTGGTACGCGAGGCTGATTCCCCCGATCATCGGCGGCATGATTGTCGGACCGCTTGTTTACTTTTTCGCGCGCGAGGCGAAAGGACACGGCGTTCCCGAGGTAATGGAAGCTGTCGCCTTAAAGGGCGGCGTGATCAGAAAAAGAATCGTGCTGATCAAGACCTTTGCCTCGGCCATCAGTATCGCCTCCGGCGGTTCCGTGGGAAGAGAGGGACCGATCGTTCACATCGGTTCGGCAATAGGCTCGGGTTTCGGCCAGATTCTTAAGGTATCGGCCGACAGGATGAGAACGCTTGTCGCGTGCGGCGCCGCCGCGGGCATTGCCGCGACCTTTAACGCTCCCATTGCCGGCGTCATGTTCGCCATGGAGATCATTCTCGGCGACTTTGGTGTGATGACGTTCAGTCCGATTGTGGTGTCTTCTGTCATGGCAACCATCATCTCCAGGGCTTATCTGGGAAATTATCCCGCGTTTTTAACGCCCGGTTATGCCCTGGTAAGTATTTCCGAAATTCCCCTGTATATGCTGCTCGGCATCGTCGCGGGTTTGGCGGGCGTGCTGTTTACGGTTACGCTTTATAAATCGGAAGACCTTTTTGACAATCTGAAAGTTCCGGCCTATACCAAAGCGGCAATCGGCGGCCTGATGATCGGAGCGATAGGCATCTTCCTGCCCCATGTTTTCGGTGTCGGCTACAATGGCATTGATCTCGCGCTGGCAAACAAACTGCCGTGGCTTATCCTTTTATCCCTGATATTCATGAAGATCATCGCCACTTCCCTGACGATCGGCTCAGGCGGTTCTGGAGGAATATTTGCTCCCTCTCTGTTTATCGGCTCGATGACCGGCGGCGCCTTCGGTTATCTGGCGCATACCCTTTTCCCTTCATCAACGGCAACGGCCGGAGCCTACAGCCTCGTGGGCATGGGCGCGGTCGTGGCGGCGACGACTCACGGCCCGATCACAGCGATTCTCATTCTTTTTGAAATGTCGGGGGATTATCGAATCATCCTTCCGCTGATGATTTCGTGTATCATTGCTTCCGTTTTCGCGAGCCAGTTGAAGAAAGAATCTATCTACACGTTAAAACTTATCCGCCGGGGCGTGAATATCCATGAGGGAAAAGAAGAAAATATTATGAAAGCCCTCCGTGTTGAAAGCGCGATGACCCGCGCCATAGAAACCGTGCCAGAAGATATGCCTCTCAAAGACCTGATAAAATATACCATGGGAAGCAAGCATTCAAGTTTTCCGGTTGTTGATAAGCAGGGATTGCTGACGGGAATCCTGACATTTCAGGATTTTAAAGAAATCATTTTTGATCAGTGTCTGGATGACCTTATTATCGCGAAGGATCTGGCCACCGCGGAAATCATTACCGTAACGAGTCAGGATAATCTGGACACGGCATTAAAAAAGATCGGCTTCAAAAATATCGAACAACTGCCGGTGGTGGATAAGAATAATCCGAGAAAGATTATCGGAATACTCTCCAGAAGAGATATTTTCGCGGCATACAATAAGGCGCTGATTGACCGTTCGCTGACAGCCGAATCATCCATAAATTGTCGGGATTGATCATTTTTCTATTTTATTCATCACCATCGGGATTCAAAAGCCCATTAACCCTTAAGGCTGTTTGCGGATGATGCCGCGGTGCCGCGCGTATTCCACCATGCGCCCGAAGGCGAACATGGCGCGCTCCGGCGTGGGATAACACGGCACGCCGAGGGCGGCAAATCCTTCGTGGATGTGGCCGATTTCCCTGGCCGTGCCGCCGTAGTAGCTGGCGAATACCGGCTTTTCAGGATGAGAGCCGATAATGTCGGCAAATGCTTCCGCGATGTCGAACATGCTCTCCGGCATAAGCACCAGAATAATCAGTAACGCGTCCATGTCCTTTTGATCCAAGAGGCTGCGAGCCATGTGGGTCGCGGTCTTTTTCGAACCGTGCTGTTCGATGGCCGACCAGGTGTCGATGGGATTGCGCACCGGGGCCCATGAAGGCATGACCTCACCCAGTTTCTTGAGTGTTGCGGGGCTCAAAGGCGGAAGGACAATGCCGTATTCCTCGGCGGAATCCGTGGCGGCGACGCATCCCATGCCCGTGATGGAAAAAGCGCCCATGCGGTTCCCCCGCGGCAGGGGAAGCTTTTCAAAGGCGGATAAGGTATCAAAAAACGCGTCGGGATTATGCGTCCGCACAAGACCTGTCCTGCGGCAGACAGCGTCAAATACCGCGTCCGATCCGGCAAGCGATCCGGTATGGGAGGCAATGGCGGCCGCTCCGGCCTCGCTGCGTCCGGCTTTCATGACCACCACCGGTTTTTTTCTGCAGGCCTTATCGGCGGCCCTGATGAAACGCCGTCCGTCAATGACGCCTTCGAGGTACATGCCGATGGTTGAAGTCGCCGCGTCATCGGTTAGGTATTCCAGAAGATCGCTTTCGTTGATGTCTCCCTTGTTGCCGATGCAGGCCACCTTGGCAAGGCCGAATGGTTTGGTATCGGCTATCCATCGCGCCCAGCCTGACGAAAATACGCCCGACTGGCCGATGATCGACACACCGCCTGTCTTGATAGGCTCTAAGCCCACGATGGATGTGGCCATGCCCGCGGCCGGGTTTAGCGTGCCGATACTGTTGGGTCCCATGATCCTGATGCCCGCGCTTTGAGCCTGCCCGATGATGACTTTTTGCTCCCCTGCCCCTGTTTCACCCGCGTCCGAGTAGCCGCCGGTGCTCAGTATTATGTTGGTGACGCCCTTGGCTTCGCAGTCCTGCAGGGCTTCCGGCACCGCAACTTTAGGAATCACGATCATGGCCAGCTCCACAGGTGTCGGCACATCGCACACTCTGGGATAGGCGCGCATGCCTAAAATTTCTTTGACCGTTGGATTGATGGGATGAATGGCCCCCCTGAAACCGGCGCGCTGCAAATTGCGCAGGATGATGTTGCCGCCTTTGCCGGGACTTCGAGATGCGCCGATAATCGCGATGGATGCCGGATTGAAAAACGGAGATACGGTTTCGGTCTCGAATCTTTTTCGGGAAGACTTAGCGTGGCTATGGTCTAACCGCACCAGCGCGTCCACGGCCACGGCCCCGTCAGAATTCGCTATGAAAGGATTTACATCGATTTCAAGAATGTCGGGGCGGTCGGATATCAGCCGGGAGAGCGCCGCGACCGCGTCCGCGATCGCGTCAATATCCAAAGGCTCCTGCGAGCGGTAGCCGTGGAAAAGCGCGGCGCCCCTTAAGCGCCCAAGCATCGCGCGCGCGTCTCCGTGATCGACCGGAGCAAGATCAATGGCCGTGTCGCGGAATATTTCGGTGAAGATTCCGCCGATGCCCGCGAGCACCACCGGCCCGAACACGGCATCGCGCCTCGCGCCCAAAATCAGCTCGGTGCCCGGCCGCGCCATCTTCTGCACTAAAAAAGCATGAGGCACATCGGAAAATTTTTGGCTCATCTCCCGGAGAGCCTTATCCAGTGACGGCATATCTTTAATATTTAGCGCGACGCCGCCTCTGTCGGTCTTATGGGGCACGGCATCCGAACAAATCTTCAGCGCGACGGGGAAGCCAAGCCTGCCTGCCGCTGCATCAGCCTCCTGATTATTATTAACCATAATGCTTTCAATGACAGGGATTCCCGCCTCCCGAAGAAGGGCTGTCCCGTCAAACTCATTGAGTGTTGTGATGTTGTTTTTCAAAACGAATTACCTCCGGTTCCGCGTGCGTGATCTCAAAACACACAAGTCATTATCAATATTCGTGGTCTGTATCACATCTCAGGCCGGAGTTCAGCCATTTTTTACAATTTGCGACCATATCGCGGCATAACAGATTGGACATTATGTTGTGCGTCGCAATCCTATGCGAGGAATAATCCCGGCAATCATCCAGATGCCCGCGTAAAGCGCTCCCAGAAGGACAACATCCGTTGGACCGACAGGCAAATCTAATTTATAAGCGATGCAAAAACCAAAGAAAGCAGTCACGCCGCCGATCAAAGGTGCCAGTATCGCAAACTGGCGCATGTTGCGGGCAATCTTGTGCGCCGTCAAAGCGGGAATCAGAAGAAATCCGAACGCGATCAGGGGACCGACGCTGAGCACTGATATCGAAACGGTCAGTCCGATCAGTAAATAGAGCAGCACATCCCAGAAAACGACGTTCTTGCGCAGTATCATCGCCATCTCGCGATCGAACGAGACAAGGAACAATTCTTTATGGAATACCCCCAGTGCCGCGACGATGAGCGTCAGCGCGGCGGCCGTTAGTCCGAGATCGAAATTGGAGATGGTGATGACTTCTCCTTTGAGCATATCGAGCCAACCGATTTCACCATAAGGATTTTTTGACAAAAGCAGGATGCTCAACGCCGCGGCTACAACGTACGCGGTGCCGAGACGTCCTTCAGGTTGTCCGCGCCCGCGCCGTTCCAAAAACGCCAGCGTAAGGATCGCGATCAGGGAAAATGTAATAGAACCGGCAAACGCGAGCATGTGCACGCTGTGCGACCCGTGTTCGGACGGATGAAATCCGAACCACAATGGAAGTGAAAGAGCGACAGCAACGCCTGTTGAAGAAATCTGAGGCAGCGCCACGCCCATGAACACCAGCCTTCGCATGACGAGAAACACACCGACGAGCGGGCAGGCAAGACCAACGAGCACACTGGTGTATATCGAATTGCGTAACAGAAAATCAGGTGAGAAAATCTGATAAATTATGTCCATGTCAGGCCACCCCCGTTTCAATGATTTCCGCCATTCTTTCGGGCGTTAAAAGTTCGTGCGTTGAACCGAGAGACATCTTGCCTCCGTGAAGCCAGATGACCTGCCCGGCATAATCACGCACCGCGGCGAAATCGTGCGTGACGAGAAGGACCGTAATCTTTCTTTCTTTGTTGATCCGCGAAATGAATTCCAGCATCAAATCCTTCGCTTCACGGTCCACGCCCACGGTAGGTTCATCCAGCACCAGGACATCGGGACGCATGGTCAGGGCGCGGGCAATGAGCACTCGCTGTTTCTGGCCGCCGGAGAGTTCGGCAAAGCGCCGGTGGGCAAATTCGTCCGCGCCGACAGCGCGCAGGCATTCGTGCGTGAAGGCGCGTTCGCCTGACGGTACGATACGGCCCGGCCGGACCCGGCCGTAAACGCCCATCAGGGCGACGGCGAACCCCGTAAGCAGATAAATTGAATCGAACTGAAAAGCCTGAGGGACATAACCATACTTTAGAGGCGCGGCAGGCGTGTCGGTATTAATGCAGCCCGCGACGGGGGGAAGCAATCCAAGTATCGTCTTAATCAGAGTCGATTTTCCGGAGCCATTGGCGCCGAGAATAGCTGTAAAGCTGGCACGGGCAATAGAAAGCGAAATGCCGGACAGCACCGCCTGGCTATTATAGCCGATGCTCAGATTGTCCAGAATAATAAGCGGTTCATTCATGATTTTTTACGTGTCCGCCCGGGAACTGCGGACGGACACGTCCTCCTATATTTTTATTTTCTCGATTGCACGGCGTTAACCATGGTATGAATAATGTAGTCCATCATTTTGATGTACGTTTCCGTATGCGGCACGCCGCCCGGCATGATGGGGAGCGTTATCATGGTTGCGCCGGTTTGTTCAGCGATCCGTTTGGGCACTTTTTCAGGAAACTGCGGCTCGCGCACAACAATAGAAACATGCTCCGCCCTCATCGCCGTGACCAATTCCTGAATGTAACGGGCGGTCGGGTCGATACCCGGTTTAATTTCAATCGTACCGAAGTAGTTCAAACCGAAGCGCTCCGCGAAGTAAGGCCAGTGCTCGTGATAGGATACGAACTTCGTTCCTTTGAGCGGTTTGACCGCTTTCTCCCATTCAATAATCCTAGCATTAAGTTCAGCGAGATACGCGTCGCGGTTACGCGTGAATTCCGCTTTATGCTGCGGCGCGAATGCCACCAGGGCGTTATAAATGTTCGCGATAGCAGTCTTTGCCAGTACCGGATCAAGCATATAGTGCGGATTGCCGTAAGGGTGAACATCCCCCTCGGTATGATCGGTCGATTTGGGAATGTCGAGAGGGACAATCCCTCTGGAACAGTCGACATATCCGGGCTTGCCCGGCTGAATACGCGGGTTCTTGCTGGCCTCGAGAAGCGCGGGAAGAAAGGCGTGCTCGCAATCGAATCCCACCAGAATCATCAGGTCAGCCCGGTTCATTTCCGGCACGAAACTCGGTTTCATCGGCACCCCGTGGGTGTCTTCGACGCCGGTCGCCAGGCTGCGAACGTCAACCAGGTCGCCGCCAATGGAGCGGGCAAAATCCGCCAAATCGGTAAGCGTTGTAACGACGCGGATCTTCGCGGCATAAGCGGGCATCGCCCACCCGCACAACGCAGCGGTAAACGCAATCATCAATAATAAACTGTATAATTTATATTTCATGTGAAATTCCTCCTTAACGTTGTTGCCAACCATGCGAGTGCGAACCGATGATCCACGCCCATTGCAGATAAACAGCATTATCTGAGGACCTGCCGGACGCCGCGTTGGGATCGGTGTACGTGTACTGAAGGCGTAATTGATTCCAGTGACTCAACGCCCAGGTGGTGTATAGAGAGTAGGCGTAGGTCTTGTCTTGATTATTCACCTCGTTCTCCACATATTCAAACATGCCCCCTACCGACCACTGCCGGTGGAATTTGTAAGTGAGATACGAATACAGCCCGACGGAGCCGACGGAAGTGCCGGAAAGCGCGTTGCCCAGTGAATCGGTCACATCATAGCGGTTATCGCTAAAGAGCACTTCCGTGCCCCAGACGACACTTTCGAACTGATTGTTACGCAACGGCTTATAACTCAGCATCAGGTCTGCTCCCCAAAGGCGGCGTTCGCGTTCGGTATAGGTATTGCCGGCTACCGTAGGCAACGGAGGATTAACACTGCCGGGTTCTGCCCACTGCGCGTCCGTACTTGGATTCCACAGGGCCGAGATACCGGGTTCAAGGGAAATATCGGGAGTCAGATCGAAATAGGTGGACAAGCGTCCCCAATAATTCAATCCGCTGCCGTTACGGAAATCACCGGCATTGTTTGGCGGATTGTCGCCGCCGAACTGATCGCCCGCGCCGACGGTCAGGCTCACGTAATGATCAACCGGCAACAGCCAGTTAATCTGCAAGCCGTCCGTCCTCGATTCGCCGCCGATGTATTCATCAAGCGCCAGCGGACGATTGACGAACGGCAGCTCGTGGTCGTGAATATACCCCAACCGGCCGAACTCGCCAAAGAACCGCCCTGCCTTCATCTCCAGATTCCACGGCAGCGACGTTGTCTGCAGCGCGGCTTCTTCGACCCCCAGCGACGATTCGCCGGTAACCGGATCGGCTGACGCGTTGATGACCACATAGGCTTTGGCAAAGGGGTCCACCGCCGCGGCGGCGTTTAATTCCACGGAACGTTGATACACATCAAAACCGCCGGGACGGGCGCTTCCCGTCTGCGACGATCCCTTGTCGCGATAACTGAAGATGGTCTCTCCTACCAGTCCGATGGACGGGTTGAACTCGCTGGGCAAAACTTTTTTTTGCGCTTCCGATATTTGATCTACCTTCTCCTTCAGCTCTTGAACCAGCTGTTGCGTCTCGCTTGCGGGAGCCGTCTGCCCGGCGGCAGAGTTCTCAGGTTGTGATGAAGCGTTTGTCTGTTTAACCTCATCCTTCTTAATTTGTGCTTTAAGCTCATTGATCATCGTCTGTTGTTCTTTGACGGTTTCTTCCTGTTTTTTTAACATATCCTCCAATGTTCGGATTCTCGACTCAATATCGCCTTCGGCAAACGCTGGAATTGATATTGAGAGGAGACAAAAAATGCCGAACAGAATAAATTCTTTTCGCATAAATACACCTCTCGCGTCTTAGACAAAATTATTCGTATTAATTATTCAGTTTTATCAATGTTGTTGAGCTACACGGATAAAGCGGGAGGCGCTCTGGTGGAATATTGGGAAATTGCAAATAAAGTTACTAAAAAAGGTTCTTCAGGCTGACGAAAATAAGAAATTGCTGCATGGAAAACAAAAGAAGTATTCTCTTCGATGCCGCCGCCGGAAAGTAAATTGCCCGCGACGCACAAAGGACAATCGGAATGTCCGCAATCATCATCATGGTGATGAAACGCGACCATTAAGGCAAAAAACAGGAAAAAAGCCGCGAAGAAGAAAATCGCTTTTTTATGTTTTTGTTTTAAAAAAGTTAAAATCATTTAATTTTTTTCAACCCGATATTATCCCTGTCTGTTATGGGAAGCAACATAGATAATAAATGCGAATAAGTCAAGATAAGACGAATCGAAAAAGATATTCGGGCAATAAAGATTCAACGCAGTTAAATTTTTAAGTTTTTTAATTGCTTTTTAAGCGAGGCAATTGCCGGAGCGGCCTGCCGGAAAACTTCCCCGGTTTTAGCAAAATCCAGCATCCGAATGTCCTGAATCTCCGTTTGAACATAGATATCGGGCTTCCTGATTTTAACTTTTGCGGCAAGAGCTGATGCCTGCATGATATTAAAAGAACCAAGAACCGATTCAAGAGCGCCGGGAATCTCATTTTTGCCGGGATTGCGCACTTTGCTTACATCTACCGCTATGGTGAAGTCGGCGCGATCAAACAGGCGGTCGTAGGGAACAAGATTTACAACGCCGCCATCGACCAGAACCCTGCCCGCTATGGAAACCGGAGCAAACACCCCCGGCACGGCCATGCTGGCCTGCAGGGCGGGAAGCAGGCCGCCTTTTTCAAATACGATTTCCTCCGCCGTCCAGTAATCCGCGGCAATCACCAAAAGAGGGATTTCAAGTTCTTCAAAAGTCCGCTTTTTAATTTCATTGAGAAGGTATTGGATGAAGCCCTGCGTGTTAATAAAGCCGCCCCGGGGAATTTCCGCGGAAAACGCCTTGACCAGTTTCAGCAGGTCGCTTTTCTTGGCGACTATATCCCGCCAGGTGTCGTCCTTTTGAATGAGGACATTTCTAATACGCTCTCTGATTTCTTTTCCGGAAAGTCCCGAGGCATAGAGCGCTCCGATGATCGCGCCCATGCTGCTTCCCGCGATAATATCCGGTTTTATGCCGAGTTCATCAAGCGTTTCCAGGACAGAAATGTGCGCCAGACCCCGAACGCCTCCGCCTCCCAAAGCTAAACCTATTTTCATATTTTCACTTCACCAATGAGGAAATCCCGGCACTGAATTGGCACAAGCCCCCCAATTCCACAAAGAGACGTTTTTAATATTGTTGCTTCTCCAGGATCTCCTCGAATGAAAATTGACGCCAGCCCCTTGCTATAAAAGAGCCATTGATATTCTGGTTACCGGTATCACTTGTCCTTTCGAAGAACAAATGCAGAATCGTGCCGTTTCCCTCGATAGTGCCCTGCATTCTATTATTGGTAAACATCTGCCCATTGCCATAACAGGTGCGAAAATCATCCAGGCCGGTTCCTGATATAGAGGTACCCTGGATGGAACCCCGAAGCACCCTTAGAGGCGTGCAATTATAGAATCTCGCGCTATTGGGATCCCGCTCCCAGGCTAAATCCTTTGTAAATCTTATTTCAATGGTATTTCCCGTAACACTTACCTGGTATTGTTCCGTCCCCGAAGGGTCTTCGTACCACTGCCCACTGCCTGCACCGAAAGAATCCGTTCTGCGAGTTTTTGTCGTGATCCACGTGCCGGCCAATTTTTGCATAATGGATCTCTCTTCGTGTTTTACGGTTTTCTCTTTCTTCTCTTTATCCCTGCGGAATTCGATTTTATAGATCAGATCCTTTGTCTTGTCGGCATCCGCCGGATTGGTGAGAAGATATAAATTCAAATTGCTTATAGCCTTATCATACTGCCCTGCCTTGTCCTGCGCGATTCCGAGGTTTCTGTAACCTTGCCCGAGCCACGGCACGGCATTAACAACCTGTTCAAATTCCGCGATGGCTTCTTTGACATCTTCGTCAGATTTCGCTTCCTCAAAAGCGGCCATTCCGCGGGACATATGCCTCCTGGCATCTTCAGGAATTGCCGGGGGCGATTTAAGTTGCCGGACAAGAATGATGATCTTCTCCCTGAGCGCGTTGTCATTGGGATTATATTTCAGATCGGCAAGATACTGTTTGAGTGTCGCGTTGGAATTATTTTCCTGCGCGTACGCGAAAACGCTAAGCGTAATCATTAACGCAAGAAGCAGCAATCCTGTTTCCATAATCTTTTTCTTCATGATTTACTCCTTTTGTATTTCCCGCTTTTTTTTGACTTTGTTTGCCATCTCCAGTTATTCAACATAAGAGAGGTAAATGATGGCCGGCTGATAAAGTTAAATGTGTTGTTTTTCGTTTCTATCCAATCTCCCTCGCCTACATGTTGCATTGCCTGTTATACCGGTCTATATCCGCCTCTACCTGCCTGAGGCACTCAGCGATGGCCTCGTTCGACGGGAGGGTATAGCAATTTTTCTTTCTCTCTTCAATGGATTGCTTCCATTGCGCGCATGCTTCCTGATCATAAGCCAAAATGATTGTTTTCCCGGTAAACGAAGCACTCTGATTGCCTGTCATTGCTGTGGCCACTTCTGACGCGCCGGATGTAAATATTCCAACGCCCAGCAGCAATATCAGGGCTGTCAAACCGCTCAGAAGCATCGTTTTTCCGTTGAAAAAATTTACAATCTTTTCCAATAAGGCAGTCTTCATAATATTCGTCTCCTTTTTTGACATGGAATCTGTCATCGTTGACTCTTATGACAAAAGTTTTAAGCCAGGCCAACAACGTTAGAAAAACTTCCCCCCAGAAGTTTTTCCCTGACTTTGAGATCGGTAAACATTCCTTCCATTCTGCGTTTGATAAAGCCGTAGTCGTATTGATGATCAGGCCCGTGAAAACCGTAAGGGCCGTCGGTGCCGAAGAAGAGCCTGTCCGCGCCGAACACTTCCACAGCCTTCTTCGTCGCGCGCTCACTTGTATAACTTGTCTGGGAAAGATCCATGTATACATTCTCAAGGGGCTTGATCTTTTTCCATGTGTCTCCATATTGCGGAAAACCGGCATGGGCCAGGATGAGTTTAAGATCCGGCACTTTTTTCAAGAGCGCCTCGAAGTTGCCCTCTTCTCCGAATCCGGCATGAATCAGAAGCGGTTTGCCTGTTTTAGCTAACTTTTGGGCTACAGGGGCAAGCTCCACCGGGGCAAAGTGATGCCAGAAAGGATGCGCCTTGACGCCGATGAAGCCTTTCGCGTCTTTGTACTTTTCAAATTCCTCGATTTGATTCTTTTTGCCCCGCGGATTCACAAATATCCATCCCAGGAATTTATCCGGATGCTTGCTGACGGTGTTGAATACCTTTTCATTGTCCGGGTCTGTGGTAATGGCATGCGGCGTTCCCAGAATCTTGACCTCGTTTTTGTCGGTGAAATTAGAGATCAATGCTTTTCCCAGGCCGCGGGAGAAGGAATGCTCCAGAAGAACCTGAAGCGCGCTAATCATAAACTTTGGCGGCTCCGCGAAAGGCCCTATCATGCTGCCCATAAGCGCGACCTTGTCGATGCCGGCTTTTTGCATTTCACTGATCAAGCGGTCAACCGTATGAACCCTTTCTTCCAGATGATAATGGCAATCGATAATCATGGTCTTCCCCCTCTATGGTATTTTAAAAATACATCAAAGCTTATTCCATGGAAACCGTAATAATCAGCCGCAACCTATTTGACGGAGCGTACAGGCATTGCCCTCGAAAGAATTGCCAGGGACTGGCGCATCCACATTTTATACCCGCGGCCGAATCCGAAGACGGCGGCGTCGGAGCCGTGCGTCTCTGACGTCCAGAGGGCGAAACAGGTAATATCAATTAATTCCGTGGCGGCATGAATACTATAGCCTGTTTTGCATGCCGCGGGCCGCGATTTGCCGCTGTTATACAAATCGGCCAGTTCATCCGAAGTCGGCATCCGCCAGTCCGTGTATCCGCCCCCGCGATAGTTCTCGCAGTAACTTTTGGCGTCGTCCCAGCTGATATTACTCCCGTTATCTTTTGCGGCCCACATGAGATTTGTCTTGGTGTCCAGCACCGTTTGGTTGTTATAGGCAATGAAACGGCCGTCGTTGGCCTTCTCTTTCGGCGCGGCATAACCTGATGTTGCAACAAAAGCTCCCGTTAAGATTGCCGCCGCCAATATTGCCGCCATGGTACCTGATAACTTTTTCATGGACTCACCCCCTGAGGCTTCAGTTGAATTATTTTCCGCGTAAGTTGTTTGGTCTTTCGATGATGCTGAATTATCTTAATAATTAATCTAGCATAAAATTATTTTTTTGAATAAGGCATTTATTGACTGGTGATTAAAAAAAAGTGTATCGCTTTCCTCTTCCCGGCCGTAATAAAAATCCTGCCGGTTGTTGCCGCCTGTTAAATCCCGGTTGTTTATAGCGGTTTACAGAAAAATCATGGCAAGACTTATTATCAGGTTTATCGTTACAAATAAAGGAGCGTAAATTTTCTCCAAAGTTTCCTTCTTTATATTCTTGAGTAATTCAGGTCCTAAAAACGCGCCCGCGGCTCCGCCTCCGCCCAGAAGAAGTATTAGCGATAAATTGAATTGCCCAAGCAGGAAGTAGCCGATTACCCCTGTGATGGAATTGAATATAAGCACAAAAATCGACGTGCCAATGACCGCCTGCGCGGGAAGGCCGAGCAAATACAAACCGGCAATCAGCGGAGGCGTTCCGCTTATTCCGAAAATGCCCGCCATTAAACCTGACGCGATACCGAAAAATAATCCTGTAACGCTCCGAAATCCTCCGGAGGTTTTAGTCTTTTCCTTCCTGTATCTTTTCGACGCGCTGCGAACCATGGGTATTGTTAATATTAACAGAAAGACACCGAAGAACTTTTTCAAAAGGAGTGATGGAAGCATATTGGCAATGTAAGCTCCTGCCAATACGCCCAATACCGCCCCGGCCGCTAAAATCAGGCCTGTGCGGATATCGACGTTTCCCTGACGATGATGACTATACGCGCCGATAACGGTTACAGGCAGAATACAGGCAAGTGAAGTGGCAACCGCCATCTGTGTCGATGTATGGAAAAGCAATGTCAGGACCGGAACAAAAAACACACCGCCGCCACCGCCCATCGTTGTTACAAATAAGCCGATCAGAAAGCCCAGTAGAGGAAGGAGTATCAGATTGATTTCAGTCATATATATCAGTAGTTAAAATATTTTTTTTACGATACATGAATAATTTAAAAGCCACAACGAAAATTCATTTATCTTTTAGACTATCCCGCTTCCGGGCAAAACGCGGTTGAACAAACCAGTTTCTTGCCCGCGGCTACAAAAAAAGGTTTTCAGTATTTCTACTGAAAACCTTTTTTCTTTATCAACTTGAGCCGGACGCGGCCTGTAAAGACGCACCGGTTTAGTTCTCTATCATTCTATTTCTTTGCAGCCTGATCCTTGGCCTGGCGCTCCGCGATCTTTTGCTGGCGTTCCATCGCGTACGTCATCACGGTCTCCACTGTTTTTTCAAGCGGAACCATCTTGCCGTCATACTTCTTCTCCAGCGTAATCGCGTCGAACTTGCATTTGGTGGTGCAAACACCGCATCCCAGACAGACATTCTGGTCTACAATGCTTACGCCGCAGCCAAGGCAGCGCTCCGTTTCTTTCTGAAGTTGTTCCATGGTAAAGGTGCGCCTCTGGTCATGGAAGCTTGCCTTCGCGTCGCCGGGGGTGCGGTTCGGCTTCTGGCGCGGCGTATGGTCGTAATCGTCCACCACGACATCCTTCTTGTCGAGCATCTTGTAGACGCGACGGTCGCGTCCGATGGTCAGGCTCTGGCCCGGCCATACCTTGCGGTGTAAAGATACCGCGGCCTGCTTGCCCGCGGCAATGGCGTCAATGGCGAATTTCGGGCCTGTTAAAGCGTCGCCGCCCGCGAAAACGTCCGTTTCGCGCGTTTGATATGTCAGTTCATCGGCCTTTACGGTGCCGTTTGGGTTGAGATCCACGCTTAAGCCCACGAGCAGATCATTCCACAGGATGGACTGACCGATGGACGTAAGAACATAATCGGCCTCGACGGTGATGGTTTTATTCTCATTATACTTCGGCGCGAACCTGCCGTTTTTATCAAACACGGCCGTGCATTTCTTGAATTCCACACCCTTGACTTTGCCGTCCTCAACAATAATGCGTTTGGGACCCCAGCCGTTTTTAATCGTGATGCCTTCCTCAACCGCTTCCTCGATCTCGTCGGCGGTGGCCGGCATCTCTTTTTTGGATTCAAGGCAGTACATGGCAACCGACGCGGCATCGGTGCGCACGGCGGCTCTGGCCACATCCACCGCGACGTTGCCGCCGCCGATGACTAAAACCCTGCCGCTGATTCCGCCGGGTTCGCCCAGATTGATCTTCCTTAAAAAATCCACGCCGGAGATAACGCCTTTCGCGTCTTCTCCTTCAACGCCGAGCTTCCGGCCGCCCTGCGCGCCGATGGCGATGTAAAAGCCTTCAAAGCCCTCTGTGCGCAATGCCGGGATGGTAACGTCCTTCCCAACTTCGACGCCTGTCTTGAACGTCACACCCATCTGTCTGAGAACGTCGATTTCGGCCTCGATGACATTCTTCTCCAGCCGGAAAGACGGAATGCCGAGCGTCAGCATGCCGCCGAGTTTGTTTTCTTTCTCAAATACCGTAACATCATAGCCGTCTATCGCCAGATAATAAGCGCAGGAAAGACCCGCCGGCCCGGAGCCTACGATGGCGATCTTCTTGCCGTAGTCGTGCATTTTTTGCGGGATGAAGCGTGTCGCGGGATCAAGTTCCTGATCGGCGATGAACTTCTTGATTTCGTCAATGGCAATGGGCTGATCAATGTCGCCTCTGGTACACTCAAACTCGCAGCGGCGGTTGCAGATGCGTCCGCAGACGGCAGGCAATGGATTCTCCTTGCGGATGAGTTCCAGCGCCTCCTTGTATTTGCCCAGCGCCGCAAGCTTGATATAGCCCTGCACGGCAATGTGCGCGGGGCAATTGACTTTGCAGGGAGCTGTGCCGGTGGGAACCACATTAACCTTGCTGTCGCGGTAGTTCGGGTTCCACATCTTTTCGCTCCAATCGTGGTCATCCGGCAGAATGGTTTCCGGCTGCACGATGGGGGTTTTTGAGGCGATCTTCTGGCCCAGCTTGACGGCGTTGGCGGGACAATATTCCACGCACTGGCCGCAGGCGACGCATTTTTCGTCGTCGATCTTTGCCACGAAGTTGGAACGGGACATATTCGGCGTGTTGAAGAACTGCGACGTGCGCAGGCCGAAGCAGGAGCAGCGGCAGCAGTTGCAAATGCCGAAAATCTTGTCCGGCCCGTCGACGTTGGTGATCTGATGCACCAGGCCGTTATCCTCCGCTTTCTTGAGGACATCGAGACACTCTTCGTAGGTGATCTCACGCGCCCTGCCGGTGCTTACGGCAAATTCGGCGATATCGCCCAGGGCGATGCACATGTCTTTTTCCAGATGGCCGCAGCCCTCGCCCATCAGGCGTCGCGAAATTCGACATGAGCAGTCGCCGACGGCGAACTTGTCGTATTTCTTCAGCCAGTGGGATAACTGCTCGTAGGAGGCTGTTTTGGTTTCCGCGGGAATGGCCTGTTCAACGGGGATAACGTGCATGCCCAAACCGCCGCCGCCCACGGGGATCATCGGGGTCGCGCCCTTGAGGGGCTGCAGGGATAACTGCTCGAACGCGCGCGCGATCTGCGGAAATTTTTCCACCTGCTTGACATTCATCACCATGAATTCCATGACGCCCGGCACGTAGATAGGCAGTGTATATTCCAGCTCGCCGTTCTCCCGGGTCGCTTCCACGAGGCCGATGACAAGCATCTCTTCCAAGAGCCGTGTCGTATCTTCAAGGGACTTGCCGCTCTTTTGTGATAGTTTCGCGGCAGAAATCGGGACGCGGACATCCATCTGCAATGCCACATCCGCGTGTTCATCCGTTACAACGCACTCCAGCGCGTAATATTCCGGATCCTGCATGGTGAACTCTTTTGTGGAACTTGCGATCTTTTGCGCGAGCGCAACGATTTTCTTTCTCGTATCCATATATATACTCCTTATCTATTCCCGCCGGACCTTGCCCGGTCATTTGGCCAACGGATGATGTTGGTATTTTATCTATTTCGTTTGTTCCTCATCAAGCATTTCGAGATGCTTCCATGGTCTTACCAATGCGTGATTATAATAACCCAATAAATTTCTATTGTCAAATAAAATGTTGATTTAGAAATAAAATTATGCTAGAAATAATCATTGGTCGTGGTCAGACCTTGATACAGGAGGTAAAATTTTATGCAATTCGGCGTGATTGTAGCCCCCACGATTCGGGATATGTTTGTTGATAAGATTGTAGAAATGATCCTTTCCGGAAAGCTTTCGACGGGTGAACGCCTGCCTTCAGAGCGGGAACTCGCGGGGCAGATGAAGGTATCCAAAACGGTTATTCATGACGGCCTGAAAGATCTGGAGCGCATGGGCTTTGTAACCGTCAGCGGACGGCAGGGCACATTTGTTGCAAATTACGCGGAAAAAGGCACCTTCGAGACCCTGGCGACGATCCTCAAATTCCACGGGGGGCGGCTGGACCGCGAAACCACCCAGTCGCTTCTGGAAATGCGCCTCGCCATTGAAGGACAGGCCATGCGGGTTTTCTCGAAATCGCACACCAAAGAGGATATCGCGGCGCTTAGGCGCATCATCGGCGATATCCGTCAATATGTATCGAATAAGGAACGCACGGATACGGGAGAAATGGCGTATATGCTTTTTTGCTTTCACCGTTTAATCTGCCTGAAGAGCGGCAATACATTCTTTCCCGTGCTGATGAACGCATTTCGCGATATCGGCCTGCTTCTGTGGGAGACCTCCATTAAACTCCTGGGTGTTGAAAAAAGCATTGAGCATTTGGAGCTCTTCACGTCGCTTCTGGAGGCAGGCAAGGCTGAAGAAGCCGTGCAGGCATTGTCGGACATGTTCGACACCTGCGTTGAGCTTGCCTATAAATAATTCCCGCAGGCAGGCAGGGCGCGGGCGAATTCTTAAAATGAACTCAAAGCAGCGTTAATTCTCGAAATATTTATCTCTGAATATCATGGCGACATTAACCAGGCCGATCATGACGGGCACTTCCACCAAAGGGCCAATGACCGCAGCAAACGCGGCGCCCGATCCGATGCCGAATACGGCAATAGCCACTGCTATGGCCAGTTCAAAATTGTTGCTGGCCGCCGTAAACGCCAGGGTCGTTGTTTTGGAATAATCGGCTCCCAGTTTTTTACCGAGGTAGAAAGAGACTAAAAACATCACGACGAAATAGATCAACAGGGGAATTGTAATACGCAGCACATCAAGCGGCAGCGTAATGATGAGATTGCCTTTCAGGCTGAACATGACAACAATCGTAAAAAGCAGCGCGATCAGGGTGAGCGGACTGATGAGCGGCACAAAACGGGAATGATATTTTTCCTTTCCCATGATTTTTACGCCCGCGAATCTCGTTATGACGCCGGCAATACAGGGGATGCCTAAATAGATAAAAACGCTTTGCGCGATTTGTTTGATGCTCACATTAACGATGCTTCCGGAGAATCCGAAATAAGGCGGAAGAACCGTGATAAAAAACCACGCGAAGACACTGTAAAAAAGAACCTGAAATATGCTGTTGAACGCGACGAGGCCCGCGGCATACTCCGTGCTGCCCTTAGCCAGTTCATTCCACACAATGACCATGGCAATGCAGCGTGCCAGGCCGATCATGATTAATCCCACCATATACTCCGGTTTATCCGGCAGGAACACGATGGCTAAAATGAACATTAATACAGGGCCGATCAGCCAGTTCTGCACAAGCGACAGGCCAAGAACTTTGCCGTTGTGAAATACTTCCGGCAGTTCCTCATACTTTACTTTCGCGAAAGGCGGATACATCATCAGAATAAGTCCAACCGCGATGGGAATATTGGTGGTGCCCGTCTGAAATGAATTAATGAAAGATTCCACGCCGGGAATGAAATAACCCAAGCCCACCCCAAGAATCATTGCCGCGAAAATCCACAGCGTCAGATAACGGTCAAGGAAAGATAATTTGCCGGCTACATGTTCAGACATAAACACCTCTTTGATTAATTATATTCTCTGCCTGAAAAAAATAGATTCGATTTTTTGAGCATGTGTATGCTGATGATGATTGTTATAAAATTAATCACCTAAATATTTTTCAAATAAATCTTTGCTCCAGTTAAGCTGGGTTCCCGCTGACTGCAACGAAGCAAGAAGCAGCGCTTCCGAAACTTCCTCTTTTGTGGCCCCGGCTTCAAACGCGTCTTTCATATGATGCTCTGTACAATGGTTACACCTGAAAACCGACGCGATAGCCAATCTGATTAATTCTTTTGTTTTCGCGTCTAAAACAGTTTTCTGTTTGGCAACATTGGAAAAATGCTGATACGCGTTACCCAGGGGTGACTTTTTCAAATACCATGGGGATTCATTACTCATAATATTCCTCCTTATATTTTTAACTGTATTGGCTCATCCGGCCTGATAAATCCTTTTAACAGCAGCAACCGCCCGCGTTTTTTGCAGCTTTGCCGTCCGTATCCGGTCCGCACTGGCATTCTCCGCCGTTGCGTCCAAGCATGGCATTGATCAAAGCATTCGCGCAGCCGACGCCGGACTGAACCGAAATGGCATTTGCCGGACAATTCAGTGAACACGCGCCGCATTCCATGCACGCATCCCGATTTTCTATCATCACGTGCCTGCTGTTCATTTTAAATACTTCATGCGGGCAGACATCCAGACACATGCCGCAGCCCGTGCATTTATTTTCATCCAGTTGCAATGTGACAACATTTTTCAGATAAACCTGATTTTTCATAATCAATCTCCTATGCAATCCATAACGCGCCTATCCACATCACAACGCCAACCCCTCCGCAGGCAATCATAAGCGGCAGAGCCCAGCGCATTTCTTTTTTTACGCCCGATATGGAGGTGTATGTGGAACAGCCGGTAAAATTCAGCGCCAGATATCCCGATATGGCGGGAATAATCAGGCACCATGCCGCCGCTTCCATTCTTCCCGGCCATGCCGATAAATTAATATGCCGCAGATAAAGCAGAATCAGGGCAACGGCAATGCCTGCCGAAAAGCCCTTGATGGAAAAAGCCCGTCCGGGCAGATAAGGCAGCAACAGCGGATTTATCACCGCACCGCCGATGATGGCGGCAAGCAGGGCCAAAACGGCAAACAAACCGAAGCCTGCGGCGTTTGCCCGGAAGCCGGCAGGTCCGATAAAGCCGCTTGCGATAAAAAACGCCGCGGCCAGAATCAGATAAGTCTTTAAGGATTCCACAAGTTCTATCGGAATCAGTACGGCTCTTTCTTTTAGGGGAAAAGTTTTCAGGCGCATGGGCCCGGTCGCTTTAAAACCGGCATCCAGATAAGCCTCTAAATCCTCCGCCAGGATCGGGCCGTATTGAACATTAAATCCCGAGATTTTTTTAACCTGATGCGCGGAAACACCCGGCGCCCCAAGCTGGGGAAGAATTAATTTCCTGTGACTGACGATATTTTTTAAACCGCTTGACTCGATTCTTCTTACAAGTTCTTCCGTCCCGAAAGTACCTTTACCCGCGGCGCACCAGACATTAATGCCTTTGGTATCAAGGACCAGAATCCAGCAGGATCGTCCTTTAAGAGCCGACCGCAACCGGTCAAAACTCATCTTGTAATTCGCGGAAACGAAAACAGGAGATTTATCATCCGGCGTGCCCAGCGCGTAAAGCCCGGGATCAACCTTATAATCCATTCTGCCCACGCCCCAGCGCGCCTTGATGCTGCCCCAGTAATCCTCCCTTTTAAGCTCAGACGATACCTTTGGCAGCCAACCCGCCTTTGTATCGACAAAACCGCAGATGAAGGATTGATTTAAACCCGGAACAGCTTTATCGGATGACGCGGCCGCGGTATTACAGCCGCAAGCGGTTTGCCCGTTAATTATCGGAAGTTCAAATTTATCCATTGACTCCTCCTGAATCTAACAACTGCATCCATTCGCGGACGCTCTTATAGCCTGGATGAATAGTTTGACCGATTTCAACACATCGCTTCTTTTCTTTGCAGGCATTGCACCCAACACCCTTTCAAAAAAATTACTCAGACACACATCGACCTTTTTGTGGGTTTCCTTCCCCGCTTTGGTTAAAGTTAATTTTACCGCGCGGGAATCATGGCCGGATTTATCGCGCGATAACAGCCCCTTCCTGATCAGCGGATTCACAAGCCTTGTTGTGGTGCTTTTTTCCACGGCGAGAAGTTTATGCAGATCGGACATATAAAGCTCCCTGTCTTTCGCCACCGCGTTGAGAATCAGAAACTGATGGAAAGTAACGCCTTCACAAAATGCCTCATCCCGGCAGCAGAAACGCAATCCCTGTGAAAGTCCGCCCAATACATCCAATAATTCTTTAATATTTCCTTTTTCCTGAATCGACATAGTTGTATTATACAACTATATTTGAATTTGTCAAGGGGAAAAGATTTTCATGATTTTTATCGCGACTTTCAAACGGCTGTCCGCGACGGCCCAAAAGATCCGGCTTACAAGCCGCCTCGCGCTTGCCGGCAAACAATACCCACGAACAGGTTATTTAATACAGGGTGTTTATGAGAGGCAGTCTCGAAAACCCGGCCTGATTTTACAGCCCATAGTTATCGTGTCCGCGATATAAAATCGACAACCGCGGCCGCAAATTCTTCTCCCCTGTTTTCCTGAAGAAAATGTCCCCCGCCCTTGATAATGGTATGCGGCTGGCCGTTTGCTCCCGGAACAAGTTTTTGAAATATTTTTTCGCCACCGCGGGTAATCGGATCGCCGTCACTGAACATCGTCACAAAAGGCTTTTCAAACCGTGAAAGCACTTTCCACGCCTCGCGGTTGGCGCTGGATGCCGGATCATCCGGAGTACTGGGGACAAGTGTTGGAAATATACGGGCGCCCTCTTTATAGGTTTCATCAGGGAAAGGAGCGTCATAAGCGGCAATAATATCCGCGGACAAAGGATCGTTCGGGTTGGACATGGCGATAATATCCCCGACTTTAAATTCAGGAACTTCCTGCGAATATTTACGCCAGCTAAAAAAGGCATCCGGCATGGGATTATCGCCCGTGGGCAGGCCGGTATTGGCGACCACCACCCGTGAGAATTTTGCCGGATTTTGCGCCACCAGCCGCAAACCGATTAAACCGCCCCAGTCCTGGCAGACAAGCGTTATGCGCTGTAAATCGAGTTTATCCAATAGCGCCTGCATCCAATCGACATGCCGTTTGTACGTGTAATCTTTTCTGTCGGCGGGTTTGTCCGAGCGGCCGAATCCCGCCAAATCAGGCGCGATCGCGCGATGTCCCGCATTAACAATAATAGGGATCATCTTCCTGTACAGGTAAGACCATGACGGCTCGCCGTGCAAAAGCAATACCGGATCCGCCTTTACAGGCCCGGCATCTACATAATGAATTCTCAATTCTCCGCCTTCAAAATCAGGGACGTTATGATAATTCGGCTCGTACGCGTAACCGGGCAGATGATCAAACCGGCTCTCCGGCGTTCTTAATATTTTCATATTTCTCCCCTCCCGTATATTTTAATTTGCGTGTTTCAAACCGTTATTGTTTGTCCGCGGTTCACGGCTTTGAGACGCCCGTCGTAAACCGGCCTGTTATTTCGTTCCTTCCAGAATCAGCGACTCCATCATCAGGAAGCCTTCCGGTTCCCGCTTCTCGTTTTCCAGAAATCTAAGCGCGTCCGATTCGCTTTGATTCAGTTCGCGCCGTGTAACATTTTTAAATCCCGCTTCTTTCAGGACAGCCGAAAGCGTCTCTTCATCATAGATAAATTGATGTCCCCATTCACGCATAAAGTTATTGATGACGAAAACCTTATCGCTGCAAGGCGCGGGCTTCGCGAACACGTCTGCCTGCCATTTCACATACTCCATCTGCTTATCCGATTTCTCCTCTTTGCACAGGCTGATCAAATAAGCCAGATCAGGCGTGGAAATTCTGATTTTTCCCTCTTTTTTCAAAACGCGACAGCACTCTCGCAGCATCTCTACACCGCGCAAATACGGAATGTGTTCAATCATATGTTCGCTGAATATGTAATCGAATTTCCCGTCGCCGAACGGAAACCGCAGGGTCGCGTCGAGATGGAAAACCTGTGACGTTTTCGGATAGATATCCGTGTTTAGCCACCCGTCAAGGATATGGCCGCCGCATCCAATATGCAGTTTCCGTATATCGTGCGTGCTGAAATACTTCTTTATAATCCGATGATCAACTCGTCCAAGCCATCGCGGGGAGCGGTTCAGAATCAGGCGCGAAGCCCGCGCCAACTCTATCGCGGCGCCGTCAAGATAAAACTTCTTAAGCCATTGCTTAATTTTCTCCCGCACCGGGGCTTTCACAATTTGCATATGACAACGATTTCAAATAAAGGAAATATATTTTACAGAGTTCATTTACTTTTAGCGCAGATTAATATCTTTATACATGACATTGTCCACCGAAAACCCTTTTACCCTTAAAGAAAATAAAAAATCCTCATAATCGCCCAACAATTTATAGGGCCCGTGAATTCCCCTCATGGCACCCCAAACCGCGCTAGTGCCGTAGTCCATAACAAATAAGTTGCCATCGGCCGTAAAAGCGGTAACCCAATGGTGAGGAGGTCCCAGCTTGTTTTTGATAAAGACGGCTCTTGCCTTATATTGGGGATTGATTTTGTTTAAGGCGTCTATTACAAAATTCGCGGAATCGTAGCAGGCGCCCTTCTTGAGCCTGAACATTTCGGCGGGGCTTAAGGGCTCTTTGCCATAACGGCCTTTTCTTCCATAATCGTAGTCGAAATTATTCTCAAGCCAGTTATAGACGTCTTTATACGATGTCCACTTTGCCACAGTTGCTTCATAATCGGCATTTGCCTCGCCGCAAACTCCTTGTAACGCGGGGAAAACAGTAAGCAGGCTCAATATTACGGGAAAAAGCAGCCATTTTTTAAAAGCGCATTTCGTCATATTTTCTTCCTGCTTCAGAACACCTGGCCTGTCAGACTGGCAAAACTGCCTGGTGTGATGATTGCCCGTAAACATAGCATAATTTAAAATTTTATAAAATTTTAAAAAGATCATCCCTTCCTCATGAACTTAAGGAGACATTTTAATGCGGCATTTGATGATTATCTAAAAGAAATGATTGCGGGGCAGGTTTTTTACCATCCGGGGGTGAGGAGCATATACCCCCGGATGGCATTTATTTAAAATTCACACAAATCAACTCAGAACACAAACATACCTTTTACCGTTAAACCCTTTAAGATTACAGTTGGTACGATCATAAGCTCCAAACATTCCTTTTGACCGTTTAACGTCCGGATAGATTCCATCAAGAAAATTTACGTCGGTAAACCTCACGGGAATAGGTTCAAAGCGGTTTAATACCAGGGTCGTTCTTTGTCTTCCAAGTTGTATTGCCTTTGTGTACGATTTCATAAAAACATCCAAGTTACCACGATTTCTGCGATTAGTACGATCTTTGACTACAAAAGTCCCCATATTGCTGATTCTGATTACGGTTCCTAATTTCAGTCCTTTTCGTTCCAAATCCGGTGATACAGCCACTACTCCACTTCTAACCATTTCTCCAGAAGCTGTAATCCCCTTATTATGGTAACACTCCTTCAGCGTGTATGCTGTAACCGATATTTTGATTTCTTCCGCCCATACACTACCGGAAAAAATACATAGAATACAAATTCCTAAAAGCACTGCTTTTGCTACTAATAGGTTTATTCTTGTCATAATGACCTCCTTGTGTTGAAAAGAGCAAAATCACTCTTTTGCACAGATTGGGTTATGGCTACCTTTGCCTACCCGTAGCTCCTCTATATATACACTCTTAAAACAAGAGTGGGGTATGTCAAATTGTCCTTATTGTATCGTACTGAATCAGCCCGGAATAATCGTCAGAAGAAACAGAGTCTCGATAAGAACTTGCTATGAAGGCGGGACACTATATATATAAGATGTTCCCGGATGTCAAATATTCTTTTTTACGCCGCCTTACGCCGCGGGTTTTGGGGAATTTAACGTAGTATATTTATATATTTCCGCGATCAACCTGCTTCGGTCAAAGTATACTTCATTGCGCTTTATTTTCCCCTCACCATCGAACTGAACAAAGCAAACCCCCACACATTCGATTACCTTTGGGCCGACGGGAATCTTTGCCAGCCACTTATTTAAAAACCCTCCCTCCATCGGAATGGGTTCGATCTGCGTCCAAATCCAATCCGGATTTTGCCCAAGCAGCTTTTTGAAATACGAAAGAAGCTCTTTTTTCCCACGGACGCCGGCAGGAATCAGAGGATCCAGATAAAAGCAGTCATCCGAATAAAAATCAGCCAGTTTTTCGGGATCATTTCCCGTCCAGGCAGGCAGCCATTTCAGAGCGAATTCTCTTGCTTCGTCTTTGTTCATGATCATTATTTCTCCTTTGCCGTATCAATATATAACCGTGTTCAAATGGATTGGCCGGCGCCGTGATTATAAAGTCAGCTGTAATTTTTTCGCAAGTCTTTATTTTTCGCGTCCAATGATATTTTGACCTTCAGGCAAAATATGTTGACTATATTAATCGCTTATGGCAATAATTTAACCAGTTAAATCAAATATTACATGAAATTTTTCATAACACTGCTTTTTTTATTGCTTTAAAGGTTTCCATGGAAGCAGGCGACAACCGCAAAAAGGTGGCTATCATTGAGGCTGCCGGCGAAATTTTCGTTAAAAACGGTTTTCAAAACACAACAACGCGCCAGATATGCGAACGCGCCGGCGTAAATGTCAACGCCATCAATTATTATTTCACCAGCAAGAAAAATCTATATATTGAAGTGCTTCACTACTATAGGGATATCGCGCGCGGGCAGTTTATGCTCGCGCAGAAAATCGAAGAAAGTGATACCCCCCAGCAAAAAATTAAAGTTTTCATTCACGCGGCAATTACGCACATCTTTGATGAAGGACGTCCAACGTGGTTTGGCAAGCTGATAGCCAGAGAATATGTCGAGCCGACAGGGGCGCTGGATATTCTGGTTAAAGAAGTCATTCGCCCTAATTTTATGATGCTATCGGCGATTATTAAAGAAATACTGGGAGAAGAAGCGTCGGAAGAAACAGCCCATCTTTGCCAAATGAGCATTATGGCGCAATGTCTGTATTTTCGCAATTCGCCGCAAATTGCCACCCGATTGCTGAAAAAGAAAAAGTTCAGCCAGGAGGAAATAGCCGCGATTGAGGAACATATTTGCCGTTTCTCACTGGCCGCTCTGGAAAATTATCGCAAAGTCTAAATATTTATAATCATTAATAAAAGACAAAAAACAATCCGGTGATATTTCCCATATATAAAAAAGTAACCCCTGCATTACATAAAATTGCTTTGGCAAAATATTTACGGGTGAATTTAACACTGTTTTGGTGAAAATTACCACTTTCTTCTATTGAGCATATATTGTCATTGTTGATTTAAACAAGCGCTTAAAACGCATTTTGCTGATTTTAAAAGCTAAATATATTTTTAACGATAATATTTTTACTATATGTTCATGTGGCATACAAATTGCTGATGTTTAAGATGTACGGTTGAACAAAATAAATTTAGGAGGTAACCAAACAAAATTAATAGAGGACAAGGATCACGTAATAATGTATATTAAAAACGTATAACATAATAAATAAACTAACAAAATATTTCAAAAGGGGGTACAAATTATGTTAAAGATTTTCCGTAAAGATGAAAAAGGTTTCACGTTGATTGAATTGATGATCGTTATCGCGATTATCGGTATTTTGGCTGCCATCGCCATTCCGCAGTTTGTTATGTACAGAAAACGGGGCTATGTTGCCGCTGTCAATGCTGATGGTAAAAACGCCTACACTGCTGCCAATGCATATCTCGTAGATAATCCCGCAGGTGCTGCGAACTCTTTAGCTAAGCTGGAAGCTTCCGGGTTCACACCTTCACCTAACGTAACGACTGCTATTACGACCTGGACTGATAGTTCCGACTACACAATTACTTCTACTAACTCGACGGCTGGTTTGACTACCCCTACATGCACCTATGCAGTTGCTGCCGGTATCTTGACGATTACATCCGCGGCGCCATAAGCTGATTTAGCAGTCAACATAGAAAAGGGCGCGAAGTTCGCGCCCTTTTTTTATACCAATTCCCCATCCCTTATCCGCCCTGCCCCATTGACCGCGGAACTTTCTCATTCCTTCCAGGGGGATTATTCATTCTGACACCGGTACTCCAAAATCGTAACAGATCCTGATTGCCGGGAGAACTCCGCTTGCCCGCATATAGATTCCAGATACCGGGATATTTTATGGAATGTGTCCCTGTCAAGTTTGGATGCCGTGACACACCTGGAAATAAAGAATATCGCATGCTTACTTTTATCTGTCTGCAGCGCGTGAATGCGGTCGTCCATTTTCCGTTTCATTTCAAGCATATCCTCTCCCCGCGAGACCCCGACAACTGAATCAGCCGGCAAATCCGTAAAGTAGTACTTTACAGGTCCGGCGGTATGTCCGGGATAAAATATGGCGATATCATTTTTATTCCACTGCGCTTTGATGAGCCTGACCGGTTCCCGCCAGTCCTCTACAGGAATCCACGCGCCGCGCACAACCCACCATCCGGCAAAAGACATGCTGATTATAATGACAGACATGATGGATATTAACTTCAACCATTTCAATCTGATACCGGCAATCTGCATTCCGATAAAGCCGAGTAATGGAACAATACCGGGCAGTATTGTTCTGCTGATGAAAATAGGCAATACAAATGCCGAATAAAGTATCATTTCCAGCCGGTAACATATGGCGGCAATGAACAAAGGGAAACTTTTGCGCCAGTTTGCGAAAAAAATTATGCCGGCCAGAGTCACAGTGGCCAAGCCTATAATGGAAACATTATAAAGAATCGCGAGGATGGGGAAATTTTTATAAAAAAGTCCCGACTCATCCCGAAGCAGACATGAGCCTCCAACTATTTCCCTTGCGGCATAAACGATTAAAGTAAAGGACATATTCGCCATCCACCAACTGTCTTTTTCGGGTAGATGTTTGAAAAAGAAAAGATATTCCAGCCCGAAGACAATAAATGGCAGCGATATCGCCGCTATTAGATTGCGCCATCGAATATCCCTTTTGTTTTCCGTAGAGAAAATTATAAAAAGCAAAACAGGAATGTTCAGAAACACTCCTATTAAATGCGTTGCCGCCGCAAGCGTCAGGCAGAATGAAACCCATACATATCCGGATAATTTACGCGGGGATTCGGCAATCCGGGTGGCGTAGATAAACGCGCAGACCGTCAAAAGGATTACCAATTGATAACATCTGATCTCCTGTGAATACCTGAGCAGTATCGGCAGCGTGGAATATAATAAACCGGTAAGAAGGCTCGCCAGCGGACTACTATATTCTTTTGCCCAACGCATAATGAGAAAGATCGTCGCTCCGCCGAAAATTACCGAAAGTAATCTCAGGAACGGCTCACTAACACTTATCTGTGACCATAATTTAAGCAGGATAAAGTAAAATGGAGGATGCAGATTTCCGGAAGAGCGCATGCCCTCAATAAAGTCATTTCGCGTAATGACATCGATCGTGAAATATTCATCAAGCCATATTCCCTTGTTCAAACCTATAAGGCGCAGAATGATTCCAAAACAAAGAACGCCCGTCATCAGGTAATTGTAAGGAATACCGCCCCATTCCCGATTGGGACTATTATCCGCGTTATCCATCACAGAGCCCTTTAGAAAATCTTTTTTATTTTATCAAAAAAAAGTTCCAAAAGATGCTTCACTGCCCACTTCAACGAGCCGGTGGGATACAAATTTTTCGCCAGATAATCAATATTCACCAATATATTTTTAGCCCTGATTAATTCCCTCTTTTCCCGATGCTTCGCGTAATTACTTACCCGGTCGTCAAGACCGTCGTTATAATCCAATACAATCGCGTCAATAAAATAGGGCTCGTGGACGGCGGTATATCGAATGGCCTGATCCCAGTCTTCCAGGCCGGTTAAATTTACGTCTTGCCCGCCAAGTTCGCGATAAAGAGCCTTTGAATGAACAAAAGTGCCGATATCGATATAATTTCTCTGCAACAACTCAAAAAAAGAAAATGGTTTTCCTACAACTTTCCCGGAAGAACGCAGGCGCATTTTCGCGTAAAAACATTGACACCCGGGATTTTCCAGTATGCACCGGTTAAAAGTTTCAAAATAAGACGGCATCATTAAATTGTCGGTGTCGAGGTAACAAATCCAATCGTTTTTTGCGTTCTCCAATCCGGCGTTTCTCGCGCCGGAAACCCCTGTTTTACTAATGGGAATCAACCGGATTTTGCCTTTTTCGATTTCTCCGGGATAAGCCGCTCTGACATGGTCAAGCGTTCCATCCGTGGAGCTGTCATCCACAATTAATAATTCAAAATCATCATAGTTTTGGGATAATAAAGACTGAATCGCCTGATCGATGCAATACTTTCGATTATAAGTGGGCATAATGATGGAAAACGATACCTGCCCGCGGCCTGAAATATTTGAAGATGGAACATCCATAGAATTACCGCTCCGAACGATCAAAACTTTTGCTTTGTAGTTAGTTATGTAACCAAATAAACGAATTTTCCTTCCCCGTCAACATGAATTAGGCCCAAAAGCGCGTTCCTCTTTTGTCCCCCTCTTTTCTAAAGAGGGGTGAGGGCAGATTTTTTCATAAAATCCCTCTTAATCTCCCTTTAGAAAAGGGAGAAAAAATTCCTTACATGTCCCCCTTTGGAGGGGGTGCCGCAAAGCGGCGGGGGAGGGACAACCCTTGCACCCTGTCGTATGTACTGTCTCTTAGCAAATGAGCAAGAGATTGCTTCGTCACTGCGTTCCTCGCAATGACGGCACTGTTCGGTTGAGCCTTTTGGACTCGACCGTTCCACTTGCATTCCCCTCTTTCATAAAGAGGGGTGAGGGGAGATTTTTTTATAAAATCCCTCTTAATCTCCCTTTAGAAAAGGGAGAAAAAATTCCTTACATGTCCCCCTTTGGAGGGGGTGCCGCGAAGCGGCGGGGGAGGGAATTCTTTGCTTTGTTCGACCGAGTCTTTTTGACACCGCCGATTATATTCGTGGCAATCGCGCACCGCTGTCATTGCGAGCCGTCTCTCAGACGGCGTGGCAATCTCTTCCTTACATGTCCCCCTTTGGAGGGGGTGGCGCGTAGCGGCGGGGGAGGGAATTCTTTGCTTTGTTCGGCCGAGTCTTTTTGACACCGCCGATTATTTTCGTGGCAATCGCGCACCGCTGTCATTGCCCGACTTGATCGGGCAATCCAGTATTTTTATCTCTTATATAATGTAGGGATTGATCCCCGATCAATCCGAATCGGCGCGTTTGGGAAACGCGCCCAACCTTTAATTGTCCCCCTTTGGAGGGGGTGGCGCGTAGCGACGGGGGAGGGACAACCCTTGCACCCTGTCGTATGTACTGTCTCTTAGCAAATGAGCAAGAGATTGCTTCGTCACTGCGTTCCTCGCAATGACGGCACTGTTCGGTTGAGCCTTTTGGACTCAACTATTTGTCAACGCGCCTCCCTGTCCCCCACCCATTGGAGGGGTGGTGCGACTTGATATTTTATGCTATAGTACAGACACTGATTCTCGGAAACACCTCCATCACGAAAAAGTCTTTGAAGATAAGCCACGAAATTGTTTACCGTTACAGATGCCTCTTAACTTTAGAATAAAAGTAAGTAAAAGGTGGAGAAATGATCGTTATGGAAGAAAAAAGACAAGACAGGCGGCTTAATGCGGATCAAAGAGTTACGGCACGTCTCGCGGAAATCGGAAAAAAAGAAAGACGGCAAAATCCGGATAGAAGAAAGGTAGCGCGGCTTGCGGAAGAAAACGAAATCTCCATAGATATCATTCCGGACGGGATGGGCGGAAATGAGCCGTTTAAAGAAATAATATCCTTTTACAGCAGCGGGGATATTTCCGTCTCCAGCGCCAGAATTCAGGGCAATATACTCTTGCCCGTCAATACCATTTTCAAGTTAGACATTACCTTAAAGAATCCGCGGCAAAACATAACTTCCGTCGGAAAAGTAAAATGGAATAAAGTCATCCTTGAGGACACCTATTATGAGGCGGGCGTGGAATTCATCGATCATCCCGACGAAGCTGTTCAGAAACTTTTTGACAGGGAAGGAATCCTGAAAAACGAACGGACGAAGCTTCAGGAGATTAACCATTACGAAATACCGCCGGGAGAGGATGATTTCATCCCGGTAGAAGAATGGTCCAGGTCGCGGGGGAATAGCGATAACGAAATACCGCCGGGAGAGGATGATTTTATCCCGGTAGAAGAGTGGTCAAAAACTCACGCGACCGGCAAGAAGAAAAAAATCGCCGCCGCTGCCGCCGCCAGGCCGGTCAATAAAATAATAGAGCCGGTGGAAAAAAATATGAAGACCTGCCGCTACTGCGCCCGCGAAATAAGGTCCCGCGCCGGATTATGCGAACATTGCGGCAGGCCGGTGCCGAAAGAAACCGTCAGAAAAATATTTTTATAACCGCGAAAACAACGGGATAAGGAATGAACAAAGCGGCATCGCGTTTGACCGCGCCAAAAAAAATACTTGTCATAATCGATTGAACAAATTAATATAATTCACACACAAGTGTTGAAGGGAGGATTCACCCTGATGAATGTTATGCCGGGGGGGCCTGGAATGACGAACAAATTGTCCGCAACAAACACGACCGATTATTCTCCATACACCGAAAGCACCACCACCGTTAAAGAATATATGTTTACCGTTTCAGACGGGGTTTCTCTTAAAATCATCGATTTCATCCCGCGAAATGTTTCACAGCAAAAACCCGTTATCCTTTTTGTGGCGGGATGGATTTCCCTGATCTCCGGATGGAAAGGAGTGCTGAAAGTCCTGACTGCCGAGCACCGGGTCATCTATTGCGAAACAAGGGAAAAACAGTCATCCACCGTCCCCGACGTAAAAAAAGTAAGTTTCTCCATCGAGCGGCTTAAACTCGATATCGGCGAGATCATAGAAAAGCTTATCCCGCCGCCGGATAAATTCATCCTGGCGGGAAGCTCTCTGGGCGCCTCCGCGATACTGGAATACTGCGCTTCGGACAAGCCCAAACCCTTCTCCACCGTACTGATCAATCCCAATACCGAATTCCGGTTCCCCAAATTTCTGGGATCCATCATTCCGGCGCTGCATCCCTCGCTCTACATTTCAGTGAAGCCTGTCATAAAATGGTATCTGAGAAACTTCAGGCTCGATAAAAAAACCTGCAAAGAGCAGATCGAAAAATACGAAAACACCCTCGACTGCGCCAATCCCTACAAACTCAAAGCCAACGCGCTGGCCATCAAAAACTACGTGATCTGGGGGCGCATCGACAACATCAATGTCCCCTGCCTCGTCCTGGGCGCAACCTCCGACACGCTCCATGCCACCGAAAACGTCAAGCGCCTGCTCAAGATCATACCCGATTCCACCTACATTGAGCTGAAAAGCAATATGGAAAATCACAGCGAAAAAGCGGGGCACGTAATTTTAGAATATTTAGACTCACTCGTCGCCAGGCCGCAAAGAGCCTTCGATTCTTAAAAAACGCGTGGTGAAGCGCTTCATTATTTTACGCGCACAAAACCAGATCTCGCCGCAAGCGGCTAAGCCATTGACACGTCCCTCGCCAAATCTCATAATTTAAAGAAAATACTAGACATTAATCCGCCATATATGATTAAAGAAAAGCATTCTTTAATAAAGGTTTTAATTTGCAAAATAACGAACCTCCGCATTATAAAAGCTATAAATACATCATCATTATATTATTAATCGTCGCTTCCTGCGCCGCGTTCGGCCGTCTGGCGGGCTCCGAATTCATCAATCATGATGATCAGGCATTTGTTACAGAAAACAGTTATGTCCAGTCCGGCATTACGTTGGATGGAATTCGCTGGGCGTTCAGCACGTCCTATTACGGCGGATGGGTCCCTCTTTCATGGCTTTCCTACATGTTTGATTATCAATTTTACGGATTGAATGCCAGCGGTTATCACGTAACCAACCTCATTCTGCATATATTGAGCGCCTTGCTGTTATTCTGGCTTTTTACCCGTATGACCGGGGCAATCTGGAAAAGCGCTTTTGTTGCCGCGCTTTTTGCGCTTCATCCGTTGCATGTGGAATCGGTTGCCTGGATATCCGAACGAAGAGATGTTTTAAGTGCGTTTTTCTGGATGCTTACTTTGTGCCTGTATGTCTATTATGCGGAAAAACCGGTCATAAAAAGATATCTGCTTGTTCTATTTTCCTTTTTCTGCGCTCTAATGAGCAAGTCCATGGTTGTCACTCTGCCCGTTGTTATGATCCTCCTGGATTACTGGCCGCTTAACCGTCTTCAATCGCAAAAAGCAAAAACAAGCCTGACGGACGTTATGCCCCTTTCCACCCATCAATCAATACAGGAAACCGAATCAAAGAAAGAAGCGCCAACGGAAAATACATCGCGAGCCGTTGCCCGGAAATTACCGGAAACCCGAATTGCGGGAATAATTCCACTATGGCAGCTATGGGAAAAAATACCTTTCTTTGTTCTTTCAGCAGTTATTGCTGTCATGAAGATGTATGATCATTACAATATTACTTATTCATATTACCCCCTGGGTTCGAGGCTCGCCAATGCGCCTGTTTCATTTGTGACTTATCTGGAGAAAACATTTATCCCGTATGGTCTGACTATTTTTTATCCTTTTCCCGATAAGCTTCCCCTCTGGCAAGTCATGGGAGCAACCATTCTGATTCTCGTGATCAGCATTGCTGTCATTGTGATGGCAAAACGTTTGCCGTATCTCCTGATTGGATGGCTATGGTACGCGATAACCCTTCTGCCGGTTATCGGAATTCTTCCTATAGATATTTACGCGATGGCCGACCGCTATAGTTATCTGCCCTCTATCGGCATTGCTGTTATGCTGGCCTGGGGCATTCCGCTCCTGTTTAAACATGAAGACATTCGCAAAAAGATTTTATTCCCGGCCTCAACAGCCTTTTTTATCATCATGGCCGTTTTAACCTGGCAGCAATGCGGTTATTGGAAAAACAGTACAGAGCTTTGGAATCATGCCCTGCGGGTAACAAAGGATAACTTTCTGGCGCAGGTCCATGTCGGGTCTATTATGGGTGAAAAAGGAAATCTGCGTTGAATATTTTTTTATACCTTATAACAGTAAGCCCTTTACGATTTTTACCCACTCCTCTTTGTTCGGTCGAGTCCTTTTTGACTCGACCGATTATTATTAATTGTCATTGCGAGGTGGTTTTCAACCGCCGTGGCAATCTCCTTTATTGTCCTCCTTTGGAGGGGGTGGCGCAACGCGCCGGGGGAGGGAACGCCCTTCTTATGTTATTCCGGCAGTCCCTTCGGAACCTGCACCGTGGCGTTTTGAAATTTGTACGGGAAAACCACCATGAATCGCTGCCACATCAAAAGCGCCCCTTCCCCGATAACCTCAACATGAATCTCGCCCTGCTGCTCTTCAAAGAACGCCTCCAACACGGTAAACTTTATGACCGCCAATTCCTTTTCTGACAAATCCTTCAGCCTGTAATCCGGCGTCCTCACATACACATACCGGTCGTAATACGGATTGATCTCCAGCGGTGAACACTCTTTGATTTTGTACCCGATCACCACACCGTCGCATTCAATCGACATAATGGCCTCCGCGTCTTTCTTGCGGTAAATGCCTTTGGCAATAATAATGTCGGCGCTCTCGCTTGGATTCTCTACCATGTGTCGCAATTCATTACAGGCTTCCAGCAAGCGGCTGTCCGGCCTGATGACTTCCTTCAATCGCTTGTTGCGTTCCAATTTCTGCTCCCGCGTTAGCTTGCCCATATCGCCTCCTCACTCTTTGTTTGCGCCTGCAGCGCTCGCCATCCGGCAACAGGCAGCGGAATTTTCTCGCACTTCGGCAGATAAAAATCCCCATGCAGAGCAAGCGCCGCCGCGATCACGCAATCATCATGAAAGCCGCTGTCCGCTTCCAGCTTTTCTCTTTCGTTGTCTTTGATAAACGTAGAGCACTCGCCAAGCAAGTGACGGCAATAGACAGGCCGATGCGTTGCCAGATATGCTTTAAGAGAACCGCAAACCAGTTGCTTCGATTCGGTCGTCTCCAGAAATCCGTATTGCCGGGTGAGCGCCTTGCCGATGGAATCAATTTTTTCTTTCACGTAGATATTAGCCTTGAGCGTCATCAGCCGGTCAATCGTGGTGATGCCCGCGCCGTTTCGCTCCGGCACGATCAGCGCGTTTTCATAATACCGGGAGAGATTAAAAAGTTTATTCCCCCACTGATACGAATCAATGGCATTTGACCGCATGCGCGCCACAAATTCTTTTTTAAAGCGGTCGTAGACATACGCCACGGAATAATCCCGCTTCAATCCCTCGGAAATATCAGAGCCTATGCAGTAGCGGTATTTCCATCGGCACCGGTCCCATTCATCGTTAAGAAAATACGGCCAGCGCCATAGTTCGATGATGCCGTCTGCCTGCTCAACAAATTCCAGTTCCTTTTCTTTGTTCTTTGTGAGTAATCCAACAATCCCGCCGGTGACCGATTTATGCCCGTCCAGCGCCCCTGTAAAAAAGCATTGAGATAAAGACGCTTCAAACGAGCAGTAGAATTCCTGTTTGATCATCTCCTCGGACATTCCGGCCTCGCGCTCGGATTGAACCATGGCCGCCGATACAACATCCGTATCCTCAACCGTCAGCAACTCCGTAAACCAGTCAGGATTATTCTTCGCCATCTCGTACAAAACAAAACCGTGATTGCGTCCACGCGGGGTGTAATTAAATACCGCCCATCCTCCGTTTTCCGTAAGTATCGGCCTGATTAAATCCCACGCCGCCGGGTTTTGCAGAGAGTACTCGCTAAACACACAGCCCACGGGATTTGTCCCCATGATGGCGTCAATATTATCCGTTCCGATAATCTGGATGAGCGAGCCGCATTTTAATCTGATTTTCATTTCCTGCTGATTGGTGTGGGTGCGAAGCTCTTCGGGGATATGATCCATATACCTGAAACCGTTGCGGTCAATGCCATCCCAAAGAACTTTTCGTCCCTGATTGTACGTGGGAAAAAAATAATAATACGTACCGATGCGCTTGTGCGCTTCTTTCACGATGAGATTAAGCAGCGTCTTGTCCTTGCCCGCCCGGCGGTGCCAGACGGCCACAGCCCGCTTAAAGCCAGCGCCGATGCAGTTATACAGGCCTTTCTGATATCTTCGCGGCGTGTAATTGTAGGGTATCGTAATCTCCACTACTTCACCTCGAATTTATCAATGATGTTTATTTTTAAGCCCGCGTCCGCGCCATCGCCCGCGCCTGTTTTGTCAAGGAGTGTCTTCGGTTTTAGTTCGCTTAGAATCAACTTGCGGGCATCCACGCGGAGCTTGGAGCGGGTGATATGCTCCTTGTCAACAAACGGCTTGCCTTTATCGTCAACGGAAACGTCAAGGCTTTCATCGTCGGCAATTTCCAGTATTTCCTCCGCTAAAAACGCGCACTGTTCTTCCCTGGCGCGGCTGTATTGTTCGGCAAATTCTTTATCGCTTAGCCATTCCATGACAGTGGAAAGATCAGGAACGCCGGCCATCGTTTTTGATAATTCCCTGAGAATACTGCGGAGAGATTTGTTGGACGCGGCAATCATGTTACAGATGGCCCTTTGAATTTCCGATTTATCAGGCCTGAAAGTTTGCTTTTTTTTCATGACCAAATTATAAGCCATGATTTTTGTGATTTATTCGGCTGGCTTTGCTTGGGTCTGTGCGGCTCTCAAACGGCAGTGAAAGGACTTGACAGGATGATGAAAATATCCACGTTGATTTATGCAAGTTACTGACTGGACTTTGAGGAGTGATAAACAAATTATTTATAAAATCACCCTTTTGGGTGGATTGACAAACCTTTTTATTTCAATTACTTTTAGTTCACGTTTCATAGAGCTTTTGGGGGATGATGTTATGCAGGTTAAAGTTCCTGATGACGTACTCAAAGTGACAAAAGAATGCCCCCACAAGTTCTCCTGTCTTTCCTCAGATCAATCCGACCATCGCAAGACGTGTGAAGTTAAACATATTTTGGGCGCAGACCTGATGTTTCTGAATGATAGCCGGCAGGCACATTGTCCGTATCGATTAATGTTTGGCAATGGTCAAATATGCACCTGTCCTGTGCATTATGCCGTTAAGAGCAAAGCTGATAAGAAAGAATTGCTTTAGCTTATTTAAAGCGGGTTCTCGAATATTAGATAGAACACCGATTGCGATAGGAGGATTTATGAGAAAAATTAAGCTGTACATTTTTAAATATTTCGAGCAGATCGTGGTACTGTTTATTCTGCTGTCTGTTGTTGTTTTGAATTATTTTGTTGCCGAGAAGCTTGCCCTTTTAAATCTATTCTATTTACCTGCGATTGTCGCCGGCTTCGTGCTTGGGGAAAGAAAAGCCCTGCTTATCAGTATTTTCAGCGTCATGGCCGTTACATTTTATGTCTTTCTGAACTATGAAAATTTCAAGTCAGTCACAGGCGTCGTTTCATTATACGCGAATATTATTTCGTGGGGCGGCTTCCTCATCCTGTGCGCGATTATTGTCGGTAACCTGCATGAAAAAAACGAAAGACAAATCGTTCAGCTCAAAAGCGCCTATATGGGCATCCTGGAAATACTGTCTAAATATATCGAGTCTGCCGATCAATACACGCAGGGCCATTCCGTGAGGGTTTCACATTATGCTACCGAAATAGCCGAAGCCATGAAACTGGAACCCCGCGAGATTGAAAATATTAAAGTTGCGGCGCTGCTGCATGATATTGGCAAAGTCGATATCAGCACGGATCTTATCGGCAAAGCAGCTTCTCTTAGCAACGATGAAATGAATATTATGGCCAGCCATTCCGAGCGCGGAGCGCGGATACTTTCTTCAGTGAGCAGTGTGTTGAGCGACGCGATTCCGCTTGTCCTGGCCCATCACCAGTATTTTGACCATGACGATCATAAGGGCACCCTCGAAGGAGAAGTGCAGTTGGGTGCGCATATTTTAGCGGTTGCCGACTCCTATGACGCTATGACTACCGATAGACCATATCGTTCGGGCATGCAGCCCTGGAAAGCTATTGAGGAACTGGAGCGGTGCACGGGTAAGCAATTTAACCCGGAGGTTGTAGCATGCTTCAAAAGAACGCTTTTTCACCGTGACGGCACCCATCAGATCCTGTCAGGAGATACGGCGTTCTCATTTGAATAGCCGCGGCAACACATAACCTGCCATATGGGTAATATATTGCGCATGAATTGAAATGTTTTTGTGCCCGCACATAACCTCTGGAATTAGATTTCACATCAAAGGGCGGGCACCAACAGATAAAAAACCTGGGGAATGTGCAATGGACTAAAGTCATCAATGAAGATAAGTCTTATGAGTTTGCTGCGGAATTCTATCCCTGTAAGGAAATGGAGAAACTTTATTATTACATTTCAGGGCAACTGGAAACGAATAAGCTTGAATGCATCATAAAGTAAATTTTCTTCAATTTACTATGGTAATAAAAATGATTTATTGAATCCGCACGGGCATTGCCGGGAGGTTTCGATATGAACGTAAAAGGGATCATTTTTCTTATAGGGAAGACGGCTATCGTTAAAGTTTTCGGCGAGGAAAGCTGGAACTCTTTTATATCCAACCTTAAGGCAAAGGACACATTTTTCGGCAATACAATTTGGGCCATTACCCCCGTGCCAATGGATAAATTCATTTTTTTCCTTGACGAGATGATTAAGGAATTTTTTAACAACGATATGACGCAGTACGTGACATTCGGGAAGGTAGCCGCTCAATTTGCCCTGTCGTCGGAAGGCCCGTACGCGGCGTATCTGCTCAGAAAGGATATGAAGCTCTTTGTTGAATCGGTCTTAACGAAACTCTGGTCGACCTACTTTGATAAAGGTATAGTGACCACAAAATTCGAGAACAACGTCGTTCATCTTAAAATCACCAAGCTTCAAATCAAAAATTATTACTTCGAGAAACTCCTTATGGGTTACTTTCAAAAGGCCCTTAAAATTTTCGGAAAAAATACTGTTGTGAAACAGGTCAGGAGTATTTCATCGGGCAATGATAATATTTATTTTACATTTGCATTGAAAGATTCCTGATTATCATGTAAATAATGTGGCAATTTACGATTAAATGTCGTATCATGTTTTAGAATCACACAACAATTAGCAACATAAACAGTTTTTATTAAAGTATCTTTTTTATGATCAAAACCAATATGCAGAAACACGAAACGAGAGACCTGTGGGTGGCAATTGCTATTGCCCTTTCCCTGGGTGCTTATCACCTGCTCTTCAATATTATTACATTTTTACAGTATATCTCATTTCACTATTATCGATGGATGAGCAATTTGCTTTTCTTATGGATACTTTCCCTGTTATGGATAGCCTATAGGCGTTGGCGCAACGCGGTCTATCGACAGAAAAAATTGCGCAATATTCTGGCAAGCATCAACACTGAAGTGATTATGGTGGTTGATTCAAGACGCCGGATTCAGATGGTCAATGAAGGTATAAGTATGTTTGGTTATTCCATGGATGAGGTCCTTATGAGGAAGACGGATTTACTCTACCTCGACCGCCGGGTGGATAAAAGTCGTCCTCACGAGATACGCGATTCTCTGAATAGGGTTGGCTTTCATATCGGACAGGCAACAGGCGTGAAACGCGATGGCGAAACCTTCCCCATCGAGATTATGACCGCGCTCCTTAAGGGGAGCGAGGGCGCTGTTGTCGTGATCAGGGATATCACCGAAAGAAAGCAGATCGAGGAAAAAATCCGGCAGATGGCCTACCATGATTCCCTGACAGGCCTTCCCAACAGGAAACTTTTCTCCGATCGCCTGAATATTGCCATATCCCAGGCACAGAGAAATCAAAATAAAATAGGAATCGCCATGCTCGATCTCGACCGTTTTAAGGACGTGAACGATACCCTGGGTCATGATATAGGGGATGCCACTCTCAAGGCGACCGCGGAGAGGCTGCACGCGGCTTTACGGAAGGGTGATACCATTGCCCGCTTCGGCGGCGACGAGTTTGTATTAATACTCCCTGAACTGGAAACCATCGAAGATATGATCCATGTTGTGGAAAAGATCATTGACAGTTTTAACAAACCTTTTCCGGTAAATTCTCATCAACTGGTTGTGACAACAAGTATCGGCGTCGCTGTCTATCCCGATGACGGAACGGATATTGATATGCTCCTGCGAAACGCGGATATTGCCATGTATCAGGCCAAGCAGGCGGGACGGGCCCGCTACCAGCTCTACAAAAAGGCCTGATCTGTTATTTTTTTGCAAAAATCCTGCGCTATCAAAAACACGTTCCATAAAAATATCGTCATGGCTTTGGTTCGTTCGTTACAAACAATCCCTTCATCTTCTCACGTGGGGGCAGGCCTTTCTTTTTCAAATAATAATCGGGGAAATTTACATTGAAGGTTACTCCCACAAGCAAGATCATCATGATGGGGATGAATGCGCGGGTAATGACTGATGGATAGAGACTGAGCAGAAGGCATAAAGCAAAAATGCCTGACCAGACAAAGGTCATAATCATGTTGATCCGAATGAACAGAGGATTGCCCCAGACTTCGGGAGGCGTCGTCTTTCTCGCGAATTGCATGGTGAAAGGTTCCATACCCGCAACCGGCGGGATAAACTTGCCAAAAATAAAGTCATGTAGATACCGGTCACGGCATAATTTGTTACAATCTTCCGTCCATCGCCGGGCATCAGGTAAAGCAGAAGCGATATAGAGATGAAATAAGCGCAGATGGCCCAATCGAAGTATGAAGGTTTGTCAATCCGGTACGCGAGGATGATGATGCCAGCGCATATAAAAGCCATGATGCACGCGACCGCCAAAAGGCTTTCACCCGGTCTTGGTGTTGACGCCCAGATTTTGTACGAAGCAAGCGGAATGAACGCCGCGAATGACAGAAAACGCTCTAATATCTTATGTCCCCTATTCATACAGACCCTTCATATTCTTTATTCATCCTATAATAAATTCATCATCAGGAAAATTTTTAACGATTTCTGATTGCAAACTACCACAAAATTCCAGTCTTGAAAACTGAAGATTGCCCATGATCAGGGTGTAAATATCATTTCGTAAATAAGGTCCGGTTTTTGTGACAGCGAAAGAGGTTTTTCTCTCCAAAGGTAAAACACCAGCTTCGTTGGACTGCTGTTATTCTTCAGAGTAATGCAACCTTTTGCGTCATATGGGCTGATATTGTTCTTATTGCCGCCTGAATGATAAAAACTGGATTGGCTATAAAAAGTCCTGCCGATATTGTCCGGCGATGTGGCCGGTATGATATTTACGCTCAGGTTCTCATCAAGATGAACATAATGGAAACCCGCGTCCCAGGCATTAACCATCGTTACACCTAAATTACCTTTTTGGCTGTACAAGAACGAGCACCACATCATAAAGTCGTTACCTGTGTGAATCTCAAGAATCCGGCCCTTTGAATAGAAAATGTTTACATCATCAAGAAAGACGGTAAATGGAGCTACGTAGTTGGCATGCGTTAAGGAAAGCAATACATATGGATTGGCTATATAGTACGGCACGGTTGTAATCCAACCGGCTTTGGGGGTGATGTGTCCATAAATTTTATCATGAGGCGGTTTTAACGGGTCATAACCCCGCTCAAATATATTCAGTTCGGAATATTTTTTTATTTTCTTTTTTCGATAGGCGGCGATCTGCTTCAGATCCATTGTATCCAATTGTGAAGGACCGCCAAAATTATTCGGTTCCATAAAGCTCCTGTCATGACTGATCACCACGCTATCGGCGGATGGAATCGCATCAAGGATTATTTTCGGACTAACCTCTGCCTGCTGGCCAGCACTGATTTTTGCGGCATTTTTTACAACCAATAATTGACAAACCTCTCCGTAGACGACTGCGGCGATTAGCGCCAGCAATGCCACAAGAATGCTTCTCGCTAATTCTTCTTTAGATAGTGTATGGTGCCGATGATAAATAAATGCGGCCACAGTATTTCTAAACGCGACCCATGAATAAAAAAATACGAATAAAGGAAATAAAAGCGAAATTAAGCTGGGTAAAATCGATATCACACCCAGACTAAATAGCGGCGTGTTTGTATGCAGAAAAAAATACCAAAGCGCCATCGCGGATAGAATTATTGATAAAATTAAAGCCACTGATGACAGCACCCGGCTTTTTCTGCGTGGCAGAAAGTATCCCGTCAATAAAAATATAATCGGGAATACGACAATATGCCCCGATTTGAACAATATAAAATAAATAGTCGAAAATATGATTAAAAATAACCCAAAGGCGAACGAAAAAATTGACAGATCCGATAATACCCTTTTCGCGTCTTTTTCATCTTTTATCGTAGTATAAAGTGAAGCGAATCGACTCATAGCATTACTCGTATTCCTTTAGATAGCACTGATGTGAGTTGCTGTTTCTGCCGCGAACGTTAACAATTTAAGGCTGTAAACTACCACATAAAGGGAACTTATCAATCCCTTGAAAGAGGGATTTTATAGAATAATTTTTGAAAATTGTGTGATGCAAACTACCATAAAATTTCCAGTTTTGGAAATTGATACTTACTGGCTGTAAGGCACAACAGAGAAATCACACGACACAGCGACGGGGCGTATTGTGTAATTTATTTTTCTTCCTCTATTAGTGTGCTAAGTTCTGGTGTCCAGCTAACACCTTTGAAACGCCTGAATAAAGATCGATCATCAAATTCTATTGCAGCCAACAACTCATGGACTTTACCATATTTATCTTTTACCGTTATAGTTCTAAAAACTTTATAACCTTCAAATGATGCTATCCTGGAACCGCCGGATGCCGGATGTAATGCAGTTTTATATCGCTCGAGGGATTCGGGTGTTTTACCTTCAATAAATATCGATGATTCTAAATTGAACCCATGGGATAATAAATCAGGCAAGATATACTTTCCAAAAGAATCTTCTTTATCTAAGAAAAAACGTCTTAGCCATAGAATGCCGTATATGCAGCCAAGCAGTATCCATAAACAAAGTAATGTATCTTTTATTTCAGGCGTCATAATAATTTAAATTGTCCTACACAGCATTTATTACAAGAGTCGATGTCAAAATTGTAACAAACATCGTTATCTTTCATCTTGATATATCGCCACAACCCTTGTCCAACCGGCGCTTCCGCCTTTTAGCTTTACGGGAAAACAGGCCACCTTAAATCCATACGGCCTGGGCAAAACATCAAGATTTGCCAGTTTTTCGATGTGACAATATTCTTTTTTAATTCCCGCTTTGTGAGCCGTCCAGAGAACGCTCTTATCACGGGTTTTGGTAAAGTCTTCCTTGATGGCATCAAAAGGCCTGTCCCAGCCCCAGGCATCTATGCCCATGACCCGGCATCCCTGTTCAATCAGCCAGAGTGTTGATTCTTGTGTCATGCCGCAGCCGGCCATAAAATATTCCGGTTTCCCCCATAACTTGTCCGCGCCGGTTTGAATAAGAACGATATCCCAAGGTTTAATCGTATATTTGATACCGGCGAGCGCGTCTTTTATATCGCTCGCGGAAATGCCATACCCTTGAGGTTTATGCCGGAAATCAAGCACAACGCCGTCATGAAAAAACCACTCCAGCGGCATTTCATCTATCGTGCGCGCTCTTTTATTTTCAGATGTAGGCGAGTAATGCCATGGAGCATCCACGTGTGTGCCTGAATGGGCGGACAGTGATACGGAATCATCCGCCCAGCCCAATCCGTCAGCCATATCTTCTTTTTTCGCGCCCAACACCAGTTCAATGATTGGCAGGCTCGACTCGTGCGCTATATGCTCAACCTTCACGGGCTGGGGTTCACTGGGGCTGTCTTCCAAAGGTATGCTCAAATCAAATATGGTTGTCACTCAAACGCTCCTTGTTTATCAAGCAAAGTTTCTTATTACCAATACCGTAAAGTTATTCTATCGTACTTATATTACCTTAAAAGTTAGCATTTAATTACGACTCTGATAATTGATACTTAGCCGCAGTAAGCTGCAAATAACTTTTAGATGCTTATTTAATTATTCGCGGCCTTCATATCATCCACAAAATCCTTTTCAATTTTATTCATTTCCGGAACTGCCTCAATAATTATTTTTTGCATTTCCTGCATGACTTTTTGCATTAATACAGGCAATTTGTTGATAACAGCCTTTCCGGCTGCCGTTTGATAAAATGATATCATTCCGGCAACTTCCTCTTCGGTAAATGATTCCTTGTAAAGCCTTATATACACCGGTTCCATCTTTTCCCATGCAAGCTCTTTTTGCATAAGGGCAATTAATCTGTCTTTCATCCTGGTTATGGCCTGTTGCTGGCTTGCTGTTGGAACTCTTCCATTGAGCGCCTGCTGAATTAACTTATCCATCGTTGTATTGACTTGATCTTGTGCTTTCTCCGAAAGCTTCTGAGCTTGTGTAACAGCCAGCAGTTGCTTTATTGAGTTTTCGCTGGCAGGCACAGCCATCGCGGTAGTTGCTATACTGATGATTAATAATGTTACAGTGATCCTGAGAAGTCTCATGCATCCTCCTTAATAATTTTTATAACTATATAATGCTGAATATTTACTGAACATATATTGTGATTTTTGGGTAGTAATCTGCCTCAAAATCACAATTTTAAAAACTAAAGACAACTTGTTGTCAGAGTCTAACGCCTTTTCGTAAATAAATACAACACAGCGACTTCACATTTTACACGCTGAATGATCCTATTTCGCTCCGGCGGCCCTGAGCGCTTTCTCGATTTCCAGATATTCCCTGTCAACCGCGAATTTCAGCGCGGTATTGCCGTCCTTGTTCGCGTTGACGTTGGCCCCTTTAGCAATGAGCAGTTTTACTATCTGAGGCTTGTTGCGCGCCGCCGCGTACATTAAAGGCGACCAGCCGTCCTTCAACATATTGGGATCAGCGCCTTTATCCAGCAGCGCTTTAACAATCGCGTTCGCGGCGTCTTCGGGCGCTTCGAAACTTTCAACGGCATATAAAAGGACGGTTACTCCGTCAGTATCTTTAGCATTCGCATCTGCACCTTTCTCCAGCAGCAACGCTACGGCATCTTTTTTTCCTTTGTTAGCCGCAGTCATTAAGGGTGTCATGCCCATCGGGCAATGCACGTTCACGTCACCGCCCTTATCGATAAGAAGCCCAAGGATTTCTGCAGAACCGCTTTCGGCCGCCGCGTATACCGGCGTAAAATCCTGCTTGCCTGCCCAGTTCTTGCATCTGGCATTCGGGTTCGCGCCGTTTTGCAGCAGGTTTTTCACCGCTTGGGTGTCACCTCTGTTTACCGCGCTGTAAAGATCCTGATTAATATCCGCCAAAACATTCATTGCCGTAACAGCAAGAAACAACATCACAAAGAAAGAATAAACAAATATCCGCCTCATTGTATAACCCCCTTTTAGAAATAAACTTGATAAAATCGATGGTCTTTTCACAGTTTTTTATTGATCGTTAAAAATTAATCTCTTAACGATTCGCGGATTGAAAGCTACCACAAAATTGAATCTTTGAAAACTGAAGATTACCCGTTGCAAGATGCAATAAACAACATCAATCTTTTTCTGTTATAAAGTTATTTTCCACTCTGCCCCAAACGGCCTTATCCATATTTCCTCAGGCAAGGCCTCTGTCCGCGAGCATTTTCTGCACAAAGTCTATGATGTTGTCAGGATATTTTTCTTCCTGAGTTTTACGCGCAAGCCTCAGGGCGCCGGTCGGGCATTTGTGGGCGCACACGCCGCAGCCGATGCAACGCTTTGCAGAAAACACAATATCTTTTTCATGAGTGTCTGTCTGGATAAGAGTCAGGGCCTTCATGGGACACCGTTTCGCGCACAAGCCGCATTTTTTGCATTTGTCGGAATCCCGAGCCGCTATATAATTGGAAGGCTGGTGCCCTTTGGTAATCGTTTCCGGCAGGATTATCCCCGTCCCGATAAACGCGCAACAGCACGAACAGCAATTGCAGATTGTGTCGATTCCATTCACGGTATTGGACACGCCGTGAACCAATCCTTCATCGGCGCAGTGCCGCGCTATCTCAAAGGCTTCCTGTTTCGAAATTTCTTCCCCGTTTCCGTTTTGGACAAGATACTTTCCCAGTAAATCCAGGTGCAGGCAGGTTCTCGTCTCAAATTTACAGCTCTCTTCATCGGGATCAAGATTTTTTCTGTGTCTGCATGAGCAGGTTGAAACGCTGACAAATCTGCTCGAATCTATAATCGTCTGCACATCTTCAAAGGGCATTACTGTCTTCACGTCTTTCACGCCGGTTTGAATGGGTATCGTTCTCAACCCTTTGTGCTGATGATTATGCACATCCATGGCCATGGATTCCTTGTAATATTTATTGAGAAGCGGGGATATGGCCTTGTTGAAATCATCCTTATTGCCCTGATATCCGGGCATGCGGTAAAACCAGAAGAAGGCATCCTGAAGCAGGTACTTTGTGCCTTTCGAACCCGTTATATTCATGATAAGGCCTCTTAGGGACAGGTCATCCAGGAGGGCTTTGAGTTCCGGCTGATCAAGTCCTGTTAAGGGCTGAAGCTGTTCGAGCGTCTGCGGCATAAAAGGGATCTTTAAAAGAAATTCTGCTTCAGATTCTGTCATTCTCAATTTGAGAAGCGGCAAAAGATATTCCGACTCGGGCAGATTGTAAATCCATTTCCGCTGCTTTTCGATAAGCTGAAGATACGCGCTGTCATTGCTCATCATGATACTCCTTTATTTATTATCCGCCCCGCGAAGCGTCATGGGCAGGGCATTGGGCCTTTTTACGTTCGGGCTCTTTTTGGGCCTTATATCTTTGGGCTGGAGAGGCTTGCCGCAACAGGTGCAGATCACCCCCGGTTTTGCCGCATGACCATTTGGCTGATGTTTGAAGATAATGGGCGGGCCATTCGGCGCTTCCCATTTATCTCCCCAGGCGACCAGCGCCATGATGACCGGGAACAAATCCATCCCTTTTTTAGTCAGGCGATACGACTGTTTCCGGCTTTTTGTTTCGTCATACTGCTTTTGGATGATCCCCGTGTCCGCAAGCTTTTTCAGCCTGTTCGTCAGAATGTTCCTCGCGATGTTCAGATCGTTACACAGAAGGTCGAATGTATTCATGCCGTAAAACAGATCCCGGATGATCAAAAGCGTCCACCATTCACCGATAATATCCAGAGACCTCGCCAGGGAACATTCCAGATGTTTAAAATTTTCCTTTCTCATGGTTCTATTTTACAGTTTCATTATGAAACTGTCAAGTATAAAGTTTTTCTCCGAGGGATCACGCATGTGACAAAGATGGACTTTGCGGTTGTCCGCCGTTTTTCAAAAGGCGACGCCCGACTGATGACAAGGTTTAGAATTTTATTTCGCGGGAGATATTTTAAAACAAATATATGAACCGATAAACGCTTCCAGCAGACTAAGCGGTATAGCGTAAACAAGAATGCCGCACGGAAGCACATTGAGATTAAAAATCACAATCCACATTAAAACAAACGCCATAAACCAGCTGATAAGCGTCGTCTGAATCAGACTGAATTTTCTGGAGACGATATAAATTGCCGCCGCGAATAAAAATCCCCACACCATCCACAGGATTCCGTTTTTGGGTTCGGAGGGGAACGTCATGCCAAGCCTCTGATAATGCTCCGCCCAATAGGTTTTCAGAAGAACATTGTTTCTGAAAAACTCAGACGCGTTTATCCAAATGCCGGAAAGAATGATGGCCATGGCGCTTCTAGTTTTAAGATTCATACGACCCCCCGGTATTCTTTATTTACATGCAGCACGGCGCTAGGATTACCTAAAACCTACGACAACAGCCACTCAAGAGCTTTTTGTTCGTTGCTGTCAACATGGACATTGGCTCCGCTGTTTATCGCTATATTCTCCGCGAACTTGTTGACATGTTCCGGCTTTCTGAGCATCGCCAGCTTGAATTTCCTTCCGAATATTGTGGCGACCAGCGCGCCGAGATAGAACTTTTGCATATCCCTTATGTTTGGCAGATTAATCGCGTCGATAAGAACTCTTGAACGTTTGTGTTCCTCGGAGAGCTTCTTGACGGTCATGATGGTGTCGTTAATATCGGCAATATGGGCGAAGGGATTCCCCTCCCCGCTCAGGGTAATTTTCAGGTATTCATCAAAGACTTCAAATGATAAATGAGGCTTCAATATGCCCTCCATCGCGCGCTCACGAGACGCAGCTATTTTGGCTATTAACGCGTGAATAAATTAGATGTGGCAATTTAGCTATTGTAGTTTGAACTATAGCATATAATTATCAATTTTGGAATCAAGAAAGATTCAAAAATCAGTCCGGAATTTAATTTTTTAATGAATAGTTAATGATGATTATCCGGGTTTGGCCGGGTCTTTCAGGCCCGTTGCTCTAAAGAAAAATAAGCTGGGCGCGTTACCCAAAACGCGCCGCTTCTATTCAATCGTAGAGACGTGTGACGTTCCCGCAGTCATATCCGAAAGTTCTTCATACACGATAAGTTCAGGTTTCTCATAGTCCTGCTTCATAATACTTTTACCACCCCTCCTGAAAAACAATTATTTTTTATAAAATTATAACAAACAGCCATCGCCGTCAAATTTTATTTTACCAATCGTTTTATAAACAAAGGGGACGGTTCTATTTGATTCTCAAATCAAATAGAACCGTCCCCTTTGTTTGACTAAAGGCAGCTAATAAAACGGCGGCCGGAGTTTCCTCTGACCGCCGCGGTTATTGAAAATTTTACCGGAAAAATTTCTATAAACTGTCCGATACCTTAAAATGTAAAGATCACACCCGCCGTGAGAACACTTGTCTTGTAATCAAAGTCAGCATAAATATCACTACTGTTCCGGTTGCCGATGGTCGGTTTAGTCGCAAAATATTTATACCCTATACCTATGCCAATATTAGGGGTTATATCAAAGTCCACACCGGCCAGAAATTGCCAGCAAAACGCACTGCCCGAATCACCCTTAATGAGCTGCGGATTTGAGCCTCTTTCCGTTATATCGCCGACACTCATATACGCGTAACCCAGACCGCCCCCGATATAAGGATGAAATTTGCCCTGGGGATAACGTGCTTTGAGATTAAAGAGAATGGCATGCACGCTCATATTTCCATCATATGTTTCTCCATATACCGACGTACTATTATCTAAATTATTGTTGAAATAATTGTATTCTACTTCCATGGCCATGATTCTTCGGGTAAACGGGGTATTCCAGCCTGTTTTTATCCCTAAAAGATAACCATTTTTCAATGTGAGATCCAGATAATTGGCGCTGTCATCCGGATCGGAAATGGTCAGTGTCTGAGGTATGACATAACCGCCTGTTAAACCGACATAAACGCCTAATGGTTCCGCGGCAAAAGCAGAACCTGCAGACAAAAATAACATGAAAGAAAATACGGCAACAAAACCAGATAAACTCCTTTTCATAATAATCTCCTTTATAGTGTGATAAAGTTCCGTATGAATCGAATATTCACTTCTGCCAGCCGCAATCACTATCAATTACAATATCATGAATTACTAACGGGGAGGCATAAGCTTGCAATTTGCTATTTCCTGCGTTCCCACTTCCGAGGAGACCAATACTAAAGACGGTGTCGGAGAAAATCCCGGAGGAACGGCGCCTTTGAGATAATATATCTCACCTGCTTTCGCCTCCAGAACCAAAGTAGTAGTTCCCATTGTCTTAGCCGTAAATTCTATCCTGCCGGGTTCGGTAATGAAGGGATAATACGTGCCTCTTTTCAGCCCTGTTATATCTTTGCCGTTTACCTGTAAGAAAAAAGGATGGTTTGAACCGCCTGAATGATAAATATAGACCACCGCTTTGTCAGCCGGTATGTTTTCAACCTGTTTGAAGCTCGGGCCATTTGCCACGCAGCCTAAAAAAACCAATACTGCCGCCATTACACTCCAAAGCATCAGACGTCCGCATTTGTTCATAGAATTTCCTCCCTGCTGTTTTATAAAGATGGTTTTTCCCTGATCAATACTTACTTTTACCGCGGGCAAACATAGGAAAATTATTCCGGCGTGTCAAGAAAATCCTTAAAAAGCTCAAGCGGCGCCGGTGATTATCAGCTAAGCTTTGCTTTACGCTCAGCCAAAAGAGCGCGAAGCACAGATCGATGGCAGTGCCCCTCGTCCTTGCAGTAACATCCGACAGAAAAATTTGTGGAGTGAGAAAGCGCCGCAAGCAGATCAAGAAGCCGGCTCGCCTCCGGGCGGCTCATCTCGCCGCGATAGCTTTTTAAAAAAGACTGCCACTCCTTCTCGGTTTCGGATGAACGGCCTTTCTTTAAGAGTTCTTCACTTGGAGAGAGTTGGGGCAGCCAGACATCATAAAAATCACGTGAGGCAAATTCGCTCTTTGGCACTCCCCGGGGAGGCCGCCTGACAGTGCCTATCCGCAGCCCTTCATTTTTCATTCGGGGACTTCCGAGCTGAACAATCCGAATTGCCATAAACGCCCTCCTTCCGTTTAATCCGGTTAAACACCGGTTTTAGGCATCACCGTATTTAAATAGTCGTAGAATTCATCAGGAGTTTTCGGCCTTTTTCCCAGTTCGTTTTGCATGGTTTGGGACATTCCGGCCATCTTCTTATCTAAAACGAACTGAAGACACCGGGGCACATGGTGGCCAAAGTGCCTGTATACTCTTACGCAATTGTAGCAGTCGCCGTGAAGTTCGCACCGGATATTCGGGCAGGAACATACAGAGCACTCATCCGATGCCACCACCTCGCGGATTTGTTTTATGATGTCTATAAATTCCTCTTTCGTGGACGCCATATTTCCTCATGATTTTTATTTTTAATGAAAAAAAAACGGGGTTTCCGCGGTTTGCCAGTATGCTCTGCCAGTAGGCTCCGGCGGACGGGGTGCTGCATACCATCGAAATCTATGGCGTCGTTTCAGGGACTATTTTCTTTTTTTCCAGCCAGCCGATGGCCTCGTTCCTGTCCGAGAACACACATACCTGCCAGCCCCGGTTCCGGCAGATGTTTTCATAGAAGACAGCGTCTTCCCATTTCCGGCCCTCTTTGGAAACGACAAGCGCCAGATAACTTTTTTTATTGACGTCCCTTGATTTCCACTCTTCGGGAATGACAAAGATTTCCATGGTGGAGAGCATGGCGGTTGCGTTGACCCATTCCGTAAAAAACTTTTGCGGCCCCTTGCCCGCGGCCAATCTGAGCGCCTCGTCCATTCCCGCCATAAAATCGTCTTTCGTGACGATTCCGCTGTAAACGCTGTGGATAAATCCCGTCTTAGTATCCCTCTCGACTTTCCATGCCATGATTTAGCATCTCCGAGTCTGTGGCGTCAGCTTTCACTGACTTTCATTAACGGATAAGAAACCGCATTCCTTCAGCGCTAATATAAAAATATTCTATCGGGCTGTCAACCCTTTTAAAACGATCGCGGGGCCGGATTGTTCCCCGCGGCTGTTAATCAAAACAAACCCTGTCCTTTCCGTCTTTTTTGCCGCGGTACATAAGCTGATCTGCGCGGCTTACGAAAGCCTTCATATCTTCCTGTCTCTGATACTGCGCGAGCCCTATGCTGACGGTAAGATTGACGTTTTCATCCCGCGCCGGAGAAAAATTCTCTTTTTTAAATTCCTCCCGGACCCTCTCCGCGATAACGGCCCCTTCCTCTTTTGTGGTCATGGGCAAAATGATCGTAAATTCCTCGCCGCCGTAACGATAGGCCGTACCCTCCTTCCTCAGGCATCTTCTGATAACCTCACCCAGCCGAAATAATACCCGGTCTCCCTCAATGTGGCCGTAAGTGTCGTTGAATATCTTGAAATCATCGAGATCAAGAAGCAGCAGCGTTAATGGATATTCATGACGTTCCAGCCTGCCGATTTCCATTCTAAGCTGATCGTAAAAATGCCTGGAATTATAAAGCTGGGTGAGATCATCGATAATACTGAGTTCGCGATATCTTTCTTCGCTCTCTTTTAACGCGTTTTCCGCCCGCTTGCGGTCGGTAACATCGCGCAGAATTCCTTTAAATCCGACGGGAGTGCCTGCCGAATCCTGCTTCAGCAACACCGATGCTCCGACATATCCTTTAAATCCATCCTTCCGTATGAACAGCCAATCGAATCCTTCGACAAGCCCTCCCGTTTTATATACTTTGTTAAACGCCTGAAAAATATTTTTTTTATTTTCTTCATCTGTAAACTTACTGTAATGCGCGTCGATTAATTCCTCTCTGGGCCATCCTATGATCCGGCACAATGAATCGTTGAAGAAGGTAAAATTGCCGTGAAGGTCTACTTCAAAATAGGCTTCACGGATGTTTTCCAGAATGCTTCTGTATTTTTCCTCGCTGTGACGAAGATTTTCCTCCGCCTTTTTCCGCTCGGTGATGTCCATGAGCGAAGCGACGGCCTGCTTCGTGCTGTTAATCATATCGACAAACAATAAAACGTCCTTTTTTTCACCCGCCTTATCGATGAGACGAATCTCATAGCTTCTCAGGGCGGCGCCCTGATTGTTTCTGCGAAGACGGTCCTGCCTGAGCATCTTCTCCAGGTCTTCTTTGACAATAAACTCCGTCCATTTTTTCTTGTTTTCGACCTCTTCTCTTTTGTATCCGGTAAGTTTCTCGAATTCCGCGTTGATCAGAGAAATGGTTTTATCCTCTGAAATGATAATCGTGGTGTTACCCGTGTTTTCGAAAATGGCCTTGTAAAGTTTCTCGCTCTCGCGTGTTTTTTGTTCCGCCCGGACATGCTCCGTTATATCGGCATAAATGGCCATTCTGCCGATGGTATTCCCGTTGGCATCGTTTATGGAGGATACCGATATACTGACATCAAGAAGGGACCCGTCTTTCCTCTGACGATGCGTCCGCTCCGTCCTGATGACTTTTTTTTGGCGTTTAACTTCTTCGCCTGTTTTTTGAAACTCCTCTTTTTTATGATCCGGAATAATCGGAATCGTCCGCCCGATGACCTCGTGTTCTTTCCAGCCGAAGATATTTTCCGCGGCAGGATTCCAGACACTGACCTTGTCATCGTTATCGATAACCACAATGGCCAGCGGAGAGGAGTTGATCGACGATTCCAGCATCAGGGTGGTTTCGCGCAAAGTTTTTTCCGCCTGCCTGCGCTCGGTGATGTCGCTCACGATTCCTATAAATCCTGTAGGTTCGCCTGTTGAGCTTTTTTGCAGGGACACGGATGTTTCAATATATCTTTTAGCGCCGTCTTTGCGTGTCACCTGCCAGTTGAATCTTTTCGCGAGTTCCCCCTCGCTGTAAACCTTGTTATAAACTTCAAATACTTTATCCGCGTTTTCCTGATCCGTATATTGCCGGAAATTCATTCCCATCAATTCCTCCGGCGAATAACCCAGAATGCGGCTTACGGAATTGTTGAAAAAAGTGAAATTGCCGGCAAGGTCCAGTTCAAAACACCCGTCATGGAGATTTCTAAAGATGTTCTGATATTTTTCCGCGCGTTCGATTTCCTCCGGCACGGGGGTACGCGCTCCCCTCGCGGCAGAACTATTTAATTCGGATATGCCCATACTGATTTTGTTAAATTTCTTTTTTTCGGATTGGTTTTTTGCCGGCAACAGTGATTTTGCGGATAGTGAAGTTTTCTTTTTGACCGTTTTAATCCGCTTTTTATTTCCGGATATGATCTTGCCGGGGTTTTTCATGGTGCCGCTTTCCTGTACAGTCAGTCACGAATTACATCTTTTTAAAGCCGTGCCGACTTAAGGCTGGCAACGGCGCGTCAGGACGCTTCACGCGCGTTGCCGAATTCATATTACGTTTTTATGACACGCCCTTTTTAAACTACTATTTTTTACAATGACAGGATTGCCGGAATGGATAATCTGATGTCGCCCGGCAGTTCTGCCGCCTTATCTTCCGTGAAGCCTTAGGGAAGGCTTAGGGATGACTTAGGCCGTTAACTTTGCGCCCCGCCTTTTCAATGCGGTTTGCCCTTTTCAAGCTTGCCCTTATTATAAGGAAATGGGCTCTAAAGTCAAGTTTATTTCCGCCTGTTGCCTGCATTCCCGGCTTTTCAACGGATGATATCCCATTTTGATAATGATATCATGGATACATAGCACAGGTCTTTTGCCGGGCCGGATAAAAATTAACTAAAATTGAGAGGCTGGTTTTGCAATTTTTAATCAAGATACTGCGCCAGGGCGGATGGCGCCGGGACATCACCGATATGCCTGCCGTAATACGCGAACCCAATAGTCTTGTCCGGTTTTATAACAAATGCCGCAGGCAGCTGCGTTTCCCTGCCTTCGAATTTCCCGTGAGTAAATCCGAGGCCGATGGCCCTGACGGCCGCTATAAGACCCGCGGGATGCAGATATTTCAAAAGGCCGGGCTCAACTTTATATTGCTGAAATATTTTTCCCTTCGGGTCGCAAACAATATCAAAAGGCCAGTCTTCTTTTTTTAAAAGCGGAGCCAGCGTGGCATTTGAACTCTGCAGAAAAACGAAAACCCTCGCGTCTTTCTTATCGAACAGGGCCATATCATGTTTTAGAATGGCCATTTCCATCTGACAGACGGGACAGCCGTGATACCGCAGAAATACTAAAACAGTATTTTGATTTTGTACGGATTGATAAAAATCCTGCGAAGATGACCAGGGTGTATCGAATTTAAAGTTTGGCGCGATATCCCCTGCCTTTAATTTTATGCTCAAAATCCCGCCTCCCTGATTTTTTCGGCCCCTGTCATGATTATTTTTTCATCAAAATCCGGCAATTTTTGCGTCCCATGGAACAGGCTCCATGGGTATTTACTCATGCTTCAATTCATCCTACTTCAATTCCTGAAAAATGAAAAGTGAATAATTTCCGCAATATTACAGATAATGAATGTGACACACGGCATTTCTGTTTTAAAGAAGATTGCCGTCAATTTACGAGTCAGCCCCTCTTTTTACACAATTTTGTACAATTTGGGGTGATAAATTCAGGCCGTTAATTCGAAAATTATCTCTTGACAAGGCCATATTACCAAGGTTAGAATTTCAAAAATATTTTTACTATATCTTACGGGAATTTATCTGAATAGCTAACGGGACAGGACGTAACCGGAGTCGCTTTTAGAAAATGCCCGTTTTCTTTAAGCGGAACTTATTGACTCTTTTTTTGTAAGGAGGAAATATGAAGAAATTTTGGTTAGTTTTGTTGTCGCTGGGGCTTGTTATGGCCTTTAGTGTGTCAGCCTTCGCGGTTGACGTCAAAGTGGGCGCCGAATACTACGTCGGCGGCCTGTATTTGAATAAAATCACCCTGGATGATGGTTTCCAGAGTTGGCCCGGTGAGACGGGATCCGTCAATCCCAGCACAGCCTTCTTTTATCAGAGACTGCGCGTGGGCACGGATTTTGTCGTATCTCCCTGTCTGAAACTGGTCACTCAGTTTGACGCGATGGAAAGAATCTGGGGCGGCGCGAGGTCCAATACCTGGCAGTCGAATCAGGACTATTTGTTCTCCGAGTCCGCGGGAACAAGGGCTGAAACTGAAAACATCGCCATGAGGCTGCTGTATATCGATTATACATCACCCATCGGCCTGTTCAAGGTTGGTTACATGGAGGATTACACATGGGGAACCGTATGGGCTGACAGAGCCTCCGGACCTCCCGCTGGCCAGCTCCAGTATTTCATCCAGTCGGGACCTTTTGTCGGCTTCCTGGGCTATGCCAAAGAAGTTGACAACAGCTACAGCGCTGTCAGTTCCGGCTCCTGGTACTGGCTGAATCGGCTCAACGCGACCCGGACAGACAGAGACCTTGATTCTTACCGGATAGCCGGTATTTACAACTTCAAGGGCGGCGACGCTGGTCTGCTGTTCATGTGGAACCGTGACGCGACAAACAGAGGCGATGCAAGCGGTCCTTTCCTGTCCAACGAGTACCTGGTAAATCCTTACGTGAAAGCCAAGGTTGGTCCTGTCGCTCTGCAGGCGGAACTTCTGTGGTTTACCGGCGACGCGATGAAATATGAATACGGCGGACCCACGATTAACCTGAATCACCTTAACGCGTGGATCGATGCCACGGCTAACTTCGGCATGTTCTATGTCGGCGGTTCCGCGGCTTATGTTCAGGGCCAGAATCCCAGTGACGTCGGCAACAAAATCGAAGGCGGTATTTCACCGCTCAGCGGCGGTCTGGATTGGAATCCCTGTCTGATCATGTTTAACACGCAGACTTTGGGCTACTGGGTAGGCGGCATTTATGGTCACAGCGCCATTTATGGATCCGCTTCAACCTTTGTCACCCCGATTGACGGCGAAATGGTTAACGCGTGGTTCGGTCAGTTAAGAGCCGGTGTAAAACCGACTCCGCAGTGGGATTTTATGGCGTCAGTCTCTTTCGCGCAGGCTGATCAGGACGGATTTATCCTGACAAGCCCAACCACCACAGAGAATTTCCCTGGCAAGACCTACGGTACAGAAATTGACCTTACCGCCACTTACAAAATCACCAATAACCTGACCTATATGCTGGGCGGCGGTTATTTCTTCACCGGTGATTATTTCAAGGGCCTCAATACTGCCTTTGCCGGCGGCGCCAAAGTTGACGATGATTTCATCCTCATCAACAAACTTACTCTTAGCTTCTAAGAGCGTTGTTTAACCTTTAGACAAAACCCCGGGAGGGCGGGCAACCTCCCGGGGTTTTTTTATGTTTCCCGATGATGGAGTTGTCCCGCCCATTGACGAAAATGGTTTTGTGTCCGCGCCTCAATCAAACAGACGAAAAGACTGACCGTAAAGACTTTTACCTTGACAAGACTTCCGTTTCGGCGTTAATTAAACAACTGTTTTAATCCGTGATTTACGGAAATTCCTGTAAATCGCAAAACAGTTTTATGGAAGGGGTAGAAGTCGCTTTTAGAAAATACCCGTTTTCTTTAGGCGGAAGTTGTTGACTTTCTTTTTACAAGGAGGAAAAATAAAGAAGTTTTGGTTAGTTTTGTTGTCACTGGGGCTGGTTATGGCCTTTAGTGTGTCAGCCTTCGCGGTTGACGTCAAAGTTGGCGCCGAATATTATGTCGGCGGATTGTATTTAAATAAAACCAGTGTAAATGACGGCGGTGTTTATAACTCCGCTTTCCCGGTTGCCGTAGTCCTGACTCCTTACGAAAATCCGTCTCCCAGCACGGCTTTCTTTTATCAGAGACTGCGCGTAGGCACGGATTTTGTCGTATCTCCCTGCCTGAAACTGGTCACCCAGTTTGACGCGATGGAAAGAATCTGGGGCGGCGCGAGGTCCAATACCTGGCAGTCGAATCAGGATTATATGTTCTCCGAGTCCGCGGGAACAAGGGCGGAAACCGAAAACATCGCCTTCAGACTGGCTTACATCGATTACACGTCACCCATTGGTCTTTTCAAAGTTGGTTACATGGAAGATTACACCTTTGGAACCGTTTGGGGTGACAGAGCCTCCGGAGTTCCCGCAGGCCAGATCCAGTATTTCATTCAGTCCGGACCCTTTGTCGGTTTTGCGGGTTATGCCAAAGAAGTTGACAACAGCTACAGCGCTGTCAGCGCCGGCTCCTGGTACTGGCTGAACAACCTCAACGCGACCCGGACAGACAGAGACTTGGATTCTTACCGGATAGCCGGTATTTACAACTTCAAGGGCGGCGAAGCCGGACTTCTCTTCCTCTGGAACCGTGACGCGACAAACAGAGGTGAGGCAAGCGGTCCTTACCTGTCCAACATTTACCTGGTAGATCCTTACTTCAAGGCCAAGGTTGGTCCTGTCGCTCTGCAGGGAGAACTTCTGTGGTTCACCGGTGACGCGGCAAAATTTGAATACGGCGGACCTACTGTTAACCTGAATCACCTCAACGCGTGGATTGATGCCACCGCCAACTTCGGCATGTTCTATGCCGGCGGTTCGGTTGCTTACGTTCAGGGCCAGAACCCCAATGACGTTGGCAGCAAAGTTGAAGGCAATATTGCTCCGCTCAGCGGCGGTTTGGATTATAATCCCTGCTTGATCATGTTCAATACGCAGACTCTGGGCTATTGGGTAGGCGGAATCAGCGGTCACGATGGCAGCGTTCTTGACAACGAAATGATGAATGCTTGGTTCTTCCAGGGCAGAGCCGGTGTAAAACCCACTCCGCAGTGGGACATCATGGCGTCAGTCTCTTACGCTACGGCTGATCAGAACGGATTTGCAATGACCTCCCCGACCACGCTGGCTACATTTACCGGCAAAACCTATGGTACAGAAATTGATCTTACCGGCACTTACAAGATCACCAACAACCTGTCCTATATGCTGGGCGCGGGTTACTTCTTCACCGGTGATTACTTCAAAGGCCTCAATTCCTATTCAGGAAGCAAAGTTAATGACGAGTACATGCTCATCAACAAACTTACTCTTAGCTTCTAAGAGCGTTGTTTAACCTTTAAACAAGAACCCTGGGAGGAAAACCTCCCGGGGTTTTTTTAATCCTGCCGGATCATCCCGGACTATTTTCCAACACCGCGCAATTCGCCATTAACGATTACCGAAAACGTCCGCTTAAAATAATAATTGACCGGTAGGCGGGACTTCCATATATCTAACCCCGCAAGAGGGCTATTATTACCGGGCAACCTTTGCCGGACTACTCATCATGATAAATTGAAAGTTACGCGATTATGATAAATGTTATTTTGAACGGCCGTTTGGGGAATATATTATTTCAATACGCGGCGGCAAGACACCTGGCTATTAAAAACAACACAACCATTAAATTCAGCATAGAAAATTACATCACCAAGCGCAGTCCTTTTAACCGGAAGGTCATCGAAGAACTAAGCTTTTTCAATATCAAACCCATAAATTACAGCGTGATGATCCATCGGATAATCGGAAGAAAGCTCGGCATTCGCGAATCGTTTTATACCGCCTCAGTGTATCGTCAAAAAGACTGGGGATTCCTTCCCGAAGTTCTTGAACAACAAGATGGAATATATCTGGCCGGTACTTTCCAGAGCGAGAAATACTTCAAAGATATAGAGCAAATTATACGTAATGACCTGCGGTTCATAAAGGAACCTCCCGGCCGGGAATTCGTTCTATATAAAGAACAAATCACGAAGGTAAATTCCGTGAGCCTGCATATCAGACGACGTGATTATTTAAGTATAAATATGCTCAACGTATGCGGCATGAAATATTATATCCGATCCGTCGACACTATGCGGGACAAATTAGTATCTCCGCGTTTTTTTGTTTTTTCAGATGATATCGAATGGTGTTTAAAGAACATCCGGATACCTCATTGCCATTTCGTCAATATTGAGGCATCCCGGAAAAATCCCATCATTGATTTTCAGTTAATGAGTTTATGCAAACATCACATTATCTCCAACAGCACTTTCTCGTGGTGGGCGGCATGGCTAAGTGTTCATCGGGAAAAAATCGTGGTGACGCCCAATAGATGGTTTAATCATGAGGGCATGAATATCAAAGCGCTGCGGGATACCATTCCCGATGATTGGATTCGCGTGGATTTCTAATCCCCCCGGTCAGTTATCAACTTCGGTCGAGGGACAACCCTGTAAAAAAAGCCGGATGCTGCGTTGTGCTTCATCAAACGTCTCTGCGGCGTACGCTAAAGTACGCCTCACTCCTCATGCTTCGCACGCCTTGCCTGCGGCCTTTTTACAAGGTTGTTTGAGCATCTGAAGAAATGACAACCCATCTTCGCTGTCAAAGCCCCACTTGATCGAGCAATCCAGAAACAAATCGTCTGGCCGAGTTGCAGACTGTTGATCATGGCCTGATTTTAACCCAAACCAGCACGGGCGCTACGCCCGCAGGCGCGTGCGGGCGATGATCTCCGCCTTGGACGCGTCGGGCAGATCGTCAAAGTACGCGCAATACCCGGCCACGCGCACGACAAGCCCCGGATATTTGCCCGGATTTCTTCTTGCATCCTCCATCATCTCCGGATCCAGAATATTGAACTGCATCTCCATGCCGCCCTTGGTGAAGAAGCCCTTCACAAGCGCCGAGAGGGTGTTCAACCCTTTGTCGCCCGCGAGAGTTTCAGGATCGAAACGAAGATTGAGGGCATAACCGTTCATGGCCAGCCGCGAATCCACCTTCGCGACTGAATTGAGTATCGCCGTGGGGCCGAGGCGGTCCCTGCCGTTTGAAGGTCCCAGGCTCGAGGCCAGAGGAACTCCTGCGGCCCTGCCGCTGGGCAGCGCCGGCATTCGTTTTCCAAAAGCCACATGGCAGGTTACCGAGTAAAAGCCGGAGACATACGTCCCGCCGCGGATATTTTTGTGCCTGCCCAGCGCGTCGTGATAAATCTTTGCCGTCAGATTCGCGTAATCGTCGGGCAGAGCGTTATCGTTTCCGAACTTCGGCGCCTTTTGCAGCTCCGCTCTCAAAACCGGCGCGTCCGCGAAATTGCTAAAGAGCGCTTTGAGCACTTCATCCATCGTATATTTTTTCTTACTAAAGACCACCTCGTCCAGCGCCGCCAGAGAGTCGGCCACGTCGGCCACACCCACGCCCTGCACGCCGCTTGAGTTATACATCGCGCCTCCGGCGGTGACATCTTTCCCCGATTCAATGCAACCGTCCACCAGCATCGAAGACAGGGGCGTCGGATGATAATCGCGGTTTCCCTTCTCCATCATCTGGAGATCGCCTATCATCCTGGCGACCATAAAATCCACCTGCGCCCGAAACGCTTCGATGACCTGATCAATATTTTTAAAAGACCGGGGATCGAGCGTGGCTACTCCCAGGCGCGTTAATTTGCCGAATCTCCGGCCGCGATTGAGCGCCAGTTCCAGACACAGCGGCAGATTGAACAGTCCCGCGTCCGTGGAAAAGAAGCTCTTTCCCGGAAGCGCCAGTTCCACACAGCCCACAACGCCGTAGTCTCTGGCCTCCTCAAGCGGAAAGCCGTGGGAGGTAAGCGCCGCGATGGAAGCCTCGTCACTGAAAAGCGCGGGAACGCCGTTTCCCTTGCGCACCACTTCGACAACCCGCCGCAGATACGGCTGGGGGCAATCTTTGTGGATTCGTGCCTGATAGTTGGGATCGCGCAGGCCGAACTGTTCCATCACATCCAGAAAGAGATAAGTCAAATCGTTCGCGGCGTCCTTTCCCTCCCGGTCAATGCCGCCCACGACAGCCGCCTGCACGACAAGATAGCCGCCGTGATACTGGCTTGTGCGCTCGGAAAGCAAAAACACATGCTCCACGGCCTTGGCGGAAAAAAGCAGAAGCAGTTCCCGGGCCTTATCGGGTGTTATCCTGCCCGCTTTCAGATCGGCTTCATAATACGGATAAAGATACTGATCTATCCTGCCAAAGGAAATGGCGGAATTCAGCCCTTCCATATTCGCCCCCATGTGGGTAAACCACAGCGACTGGAGGGCCTCCTGCAGAGTTTCGGCCGGATGCCTCGGCACCTTGCGGCAGATGCGGGCGATTTCTTTTAACTCCGCGGCCCGCGCGGAATCTTTCTGCATATAGGCGGCTCTTTGCGCCTCGTCGGCAAAACGGTCGGCTAAAATCAGGAGGGCCCCGCAGGCGATCCGGGAGGCGGCATGAAAATCGCCGTTCTTCCCTTCCATCTCCTTTAAGTAACCTTCGACGCCCAGCCTGATCATCTTTTCATAATTCGGCAGAAAATGCCCGATGCCGCCCGCCTCGTTGACAAGGTAGTACGTGGCGTTAAGCTGTTCGGTCACATAACGCAGCATTTTAAGAAAATGCGGGAAAAAGGCCTTGATCGCCATATTGCGCGTAAGCCAGTAGGGATAAATCCTCAAGAGAAGCTTTAACCTTTCCGACCAAGGCATATGAAATGGAGTGGTTTTTCTTTTGTCAATCCAAAGCAGGTCCTCGCTCATAAAGACGCCGGAGAGCTCCGGCTGAATGATGGCGGAAATGCGTTCGCGGCCCATATTGCCGACGATCAGCTCTCCATCATAAATACGCACCGTTTTGTGTTCGAAAAAATGGAGAAGCGCTTTCGCCTGTTTGATAATGACAGGGTCTTTCTTATCGGCGTGATGTTTGAAATAATCGGTGATGAGCATGGCCCGCTCCGGACAGAGCCTGACTTTGGTGGCGAGCAGTTCCCTTTTGATGTCCTCAAAACGCGAGGATTGGTTTTTTTCGAAGCTGTCTGTTTCTTGCGCCTGTGCCTGCATGGTATTCCCCCCTTATAACCATAGCGGATCGCTAAATTTGTGACGAGAATAATTAACAAGACAAAGCTTTTGAGCTTCATGAATTTTAATAAATCCGGTTTGGCCTGTCAAGACAATCTTGACTAAATAGAGCCAGTAGAGACCGTCATATATTTTTTTATTTCTTCTTATGCAATGTCTCTATCAGTCGTTTAGTTACTCTAAATGCGCCAACCGCAATGAATGTAATTAGTACTGCTGCAAGCAATAATGTACCAACAGGTTGGTGCCAGTAATTAGTATGGCCATAATAATTTCCTGTCTTAAGATACCAAACGCATTGAAATCCTAAATTAATGATTGCTAGCGCAGCAACACACGCGCCTATCACCTGTGCAACTTTAAGAAAGCGAATGCGTACGCTCTTTTTACCGTGCGCCCTTTTATAATTTTCAGCAATCTGTCGTTTATGCATAATCACTCTCAAGTTCGGTCAAGTCTTTCCCGGCCTGTTGCTCGACCGTTTATATAAAAAATTCTCCTTATGTGTCCCCCTTTGGAGGGGGTGTCGCAAAGCGACGGGGGAGGGACAACCCCGTAAAAAGGCCGCAGGCAAGGCGCGCGAAACATGAGGAGTGCGGCGTACTTTTGCGTACGCCGCAACGACGAATGATGAAGCGCAACGAGGCATCCGGCTTTTTTACGGGGCTGAAGGTTAAGTTAACTCTACCACCGAAACACAACCAGTTCCCCTGAAGGAGAAATCAGTTTATCCTGAAGGGCGGTCAAATTTTTCCCATCGGAATTTTGATTGCTCGAAACACCCGCGGAAGAACCCGATTGTTCCGAAAAAGATATCGTTTTTGACGGCGTAATCTTTTTATCCGGATCACCGGATTGAGAATTGACAGCAAGCTGCTCAGAATGATTGGATTCATAAGACGTGGGTTTTGGCGCGGGAGCGGGTCTTGCCGGAGTTTTTGCTGTATAAACGTATATCAATACAGAAACCAGGGTTACTATCGCCAGCCCTATTATACAATTAGACACAACCTGTCCGGTATCGTCGGCATAGGCAGGCGCAATGGTAAGATTTAAAAACGTCAATACCAAAATAATTATCATAAATTTTTTAATCATCGTTTTTATTCTTCCTTTTTATTGTGAGTTTAAAGAAAGCTATCACAATTTTAGTCACATGTAAAAGGAGATATTTGCATAAATACTGCGAAGTTTAAGTCGAGTCTTTTCAACTCGACCAAACATATACACCCGGATTCGGTCAAATCTTTTCGATTCGGCGGTTTATGCACGCGCCTCATCCCGCGAAAAGATCAAGCAGGATATATACGCGATTGAAGACACATTAAATTATTTCGGAGCATACCTGAGGATGACGCCGCCCGAACCGAGTTGCCGGGATTCCAGAAGCGAGAATTTCCGGTATTTTAGGCCGTGACCGAACAAAGGATTCCCGATTCCTAAGATTACGGGCACAATCAAAAGACGATACTCATCGAAAATATTTTCGGAAATAAATGTTTCTGATAGATTTCCGCTTCCGAATAAAAACATGTTGCCGTCGCCTAGCTGCTTTAATTTCAGGACGGCAGCCACAGCCCCGGTATTGATCAACGTTGTATTTTCCCAGTCCACTGTCTTGAGCGTTGTAGAGATGGCGATTTTATGCAGGCTGTTCATCAATTCGGCAACTTCCCCTTTGGCGGTGCGCCAGTAGGCGGCCATGCCTTCATAGGTGGTGCCGCCGAAAACGAGCATATCGGCAGACCGGAGCTGTCCGATGGAAATGCGTTCAAATTCATCATCCAGGACTTCTTGGTGCCAGTCCAGATCCCATTTCTTCGCGCCCTCGAAGAAACCATCGAGTGTTATCAGGTTCCACATAATAAGCTTTCTCATCGCGGTCCTCCATGCGTAATTATTTCACCCGGCGCGGACATCGGCTGAAGTTTAAGCTTTCGATAATGCACCGGCAAAAACAATAATAATTAATTTGGAGTTAAATAGCAGTTAATAAATACTATAAAGACATAAAAGGTCTGTCATAGTGGATATAAAAGCAGGTAAGGTGTTGCTGAAATTGAGATAAAAACATTTCCTGAATATTTCGGTTAAGGTTGCAAAGATTAAACCATCGAAGATTGATTATAAAAAGGGAATCATCCGTTTTTTTCTGGATTCTTATCAGGACATCCAATGTTTCCTCTGCGCCATCCAGCTTGCTACCGTTTCCCTGAGCCAATCCTCGATCCCGCTGACCATATAGAATGCCGGTTTCAAGAGATTGTCATCAGAGGCAATTTTTCCCTCGCCTGCGGCGATCTTCGCCAGTGTCGTATACGGATAAATGCGAATTCCCCGCGATATTTTCAGCATATTCAAGGGCAGTGAATCGGCAAAAGCGAGGCTCTCAAGCGCCGATTCCCTGGTTTCTCCCGGCCCGCCCAGCATTAAAAAACCCGTCTGCTGAATATTGTATTTAGCCAGCATCAGCGACGTATTTCTGATTTCATCGGGACGGAATTTTTTATTCATATTTTTAAGGATCCGTTCGCAGCCGCTTTCAAATCCCAGACTGACCTCCGTGCAGCCAGCCTCTGCCATGAGCTTAATTAAGTCTTCGTTCACATAACCGGGGTAAAGGATGCACCGCCAGACGATATTCAGATCATGATGGATGATCAGCCGGCAAAATTCTTCAGCGTATGACGGAGGCAGATTGAAAGTGTTGTCGACAATAAAAAACCGGCGGAAGCCCTGATTCACAAAAGCTTTCATCTCTTCCAACGAAACCGGCAAAGACCGTTTTCTGATGGCGCGTCCTTCAATCGCGGCAGTCGAACAGTAACTGCAATTTAACGGGCAGCCGCGCCTGGTCTGAAAAGGCATCCATAAATCCCGGTCGTAGATGGAAGAAAAGCTCTGAACGCCGGAGACATCCAGAGCGTTCAGTTCCCGGATAAATGAACGCTGCCCCTGCAATCCCCCGCCTTTCACATAGACGCCCGGCAATCCCGCAAGCCCGGAGCGTTTTTCCAGCCTCTTTAGCAGCTCCGGAAAAACAGATTCACCCTCACCCTGAATGCCCATATCCGCTTCCAAATAGGCAAGAACGGCTTCCGGAAAAATGCTGTAGCCCGCGCCGCCTAAAACAATCGCGGCATCCGAAAGGCCGCGGCAATGAAGAACTACTTCCCTGACTTCATCCAGCATAAATCTCGGATCGCTCATGTTCTGATCATCGATATTTCTCACGGAGATGCCGATAACATCGGGGGCGAAAGATTTTATCATATCGCTTACGGGCAGCCGGAAATCCGCGTGGACCATCAAATCGAGCACCCTGACATCGTGCCCCTTGTTTCGCGTTGCAGCGGCCACATAATTCAATCCCAATGGCATCGGCAGAATACTGATTTTTTCCGTGTTGGCGGAAATTAAAAGGACTCGCATATTCCCTTTCGCGTTCGTCGTGTAAAAGAATAACTTGTAACAGCGCTCACCAAAGCTAAGTTCAGCCGGTTCTTTCCCGAAGCTTAAGTCGAGTCTTTTTGAATTCGGCAGTGAGTGCAAATCCCGCAGCATGCTGCGGGTTAAGCGAGCGCATAATAAACTGTAACTTTCCTTAAGAATCGAAGTCTCTCCCAAGGCTTGCCTTGGGAGGCCTTCAATCGACTGTTCATCTTGCATCCCCCTCTTTCCTAAAGAGGGGTGAGGGGAGATTTTTTCTTAAATCCCTCTTGTTCTCCCTCTAGAAAAGGGAGAAAATAATCCTTGTTCAGTCGAGTCTTTTTGATTCGACCGATTATATATCTGAGTTCGACCACCTCTCTCTACATCAGCAGTCTTCCCAGATACTCGCTTGCCGCTTCATATCCCTTCTGCGACAGGCGTTTGCCAAACCACTGAAGCCAGGTCTCCGGACCCACCGGAACCACGGAACGATTATGCCTCACGGCGCTCAGCACCGCTTTGGCTACACGCTCAGGCGGCCAGCCGAACTTTGTGTAGAAATCCAGCACAGCCTGTTTGTTGGCACGGGATTCCTCCCGGAGGTTCATGCAACCGTCCGCCACAACGCGGGTATTAATAATGCCGGGGCATATCGTGCTCACTCCTATGCCGTACCTTCTCACCTCCGCCCAGAGCGCCTCTCCCAGGCCCGCCACGGCAAACTTCGTGGAACAATAGGCTGACATTCCCGGTATGGCGCACAGCCCCGCGAGGCTCGATGTATTGACGATATGGCCGTACCTGCGTTCGATCATATGGGGCAAAAACGCTTTGATGCCGTACAGAACCCCCCAGAAGTTTATGGAAAATATTTTTTCCCACACCTCAAGACTCGTGCAATCAAAATTCCCTCCGACACCGATGCCCGCGTTGTTATATAAGATGTCCACTCTGCCGCGCTCGGCGATGACAAGCCTGGCCAGTTCCTCCACCTGAAGCCTGTCGGATACATCCACCTTTTTGATCAGGACACGCGCGCCGAGGGTATTGATCTCCTGAGCCGCCTGAACAATGCGGTCTTCCTCTTTGTCAACGATGACCAGGTCCGCCCCCTCTTTCGCGAAGGCCAGGGCTGTCGCCCTTCCTATACCCGATCCCGCGCCTGTAATAACTGTTACCGCTCCCCTGAAATCCCTGATACCCGGCATAGAAGCCTCCTCATGATTGTCACAGGTTTTGAAACAGAATTGCGTTATGTATTTTCGGTAGAATGATAATATCCGACTTCGTTAATTAGTCAATTAAAGATTTGTAATGAAATATCCCGCCCCCAAAATTCTGCTGCTCGACCTGATTTTTCGTGGTGCGGGCCTTTAGACCCGCCGATATCGGGCACCTAAAGGTACGCGCTACGACAACAAGTAAAAACGCGCACTGTCATTGCGGGCGCCTCGCGCTGTCGTGGCAATCTTTATTTGACTTTCAACCTCGCATTATTTCTTTTGCAGCAATTGTCTTAAAATTGACAAAATAGAAAGCATACCAGTAATTATTATCAATAGCCCGACAGGTATACGAAATTCTGTAAAGTCCATAGTTATGCCATATATATGACTATAATAAACCGGATTATGCATTATTCTGATACCGGATAAAATTAAAACAAGACCACATATAAAAATCACTATCTTATTTACCACGTTATGGACAGCCTCTCTTCATACTACCAGTCTGTTGATTTTCGAGTTCTATTTATTTTCATTTTTATTTCCTAACAATGCTTATAATAAATAAGCATATTATAATCGCAAAATAAATTATATAAACACGACCAAAATTCCAAAGGCGTGAGGTGGTCTGGGTTCTTCGGACAGAGCACAGGGATTTATAAGTGTAAAACTGCTCAGGGTTAAAGTTCATGCCGCAGCCTGTTTCTGCGCCAGTGAACCGAAGTAAACCATATTCGGCGTCTTTT